>Ga0082212_10004416_pt1 | contig 19510 bp, 15 predicted proteins | sample TergutNt197P3_FD_71548 | JGI IMG/M metagenome (GOLD analysis project Ga0082212, IMG submission 71548) | Neocapritermes taracua P3 segment gut microbial communities from Petit-Saut dam, French Guiana - Nt197 P3 | ecosystem: Host-associated > Arthropoda: Insects > Digestive system > Gut ... | reverse complement strand
AGTGGTTATTATTTGTTAACATTTTCATAGAACTTATTTTGAAATAATTAATGCTAACGGCTACTATTAGCAACAAATACAATATTAAACAGATTTAACTAAAAATAAAAAATAAAAATATTTATAATAAAATCAATAACTTATAAAATATTTTGTTGTAGATATAATTATTTGGCAAAGATTTTTAATATTATAATCAAATAACTTTTAATTGTATTAAATATTAATTATATAATAACCGATAATAATAATAAAGTAATTTGTATTATGAAAGAATTAGAATTAAAATTACAAACTCAAATTGATTTAATAAAACTAAGGTTTTTTTGTAAAATTATACTTAAAAACATTATTTTTATTACTATTGTTATAGGTTTGTTAATAGTTTGTTCTTTTAATTCATATTCACAACAAAGTGGTGGTGGTTATGGTGCAAGTTGGCTAAAAAGAGATTTTTCTGCACGAACATTAGGATTAGCAGGCACATTTACAGCAATAGCAGATGACCCAAATGCAATATATTATAATCCTGCGGGTTTAAGTGATTTAAGCAATGAACCAAGTTTTTTTTCATCAGTAGGAATGCTTGGTTTGGGAAGAACAAATTCTACTTTTGCTTGGGGACAAGCAATAATGGATGATAGATTGGGATTTGGAATAGCATTAAATAATCTATACACGGGAAGTTTTACAGCAAGGGATGTAATAGGTCATTCAATGGGCGAATATGCAAATCATCAATATGCAATAGCGGCTTCTACATCTTATAAGATTGCTTATTCAAGTTTTGGCATAACTGCAAAATATTTAGTAGAGAATTTAGAGGGGGCAGAAACAATAGCAACGGGTTATAGCGTAGATTTTGGTGCATTGTTTAATATTTTTGATATATTAAAAGTAGGTGTTCAGGTTCAGAACGTGTCAGGATTTTTGTTTTGGAATACTGCATATAGTGATATGATGAATCTACCTTGGATATTAAAAGTAGGTGTTTCATATAGCACATACACATCGGCAGGAAGTTCTGATGATATATCAACAGCCGACCCTACCCGAAAAGAACATTATGATTATTATGATAATATACTTAGATTAGGATTGGATTTTATATATAGTCAATATTCGGTAGCCCCACAAGTTTTATTGGGAGCAGAATATGAAGCCCATAGATATTTAACTTTTAGAGGCGGAATAGGGATATATGGAGATGTTTGGGGAAAACCAAAATTATTTCCTATGAACGTTTGGGGTGCAGGACTTTCTATATATCCTGACATAGATGTAATAAATGATATAGTTCCATTCAGTTATTCCATAGATTATACAATATCGCGAGAGTTAATAAACCAATCAGGTATTAACCACTCAATAGGAATCAATATAAGATTTTAAATAATTTATAAAAATAAAGTTCAAAAAAAACATATTATTTATGTAATATTTGAAAATGTGTTTTATTTTTATAATTATTTTGTTTTTTCAAAAAAAAAACATATTTTTGTATTTTTATTAATTACTTTAATAAAAAACTCAATTTTATTTATAATATCATTAAGAAATAGAAATGGTAAAAATCAGATTAAGACGTAAAGGGAAAAAATTCTATCCCGTTTATGACATTGTGGCTGTAAATTCTCGTAGTAGAAGAGATGGAGCATTTATAGAAAGATTAGGTTATTACGACCCTAATACAAAAAAAAGCACAATAAAAGTTAACCACGATCGTGCTATTCATTGGCTAAATAATGGTGCCCAGCCGACAGACACAGCAAGGCATTTATTAAGTTACGATGGTGTTTTGCTCCGTCGTTTTCTGTTAGGTAAAGGCAAAGATGCTGTTGAAATCAACACCGAAGTAGAAAAGCATCGTGTAATTGTTGCTGAACGTTATGAAAGACGCAAAAAACTTAGAGCAGAAAGAATTATTAGGAAACTAAAAGAAGCAAAACGCAAAGAAGAAGATGCTAAAGCACAAGCAGAATCTGGAACTACTGCTGAAGCACAAGTAGCCACAGAAACTACTGATACAGAAACTACTGCTGAAGTGCCAAGTGCTGAAAATTAATTCTTAAATATAGATAGAGAAATAACTTAACAAAAATAGTTTTTAAAATTTATTTAGTATTATTATATTTAAATATTGTAGAAATATTTATTTTAGTTAATATAAAATAAATAGGAAGTAAATAATGAAAAAACACTATTTCAACAATTTTGTAATAAATTGTTATATAAATATGTTAAAGTTGATTTAAATATTTTTTTGTTATACAATGAGAAAACTTACTTTTTTATTTTTTTATTTTTTATTAGTTTGCAATGTTCTTAAAGCACAAGAATTAGAAAACCAAGAACAAGTGGATATTTTTAATAAATCCGTATTGCATTTTAATGATAAAAAATATGATAGTGCAATTATATATATTGATTCACTAATCAGTATGAATTCTAATTTTGCACAGGCATATAATCTTAGAGGTAGTTCCAATTTTTCATTAGGGAATTACGATAAATCCATTGCTGACTTCTCACAGGCAATACATCTAAACAAGAAATTAATAGATGCATATAGAAGTCGTGCTGAAGCATATAGGTCACAAAACAAATATGACCTTGCTATTGTAGATATGAATACTTTAATAGAGTTAGAACCAGAAAATTCTAATTTCTACTACAATAGGGGTATTATACAACGGGAGAATAATGATTTAACTCTTAGTTTTAGTGACTTGTCTAAATCTATAGCATTAAATCCTAAAAATGCTATGGCATTATTATCAAGAGCAGATGTTTTGTTCGCTTTGAACGATTATAATCAAGCCAAAAAAGATTTAGACGAAGCAATAAAAATTAATGATAAAAATACTGATGCTTACAAGATGCGAGGTATGGCGAATTATTATCTAAAAGAATACGATGATGCTATTGCAGATTATACAAAATTAATGTCCAATAATCCTACACCTGATATATACTATTACAGAGGCATAGCATATATGGAAAAAGCAGATTATACAAAAGCAATTGCTGATTTTTCTGTCTGTATTGATAAAAATTATTTGCAGGACGGCACAATTCTTTATAATAGGGCAGTTGCTTATTATTCACTTAATAATTTTGATAATTCACTTAAAGACATCAATGAATTTTTGAAGTTTAAGCAAGAACCATATATTTATGACTTGCGGGCTTCTATCAATTATAACAAGCAAAATTATACTGATGCTATTGATGACTTTACGAAAATATTAAATTCTAATCCAAATAATGCACAGGCACTTAAAGGTAGAGCAAATTCTTATTATAATTTAGAGAAATATGATGAGTGTATTGCCGATATAACCAAAGCAATTTCACTTGGTTACAACGACCCTTCTATTTATCACAATAGAGCAAATTGCTATAGAGCAAAAGAAAATTATAAAGATGCAATAGAGGATTGTAAAAAGTTTATGGAATTAGCCAAAAATAATCCTGAGTTTAGTTCTTATATTCCTGAAATAGAAAAAGAAATTAACTATTTAGAATATAAATTAAAAGAACAAATGTTAGAAAATAGCAATGAATAGTTTTAAAGTATTGTTGGCACTATCAATATCACTATAATATATAGTATTTCCGTATAGTGTTTCCGTAAAATATGTCATAAAAAAAGCGTCTTTTTTACAAAAACTTTGTCGTTGTTTTGTAAATATGTCATAAAACATTAATGTTTGTGCCAATAAAAGTTCCTTTATGGCAAAAAATATAATATTTCTATCTTTGGCACAGAATTAGAGGTTAATTTTATATCTTTGATACAAAAAAGATAAAGATACAAAAAAGATAAATTAACTTAAAAAATTTTTTTAATATATAAAAAGGTAATTAAAATGTTTTATAATTCTGATAGAACAAACTTTAATGATGTTATAGAAACAATAGGAAAAGACATCATTAATTCTGTCCCCAAAAATTGGGAGGAAAATTTAGATTTTCTATTTAAAAAAGAACATTCTAAAGAAAATCAAACTAATATTTTATCCTCTAAACTTGATATTTTTGAAGATAACGACGTTTATGAAGTCATCGTCGAACTTCCCGGTGTAAATAAAGAAGATGTCAAAATATTCGCAGGCGAAGAAAATAACTTAAAAATAAAAGCAACTAAAAAGAAACCTGCGTTTTTAACTGAAAGTGATAAAAAAATTATACACCAAGAACGTGCTTTCGGCGAAGTTATTCGAAATGTGACTTTTAAACAACCAATTAATAGAGATAATATTGCTGCAAAATGGCGAAATGGTGAACTAATTATTAATGTCCCAAAATTAAAAACCGATGATGGTAAAGAAATAGAAATTGCTGTAGAATAATTATATTTATATTAAATATATTCCATAATGAACGGCTAATGTAGTTTGCTAATGTAGTTCGTTGTTTTGTTCCTCTGTAATATCTATTAACTTTCCTTCTACATTACTGATAAATTGTTTTACTTCTTGTAAAACTTTTATTCCAACTTCGTATCGCTCAATTAAATATTCTAAAGGTAATGAATTATCTTCTAATTCGCGGGAAATAAGTTCTATATCACTAATTTTTTCTTTTAGAAAATCTTTTGTATTAGTTTGTTTATTTTCTTTCATAACAAATATTTTACTTTTACTTAATATTTTACTTTTACTTAATTACAAATATACTTATTTTTTTTAATTTATATGTATTATTAAAAAAAACTTCTTTATACTTCTAATTAACTTCTTTATATTTAATGTTTAATGTTTACTTCTTTAATATTTCTATTATTTTCATTATTTTTGCAAAATAGATATAAAAAAAATGAAAAAAAGCATTAATAAATTAAAAGTATTAAGATTATCACTCGGATTAGTATTAACTACACTATTAACATCTCTATTTTTAGATTTTAATGAAGTATTACCAATAGAATTACATTTTATAGCACACTTGCAACTCATTCCTGCGATATTATCAGCAATAAACGGAATATTTGCTCCGTTCTTTATATTAATTGTATTAATATTTTTATTTGGTCGTCTTTATTGTAGCACAATTTGCCCGTTAGGAATACTGCAAGATTTTATATCTTGGTTATCAAAAAAGGTAATTAAAAAGAAACATTATAAGTATACAAGACCTTTAAATATCTTACGATACATTTTTTTATTTTCAGTGATAATATTTTTTGTTTTAGGTATTGGTTCTTTAATAGGAATATTAGACCCTTATAGTATTTATGGCAGGATAGTTGTTTATTTATTTAAGCCGTTAGTATTATTTATTAACAATTTATTAGCATTAATATTTGAAGTCACGGGAGATTATTATTTTTTTGAAGAAGAAATATGTATTTTTTCGTCATTATTATCTTTTATAATAAGTGTTATAAGTGTTTTATTAATAGTAGTATTATCATTTTTGATGGGTAGGAGATTTTGCAATATTATTTGTCCTGTTGGTGCATTATTAGGATTATCAGTTAGATTTTCACTATTTAAAGTCAGAATAGATGCAGGAAAATGTAAAAAATGTGGATTATGTGAGATAAAATGTAAATCAGAATGTATAAATAGTAAGGAAAAAACAATAGATATATCTCGTTGTGTAGTTTGTTTTAACTGCATTGGTAGTTGTAATAGAGGAGCAATTGATTATAAAATTAAATAGTGGATATTTTTGGCACGCTTTTTGAAGTTAAAAACGTATAAAAATGGAATTATAATAAATGAGTCATTTTAAATTGTTAAAAAAGAAGCACCAAAAAGATATTAATATCAATTTAGATGTATTATCTGATGATATATCATTAGTAAAGGTGTCTTGCCATAATTACATTGGGTATAATATATTTGATGGTGATGTGTTAGTAATAGATAAGAATGCAGAATTATATGATGGGGCGAAAGTATTTGTTAGAATACAAGATAAAGAATGTATAAAGATATACAGAATAATAGGTGATTTTCCTTATTTACAAACATCTTTTTCTTGTATATTACCTGTAGAGATAGGTGATTTGAAATATGAAATTATGGGAGTGATTACTAATGTAGTTCGTTGTTTTAGTAAAAGTATGATTAACTAATTTTTTTATTACTATAACAGTTGTTATATTTATACAACAAAAATAGAAAAATAATACTATCTAAATACGAGACAATTAACAATAAAGTAATTTTTTAAATGTTTAAATGTCTTTTTCGAAAAAAAACGTATTTTTGTATATATGAAAGAGAAATCTAATAACGAAAATGCAATACAAAAAATTATTAATAATTTAATTTCGTTAGATGATGTTGTTAAAATTATACAAGATGCAATTTTAGAAGAACCAAGTATCCATTTTGGCACAGGAAATATTTTTAAAAAAGGTTATAATAAAGAATTAGATTTATATGTCCAAGCAAAATATTCAGCGAAAAATTGGCTTAATAAATATCAAGATAAAGAACGAGCAGTTACTGATATTCCTTCGCTAAAAGTAGGTTATAATAGTGTTTTTGGTTATTATATAGAAATTACTAAAATACATAGTAAGAAAGCACCCGCACATTATGAACGCAAGCAAACATTAGTTAATGCAGAACGATATACTACAAAAGAACTAAAAGAATTTGAAACGAAAATATTAGATGCAGAGTTCAAAATACAAGAAATAGAACAGCGATTATTTAATGAAATAAAAGCGAAAATATTAGAATATATAGAGCAAATACAAAGCAACGCATACCATTTAGCAATACTTGATTGCTTTCAAAGTTTAGCCACAATATCTAAATTAAATAACTATGTAAAGCCAGAAATAGATGACTCGCTCGTTTTAGAAATAGAAGCAGGTAGACATCCCGTAGTTGAAAAATTATTGCCTGTAGACGAAAAATTTGTAGCAAATAATACTTTTATGGATACGGATTCAGAGCAAATACATATAATAACAGGACCGAATATGGCAGGTAAATCCTGCTATCTTAGACAGACAGCACTAATAGTTTTAATGGGACAGATAGGATGTTTTGTTCCTGCTAAGAAAGCACATTTTGGACTGGTGGATAGAATATTTACTCGTGTCGGCGCACAAGACAATATTAGTGCAGGCGAAAGCACTTTCCTCGTAGAAATGCAAGAAACAGCATATATATTAAACAATGCTACAAAACGAAGTTTGGTATTGCTTGATGAGGTTGGAAGGGGAACTGCTACATTTGATGGCATATCTATTGCATGGGCTATTGCAGAATATATACATGAGCATATTAAAGCAAAAACATTATTTGCCACACACTATCATGAATTAAATGATTTAGAACTAAAATATGATAAAATTGTAAATTACAGAGCCGATGTTTTAGAGTCAGGAAGTAATATTATCTTTACACATAATATTAGCAAAGGTGCTAAGGTTCATTCTTATCATTCATATGGTATATATGTTGGACGTATGGCGGGACTGCCTTATTCTGTAGTGCAGCGAGCAAGTGAAATTATGGAAGAGTTTGAAAAGATGGCTACACAAACTAATACTAATAAACTTTTTGCTGATACCACTAATATTCCTACAACAAAAAAACAATCTAATCAAACAGAATCTCAACTCGCTATCTTTGAAATAAAAGATGATGCTATTAGAAACAAAATCCGTAATGTAGATTTAAATTCAATGACTCCTTTACAAGCACTTCAATACTTACAAGAATTAAAGAATTACTTGTAAGAATTAAAGAATTACTTGTAAGATATATAGTAATGAATAAATGTCATTGTTAAAATGAATTTATTTATCTTGTCATTGCGAGGCAACGCCAAAGCAATCCATTTGGATTATAAATGATGCTCGCAAGGATAGGTGAATGATTTTATAAATAATTTCAAAAAAAATCTTATTTTTGTAGTTATGTTATTATTTTTGTAGTATATGTTAATAGATTCTGATAAAATAGCTCTGATTAGAGAAGGTAAAGAAATATCTTATCACACTTTATTGCAAAAAATATATGTCGTCTCTAATACATTAAACGATATTAAAGAAAACGATAAGGTTTTGGTATTTTCTGAACCAAGAATAGGATATGCTTACGCTCTTTTTTCTATTTGGGCAAAAAAAGCATCATATTCTACGTGGTTTCATAATCTTAATGCAGATTTTTTGAAAACTATTTTAGAAGATATAAAACCTGTCGCAGTTTTCGTCTCAAAAAAAACATATCCACTATTAAAACAAGCATTAGAAAAAATAACAAAAGAGCAACTCAATTTAACATTTGAAGAGAACACAAAGTTTTTCCACCCTAAAGTAATACTAATTAATGAATTAGAAAAGATTCCCGTTACAGATAACACGCCGATAGCCGACCTACAATTAGATGCCTCTAATATAGCATTCATAGTCTATACTGCAGGAATAACAAATAAACATAAGCCCATAGAATTATCTTTTTCTAATATTATGTATGTATATAATGAACTAATTAAAAACGGTTATTATAAACCCGATGATAAAGTTTTAAGTTATTTGCCATTTTATAATAATTGGATACTTCTTTCTACATTAGTATTTCCTTTGCTTTGTGGGTGTACTTGTGTATTTGCAACTGATAATATTGAAAATATAATTAAAAATATTTCTAATCATAAAGTATCTATCGTTGTTGCTGTGAAAAAAGTATATACCGACCTATTAGAATTATTACAAACCAAAAAATTATTTAATACAAATACTCTAAAATATAAAATAATTTCTAAAATAAATAATAAAAAAATATCTGAAATAGCATATAAAAAAATCCATAACTTACTTGGTAATAGCATTAGATACTTCTTAACTGTCGGTGCTAAAGTTGTTGAAGAAATATATGTGCCGATGCTTGCTCTTGGATTTGAAATATTTGAAGGTTATGGTATGGCAGAAACGTCTTCTTTAATTACTTATCCTACTTCTAAAAGAACGGATGCTGAATATGTAGGAAAAATATTAAACGGATTAGAATATAAAATTATTAATAACGAACTTGTGCTGAATGGTGAAAATATTGGCAAGCAATACTATAACAGAAATGAATTAAATAAAATTACTTTTAATAACGAATGGTTCTTTACGAATGATGTAATAGAGATAGAAGACAATGGTATGATAAAACTTCTTGGTAGAGTCGGCGATGAAGTTGTGCTAAAATCTGGTAGGGTCGTTGTTCTTGCTGAATTAGAAAGTAAATTAGATAAAATGAAAGATTATATTAATGAATGTGGTGTTTTCTTTGATGATAATATTTTTAAAATCGTTATTGTGCCTGCAATGAATATGATTGAAACATATGGAGTTGAAGACCATTATTTAGTTATACATAGTATTCTTCGGTGGAAAGTTATTGAACACTATAATCATGGCGTTCAACCATATAAAAGAATCACCAATGTGATTATAACAGAACAAAAACTACCACGCTCCACTTCTGGCAAAATTAAAAGATATTTACTAAAAGATTTCGAATATAATGTATAATTTAATTAAGAAATACTATACCTATATTTAATTTTTTCATTATGTATAAATTACTTAGAATAATAACAACTTATAAAGAATATTTTATATTTGCTGCACTAATTATTATTAGTTTATCACTTATTTATAAAAATACTAATAATGAAATCGGCGGTTTTAGAACGTTAGCCGCTGTCACTTTTGGTGCATTGCGTGATGCATTTTCTTGGATACCTGATATGAAAAAATTAAAAGAAGAAAATGCTGAATTAGTGAATATGAATATCCAATTCTTTTCTGAAGTAACACAGATGAATAAAGCAATTGCTGAAAACAATGAATTACGCAGTATGTTAGATATGAAATTAAATTATCAATATCCTTTAATTGTTTGTGATGTATATAATAAAAGTTCTGTGCAACTTCGCAACTATATTGTTTTAAATAAAGGACAAAAAGATAGTATTGATATTGGAATGCCTGTAATATCTTTAAAAGGGCTAATTGGTATTGTGTTAAGATGTAGCGAAAATTATACTATTGTTGAAACAATAAATAATAAAAATATTAGAATTCCTGCCGTATTATCTAAATCTAAATTAAATGGCATAGTGGCATGGAATGATGATAATAATCTTTATATGAATTATATACTTAATACTGCGAACATAGAAATTGGAGAAATGGTATATACTTCTGCTTTAAATAGTAAATATCCTGAAGATATATTAATCGGCGAAGTAATTGATATTATTGAAGAACACGGTTCTTTTTTCTATAAAATTGTTATAAAACCTGCAAATGATTTTTTTGATTATAGACAAGTATTTGTAATTAATTATATGAAAGATAAAGAAGAATTAGAACTAATTGAATATATAGATAATAGATTAATTGAATTAAATAGAAAAAAAAAATAATATAACAACCTATCCTATCTAACGCAAAAACATTTTAATTATCAAATAAATATTTTTAAATAAAAATACATTGTTTTAATATTAACAAAACAATTAAATTTATTCTTTTTTTCTTTTGTTAAAATTTTAATAAAAGAATAATTATATTAAAATATTTTTTGTATTTTTGTATGCAATTTAAAGATAATACTATGAATTGGAAGAAAAGAAATGCTACTTGTGGCAATTTTACAGATAAAATAATTCCACATAATAATTTTAATTTAGAAAATTACCCGAATCAATTTATATTAAATGGGTGGATTAGTAATGTGCGTGATATGGGTGGTTTAATATTTATTGATTTAAGAGATAGATATGGAATTATGCAACTTGTTATTGAACCAGAAAACAATCCTGCATTGGCTGAAAGAGCAAAAGCACTAAAATCAGAGTTTGTAATTTGGGCTGAAGGTAATTTAAGATTACGTTCTAATCCAAATCCGAAGTTGCCGACGGGTTATTTGGAGATTTTATTAAATAATTTTGGAATAATAAATAAATCAGAATTACCCCCATTTGAAATAATAGATGATATAGAAACTAATGAAGAATTAAAACTTCGTTATCGTTATTTGGATTTGCGGCGGTCTTCGTTGCAGCGTAATTTTATAATAAGAAATAAAGTTTATCAAATTATTCATAAATATTTTGCGGAGAATGGTTTTTTAGAAGTAGAAACTCCTGTATTAGTAAAGTCAACTCCAGAAGGGGCAAGAGATTATGTTGTTCCAAGTAGGATACATAAAGGTCAATTTTATGCGTTGCCTCAATCTCCACAGATATATAAACAAATATTAATGATAGCAGGTTTTGATAAATATATACAGATTGTAAAATGCTTTAGAGATGAAGATTTGCGTTCAGATAGGCAACCTGAATTTACTCAACTTGATTTAGAGATGTCTTTTGTAGAAAGAGATGATATTTTAACAATAATAGAAGGTCTTTTTAAGGAACTTTGGAAAGAAATATTGGATATTGACCTACCAAATAGTTTTCCAAGAATAACATATGAAGAAGCGATGACACGTTATGGAAGTGATAAACCAGATATACGTTTTGATATGGAAATTAAGGATATTAGTAATATAGTTAAAGATGTAGAGTTTAAAGTATTTCAAGAAGTATTAAATGAGAGCGGCGGTTATGTTGCACTAATAAATGTAAAAGGAGCAGGTAATTATTCTCGCAAACAACTTGACGGTATAACTGATTTTGCAAAAAAATATGGGGCAAAAGGATTAGCATATATAAAGATAAATGAATCAGGCGAAGTAAGTTCTCCAATAGCAAAGTTCTTAAAAGATACTGAATTAGAAGCAATAAAAAATATTGCACAAGCAGAAAATAATGATTTGATTTTAATTTCATCTGATGAGAAATATCGGGCATTAACAATACTTGGAGCGTTGCGTTTAGAATTAGCAAGACAATTAGGTATAATAGATAAACTAAAAGACACATATTCTTTTCATTATGTTGTGGATTTTCCTCTATTTGAATACGATAAAGAAGCGAATAGACATATTTCAATGCATCATCCATTTACTTCGCCGAAATTAGATGTAGAAGGTGTGTTAAATACATTAGATACAAATCCTTCGCTTGTAAATGCAAATGCCTATGATTTAGTTCTTAATGGAAATGAAATTGGTGGCGGAAGTATTAGAATACATAACTCTGAAATCCAAAGTAAGATATTTGAACTTATTGGATTAACAGAAGAAGAAAAGGAAGAAAAGTTTGGCTTCTTATTAAAAGCACTAAAATATGGGGCACCACCACATGGAGGCATTGCTTTAGGAATAGATAGAATAGTTATGTTGCTTTGCGTCACAGATAATATACGCGATGTAATTGCATTTCCAAAAACAACGAGTGCAGCATCTTTGATGGATGGCTGTCCGAGTGCAATAGATACTAATCAATTAACAGAATTAGGAATAAATTTAAATACAGGAAATTAGATGTAAAATATTATTATATATAAAGATTATGTAGTATATGGATATCAAATTTATTTTAGCAATGTTTTAAAAACAAAAAATAGTAATAAATTAAAAAAAAAATATTATATTGCAATTATAATAAATTGAAAAAGTGTTTTTAAAACACAAACTATTTAAATTAGAAATATTTTTTATAATAAACTTAATACAAGATTATGAATCGTTTAACTACAAAGTTAACATTGCTGTTTTCATTAATACTGCTTATGAACATTAGTTCGTTCGCAGAAGAAAAGCAGCAAGACACAGAAAGTAGTGCTTCTAATTTACTTCTAACACAAGTAAATCAGAAACATTTGTATGGAACCGTTTTAGAACATCAAAGCGGTTCGGGAACACTAAAACCTGTACTTAAAGGTATTGGAGCAGCGGGTAATCCTAGACTTAAAATAATTAATTTAGGTTCGTCAATTAATTCCAGTGGGTTAGATTATGCACCATCTGTAACTGCCGATGGAAAGCGTTTTATATTTGTTTCCAATAGAAAAGGAAGCAAAGAATTACCTAATGGTAAATTATCTACGGATTTCTGGGCATTTACCAAAAAGAATGCTGCCGATACTATTTATGATGGAATTATTCCATATAATATTGATTTGAGTCCTGATAACGACCAATTAGGTATAAACACTGTTCTTAATGAAGGCACAGCATGTATATCTGCAGGCGGCAAAACATTGTTATTTACAGGTTGCAATCGTCCTGATGGTATGGGCGATTGTGATATTTATGGGGCTACTATTGATGATGCAGCCACTGATGTAATTAAATTTACTAAGCCGCGAAATTATAGAAACCTTAATTCAGAAAATTTCGACTCACAGCCAACACTTACTGCCGATGGTAAAAGAGTTTATTTTACATCTACTCGTAAAGGACCAAATAGTGCAGGTAAAAACGTTCACGATGAAATGGATATATGGTATGCAGATTGGGACGATTTTGAAGGTGACTGGAAAACTCCTCAAAATCTAACAGCAATAAACACTCAATATAGAGAATGCTCTCCATATATTTGTGCAGACGGCAAATCATTAATATTCTCATCTGATAGACCAGGTGGATATGGCGGACTTGATTTCTATGTTACATATTATGACGATGCTACAAAAACTTGGACTGCACCACAAAATTTAGGAAAGCCATTAAATACTTCTGGTGACGACCAATTTATTACAATATCCGCTGACGGCAAACAAGTTTACTTCTCATCAACAAGAAGTGATATATCGGGTAATCAAGGTGGATTGGATTTATATATGGGTTGGATTCCGCTTTATCCGAGAACTGTTATTATAACTGGAACTGTTGTTGACGATTGCTCGGAAGAACCAATCATTGCAAGCGTTTCAATGACAAATAAGTATACAGGAAAATTAGTTGAAAATACTTATAACGAAAAAGTAAGAACATTCCAACATATTTTAACAATAGAAGATTTTGTTAAGGGTAGCGATACAGCGAAAGAAGTAACAATAGATATAACATCCTCACATCCAAGATATGGAAGTAAAACAGTATCGCAAAAAGTTCCATTCCATGAATTGACGGAATTTGCTGATACTGCTAAAAAACACGCAGATTCGTTTAATATAAGAATTCCTATGGGTGAACGTCCAACTATTGCTGCTATAATTGAAGAAGCCGACTATATTACTAAAAGTAAAAAAAGACAACCTAAATTAGCCACTTTCAATGGTCTTGTTATGGCGGAAGTGTTAACATATGATTTATATCCATTATTAACTTATGTGTTCTTTGATGAGGGGTCTTCTAAATTACCTGATAGGTATCACTTGTTTAAATCTAAAAATGATACAAGAAACTTTACTGATACTACTATTATAGGTGGAACATTAGAAAAATACTACCATATTCTAAACATATTCGGATTTAGGTTAAACCAATTTCCAAATGAAAAAATTGTTATTGTGGGTAATAATGATGATGAAACTCCTGCCGAAAAAAATACCGCAGGACTATCACAATCAAGAGCAGAAATTGTTCGCAATTATTTAAGAGATATATGGGGAATTACTGAAGACAGAATGGAAGTTAAATCAAGAAATATTCCAGAATCACCATCTAATAGAAAAGATACTCTTGGTATGCGTGAAAATAGAAGAGTTGAAATTAGAAGCACTGAATGGGAAATATATAAACCTATATTTGATAAAGATATTTCTAAAATTCCACAGCCCGATGATATGAAATTTAAATTCACTAACGGCGTAGAAAATGAATTAGTAGCAAGTAGAAAAATTGTTATAAAGCAAGGTGGAAAAGATTGGGTAACTCTAACAGATTTAGGAAAAGTTGAAAACACAGAATTTCTTTGGGACTGGACTAATGAAGATGCAGAATATCCTATGGATAACTTATCTTTTACTGCTCAATTATTTATTACAACAAAATCAGGTGCAGTTTGCTCGTCTGACCCTATTGAAATACCTATTATTCAAGTATCAACACAAGAGCGTCTTGTTGCAACAGGTGAAGAAAAAACGAAAGAGGATTACTCTTTAATACTATTTGCATTTAATTCAGACCAAGCAGGACCTATTAATGAAAGAGTAATGAACGATTATGTTTATGGACGTGTTACGCAAACATCAGATATACACGTAACAGGACATACTGATATTATTGGTTTATTTGATGCAAACGTTAAACTTTCGGAAAGACGTGCTACTACTGTTAGAAATGGTATCCAAAAGAATTCAGGCGGTAAATACAAAAGTATGAACGTTAAAGGTGTTGGACCAGAAAATCCAATTTATCCAAATGATTTTCCTGAAGGTAGGTTCTATAATAGAACTGTGCGTGTTCAGATAGAATCAACAATTTATAGCAATGAATAATTACACGCTATAACAAATAAAAATAAAAAGTAGAACTTATTTAAAAGTTCTACTTTTTATTTTTTAATAACACCTATATTTTTATATATTTCTATAAATTCTGCTAAAATCATCGCTGTCGCTCCCCATAAAGAAACTGAAGGATGCACTTCCCAAAAAGGAACATCTATTTCCTCATTACGCACATTCCATTTATCTACTTTGATATTGTTAAACGAAAAAAAATCTAATGGTTTATAAAACACCTCCTCTACTTCATCTTTATTTACTCTAAAATCTAAATAATCTTTCGCAAATCCAACAACAGGAAAGATATGAGAATTAGAAGGCAGAACATATAAAGGAGTAAGTTCACCTAATATCTCAATTGCAACAGACGGAATACCTACCTCTTCTAATGTTTCTCGCAAAGCGGTTTCTATATTGCTTTCGCCGCTTTCTTGCTGACCGCCAGGAAAACTTATTTGCCCGCTATGTTCAAGTAATTTGAAACTACGCAAAGTAAATACAATATGTAATTTACCATTTACCTCCCATAATAACAACAAAACCGCACTTTTCTTAGCCGATTTGCTGGGAATATCTACGCTATTTACACCATTATATTTTGGAGCAAGCAAAGAATGCAGAGCAGCGCCGGGAAGTTTATTTTTTAATTGTACTTTTAATTCTGCAATAATTTGCTTTGTTTTTTCCGTAATCATATACAACAAAAATAAGAAAAAAATGATTATATATTACTTTATTAATTCCGATATCTATTTTAATATAAAAAGTATATCTTTCGGATAATTTTCACCTATTTTACATAAAAACATTTCTTTAAAGAAATACTTTTATCTGTTTTTATCTATTTTTATTATTTATTTATATTTTTATTTGGAAATTAGAAAAAAAAAGTTTATTTTTGTAATGATTAAGTTTGGGCTAAATGCCACCGATTAAATTTTTAGAAAATAAATTCAAAACAGATACCTTTCATCTCCATTTTGGTATCTGTTTTTTTTTATCTCTTTTTATCTACAAAATTTCTTATTTTGCAATTTAAATATAAAATAGATATTAAAACATCATATTATATTGATAATATTTAGTAAATTTAAATTATGAATATTTATCTAATAAACATTGGCTGTAAGGTCAATTTTGCCGATCTTTCACAACTGAAAACTTTATTAATAGAAGAAAATTATACTATAACAGAAACACTTCAATCTGCGGACATTGTTCTTATTAATACTTGTGCGGTGACTAATGAGGCGTCTGCGGCTTCGCGTCAAAAAATACGTAAAATAAGGAAATTATTGCCATTTGCTTTTATTGGCGTAATGGGTTGTTATGCTCAATTGTCTTCTGATGAGATAATAGCAAAAACTGGTGCAGACGTGGTTTTTGGAACTAATGAAAAGTTTAAAATACATAAAATATTATCTGCCGCAATGAAAAGTAGCAGAAAAAAAGTATTTGTTTCAGATTTTTTAGATAATGATTTTAATACTTCGATGTCGGCAGATGTGGAATCAAGAACGCGCGGATTTTTGAAATTACAGGATGGTTGTAGTTATAAATGTAGTTATTGTATAGTTCCTTTTGCTCGCGGCAATTCAAGAAGTATGTCATTCAAAACAATTCCCGATAAAATTAATAAATTGATAAATGCAGGTTATAAAGAAATAGTTATTAGTGGCATTAATTTGAGTGATTACAAAGGTGAAAATAATGAAAATTTAATAGATTTAGTTCAAATGCTAAATACCCCTAATAAACATTTTATTTCAGGCGATATTCGTTTTCGAATTTCTTCAATAGAACCACAAATAATAAATGAAAAATTAATAGAAATTATTTCAGAAAGTTCTACTATTTCTCCACATTTTCATATACCTTTGCAAAGCGGTTGCGATACAATATTGAATAAAATGCAGAGGCGTTATAATACTACTCAATTCAGAAAAGCGATAGAACTAATTAATAAATATATGCCATCTGCTTTTATTGGGTTGGATGTTATTAGTGGCTTTCCGACAGAAACAGAAGATAATTTTATAGCGACAAAAGATTTTATTTTATCACTTAATATATCAAAACTACATTGTTTTACATATTCACTAAGACAAGGCACTATTGCCGCAACTATGCCACAAGTTCCAAAGCAAATAAAAAAAGCACGCACCAGAGAATTATTAGAATTATCTAAAAATAAAAATATAGAATTTAATAAAAAGAACATAAATAAGACATTAATCCTATTACCTGAAAAATACGACAATATTAATAAAATCACATCGGGACATACAGAAAATTATTTAGAAATTAATATAAAAACAGATAAAAAATTAGAAAACAATTTTTATAAAATTATTGTTGATGAAATAAAAAACAACAAATTATTTGGAAAATTAATTTAAATAATTTCTTAAACTCCATTAGAAATTAATATAATAATACTAATATTTATATAAAAAAATATTATTTTACAAAAAAGTGTATACTAAATGAAAAAAAATATATTGATTTCTATTATGATTTTTATCGTTGCAAGTAATTATATCTTTGCGAATTCTGTTCGTAATTATATTATTGCACCACTTAATAGATTAACTATATACTTTGACCAAATGCCCTCCATAATTGAAGATTCTCTTAGTGAAGATAAGCATACATTATATATTAATCTTGGTAATGTTGATTTTAATAATGAACAACAATTTATTATAGGCGAAGGTATTATTAAAAAAGTTGAACTAACAAAAAAAAATAAAAATACATATATGATTCTATCTTTATCAGATAAAAGAGGTTTTACTATTGCTAAATTACCTTATTCAATAGGATTAATTGTTGATTTTTTTGATTGGAAAAAATTAGATTCCGCTGAGGAATCTTATAGATTGGGGTTGTTAAGTTTGATAGATAATTATGTAGAAATTGCCGAACCTGACTTATTAAAAGGAAGTAATGGTGGTATTGGCGATGCAGGATTTTTTCTTGGGAATATACATTTTAATAGAGGAAAAATAAATACAGCATTAAAATTATTCCATTTCGCCGATGCAAAAAAAACAACAATTAACGATAATTATGCTGTTCTAAGCCAAATATATAATTATAAAAAACAAGATTATGAAGCAGAAAAATACGCAAATGTTTATAAAAATAAAACAGGATTTACTTCTGTTCCTAACATTATATTTCCACAAATTACAGAAAAAGACGAACAAATAGATTTGCTTCCTACTATAGATAGTATTCTAAAATCTAATATAAATCAAGTTTTAGTTGATTCTATGCCTGATGATGCAAATGCAATTGATACAACTAAAAATAAAATAGATACAACAGATATTACTAATAAAGAAGAATCTATATGGGAAGCAGAAAATTTTTTATTAATAAAATATGCTGTTGGGATTGCCATTGCACTAATTTTATTTGTAGTTTATTTATATCTAAAATGGCGAAATAAACAATTAATAGAAGTTCAAAAACAGCAAGCCCAAACTAATAATAAACAAACACAAACTCAAATAAATAAAAAAGAAAACTTTAATAAAATTATGGAAGAAAAGATTAAAACGACTAATCCTGCAATTCCTAAAACTGAAAAAAAACCTGACATACCACTCGATAAAAAACAAAATAATAATATAAAAAAACAAATTATTAAACCACCTGTTTCTAAAATTGATTATAGTAAAAATGCTGATGGACTGCTTAATCTAATTGATAAAATTAAAAATGAAGGAGAAGTTATTGCAAGTGACTCTATAATGAAAGCAGAACTTTATGCTTCTAATTATAATGCCACTAAAACTAATAAACCAATAACTAAAAAAACACATCCAAATATAGATTTAGCAAGTCGGTTGATTAAAGAACAAAAAAAATTAAAACAAGAAAAATTATCAAATCTAACTGATATTGAAAAATTAACACCAGATAAAATTAATGAAGTTGCTAAAAAAATCGGAGTTGATAAAGGAAGTTTAGAAACCAAGAACAATTTAGATAATTTGTTGAAAAATGAAGAAGAATTAAAGAAATTACGTGAAAAATTTGGAATAAAAAATTAGAAAAAGCAAGATAATTAAAATATCTGCAATGAAAATATTTTAAATTTATTTGTCTCGTCATTGCAAGCATCATTTATGGTTTCCAACGCTCTAATGTTGGCAGTAGACCTTCAGCCATTTCTCTGGC
>Ga0082212_10004415_pt1 | contig 19512 bp, 16 predicted proteins | sample TergutNt197P3_FD_71548 | JGI IMG/M metagenome (GOLD analysis project Ga0082212, IMG submission 71548) | Neocapritermes taracua P3 segment gut microbial communities from Petit-Saut dam, French Guiana - Nt197 P3 | ecosystem: Host-associated > Arthropoda: Insects > Digestive system > Gut ... | reverse complement strand
GATTTATCCTTTACTTCTTCTATTCTTACCGACATTTATACTTAGCGTTATTTGTGTTTATTCGAAGTGCAAAGATACACTTTTTCAATTAAGAATTAAAAATTAAGAATTAAGAATTTAAGATTATTGCACATTTTTTGTTTTTTTGTGTAATATTTAAAACAAAACCCTATCTTTGTCGTCCTAAATGTTAATAAATAAAAAATTAAAATGAGAAAAAAACTATTCACAACAGGAATTGCATTGGTTTCGTTTTTAAATATGTATGCCGGTGGTTTATTGACGAATACGAATCAGAACGTAGCATTTTTGCGTAATCCTGCACGAGGCGCATCGATAGAAATTGATGCTGTCTATTCCAATCCTGCCGGCTTGGCTTTTTTGAAAGGGGAAGGATTATTTCTTTCGTTGAATAATCAGAGCGCTTTTCAAACCCGTACCATTACGGCTGATTTTGCTCCTTTTGCCGGTTTTGGCGGAAGCGCCGTAAAAGCATTTGAAGGGAAAGCCAAAGCGCCATTTATACCGAGTTTGCAAGCTGCTTATAAGACAGACAGATGGGTTTTTAGCGGCAGTTTTGCTATTGTTGGCGGAGGCGGAACGGCTGTTTTCGACAATGGATTGCCTTCATTTGAGTCTCAGGTAGCGGGAAATCTTGCTGCCATATCTTCGGCTGCCCGTATTCCGACCGATTATGCATTGGATAGCCGTTTGGAGGGCACTCAAATAATTTACGGTATACAACTCGGCGCAACGTATGCAATCGGTGACAATCTTTCTGCTTTTTTGGGTGGACGAGCAAACATTGTGAAAAACGGATATGAGGGATATTTGCGCAATGTTCAAATTTCTGCCAAAGATAATTTAACAAATTATTTCAATACAGCCGCTGCGACAGCAAATGCTGCTGCCGCGTCTCTACAGCCTGCCGTTGCAGCAGGATTTGGTGATATGTCTATGAGTCAGTTAGTAGCAGCTGGAGCAATTCCGCAAGCACAATTGGATCAGATAGCTGCCGGACTGGGTAGAACTTCGGAAGAAGTTGGCACATCTACCGTAAATCAAGTGATCGGAACGTTTACCGGACTTGCTCAACAGGCAGCCGGCGCTGTTGCGGGAATCAATCAATTATCGGCGCTTGATATGCAACTGAATTGTAAACAAAGTGGCCTTGGTTTTACACCCATTATTGGATTCGATTTCAGATATGACAAATTGAATGTAGGATTAAAATATGAGTTCAAAACCGCAATGGAATTGACAAACAAAACAACTACGAATACGACAGGCGTAGCGGATTTTAATGATGGAGCAAAGACTCCTTATGACATTCCTGCCTTATTAACCGCAGGCGCTCAATACGACATTATTCCGCAGATGACGGTTTCTGTAGGGTATCATCATTTTTTTGATTCAGACGCTAAAATGGCGAACAACAAGCAACAATACATTAATGGGGGGATTAATGAATATTTAGCGGGAGTGGAGTATCGCATAGACGATATGTATTTGGTTAGTTGTGGAACCCAAATCGCCCGCACAGGGGTAACCGATAATTATCAAGCCGATTTGAGTTACTCTTTGAGTACCGTTTCTTTCGGATTTGGCGGAGCCGTAAATATCACAAAAAACATTCGGATTAACTTGGCCTATTTCTTTACAAATTATGATAAATGGACTAAAAAGTCAGATAATTACAATGGCACAGGAATAGCAGGGACAGACACCTTCAGCCGAACGAATCAATCGTTTGGAATCGGATTGGACTACAAGTTCTAATTAAAAAAATACGAAGATATCTATTATATAGATCACATTAAGTAATTACAAATATATAGATTGCTTCGGGCTATCGCCCTCGCAATGACGGTGTATTCATCGCGTCATTGCGAGGAACGAAGCAGTCGTTATGTGTAAATATTTTTTAGAAATTATATAATATTTCGATTCAAATCTGTCAAATGTGTGTCTTCGATATGGAATCCGTTTGATTTTAAGAATCTAAAACCGCCACACAACAACCTTCCCCGCTGTGGAAACAGCAGGCTTCTATAACTTTGACTGAACTTTACCGGAATAGTTTAAAATGGGAGTGAAAAAAAACTGACAATTGGTTTTTGTCAAAAATAACAAATAAATTTTGCAAATTCAAATGATCTGATTATTTTTGTCAATTGTTTTGATTCAAGATAACTCAACTTAAAAATTTATGATAATATCTATAAAAAGGGTTTTGTCATGGCCTCTTTTGCCTAAATAATGATAATGAAAAAGAGATTTTTTATTCTATTTTTAATTACTTCGTTTTTTTTCTCAGGGTGTGGTAATGAAGAAAAGATTTTCAAAGGAGAGGTAAGCATAGTGGAAACGCCGTCAACAGATATGCTGAACGGTGAAAAAGTAGTCTTAAATGGTCTGTATGCCGGATACCCAATCATATTTGATTCGATCATTTGTTTTTTATATAGGTACGATAATTACTTTATTTCCAAATTTGACATAAATACAGGAAAACATTTAGGAATTTTTTTTCATAGAGGACAAGGTACTGAAGAATTTTTAAATTTTATGCCTTTACATCCTGAGTCTAACTGTGAATTTTGGATACATGAGTATCAAAAACGGCATTTTGTTTTAGTTGATATGTCATCGGGAGCGGAAAAAAAACGTATAAATTTTTCTAATTTTAAGAAAAAGGGCGGTTTTCCTTTCGCAAGAGTCTTCATTCTTGACGATAGCCTGCTTATCGCTGTTAATCAACCTGAAACCAAGAATTTGAACGACGATATAATGGTACCCAAACTAAGGTTGATAAATTATCTGACAAAGGAAGAAATTACGGATTATGAATTGTATGACGAAGATTTGTATAACAGACAAAGAGGTATTGGAATGGATAACGAACATTTGGTTGAAGCCTATCATATTAAGCCTGATAAAAGTAAGGTAGCCGCTATAATGAATCGTTTGTTTCAAATTAATATATTGGATTTGAAAACAGGTGAATGGAAAGGCTTTAGGGTTGCCGGCACGCACGGTTTCAAATTCGTGCGCACACCTTTGCCTCCGACAGATAGTAGTTATTACTCATACTATAATGTGTCTGTTGATGACGAATTTATTTATGCCATACTGAATAATTATCATGAACCGGATGTCAAGCCGGTGATCCACGTTTTCGACTGGAATGGAAATTTCGTAAGAATACTCGAATGTGACCAAAAAGGTGTTGTTTTCAACTTAGACAATGTGAGAAAAAAACTTTACTTTAAGGACAATGAAGAAGGGGAAAACGTATGGGTTTATGATGTAAGCTATCTATACATCGGATGAGGAAACCATATATAATGCTTTGTCAAAGCTACAGTTAAATTTTCCTGTAGCTTTCGACAAGTTATCGGTTATCAGTCAAAATAATGCAATCATTTTAAAATGGAAGTAAAAAAAATGACAATTGGTTTTTGTCAAAAATAACAAATAATTTTTGCAAATTCAAATGGTTTAATTATCTTTGTCAATTGTTTTGATTCAACCTCATAATATTGATGAAAGCAATTTCAAAATATAAACTTTTCAATAGAATAATCAATATCTGCAACAGGTTTGCGATATTGTGCAGGCGTTCTGCAAAGCGGATCGGGATGGATTCGTGCCGTAAGTCGTTCTGTATTAGCCATTTACCCCCCCCCCTATTACGCATTTTTAACAGAAAACATATCATTCGAATCGAAAGTATTGCATGCCCGTTGGGTGTTGCATGACGGGCTGTTTGCGGGATTTTCATACCTAAGTGCGCCGGATATTTGGCAGTTGGGCAAGAACAGATTCACCTGACTTGGCTGTCGGGGTGTTTTCCTTTCCTCCCTGGCAGTGTGAAGCGAACTTTCGCAGTTGAAAGGAACACTTTCGTTGCGGCGAAAAGCAGCGAACAAATAAACAGATAGAAAATTTAAAATTGAAAAATATGAAAAAAATATTATTAGCAATTTGCGCAGCGCTGTTTGTAACAGCCTTGGCAATGAACATACAATATGCTTTGGATGATTACGAAATCACCAAAAATAGTCTTCACCCTGAACTGCTGGCAGAGGATACGGGCACTGATACTGATACTGATACTGGCACCGGAACGGGGACAGGTACAGGTACCGGCACTGGAACAAGTGAAGACCCCGGATCGGGTACTGGAACGGGCACGAGCACGGGGTATAGTTGCACCGCAACATATGATTGTGGAGATGGATCTGTGTCTTGTACGGGTTATGTTTGTAGAAGAGGCATAGAGAATGGAAGTAAATATGTTGAATGTGATGCCAAGAAAACTTGGTGTTGATTTCTTAAGTTAATTGATTTGCTGTGAATAGAGTTGTACGAGATATTTTTAATCCAGTATAACTCTATTTAACATAAAATAAATTAAATAACAATAAAAATATGAAGCAGATATTATTTGTTATATTATCATTATTTTTTTTATTTTCCTGTCAAAATAAAAAAGAGTATAAAGAATACGATTGCTATGTAGACAAAAAGATAGAAATGTTTAATGATTCGTCATTTTTTTCAGATATACGATGTATGCAATATTGTGATGGCAAAATTTATATTTTGGATGTCATGCGAAAAGATATTGTAATTCTAAATGAAGATTTTGATGATATGCAGATTATAGGTACTCCGGGGCCTGGGCCTAAAGACTTAACACATCCGGGAATGTTCTATGTACTACAAGATTCAATATATGTAATGGATTTTGGATCGGAAAGTATCAAAAGTTTTTATAAAAATAATTATTTAAGAGATTGGCGACTCCATTTTTCTGAAAAACGTTTTTTTTGTACACAGGATAAGCTTTATTTACCGAGTCTAACAGATACTTCTACTTTTGTAATTAAAGAAAAAGACGACAAAGAAAAGATGATCGATAAATACGGAGGAAAAATAACCAAATTTAGAACAGACAAAGAAACTTTTATACGAAATCATAAAAATTTATTATGGGATAACAATAATTTTTTTTATGCTATTTCAGACAATCTGACTAGAATTGAAAAATACAATTTGCAAACATTAGAATTTGTTTCGGAATTTGACATCTCAACAATCCCTATTGTTAAGAATAATTTGAATTTTATAAGATACCAAGAGGAAAGTGAAAATTCATATTATGTCCTTGTGAGAGATGTATATTTGGCAAATAATTTTATATATTTATTACTCACAAATATAATACCTCCTTTCAAAGCAAATCAGTTGTTAAAAATAAATATATATCCGGAAATGAAAGTTACAAGTATATACTCGTTACCCGGAAGTTATTACGATAGTTTTTGTGTATCGAAAAATCACATTTTTGCATTTAACAGGATAGAGGGAACCATTGAGAGAATAAAATTAGTTGACTACGAGTAAAATAAGTGTTAATAAAGGAAAAAAATCATTGCCTCGAAGGTATCTACAAAAATTGATGTGACTCTTGTAGATTATCAAATAAACGAACGTTCGCAAAGCAGATGGATTTTTAAGTCAAATTAAATTAATTAGCTATGTTTACAGAAAAGGTTATGTCAATACTTATAGTTTCATCTGTTTTTTTTGTGTCTTGCAATCATAGCAAACAAAAAATCAAAGAAGCCCAGATAATAGTAACGAAAGAAGAAAAGTTACAAGGTCATTTTGTGAATAAAAAACTTGAATCCATAGATACGATTCTGTTCGATGGAAAGAAAGTAAACGAAAGCAAAATTATTTTGATTTATACAGGATATGATTGTCAATCTTGTGTAGACAAAGGATACCTTATTTTAAAAATCATACGTTCGCAAAATGCAAATCAAAAAGTTTTTATCATCTCTTCCAATGCAAATATTGGCAGGGATCAGGAAAGAAATGAATATTATGATTTTATATACAACGATAAAAGGGAGTTATTAAGGCAAGAGTTGAAATTTGTATACACCCCTGTTATATTAGTGTTGGATAAAGATAATTGTATTTTACAGATTAATTTTCCGGAAACAAATTCAAATGAACAGAAAATTGTTGAACAAATCAATCAGAATATATTTTAGGTCACTACTGTCTAATTTGGCGAATCGTGATTCTATCAAAATTACGAGGCAAAAAAGTACATAAACGTATCGAAGTAAAACATTAATATTACAGTTTTCCGTATTATTTTAAACGATGATTTGACAGTCTCAAATGTGTTTGTTCCGGACAAAGCGACATTTGCAATAACAAACAATTATTTGAAAATGATAAATAAGCGATATTTTGAAAATAAAGAATGAGGGAAAAATATGAAACACACATTTTCGTTATATGCCTTGCTGTTTCTATTGTCGGCAGTTGTCTATTTTTCAGTATCCGGTCACGGTTTTATGACGGCATGGGACGATCAGTGGATGATATTCAACAAATACACATTTGGCGGGCTGAGCGTACAAAACCTCTCAGCCCTGTTTAGCGAGACTTATCAGGGGCAATATTCACCGATCAATCAGCTGAGTTATACTGTTCTTTATGCCGTTTTCGGCGCCAACCCGCAAGCTTTCCACTTGGCAAGCCTGCTGTGGCACTTGGTTAATGTCTGCCTTGTTTTTGCTTTTGTAAAAACGCTGCTCAACCTTCGGGAATCCGAAAATACAGGGCAGGTTTCCGGAACGGCTTTTTTAACCGCCCTGCTGTTTGCCCTGCATCCCATAAACACAGAAGCCGTTGCCTGGATAAGCGCATCGAAAGTTCCCCTCTACGCCATGTTCGGCTTGTCGGCCCTGCTGTGCTACATGCATTACCTGAAATCGGGCAGCAAATTTTCGTTTTCGGGTTCCATTGTATTTTTTCTGCTGTCGTTTGGATGCAAAGAGCAGGCTTTTGTGCTTCCGCTGGCCGTTTTGCTTATCGACTGGTTTTCGGGTCGTGATTTTCGAGATAAAAAACTTTGGATTGAAAAATTGCCTTTTTTAGCGCTTATGTTGCTTGGCGGCATTTTTACACTGTCGTTGCGCAGTCCGGAATTGATACAGTACCGTGCCGGCTATCCGTTGTGGCAACGCCTGATATTTGCCTGCTATGCCCTTACCGAATACCTTACCAAACTCGCAGTCCCCCTGAATCTGATGTACGTATATCCCTTTCCCATGGCTCCGGGCTATCCACTGCCTGTGCGTTTTCTGATATATCCCCTCATCGTTTCGGCATTAGCAGGCGTTGTTGTGTATTACAGAAAACACGCTGTACCGGTTTTCGGCGCCCTGTTCTTTTTGCTGAATCTGTCTCTCAGTTTGCATTTGGTATCCATTTCACGCGTAACGATAGTTGCCGACCGTTACGTCTATCTTTCAGGCATCGGCTTCTTTATGGTACTGTCGTGGTATGGGCTTAAGTTTTTTTCAACGCTTTCGAAGCTTTGGAAGAAGATATTGTTGTGCTGCACTTTTGCCGTCTACCTGCTTTATTTGGCGGGATATGCCCAAAAACGTTCCTTGGTATGGCAGGATAACGATTCGTTGAAAAAGGAAATGAGAGAACTGTTAGATAAACGAAAATCCGATGAAAAAAGTCTCCCTGCTGATACCGGCATACAATGAAGAAGCCGCGATATTGCTGCTTTATGAACGCTTGCAGGTCGTGATGGCTTCCGAGCCTTCTTATGAATGGGAAGTGTTGTTCGTCAATGACGGCAGCAGCGACAATACCTTGCAGGTAATCAAACAGCTGAGAGAAACTGACGACCGAATTCACTGCATAGACCTGTCGCGAAATTTCGGGAAAGAAGCCGCCATGCTTGCCGGATTCGATTATGTATCGGGCGATTGCATGGTAATCATGGATGCCGACCTTCAGCATCCTCCGGAACTGATTCCCGAAATGCTGAAACACTGGGAGGCAGGCTACGACGATGTGTATGCCCGTCGAACTTCCCGCGGCAAAGAATCATGGTAGCGTAAAAAGTTATCGGTATAACCTCTTTTACTACTGCTCCGCTCCGGCTGTCCATTATTGCCGGACTTATTATCTCTTTCACTGCTTTTGCCTATATGTGCTTTATTTTGGTCAAGACTCTGCTGTGGGGTGAAATCGTACCCGGTTATCCCACGCTGATCATCATCATACTGTTTTTGGGCGGTATGCAGTTAGTCTCGCTGGGGGTGATTGGCGAATATATCGGACGTATTTTCCATGAAACCAAAAACAGACCTCCGTATATCGTCAGGGAACATATTGGATGATATATCTGCTTTATGTGTAGGCACATTGCCCCCTTTCTGCTGTCATTGCTTTAGCCCCCAATCGCTTCGCTTCATTGAGGGTTATACACATTGTTCCCCTGCGGGGAGGGCTGGATTGCTTCGGACTGCGCCCTCGCAACGACGAAATCGCAACAAACCTCATTTCCACCTCATTTAATAAACAAAACCACCTCAGTAGCAAATGAATGCAACACAATCCCCAACCACATTACCTCATTGATAATGCAGTGAGAGAAATAAGGTAATTAGGTCGGTAAATGATGGAGATAACAAATTGCTACTGCGGTTGTTTTGTTGGAGAAAATTAGGGGGAAATGAGGTTTTCATTGCTTCCTGCTGTCATTGCGGGCTTGACCCGCAATCCCCTGAACGATGAAACCGGTGTCAGTGCTGGCTCAATCCCAAAATATATAATATGGGTTGGAATAGAGGGCGGGTGATAGCAGCGATAACAGAAAAAGGGTTTTTACATAATATCCATAATTACATGGAATGGGACGATTTTATACTCTCAAGTTATATGAAAAACTATTTCAGATATTTTGTTTTGTACAATAAAAAAAACGGTAAAACCCGTGTAACAATGGAATTGATCATTGACTTGGGGTATGATAAACCCTGGTTATTTAACCATTTTGCCTGTTCCGACGAAAACGGTTTGTATGAAATGATCGGAATGATGTCGATAGACCGTTATGTTGAAAGAGTAAAAGGAGAAGCTGATTTCTTAAAACCAAGCGTGGATAAATATAAGCAATTGAAAAATCTGCCCGACGACAGCAATCCTGTCATCTTTTATTATGAATTTAAAAAAGAATTATGAAAATATCCCATATATATCTGCTACACGACGACCTTCCCCGCTGTGGAAACAGCAGGTTTCTATAACTTTGACTGAACTTTACCGGAATAGTTTAAAATGGGATGAAAAGAATAAATCCGGCTATACGTCGCAGATACGGATACATTTCTCTAAGGAAGCGATCTTGTCGGGCTGTTTGGGTACAAACTCTTGTCCCACGAAACCTTTGTATCCGGTTTCAACAAGCGCTTTCATAATAGCAGGATAATAAAGTTCCTGTGTTTCATCAATTTCGTTGCGTCCGGGAGACCCTCCGGTATGAACATGGGAAAAATAAGGATGATATTTGCGTATATTTTCAATGATATTGCCTTCCATTATTTGCATGTGGTAAATATCATACAGCAACTTCAAATTAGGAGAACCCACGCGTCGGCACAATTCGGCGCCCCAAACGGTGTGATCGCCAAGATAATCTTTATGCCCTACACTGTTCAATAACTCCATGGTCAACACTACATTGTATTTCTCAGCTATGGGCATAATGCGTTTCAGCCCCCTTTCACAGTTCTGCCATCCCTGCAAATCGGTGACACCTTCGCGCCGACCGGAGAAACAGATCAAGTTGGTTAATCCGGCTTCTGCAACTATGGGAATCATTTTTTCATAACTCGCTACCAATTCATCGTGAAGTCTCGGATCGTTGAAGCCCTTGTCGATTCCCAATCCGGCGCCTTGAGCCATGGCAACCGTTAAACCGTGGGATTGAACAACCGGCCAATCTTTCGGATCCAATAATTCAATGGATTCAATGCCGATATTCTTACAAATTTTACAAAATTCATCCAACGGATATTCGCCAAAACACCATTTACTTACCGAATGACGGATATTTCCTTTTAATGGTTCTTTAGCTGTTCTTTCGGATTGATTCATCTTAGCGCCAAGACCATTGGTCGCCAATACCGCTCCTCCAACCAATGCGGTTTTAAGCGCTGTTCTTCTTGATATCTGTTTCATAGTATATATATTAATTTTGGCAAATGTAATGAATATTTTTCATTTGTGCAACAGGCGCGAAAGATGCTACGCCGGACGTTTTTCCTATCCCAACTTTTCCTGCCGGTAGAAAACAATGAAAAATATCCAGACAAGTGCAGAAAATACGGTTACCGTTCCAAATATGACAGGCCAATCGTAAACAGCATTTCCAAGGTCGTTATATCTTGTATTTGCAATTATCAATTTGTTACATAAATAATTACCTGCAAACAACGCAATTCCCCATATCAGAAAAGCCATCAATCCCTGTGCCTGCGCTCGCAGGTGTTCGGGCGCCTTTTTATCTATGTATATCTGTCCGGTAATGAAAAACAATCCGAATATTACGCCATGAAATAAAACGCCTGTAATGTAAAATGCAGGAATATCCATTAGGCTTCCCCACCAAAATGAGGCATAACGCAACACCATTGCTCCAAGCCCGATAATCATCGCTCTCTTAAATCCGAGTTTTATGATCACAAGTGTCGTGATATACAGAAAAAACAGTTCACCAACTTGTCCCCAGTTCATCGTTACTGTAATATACCGGAAATTACGGTCGTAGAAAAACATGGAAGCATAAGTGTAATAGAGCGCATATCCGAGTACAGCCGTAAAAGTACACAGAAAAAAGACGAGGAAATTTCGATCGCGGAATAAAACAAAAGCTTTAAATCCCAATATATTGATAATTGAAAAGCGTTCTTTTTTCCCACTTGGAGGAGTATCGGGCAGCGTTAGGTCAAGAAGAGCTGCCGCAAACGCCACTCCGCTCCCACATAGAAAAGGGAACGAACTTCCATCGAATGGCATTACCTTGAAGATATTAACAAAAACAAGACTGAAAAGTCCGGATGTCACCCAACCAAGGGTTCCAAACAGACGGACACGCGGAAATTGTTCATGCGGCACATGTTTGAGCACGATTGATCCGGTCAGCGCCCATGTAGGCATATATAGCAGCATAATGATAAAAACGAGCAGGATTACAACCTTGGGATTGCTGGCAAATCCGGCACAGGCAAGCAAAGCTGCCACTATAAAATTTCCGGTTGCAAGTACTTTCTGGGCAGAAAAATACCTATCGGCCAAAGCGCCCATAATTGACGATGCCATAAAACCTATTGCCATAGCGCTTAGCGCCATCGCTTTCATTCCGACATCAACACTCTGATTGGTCAGGAAAGCGGCATAAGGCACCCACCAAACAGATACAAGCATGTATTGAAGAAAAAGCATCAGGCAGAAAGGAATCAGCCTTCTGATATTTGAGGAAAGAATCGTGACCGACATAGAGAAATTTTAGTTGCTTACATTTGGATTTCTATTCTACAATTATTTTCTTTTTCACTTCCGCTTTTCGAGCAATTTCGAGCATGACTCGACGACTTCTGTTAAAAGCAGGATTATCCATTACTGCATCAATCGTATCGTTATCATCAATGTTTTCGAATGTGAATATAAAGGGTTGAGGACGTGTTACCTGCCCTATATCTCTCAGTCCTTCTTTTCCATAATATTTTTCGATTAAATCCCTTTCGTAATTGACTCGTTCTTCTTCTTCAATTTTGAGTTGTTCTTCTTCTTCAATTTTTTTCCAAACATCTTCCTGCGCTAACTCTTGCTCCACATCTGCTATTTCTTTCGTCATCGACACAATGTTTTCAATTCCGAATCCTGAAGCCAGAATGGCCACTTTTATCTGATCATCTAAAGAATCATCTGAAGCGGTTCCCCAAATAACTTCGATTTTGGAACTGAATTTCGCCATGAAATCGTGAATTTCGTTCATTTCTTCCATCATCATCGATTTTTTCTCTCCAAAAGAAATGTTAAGCAGTATTTTTTTTGCTTTAAATACATCATTGTTATTAAGCAAAGGCGAATTCAATGCGTTTTCTATCGCTTGAGAAACCCGGTTGTCGCCACTTCCCAATCCACTACTCATAACGGCGACGCCTCCGTCTTTTAATATTGTTTTTACATCGGCAAAGTCTAAGTTGATATAACCCGGGATAGTAATTATTTCCGAAATACTGCGAACAGCAATGGTCAAGGTATCGTCGGCTTTTTTGAAAGCCTCAGGTAACGTTAAGTCGGAATAAATATCTCTCAAACGTTCATTATTGATAACTAACAAGGCATCTACATTCTTTTTAATTTCCTCTACTCCTCTCAAAGCCTGGAGGATTTTAACAGGACCCTCAAACATAAACGGAATTGTAACAATGCCTACTGTTAAAATACCCTTTTCTTTTGCCACTTTTGCTACTACCGGCGAAGCGCCTGTTCCGGTTCCACCTCCCATACCGGCAGTAATAAATACCATTTCCGTTTCATCGGTAAGTATTTGCTTCACAGAATCGATGCTTTCCATTGCAAGTTGCCGTGCTCTTTCGGGTCTGCCTCCCGCCCCCAAGCCCGGCCCTAATTGTACCTTGTTTGGGATTGGACTACGCATCATTGCCTGTTTATCGGTATTGCACAGGATAAAGTTGACCTCGCTAATACCATCATTATACATTTTAGTTACGGCATTACCTCCTCCGCCTCCTACTCCAATGACTTTGAGAATCGAATTGGATCCCACTGGGAAATCAAAATCTATTAAATCGAATTTTATTATTTCTTCCATGATGTGTCGTTATTTTTTATCGTTAATATTATCTTCAAAATCTTCATCTTTGAAAATATCCAAGCCATTATAGAGAATTGTTTTGATTTTTTTCCCTATTTTTGTCCCAACCTGATTTCGTGGCACTTGATCAGTACTAACTGTTGAAATTGGTGTTGGCTTAGTAGCTGGTTGGGGGATAATTTTTTCGACAATAATTTTTTCTTTCAAACAGTTTTCTTTTCCCAAAGACACTAAACCAAGCACGCAAGAATTGGCAGGTGAAATTTGTGTTTCTACACCATTTTTCCACACTTTTGGATTAGCTAAGCGCACTTCAATGCCGGTTTGATTTCGGATAAATGCCGGCAAGTTCTTGAGTAAAGCGCTACCGCCTGTGATCACGATACCGGCATCAATTGTTTGAGAGTAGCCGGATACTTGTATCTGATTCCAAATATTTTTAACAATCTCATTTATTCGGGCTTCAACAATACCATTGAGTTCTTTCAATTCGACTTTTCGCAACGATTTTGGATCATCATTCACTGTTACTACCTCATTATCTGTCGATTCTAATACAGCGCTTCCGTATTTGATTTTTAATACTTCCGCTTCTTCTTCCGAAACATTCAAACAACGGATGTCTTTCGTAATTGCCAAACCTCCAAGAGGGAGTGTTACCAAACATTTCAACGATCCGTTTTTATAGATCGACACATAAGTAATACCGTCTCCGATTTCAACCAAAGCGCAACCCGATTTTTTTTCGTCAGTTGTCAGTGAGACTTCTGCTGTTGCCAAAGGTGAGATAAAATAATCCGCAACATCGACATCTTTTTTACTAAACACCGTTTTCAGACTTTGTTTCAAGAAATAGTCCCCTTCAATAATTTGAAACCGCGCCTCAATGACCGAAGCCATTGTTCCTTTCGGCTCCTGCACCAACTGACCGTCTGCATAGTATTCCACCGAAACAACTCCCAAATTTTCTTTCAGTTCAGGCTCGTAACGATTCGCCTCTTCTCTCAACGAGTCTAACAGTGATGGGCTTATACTTCCGCCTTCAACTGCCTTTTTCACACTGAACAAACGGGTGCGGAGCGATTGTCCGCCAATCCCTACATACATCTCATCTATCGGAGACGGAAGGTTTAGATTCATTTTCCGAACAAGTTTGGAAATGATATCTATCGTCTTATCCGAATTGTATATCCTGCCCCTTCTCATCGCTTCCGGCGATTCGATCGACTCTGTATTCAGTAAAGATATTCTACCTGAATGATCTTTCTGTGCAGCAAGAGCAACCGATTTGGAAGTACCTAAGTCTAATGCTACAATCGTTTCTTTCATATATTTCTTCGTTTTATAATTTTTTACTCTTTCTTCCGTATCCCTCGTCATTGCGAGCGGAGCAATCCACCCCTCCCCACAAGGGAGGGGAGACTGGATTGCTTCGGGCTATTGCCCTCGCAATAACGGATACTTACAATTATTTACTAACATTTTTTAACCTCTTTTTGTACCAACTACCTGATTTTTGAATTTCAAGTTGATGACCGAATACCTGTTCCACCCCATTTTATTCAATCCTTTATCGTAGAAAAGGCGTAACTTTTCCAAATTTTCCCTGTAATCTTCCATTGGTCCCAAAACAATCTGATGACTTCCTACGGCGGGCGTCAATTCGACATCGCCGTTTTGGGCGACATAAATTTGCTTTATCTGCGAATTCCAAAATTTATCCTGTTGCAGAAACAAGGCAAATTCATACAACTGTTTTTTTGCATATTCATCTTCTATATAACCGTTTGCAACGGGAACATAAGCGGCAAAACCCGCAGGAACAGGCATTTTTTCGCCCTCGCTGTCGATGTAATAACTTCCGCTTGCCGTGAAAACCCGCAAAATCGGCATTCGTTGATAAACTTTTACACGTATAGTTCCGTCCACCGTTTTAAAACATTCCGCTTTTTTAATCAAACGGTTTTCCTCCAATTTGGCTTCAATGATTGCGGGATTGATGGTCGCCAAATCTTTCCCGACAGGCGATAGTCCTGCTTTGTTAATCGTGTTAATGATGTCTTTACCCGTCATATAATGGCGGTCTAATGTATCCATTACATCTACCCGAATGTCTTTGCATATCGCTTCTTTTTTCGTGAAAGAACCCATAAAAAACAGGGCAAAAACCAAATATGCCAACAGCAATACCGCGATTGATATGAGTAATATTTTTTTAAACATATACTATTTCTTTTATGGGTTCGACCAAACGTTCAATGTCGCCCGCACCTGCAATCAACACGAGTTCCCGCTTTTCTTTACGCATCGCTTCCAACAGTTCTTCTTTTGAATACAGAAACTTTTCCGCTGCTGTAACATAATCTAAAATTAATTGAGAAGATACTCCCTCGATAGGCTCTTCGCGAGCAGGATAGATTGGAATTAAAATCACTTCGGCGGCGGCGGATAATGCTTCGGCAAATTCCCGATAGAAATCGTGGGTACGGGAATACAGATGCGGTTGAAAGATTACCGTCAGTTTTTTATCGGGATATAATTCCTTGACGGACGATATGCTTGCGGATAGTTCCTCCGGATGATGTGCATAGTCGTCAATCAACACACAGTCGTCCCGTTTGATGTGAAAATCAAAACGGCGTTTCGGTCCTTGGAAGGTAGCCATTCCATTCCGCAGTTCGCTGTCTGAAACACCATTCAGATAAGCGATTGCCAAGGCTGCCACTCCATTCAAAATGTTAATTTTTACAGGAACACCCAATTGAATGTCGGAAACCGTTCGTTCGGGAGTTACAAAATCAAAGTCTATTTTACCATTTCCTATGCGGATATTCTTCGCATAAAAATCGCCTCGTTCAATTCCGTAGCGATACAGACGAACACCGTTTTTCAACTGCGGCTCAATATCCACACCGTTTTCCATTAACAAAACACCGTCTTCACGAATTAAAGAAGTAAAATGGCGAAAAGCGGTTTTGTAGGCATCTTCCGTTTTATAAATATCCAAATGGTCGGGACTTACGGACGTGATTACCGCCATATAAGGACTTAACCAATGGAACGAACGGTCGTATTCGTCGGCTTCGATAACCGTCAAATCGCTTTGGGCGGATACCAACAAGTTACTGTCGTAGTTTTTCAGAATACCACCCAGAAACGCATTGCAGTCAATCGCCGATTGTTTCAACAGATGGGCAATCATACTCGAAGTCGTTGTCTTTCCGTGTGTTCCTGCGACACACAATCCGCGGGAGTTGCGGGTGATTTCGCCCAAGACTTGTGCCCGCTTCAAAATGGTAAAACCGTTTTGGCGAAAATAAAGCCATTCGGTATGGTCTTCAGGAACAGCGGGCGTGATAATCACCAAAGTATTTGTTTTATCTTTATATATTTCAGGTATTAAATTAATATTGTCCTCATAATGAATTTCTGCTCCTTCAACATTCAACTGACGGGTTAAATCGGTTTCCACGCGGTCGTATCCTCCGATTTTTTTACTGTGAAACAGGAAATAACGTGCCAAAGCGCTCATACCGATACCTCCTGCACCAACGAAATAGACATTCGAGAAGTCGGCGACGGCATTCCGACAGTTGTTGTCGGAAGGTGATTTGCCTGTGATGCGATCTATTTCGTCGGCAATTTTGTTTGCCGCATTCGGTAAAGCCATTTTCAAAATGTTTTCGCTCAATGATTTTAGCCGTTGTTCGTCTTGAATGACTTCCAAAGTTTGGGGGATTAAATCGCTTTTGGCATTTGAGTCAGGGATAAGGATAGCCGCATCTTTTTTCAACAGGGCTTCCGCATTTTTGGTTTGGTGGTCTTCCGCCACATTCGGCGAGGGTACTAAAATGACAGGTTTTCCCAATATGCAAAATTCGGAAATCGAGCCTGCTCCCGCTCTCGAAATAATCAGGTCTGCGGCGGAATAAGCCAAATCCATTCGTGAAATAAATGGAGTTAGATGAACAGGGGCTTGCGGATAATCGGCTAATTTTTCCTTTAAATCGGAATAATAATATTTACCCGATTGCCAAATAAATTGAACGTCGCTTTCGCTAATGGTTTGCAGGGACGACAATATACTGTTATTGATAGAGCCTGCTCCCAGACTTCCACCCAAAACCAATACGGTTTTTTTGTCGGGGTTGCACTGAAAATGCGTACAGGCTTCTTTGCGTTTTGCGTCCGTACATTCCAAATCCTTACGGACAGGATTGCCTGTCAAGACTATTTTTTCTTTCGGAAAAAACCGTTCCATTCCTTCGTAAGCAACGCAAATCTTTGCGGCATTTTTTGCCAAGAGTTTATTGGTTACGCCTGCGTATGAATTTTGCTCTTGAAGTAAAGTCGGAACACCCAAGCGGTTTGCCGCCTGCAAGGTAGGTCCGCTGGCATACCCCCCTACCCCAATCGCAATATCGGGTTGAAAGTCTTTCACAATCTTGCGTGCCATACGCATACTCTTGAACAACCGAAACAAAACAGGGATGTTTTTCAGCAGATTTTTGCGGTCAAATCCTGCAACAGGCAGTCCGATGATGGAATAGCCCGCAGCAGGAACCCGCTCCATTTCCATACGATTTTCTGCACCAACAAACAGTATATCCGCCGATGGATAGCGTTCCTTGACAGCATCGGCAATGGAGAGTGCAGGGAAGATGTGTCCTCCTGTGCCGCCTCCGCTGATTAGTATTTTCAATATTTTAACTTCGCTATTCATAATATATTATCTTTATCAGGGGATCCCGCGTCAAGCGCGGGATGACAAGCATCAAGTCAAGTCCGCAATGACAATTCATAATTCATAATTATTCTACCGCCAATCGTCTTTCTTCTTCAAACTGCTCCTCAATGACTTCTTCCTGCATAATTCCCCTCGGATTTTCAAAACGGCTGACACTCAATATAATTCCAAAATATACACAAGTAACCAAAATGGAACTTCCTCCTTTGCTGACCAAGGGCAGAGGTTGCCCGGTTACTGGTATCAATCCAACGGAAACAGCCATATTGACAAAAGCCTGAGTAACTATCATCAATGCACAACCCATAACCAACAGTTTGGGAAAGAGTTTCTGACACCGTCCCGCAATGGTCCCCGCCCGTATAAACAGGAAGACATAGAGAGCAAGGACAAATACACCTCCGATAATACCTGTTTCTTCGATGATTATTGCATAGATAAAATCGGAATAGGCTTGGGGTAAGAAATCGCGTTGCTTACTGTTTCCCGGCATATTACCAATTATTTTCCCTCGCGCTACTGCGATTTTTGCATGTGTAAACTGGTAATTATCATCATCTATTACGTAATTACCAGCCTTAATATCTTGTTTTTCATTGAAATTATGAATCCTTTCAACCCAAGTCACACCTCGGTTCAATCCTATTTTATTTGCATTATTCGGAAAAAACCAAACAAATGCGAATAGAATCGAAAACAACATAAGAGTCGCTAAAATAATTATACTCATCCTTTTAATCGATACCCTCCCTATAAACATCATAATCAATATCACTCCGTACAACAAGGCCGCTGTGGAAAGGTTATCTTTTACAATAAGGGCACAAGTGAAAACGGTAAGTACACACATCCAAATAAATGCCCCTTTTTCGGAAATTTTTGTGCGCGGACGGCTCAGAAAATAAGCGACAGTTGAGATCAAACAAAGTTTAGCTAATTCCGACGGCTGAAATCCAAATAAATAACGATTTGCCTCGTTAATAGTTTTACCAGCAAATAGCGTTGCAACCAACAAACCCCAAATAAGAGGAAGGGCATAAACAAATATCTTTAAATGCCTGGGGTTTAAACTGTGAATAAGCAAAACTACAACCAATCCCCCCAGTAAAAACATGGTATGCTTCTGAATCGGTTGCCAATAATTCGTCTTAAATGTGAGTAAACTCGAAGCGCTGTATACTTCAACAATCGAAATAAGGCAGAGGAACAGGAATATCATCCATATTACATTATCTCCTCTAAAAATTTTTTTCGCATAATCTGTCATGACCGTTGATATTTATTTATTTTTAATTTCTAAAAGACTCTCTACATTTTTTTTGAACTGTCTTCCCCTGTCTTCGTAATCTTTGAACAGGTCGAAACTTGCACAACAAGGTGATAGCAATACCGTATCGCCCCACTCGGCAAATTCACATGCCTTTGAAACAGCCTCCTGCATTGAGCAAGTATCACCTATTTTGCTAATCACATTATCAAAAAAGGCGTGTAGTTTAACATTATCCGCACCGAGATACACAAGGGCGCGACACTTTTCTCTTACTAAGGTTTCAATGGAACTGTAATCGTTCCCCTTATCAGTACCGCCCAAAATCAAGACAACGGGCGTTTTCATACTTCGCAAAGCATACCAAGTCGAATTGACATTGGTTGCTTTCGAGTCGTTAATGTATTCAACGCCTTCTATACAGGCGACTTTTTCCATTCGATGTTCGACACCCTTGAAACCGGCTAAGGATTGACGAATATCTTGATCTTTTATACCGAGCAATTTAGAAGCAATTCCTGCCGCTAATGAGTTATACAAATTATGCTCGCCTGCCAACGCGATTAATTCTTCCTCCATAGAAAAAACGCCCTTGGGAGTTTCGATAAGCATTTGTTTATTATCCGTATAAGCGACTGTATTGTTTCCTTTTTGGAGGGCAAACGGATATTGTGAAACTTTCGGTTGCAACTTAACAATTTCTGCACATATCAACGGGTCGTCGTTCCAGAAAATAAAAGCGTCTTCCGCTGTTTGATT
>Ga0082212_10004414_pt1 | contig 19520 bp, 17 predicted proteins | sample TergutNt197P3_FD_71548 | JGI IMG/M metagenome (GOLD analysis project Ga0082212, IMG submission 71548) | Neocapritermes taracua P3 segment gut microbial communities from Petit-Saut dam, French Guiana - Nt197 P3 | ecosystem: Host-associated > Arthropoda: Insects > Digestive system > Gut ... | reverse complement strand
TGAGTATATTTCCCGTCCCGATGCCGTATCAATGATTTTAAACAACTGGTTGCCATAGCCATTGTGATCAATCAGATTCACTTTCGACCCGGCATAGAAAGGCTCTTCCTTCAGTCGGTTAAAATAGTAATACTCAGATGTGTGATTGCCGGCATGGACATAATCAAACCGCATGGTTTTGTAATAAAAAAAATCATCAAAATCCTGCGCCGTAGCCGAAATGGCAACAAATAAAATGGCTAATAATAAATTTTTCTTCATAATTTCTAATTCTTAAGTGCTTCCCTTCAGAAAGCCAAACATGCTATAATTTTTACACTAACGAAAATTCTTATTTCCTAATTCCTAATTCCTAATTTATAAACAACGGCCACAGCGCATCATCCGTATGCTCCCGCTCCATAATGGACTTCAGTTGTTCCGCGATATCGGGGTATAAGTCGATGACGTTGTGTACTTCCGAAGGATCGGCAGCTAAATTATACAGTTCATACACACTTTCTTTCCGCACACCGAGATGGAGCAGTTTCCAATTGCCTTGCCGTACAGCCTGCTTGCCATTCTGTTCCATAAATTCGAAATACAAATGAGCATGCTGTTGCTGAACGCCTTGTCCGGTTAGTACCGGCATCATACTCAGTCCGTCGCCCAACTGTTCGTCGGTACCTATTATCTCCGAAAAGGTTGGCATCATATCCCAGAACGTACAGATCATATCCGATTCCGTTGCCGGAGCGATGCGGTTATGCCACGACGCAATCATCGGTACGCGGATGCCTCCTTCATATAAATCACGTTTGTAGCCGCGACATATCCCGTTGCTGTTGAAGAAATCGGGGTCGGCGCCTCCTTCTAAGTGAGGGCCATTATCGCTGGTGAAGATGATAAGCGTATTTTCATACAGTCCCTCCGCTTTCAGCTTTTCGACAATCTGACCTACATAAACGTCTAAACGATAAATCATTGCAGCAAACGTGGCTTTCGGTTCCTGTTGCGAGCAATAGCCTCCGGTTCGGAAGTTAGGGCCGTCGTCCACCCCTTTATAGGGCGTTTCGGGATATAGACCGCGAAATTTCAGCATGATACTATCCTCCGGAACAAGCAGTTCGGCATGAGGCAATATACAGGGCACATACATAAAAAACGGTTTGTCTTTATTATCCTCAATAAACAGGAGCGCATGTTCCTGAATCAAATCCTGCGAATAGACGCCAAAAGCGCCGTTGTCATTTTCGTGCAGTTCGACCTTCTGATCGTTATGCCACAGGTAGGCCGGATAATAATTGTGCGCCAACCGTTGGCAGTTATACCCGAAAAACGTATCCACGCCCTGATTTTCTGGAGCGCCCTCCGATCCGGGGTAACCCAGCCCCCATTTACCAAACGCACCTGTCGTATAACCTGCATCCTTAAACAGGCTGAAAATGGTACGTGTGCCTGCCGGTAAAGGCATCTGACCTTCGGGCTGCACTTCCTGATTGCCACGGATAGCCGCATGGCCGGTATGCAGACCCGTCACCAAACTGCACCGCGACGGAGCGCTCACCGTCGTCCCGGCATAACACTGCGTGAAACGCATCCCATGCAGCGCCAACCGGTCGATATGCGGCGTTTGAAACTTTTTCTGCCCATAACAACTCAAATCGCCATACCCCAAATCGTCGGCAATTATAAAAACCACATTCGGCATCCTGTCAGGCACTTTTCCCGTCTGCGTACAAGCAACAAACGGCATAATCGCAGTTACACCGGCTAAGGTCAACAGGTGGTTTTTTGAATTTCCCAAAATTTTATCTTTCATAATAATATCTTCTTAGTTTTATTCAATTAATCATGATAATCCAAAGTACAGTTGACTGCAAAAATAAATCAAATGCTCTATTAATCATAAGATTAAACCCATTTAGTGTAATTTTGCATTGCAACTGCAAAATTACACATTATTATTGAAACACAAATATTTTCTTACGAATACTTATACAGACCCGATATTTTCACCCCTCAACAGTGTAAAAAACCCGATAATTTCACCCATTGACGGTATAAAAAACCCGATAATTTCACCTCTTAATAACTCTTGTATAATTTTTTTTATTAATTTTGCCGCGTAAAAAAAATAATCATGAAGCGAGATTTATTTGAAATTTTAAAGTCCCATTTGGGAAAAAAGGAATTTACAATCATTACAGGCGCAAGGCAAACCGGCAAATCGACGCTTTTGCACCAGTTGGAACAAGATTGTAAAGAAAACAACATACCCAATGTTTTTTTGAATCTGGAAAACAGGCAAATTTTATCGGAAATTGATAAGAATCCGTTAAATATACTAAATTTCTTGCCTTTAGCCGATCAACGCGTTGTGGTATTTATAGATGAAATTCAATATTTGAAAGACCCGTCGAATTTCCTCAAATTATTGTACGACGAACATGCAAATTCAATCAAAATCGTTGCAACAGGAAGCAGCGCATTTTATATGGACAAAACGTTTAAAGATTCATTGGCGGGAAGAAAAAAAATATTTCAATTATATACCTGTTCGTTTGATGAATATTTGAAATTAAGGGACAAAGAAGATTTGTATCACGAGGTAAAGCGTATACAGGCAAATGCGTTGGCGAAATCATTAACAACAGACCTCTTATGGCATGAATGGAATAACTACATGATTTATGGCGGATACCCTGCCATTATAACCGAACCTGACAGGCAGGAAAAGATTGCATATTTGAAAGAAATCAGGGATTCGTTTGTAAAAAGAGATATGTTGGAGTCGGGCGTGCAAAACGAAACCGTTTTTTACAATCTTTTCCGAATCATTGCGGGGCAGACCGGAAACTTGGTCAATGTGAACGAATTATCGGCTACTCTGAAAATCAAGTCAGATACCATAAACAAATACTTATTCACCCTGCAAAAATGTTTTCACGTTGCATTGATAAGACCTTTTACCGGAAATTTACGGAAGGAATTGACCAAAATGCCAAAAGCATACCTCTTAGACAATGGATTACGCAACTGCCTGCTGAATAATTTTGATCTGTCCGCTTTTCGGCTCGATAAGGGAGAACTTTGGGAAAACGTGTATTTCAGATCATTAGCAGAGAAATACGATATAGACGAAATTTTCTTTTGGCGCACCACAGAGGGAAATGAAGTAGATTTTGTATTAAATCGCATAGAAAACCCTTATGCCGTCGAAGTGAAATATGAATTTCATGCAATCAAAGAAAGCAAATACAAAATTTTCCGCAACACCTACCCCGATATCCCCTTACATTTTGCGTGGATAGAACCTTTTAACGAAGATTTTTTCAGAAGGCAGATGGGCAAACAGAAAACCACCTGACAATCTAAATCGAAAAGCGAACCGGAAAACCAAGTGAAAAAGTAAAAAAATCACAGTAATTCTTTCATGCGACTGTTTGAATTATTCAAAATTTTTCCTACATTTGCACTTTCAAATTAGAATAGGTTTGTTTATGAATGAATTAGTTTATGGAAACAGCAGTATTAGAACACAAAGTAATGCAGTTACCTTTTGAAGCGCGTCGGGAAGTTTCAAATTATATAGATTTTTTATTGCAGAAATATCATATTGAGAACAAACGCAATGTGACATTTACCGATTTTGGACTTGTGATGCCCGTTGATTATAAGTTTGTCAGGGAAGAAGCCAATGCAAGATAATCGAAAAATATTTCTCGACAGCAATATTGTAATATATGCATATTGCAACAATAGTGTAGATAAACAGCAAAAAGCCAAAGAACTGTTTATCGAAAAAACTGTGGCTATCAGCACACAGGTGTTACAGGAAACGGCAAATACTCTGTACCGAAAATTCAAAGCCGACTTTCATACTATCCGTTTACTGCTCGAAGAATGTACGCGTAATGTTACCACACTTCACGTTATTACGCGTGAAACCGTTTTCCGGGCCTGTGATATTGCAGAGAGATATCAATATTCTTTTTTTGACAGTCTGATTATCGCCTCTGCTTTAGAGGCTGAGTGTCAAATACTCTATTCTGAAGATATGCAACATAATCAATTCATTGAGGGGAAGATAAAAATTATTAATCCATTCCTTAAAGTCTGAAAAATGAATTCATAAAAAATTAACATTCAAAAAACACAAAACCTTCTTAAAAAGAAAGAATCAACGGTATTGGGCCACAGGCAGCCAAAGCATTTTACGAGGCGGGTTATAAGACTATAAGAGATATTGTTAATTCCACAAAGGGTTCTCCAACGACCAATAAGTATAACCTCCGCGCAGGTTTTTAACGAATGTAGTTTTGCCCGATTGCCGCGGCCCCGTTATATTAATCGCCGGATATTTTTGCAAAAGCCCCAACACAATCTTCTCTATCGACCTGTTAATCATAAAATTAAATCCACTTAGTGTAATTTTGCATTGCAAGTGCAAAATTGCACATTATTCTTAAATCACAAAAATTTTCATGCGAATATTATTTAGAATTGAAAATTAGCAGTATCTTTGCTTGAATTTTTGCGGAAAAAACAAAAGCGTTAGCTTTATTCTTGTTTATTGAAACTTAGGACATTTCAAGATACGCCAGGAGTAAGTAGCCGGACGCTCACGCCTTTACGGCGTGGGCTTACTTATTTGGCGTAAAGGTATCCTAAGACCTCAATAAACAAATACAGTTATAGTCCCACGCTTTCTTTATTTATAATAACTTCACTTTCGGGGCTTTAAGCGAATAAAAAATTTTATCGTAATGAGATAGTTTTTTTTAAATCAACCAAATCTATAAATAGATAAAAAATATCTATTTGACAAGGCCTGCAATTCATCCTACTTTTGCGGCGAAAACAAACGATTTCGCCTGCAAAATCCTTTTCAAATTAAATGCCAAACCTTGTTTATTTTATAAAGGTGGGTCGAATGGGGAAATGTAAGTAAAAAAGTGATTTAATTAAAAAAATAAAAAAATATGACGACAAACTATTGTCAAAATAACGACAAACTTTATTACAGGGTAAAGAAAAGCAAAATTGTTGCGTTTTTATTAGCCATTTGTTTTTCATTATCGCTACAAGCTCAGGACAGTTATTATTGTCTGAAGTATTACGAGGACGGAGAGATATCGAAGACAATTGAGTGTCTCAACGATTATCTCAAGAGAATCCCGAAAGATGTGGATGCATTAGCCATGCGTGCTATATGCTATGAATATGTAGATGAATACGTTTGGGCTTTGTCTGATTATACGAATGCCATAAAATACCATCATAAAAAAGCAAAATACACCAAAGACAGGTTATTCAAGATGCGGGGCAAGGTCTATGCAGATATTGAGAATTATAACGAGGCGTTAAAGGATTATGCAGCAGCCCTTAAAATAAATTCGAAGAATACAGACGTTTTATTTGAACGGGCAAACCTATATTACGATTTGGATAATTATGCTGCTTCTGACGCCGACTGGCGACAAATTCTAAAAATTAATAAGGACAATGTAAATGCTCAGATTGGCTTAGCGAGAAACATGATTGAAAGAGGACAGGTTGATGAGGCAATCAGAGAATTGGACAGGTTAGAAAAGGTTGATTCGAGAAACCCGTATATTTATCGATACAGAAGTAATGCATTCGCCGTTAAAGAAAATTATCGAAAGGCAATTGACGATTTGATTTTATGGTGCTATTATGATGAGATCGACAACTATAAAGAGTATCTGTTATCAAATTATGCAGCGCATGAATTTACATACGCAGTCGCTAAAGTCAGCGAAATGATTATCAAAGAGAAAGACGACAACAGAAATTGGTATTATTTGCGCGTTTCTCTATACGAAGATCGGGATATGTACCGGGAAGCAATCAACGACTTCAATATCGTTGAACAGTTATTGCCATCGCCTGTAATAACCATTTTCATCCGTAGAGGCAGAAATTACTCCAATTTGGGAGAATACGACAAAGCAATTGCCGATTTCGACGAGGGATTGAAACTGCGTGAAAATGATTTTTTGTATTTATACAGAGCCGAAGCCAAAAGACTGAAAGGCGATTACCAATCAGCCATAGCAGACTTTACAAAAGCCATAGAACTCGACCCAATGGACAGTTACGCCTATTACAAACGCGGTTGGACAAAAGAATTCGATAAAGATTTCCAGGGCGCTTTAAAAGATTACAGTACTTCTATTGACCTGGATAAGGAATATGCCTATACTTACGTCACACGCGGTCGGCTTTATCAATTGCGACTTAATCAGCCTCAATTAGCTGAAAAGGATTTCCAATCCGTTCTTGCCTTAGAAAACGATATAACAAAAAGTGGGAATTGCCGCCAATATGCACTGTTTCATTTAGGAAGAACAGAAGAAGCCATTGCCCATCAAAATGCCATTCTTGAAAAACATCCCACTTCCGGTAATTATTACGATGCTACCTGCCTGTATTCACTGATGAACCGTCCGACAGATGCCATCAAATTCCTCCAACAGTCTTTTGAAATGGGATTTCGGTCTTTCATTCATCTTGAAAACGATACGGACCTGGATAATATTAGAAGTCTTCCCGAATTTATAGAATTAATTAATTTATGGAAACAAAAAGTCTCCGAATTAGCATCCCAAACAAGCCTTAAAGTCGATGTTGCACCGAGACAGACACAACTTTATGTAGTAAAAACCAAAGAATTGCGTTCAGGCGTTTACGAAATCCCCTGTACCGTCAATGATTTACCTCTTAGATTCATTTTTGACACGGGCGCATCGGACATTACCATTTCTTCGTTAGAGGCTGCTTTTATGTTGAAAAACAATTACCTGAACGAATACGATTTCAGAGACAGAAGAAATTACCGAACCGCTTCCGGAGACATTGTCGAAGGCACAAAAGTGCGTTTACGCTCCGTCAAAGTCGGTGAATTAGAATTGAATAACATCGAAGCCTCTGTCGTTCACAGCCAAAATGCCCCCCTTTTATTCGGACAATCCGCATTAGGCAAATTAGTGAAAATCACCATAGACAACAAAAATAACGAAATAGTTTTTGAACATTAATAACTTAGTAAAAATGAATTTATTAGCAAACAAAGGTATTCAACAATTTAATTCAGAACAGTTATGTGGAATGGTATAATGCAGATCATAGACTGGTTTGGAGAAATACGAGATCGATATCAACTCATTCGCGATTTCAACCGGGCAAGTAAAAACGCCTTTATTGCCGGGTCTTTTCCTATATTGTTGGAAGCAAGAATAACGAGAGGAGATAGTTCGTACAGACACACCTTCTCCAAATTTTTAGCAGGAGGTTTCAGAATAAAGGCACTATCGGGAAGAACCCTGAAACGTTCCGAAGTTGTAGAAATCGGCAAGACAGTGTTAAGTAACGAAGAATTGGTAAGAAAACTCGTTGCTTTAGGATGGGATACATTAGAGATCCATGATTCAATAGGAATTAATGGATTAAAATGGCCATTAAAGGATTTTGTAAATATTAAGGGAGTTTTAGATTATTAAGGCTATGGAAACAGAAATTATACAAGCAGTTGAAGTACTTGAGAATGATAATTTATCAATATGGTTTTGGATTGCATTGATTGAATTCATTATTGTCATTTTTTTACTTTTAAAAATTATTGCCAAAAGCCATCCGTTAGACTTTGCAGAAATCAGCAAAAAGGATCTAAGACAAGGTAATGAAAATCCAAACATGCAAGATCTTTTCAATAGTATTGCAAACTCGAAAAACCTTTATAAAGAATTAAGCAAGCATTGTCATCCCGACAAGTTTGCACATACGCCCCTTCATGCAGTTGCCGAAGAAATATTTCAGGATATCACACGTCATAAAAGAGATTACAAAAGATTAACCGAATTAAAGGCAATAGCAATAGATAAACTCAATATTAATTTTTAAATATTTCAAATATGGAAGGTATTATAATTTTTTACTTCATTTTAAGAATAGTTGGAGCATTTGTGTGCGCCAATAAGGCAAGTGAAACTAACCGAAATAACATAGGTTGGGGATTCTTTGGTTTTTTTATGCCAATTATCGCAATGATAATTGCAATGACGTTAAAACCCAAAACTGACTGGCACAGAATGGATGAGAATCAAAATTAGTTTAATAAATATGTCGTAATCAATGAGAAGAAAAACAAGCGTAATAAACTCTTTATGAACTCAATAAAAAACAATCCTTACCGCATACTCGGACTGCTTGCGGGAGCAAGTACACGAGAAGTTAATAGACAAGCAAATCGTCTGCAGAAAATAATTGCAGCCGGTCATGAACCAGCGAAAAACGATTTCAGTTTTTCTAAAATAGGTGAGCTTAACCGAAAAGAAACTTCCGTTACCGAATCTGTAACAAAATTGAATTTGGATAGCGATAAAATTCATGCTGCCCTGTTTTGGTTTTGGGATGGGAATCCGATTACCGATGAAGTGGCTTTTGATGCATTGAAAGAAGGAAATATTAACAAAGCTTACCAGGTATGGGAGAAATTGATGGAAGGAACTGAAGAATATTGGAGACAATCTATTTTCCCCGGAACCAAAACAAGTAGAGGTCCCGTAAACGCAAAAAACTGTTCGGCGTTTCACAACTATTTTGTTCTTGAAATGTTACAAGTAGAAGGGAATAAGCAAAATGCAATTGTGGCAAATCTTAATTTTTTAGAAAGTGAATATTCGGAAAAATTTGTCTCAACAATTGCAGACAGCACACATAGGACAAACTCAAAAGAATTGCAAATTATTTTTTTGAATGAAATTTTACGAGAAATAGAACAAGGCACTATTAGCCTTACATTAAGCAAGTTTATATCAATTCTCAGCAGTATTTCTTTTTCCGCAAAAAATGATTTTCTGAAAAACGTTTCTCAAAAATTCGTTTCAAAAATAGCTGAAAAAGTTGAATCCGCTCGGAGACAACGCACAGCAAATAATGCTGATGCAGCTACAATAGGCGAAAATCTATATAAGCAGGTCAAAGATGATTTGAAACAACTCAAAACAATTGTTGGAACGAACGATTTTGCCTATTCAAACATTGCCGACAAAGTGGCTAATGAAATAATGCAATGTTTAATAGACTTTTTTAATCACAGCGACAAAATTAAAAGCACAAATGACTATTACAATATTGCTAAGAAAATTGCAAGATTAGCTGATGGAATTGCTGTTGGAAATCTTGTAAAAGAAAAGATTAAAGACAATATCAAAACGCTGGAAGACATGCAATTCAGTGCTGTACAAGCGCTAAAAGCTGTAAAGCAGGCGTATGATAACCTTGGATGGAATCAAACTATAAATGAATCTGTCGTAGTGGATATAATACAAAAGCACATTACGCAACAAGATGTTAATATGATAAAAAATTCTGACAATCAATCCAAGAAGGATGAGTATAAAACATTAGTAAACTTTTTATTTGCAAATTTGAGCAATTATTATAAAAATCGAGTTAATTATTTAGCTTATTGGAATATTAATAATTTTTCGTCACCTTCAAGAGACTCAACAAAAATAACACCATCTGAATCTCCACAGTGTAATCCATCAACACCCAAAAATTTTTCAACAGAAAAAAGTTGGATCGAAGAAAATCCGGGCTGTTTCATTGCAATAATCATTGGAGTAATTATTTTTTTAATAACAATATTTTCAAACTAAAACAAATTATACAATGGATGACTTAATGCGTATAAATCATTACAAAAAAAAGAAAAGAATTAAATTATTAGCTGCGTTATTGTTTTTTGGTGTTCTGACATCTTTAATTGTTATCAATGAAAAAGATAAGAAAAAAGAGCAAAGTTTTTTTGAAATTCAAAATCAGATACACACAATAGATGCTTATCGGATATATTTAAGCCAATATGGAGAAAATAGACGTTTTTCACAACAGGCTAAAGATAGTATATACGCCATTGAAAAACAGGAAGAAACAGAATTGTGGGAAAGCCTAAGTAAACAGGGATTATATCAAGTATATATCGATATAACCAAGAAAGGAAGTTTTAAAAAAGAAGCTCAATTGGCATTAGAAAATCAAACCTGGGAAGAAGCAAAGAAAAAGCGTATCTACAATTTGTATTTGGAAAAATATCCGAATGGCATTTTTTCTAAAGAGGCAAAAGAACTTATGGAGCAAATGAGTTGGGAGGCTGCTAAACAAAAGCGTAATTATCAGCAATATATAGATGCTTATCCAAAAGGAAAGTATATTTCTATGGCACAAGAATTGATAGAAAATGAACTATGGAATACTGAAAGTAAAGCATGGAACGAGGCAAACAAAAGAAATAGTATTAATTCATTCAAAAAATACTTAAACCTTTATCCGAATGGAATAAATTCTGATCGCGCAGAAAAACGAATTATTGACAAAGAAGTCGATGATATTTTTAAAGGCGAATACGGAACATTGCCATCTATGGGGAGAACTTCATTTAGTCAAGGAACATATTCAACAATTTCTGTTTATAACAATACTTCTTATGTGTTATCATTACGTTATAGTGGTAATGACAGTAAAGTCATAACAATTCCTTCTCAAAGCAGAAAGTCTATTTCATTACTTAATGGTAATTACCGTGTTACAGCTTCAGTTAATGCTTCCAGCGTAAGAAACTATGCCGGAACAGAAAGTCTAATGGGGGGCGGTTACGATGTAACATACTATATACAAACAATTCGATATTAAAATTTTAATTATGAAGAAAAATATAATCACATTAATCATTTTGCTTTGTGCTTTTCAATCATTTTCACAAACACCAGATAGTTTAGCTTTTGAGCAATTAGAACAAAAAGTCAGGCAACTACAAATTGAATTGAGAAATCAAAAAAGTAATTTTGCAAAACAACACGAAATGACAAATAACGATTTATCAAAATTACAAACAGAAGTAGAAAACGAGAAATCAAATGTAATTGCTCTTACAGAAAGTTTGGGAATAAAAATTAAAGATACCCGCACAATCGCTGAACAACAAATTGCCGATGTAGATAAATCGCTTGGAAAAACTACGCTGTGGGCAATTATAGGAATCCTGTTTGCTGTGATCGTTTCAGGCATCGTGTACTTATTGTTGTATCGAAAGCAACTATCCGACAAGACAAATATTGTCACACAATTAAGCCAAACAAAGCAGTCGATAGATGAAAGATTGATCAGTGAATTCACTAAAAATACAGAAGTATTAGATGTTTTGTCAAAAATATCTAAACTGCCTCAACCTGCCGAACCAGACCATTCATTAGCTCTGAAAGTAGCGAGCGAAATCAATCTGATTGAACGCAATATTAAACTAATGGACGGCAAAACAAAGGGTTTGAAACAATTAACACGCTCAGTGGAAAAACTTAAAGATAATTTGGCCGCAAATGGTTACGAAATGCCACAACTGCTTGGTAAAGAGTTTAATCAAGGAATGAAAGTTATTATTGCAAGTTCCATTCCCGACGATAATTTGGAAAAAGATGTTGAAATAATTACAAAAATAATAATTCCACAAGTGAATTACAACGGCATTATGATTCAAACTGCACAAATAGAAACTGCAAAAGGATAATTATTAAATATATATTGATATGAGAAACAAAATAGATTACGGCATTGATTTGGGAACTACCAACTCTGCTATTGCAAGAATGGAAAATGGAGTCCCGACCATTAAAAAATCAGACACACTAAAAGATACACTTCCCTCTTGCGTACATTTCAACAGAAGGCAAGATATTTTGGTGGGTGATACTGCTTTTAATGTAATGAAAAACGACAACGCGCGAGCGTTGAGAACTTTTGAGGCAGAAAAAACAAACACTTTCATTGAGTTCAAACGTACAATGGGAACAACACACAAGTACAAAAGTACGAATATGAAAAGAGAGTTTTCATCCGAAGAACTTTCTTCAGAAGTGTTGAAAAAACTCAAATCTTTTATTCAAGAAGAAAATTTATCGTCAATCGTGATTACAGTTCCTGCAAAATTCCTTAATCCACAAAAGGAAGCAACTATACAAGCAGCCAAATTAGCAGGTTTCAAACACATTGAACTTTTGCAAGAGCCTGTTGCTGCAGCAACAGCCTATGGATTGACAGCAAAAGATAAAGATAGTTATTGGCTCGTGTTTGACTTTGGCGGCGGCACTTTCGATTCCGCCATACTCAAAGCCGAAGAAGGAATTTTAACAGTAAAAGATACAGAAGGAGACAATAGGTTAGGTGGAAAAAACTTAGACGAAGCAATTGTTGACCAAATTATAATACCATATTTACAGGATAATTATGCTATTGCTGATATTGTGAAAGATTCAATAAAAAAAGAAGTTTTGAGAAATGCAGTAAAACCATATGCGGAAGAAACAAAAAATCAACTATCATTTAAATCTTCACATACCATTCTATCCAATTTGGGTGATTTGCCTATTGAAGATGATAATGGTGATGAATTAGAGATCGATATTACTGTTACACAGAAAGATATGGAATACGCTCTTGCTCCTATTTTCCAAAAAGCAATTAATATTACCAAAAAATTGTTGCAGCGTAACAATCTGAAAGGTGAGGATTTGGGGACTTTAATTTTAGTTGGAGGGCCTACTTATTCTCCTATTCTCCAACGAATGTTAAAAGAGCAAATCACAGAAAATGTAGATGCTTCGGTTGACCCAATGACCATAGTTGCCAAAGGTGCTGCCTTATTTGCTTCTACGATTTCAGTTTCGGAAGAAGTGAAAGAAGCAAGCCGGGATAAAACCAAGTTACAAATAGATATAAAATATGAAGCAACAAGCGTTGAAAAGGAGGAAATGGTAAGCCTGAAAATATTAAGAGAAAAAACAATAGGCAAAATCCCCGAAGTAGTTTTTGCCGATGTAGTACGTGGCGACGGTGCATGGAGTAGTGGAAAAAAACGAATCGACGAAAAAGCCGAATTGATAGATGTGCTATTGGAAGAGGGTTGTTCCAATGTTTTTACAATTAATGTCTATGACGAACCAGGAAACAAGTTGGAATGTCAGCCCAATCAATTCAATATTTTGCAAGGTATTGGCGGATTGGAAGGAATGAGCGTTTTACCATATTATATTGGAATAGGGAAATGGTTCGATTCGGAAGAAAAAGATTTGTTTACACCGGTCAAAGGATTGGAAAAAAACAAAAAAATTCCGGCAATAGGCGTAATAAATGGATTGAAAACAAGAAGCACAGTACGCCCGGGAATGGCAAATGACAGTATTAAAATACCAATTTATGAAGGCGACTTCAATGCCGAAGGCACAAATCCGATTTTGAATAATTTAATTCATGAAGTGATTATTTCAGGCGACAATTTGCCTGCTTTACTTCCCGAAGACAGCAATGTGGACATTACAATAAAGGTGGACAGGTCGGAACACATGCATTTTTCAGCATATTTTCCTCTGATTGACCATACCGAAGAAATGAAAATACAAATCAAACAACAAGAACCGCCAAAAGAAGAAAAACTTAAAAAAGACATTGCAGATGCTAAACGCACTGCAAGCAGATTAAATAATAGTGTAATTTCTGGTAATTTGGAAGCGCTTGAACATCAGTTAGAAAATGAAAAAGGCAGCGCTGACGGCAGATTGAAAATTTTAGATGGATTACGAAAGGAGTTGTTACAACTTGAAAAGTTGGAAAAAGCAGAGGAATGGCCCAATATTGAACAGGAATTAAAAAATGTTTTCTTTAACTTTGAAGAATTGATTGAAAAAATCAAGAGAAATAAAGATTTTGGCAACATGAGTCCTCAAAAAATTAATTCACAAGTGCTCGATTTCAAACAAAAAACAGATGTCATTATTCGAGAAAAAAACAGAAATGAAGGAAAAGAGCTAATTAAAGAAATAAGTTCTACCCGACTAATAATCCTGATAAAATTAATACCTGAAAATTTCATTCGAGATTTTGATAGTGATTTTGGTTTAATACAATGGAAAAATCCATCAAAGGCAAGATCACTAATCAACCAAGGCAAGTCAATTATTTTATCAAAATATGATAATGATCAATTATCTGATATGGTAATTGCTATTATCAAAGAAATGCTATTTCCGGATCAGCTTACCGGCACGTTATATTAATCTTAATTAAACTGATGTAATGACAAGCATACTACCAAAATCATTCGTGTTAGACAATAAATATACCATTCTCCTTTTTATAAAGAAAAGCAGTAATGCTGAAATCTACCGAGTAAAGAACAACGATGGGGAAATATACCTTTTGAAGCTGATTTTATGCTCAAAATTACATCGCACAGCTTTTGACAGCGAAGGTAATTTGCTTGAAATTGAATTTTTGAAACGTTGTAATCATCCGAACATCGCAGGTTATCAAGACAGTGGAGAGGCAGTTGTGAAAGGCAAAAAATATATATATCTTGTTCAGGATTTTATTGCCGGAGAAAACTTGATGGAACGAATGTTTCGAGAGCCGGTTTCTACAACGTATGATATAAAGCATATTTTGTCGGACGTTTTAAATGGGCTTTCGTATTTACATTCCCTGCCTGAACCTATTATCCACAATGAAATAACTCCTCAAAATATTATGTTGGATTTATCAGGCAATATTCCGCAAGCAAAAATAATTGATTTTGGTCACGCACGATCATTTTTGCAATCATCGAAAAGATATAATCGTGAAGGACTGAATTTAAATTATGTGGCATCAGAAAGTATCATGGCAGGAATATTTTCGCCACAATCCGAATTATTCACTGTTGGCGTGGTAATGTATCAAATGCTTTTCGGCATGTTACCTTGGAATATATCGGATATTGAATTAATGCATACGAATTACGAGAAATTATTGGAACAACACGAGAAGCCGCTCGTTTTTCCGGATGTTGCCAATAGTATCGTGGATTTTGACGAATCGGCGTTGCATATTATTCGCAAAGCATTACATCCCGATTCAGAACAGCGTTTCCAATCTGCACACGAATTTTTACAGGCTTTGAATGGAAAAATTGAAATTGCTGATGCAGGTGTTCGTCCTCAAGAAAAAAAAATACAAATCAAAAAGAAAAGTGGAGGAGGTTTTTTTGCTATTGCCGGAATGTCCGAATTGAAAAAACTGCTACAAACAGATGTGATTGATATTATTCGCAACCCGGAAGAATACCAAAAACATGGTTTGGGTTTACCAAATGGATTGTTGCTTTACGGTCCGCCGGGTTGCGGAAAAACATTTTTCGCCGAACGTTTTGCAGAAGAAGCCGGATATAGTTTTCGTAAAGTGATTGCATCAGATCTTGCAAGTATTTATGTACACGGCACACAGGAAAAGATCGGTAAAATATTTGAAGAAGCGCGACAAAACGCTCCATCAATCTTGTATTTTGATGAATTTGATGCAATGACACGCGACCGCGACAATACAAGTCACAGTTATGGATCGGAAGTGAACGAATTTCTTTCGCAATTGGATAATATCGGCGATTCAGGTGTATTCGTTATCGGTTCAACAAATAAACCACAATTGATTGACAAAGCCGTTCTACGCGCCGGACGTTTGGAAAAACATTTTTATATTCCGCCTCCCGATTTTGAAGCACGACGGGCAATGTTTGAAATTTATTTAAAAGAACGCCCTCTTGATTTTGGAATTGATTACGAAAAATTGGCAACACTAACCGAAAATTATGTTTCGGGAGATATTAAACTAATTGTAGATGAGGCTTCTCGTAAAACAATTCGAGAAAAATCAAAACGAATCACTATGGAAACATTGGAATTTGTTATTCATCACCAAAAACCGACCATTTCATTGGATATTTTAAAGAAATTTGAAAAAATACGAGATGAAATGCAGGGTGTTCAACACGATAGACGTAAAGTCGGATTTATTTAGGAACTAATTATTAATCAAAGAATATGAATATAGAAGATTTTAACCAATTGTTTTTACAAACAGCATTTTGTTGTATGGCCTGTGATGGCGAAATTGCGCCGGAAGAAGTAGAGCTAATTAAATCAATATGTAAACAAACTTTGTCTCTTCAAAATATTGATTTTGATGTAAAAATCAATATTTTTGTAACCGATATTAATGCTGACAGCCAACAATTTTTAACTGAGTTCATCAAAACACTAAAAAATAGAGTTCCCGAATTAACGGAACAGGAAGAGTTTGAATTGATAGACGTAGCCATAAAAGTCATCAAAGCAGACAACAGAATAGAATATTCGGAAATTAAATTTTTTAAAACAATACGTTATTGTTTGAAAGTAAGCGACGACACTATAATGGCTCATTTTTCCGATTCCATTGAAGACATAGATATTTTTTTAGGCGAAGACATTCACCCTGTAATGAAGTTGGAGGATATCACACAACAATATTTTAATGTCATTAAATTTGATGAATTGAAAATACTTGGATAAATTATTAGAAAAGTAAATAATAGATTCATTGCATTTTTTGGGGGGGGAATAATGTATCATTCCTCTGTAAAAAAATATTTTTCATTTCACACGCTTGGAATTCTTGAAATTTCATGTAATTTTGTTGAATTTTAGTTTTAAACCGAAATAACATGAATTTGTTAAAAGAATTTTCGATGGAACAGCCGGGCAGACAAGCAGAATTAATTACAACAATGATTCTAACTGCAATTCAGGACAAAAAAATGTTGAGTTACAGGCAGATATGAGTCATGTGCGAGCAGAACTGTGTACGCAGCAAACGGTAGAGGAGATACAATTATAGGAATCATTGGTTTATACATTTAATAATCGAACAGAAAAATGAGCAATTTTGAAAATACAATTAACGATAATGAGCCTTCTGGTGGAAAAATTCATGGGTGGCTGAAGTTTTTTCTTGTGGTGGTTGGTATTGGGGGCGTTTTGACTCCGATTATTAGTTTCGCTACGATGTCCTTGTCTGATTATGATACAGGCATTGGGGCCTGGCATGCAGTTACAGGAATAATATGCGAATGTATTTTGGGTATTGGTTTTGCGTTTCTTGCTGCTTATACAATCATCGCATTTATCAATTACAAACCAAACGCTGTTTTTTTAGGTAAGGCTTATTTGATTTTAGTGTTTATTACCAATCTTGTTTCGTTGTTTGGCGAAAATGAATCAACTGGGATTAACAGTAATACGCAAATACTTAGCCGTTTAATTTGGCAATGTGCCTGGTTCTCATTTTTGTGCTTTTCCGAACAGGTGAATAATCTATTTCCCAAGAAGGAACGCAGAATATTCAAACGCGACAAAATATTGATCGCTACCATAATTACGCCAAGTATTGTTTGGTTTCTTTCAGTTTTTATCATTGCATTTGCGCAGGGATATAATGAACAGCAAATAAATGATTATTCCATCGACGAAAGCGCCTTATCGTTCAATGAATACACAGACGGTCGTATCATTTTTACATTGCCTGAAGGCTTTTCTGTCGAACGACAAGAATCGGAGAATGGCATTTATCATGAATTATCTCAGGATGATAAGATTTATATTACCGTATATGGCGTGTACGACAACGACGATTCGCCGGAGTACTTTGAAGAATGTATGCAAGGATGGCGTGATGAAACGTTTGATGATTTTGAATATACGGTAAAGAACGAAAAGCATGATATGCTGAACGGCAATAGTTTATATCAAAAAACGCTGGAGTATGTTTCCGAACCTGTTATCGAATGGTCATTCGTGTTGCTATTCAACAAAGAAACGGACAAATGTTGCGTCATATCGTACTATAGCATGTCTGAAACGGATTATTTAGCCGGATTGGTACAATCTATTCGATTTCAGTAAAAGCAAAAAAATACATTATTGGTACTAATAATGTGGGATTTTTCCTGTTTTTGAAGGGCAAAAACAATTTTGACAGGCGACATAAACAGATGTACGATGTATTGAATAAAGACGTTTTTTTATCACGCTAAAAGCGTTACACCTTTAGCGTGATGATAATTCTAAAAAAATCACTATCTTTGCAGGATGAATTTTAAATAATTAATGAGATGGAAACGGTTTTAAATCCTTTTTTAGTAACAAGATACGAATCAAAAGCGTATTTCTGTGACAGGGAAAATGAGTTGGAAATACTTCGAAAAAATGTAAAAAACGGCATTAATACGACATTGATTTCAGCACGAAGGCTGGGCAAAACTGCACTTATTTATCGGTTTTTTGATGATTTGAGAGATGAAAATCATGCTTGTATCTATGTAGATATCTATGCTTGTACGAAGTTGAAAGATTTTACGGAAATGCTGGCGTTGTCCATTTTTAATAAATTTCCTCCCAAACGTGGCATTGGTCGTCGTTTTTTTGATTTTTTGAAAAATCTGCGTCCTGTGATTACCTATAATGCGCTGACCGGACAACCTGAAATACACTTTGAATTTACTCAACCCAAAGAATATGAGCATACTTTGAGCAGTTTGTTTCAATTTTTGGATAGCCAACAATTACAGGTTGTATTGGCAATAGACGAATTTCAACAGATTGCTGAATTTCCTGAAAAAAATATTGAAGCCCTTCTGCGTACGATTATTCAATCATTGAAACATACGCAGTTTGTTTTCAGCGGAAGCAAAAAACATATCATGCTCGAAATGTTTAATACAGCCAATCGTCCGTTTTTCGCAAGTACACAATTCGTCGGCTTGTCCGAAATACCGCAGCATGAATACAAAGCGTTTATCCGTGAGAAGTTTACGGAACGCAATCGCAGCATTGACGACGAGGCGATCGACTTTATTTTGTCGTGGACACTGTCGCATACTTATTATACGCAGATTATTTGTAACAGCGTTTTTACGAGCGGGAAGAAAAAAACAGGGATTGAGCAAGTGAAAAAGGTGTGCGACGAACAGCTAAACTTGCAACAGGTAACTTTTATGCAATACCGCAACCTGCTAAGTCCGATTCAATGGAAACTGTTAGTTGCCATTGCCAAAGAAGGTTTTGTGACAGAGCCTCAAGGACAGGTTTTTCTTAAAAAACACAAAATCGGTAGCGCCTCGTCTGTTCAAAAAGCATTAATTGCGCTGATTGACAAAGAAATGGTTTATTCAATCGAAACAACAGGGAAAACAGCTTACCGTGTATATAACGTTTTCCTAATGCGGTGGTTAGAGAGGACATTTTGAAAAACGAATGCCGGCATACTTCAAAAATTGATTTTGAAAGATAAGGAATATGTCGATTCACCGGTAGTAGTTGCAGGTTGGGAGAAAAATGTAGATTTATTGCATTTTTTCGGGAGAAAAGTGTGCTTTTAAAGCGAAAATTCGGGAGAAAAGTGTATATTTGCAGCGTAAATACGGGAGAAAAATGTATAGGACGAGTATTAAAAAATTGAAAGAGTGGAAATTAAGCATAAATAAAAAGCCTCTCGTTTTTTTAGGTGCAAGGCAGGTAGGAAAAACCTGGCTTATCCGGGAATTTGGTAAAACCGAATACAGGCAAATGGTGTACGTCAACTTCGAAGACGAAGATGCGCCAAGAGATATTTTT
>Ga0082212_10004413_pt1 | contig 19520 bp, 13 predicted proteins | sample TergutNt197P3_FD_71548 | JGI IMG/M metagenome (GOLD analysis project Ga0082212, IMG submission 71548) | Neocapritermes taracua P3 segment gut microbial communities from Petit-Saut dam, French Guiana - Nt197 P3 | ecosystem: Host-associated > Arthropoda: Insects > Digestive system > Gut ... | reverse complement strand
ATAAACCCCCGTTATTTGTTCGTTTTTAACGGTTTTTGATTTGTGAGACTTTGCCATGACTTTTTTGATTTTTGAAATATTTCTGCAAAAATACGAAATATATCCTTTCCAGAGTTTCAAAAGTTTATTTTTAACTTTGCCCTTTCTTAATAAGAATATTCATGAAGTTTCGCATTTTGTTGTTTTGTTTGCTGGTTGGCTTTTTACCAATTATACATGGACAGAACCATGTGCCGGATCATTTGACTTCATCTTTTCTCAACCAATTATTGGTTTATCCGCAGGAAAAGATTCATCTGCACACCGACCGTGATTTTTATATACCCGGCGAGAAAATCTGGTTCAAAGCCTACGTTGTGACAGCACATTCTCATCTGCATCCTACTTACAGCGAGTATGTGTATGTAGAACTGATCAGCCCTGCTGATACGCTTGTGAGCAGAATCATGGTACGGCAAACGGACGACATATTCTACGGTCATTTGCCGCTTTCAAATATTGTTCCCGAAGGAAATTATACGCTGCGGGCTTATACGCGGTACATGGAAAACATGGGAGATGGTTACTTCTTTAAGAAAAACATCCGGATAGGAAATCTGTCTTCTGTTAAGAATCAACAGCCAATAACTGAACAAAGAAATAGAAGCAGGAGAGCGCAAATTGAAAATGATGATTTTGATGTTTCCTTTTTTCCCGAGGGCGGTAATCTGTTGGAAGCTGTTTATTGTTAAGTCGCTTTTAAGGCAGTTAACCGGAATGCTTATCCTGAAACTGTTTCCGGAAAAGTCACAGATGAGAACGGCGTTGAAATTACGTTGTCATCGAAGGGTTAACTAACGATGGCAGAATAGTCAGGCAGGTAGAAAAAATACGGGTGGAGTAAAATATCGGGGGTATTTCAAAAGATTTCGAATGGAGCGAACGGCGCAGCCCTCGCCGAAGGCAACCGGAATGAGAAATCTCTCCGGCGACAATTTGATTTGCACCCTTGTTCGTGGGTGTATTTCAAAACCAAATCTCAAACGATCGGGCTTCAAAAACTTAGGCGCGGGCATCAAAAACTTAGGCTCGGGGATCACCATCAGAGGCTCGGGGCTCGAGGTTCATCAAAAAAGCATGACACGTCATCAAAAAAGAACGACACGTCATCAAAAAAGCATGACATTTTGACGTCACATCATGAAAAATCATCAAAACATCAAAAATTAATCATCGAAAATGTTTGAAGATTGCTTCGCTACCGTCCGCAATGACGCAAAGCGCCCTTTATCTCTCAATTGTCAATTGTCAATTGTCAATTTTCAACATGATATGTAACATTTTTGAATCTTTCATCGTATAAGAGTTTATGAAAAAGTTATTTATCCTTTTCCTTTGCGGCCTGCTTTGCGCCGGAACCATAATTGCCCAGAGCGGCGAACCTTTCAGTTGGGAAATCATTGAAGACGTGCTCTACCTCCACGGCAAAGGCGCCATGCCGGATTATGAGGCAAGATTTGAGTCCGGGTTAGCTCACTCCTCCGATGCGCCCTGGTTCGAGGTGCAAAATACTTTCACAAGAGTTGTGATCGACGCGGGGATTACCAATATTGGCGATAATTCCTTTTTTCTATGCTCCAACATCGTATCAGTATCTGTTCCCTCAACGGTAACATCTATCGGCATTGGCGCTTTTGCAGGCTGTATCAACCTGTTTTCCATAGAAATTCCAACATCTGTAACGCACATTGGCATCGAGGCTTTTTATTCCTGCATCGCCCTGTCTTCCATTATCATTCCCAATTCGGTAACACACATCGGCGACGCTGCTTTCTCCGATTGTTTCGGTCTGAACTCCGTTGCCGTTTCAGCTTCGGTGGAATCCATCGGCGGATGTACTTTTGCTAATTGCGATAATTTGTCCACATTCATTAATATCGGATCTTCGCCACAGTATTTCGACCCTGGTTGCTTTGTGTTTTCATTCACCATTCTTGAAACTTGCATGTTATGGGTACCTGCCGGTTCTGTTGATACTTATAAAAATACTCCGGGATGGGAAATGTTTGAAAACATTGAACCGCTGTGGGTCGGATTAGCCATCAGCGAGGATGAGCTATCACTGTTACCCGATGAAACGAAGACAATTACAGCCATCATCAGCGGCTATATAACCGATCCCACTGTTGTCATCTGGACAAGCGACGACCCGTCTGTAGCCACAGTAGACAATACCGGTACGGTAACAGCGATTAGTCAGGGGCAAGCCGTAATTACTGCCTCCATAGGCGAGATTGAAGCAACCTGTCTGGTGACGGTAAATGACAATATCACAGCCGAACCGTTCGATTGGAGTATCATTAATGGTGTGCTCATCATCAGCGGAAATGGCGCCATGCCGGATTATGATGAAGAAGCTGACGTCCCCTGGTACTACCTGAAAGATGAAATCATCGGCGTTAATCTTGGCGTTATCACTACCATTGGCAGCTGGTCTTTTTCAAATTGCCCCAATTTAACTTCCATGGTCATTCCCGTATCGGTAACATCTGTCAGCCATCATGCTTTTAGTGGCAGCGGTCTGACTTCCGTTGTCATTCCCGGTTCTGTCACATCTATCGGCGACTATGCTTTTGCAGGTTGTAACAAATTATCCGAAATCGTTAACGCCTGCAGAAAACCGCAAACAATCCCTGTTGATGTGTTTGAGGGTATCCATTTTGAATCCTGTAAACTCTGGGTTCCTGTTGCTTCGGTCGATCTTTACAGGAATGCTGCAGGATGGGAAGAGTTTGATCATAACATTAGCGCCGGAGTAACAATCGACAAGGAAAAATTTTACCTGTTGCCCGAAGACTTCAATGAAATTGAGGTTATTGTTCACACCGATCTGATCTTTGCCAACAACACTGTTTTTATATGGTCGCACACCATACCGAACGTGGTTTCCACAGATGGTACCCGTTCTGCTTCGCGCAGAGTGACAGCTGTCAATCCGGGAACAACTGATATTAACGTCTTTGTGGGCGGAGTAATGGGAGCCACATGCACGGTAACGGTCATCGAAAAAGGCACATCGTCTATCGAAGGAACCGTAACCGCTGACATGCCGGAAACGGTTACCGTGAATCTTTACATCAACGAAGAGCTAATTACGTCGCAAACGAAAGGCAAGATAGTGGGAGGGTACGTGCTGCTGGCTACCACCGTTCCCAACAGCAACGGTCAGTATATTTTTGATGATCTGCCGGAAGGTTCATATCAGATTCAGTTAGTGATTGACAATTACGAGCCGGAGGCGACAGCAGAAATGACACTTTCAGAAAATGAAACCGTTACGGACGTCGATTTTACTGTAGACCCTGATTTGGGTATCATTATCGACATTCCAACCGCTGCGAAGGAACTTTTTATGCCCGTTCTGAAAATATATCCCAATCCGTTTACGGATGCGGTACATGTGACAGGTGCGGAACACGCCGCTTCCCTGCGGGTCATCAATGCCGCAGGCGCCGTTGTATACACCCGAATCATCACCGGCCCTGAGGCAACCATTCATTTAGGACATCTGCCTGCGGGCATGTACATCATCCGCATGGAATACGGCGGCAAAGCAACGGCTGCTAAATTGGTAAAACAGTAATTTGTTTCGGGTTTCGCTGTATTTTTTGAACCGCTTTTAACTTTTTTGAAAAAAAATCTACCTTTGCGTTTCATATCATTCATTGCACAAGTATGTCGCCTGATAATAAACGCAAGATAGTAAACGACCCCATTTACGGGTTTATCAACATCCCTTTCCCGATACTGTACGATTTAATTGAGCACCCTTATTTTCAGCGGTTGCGTCGTATCAAACAACTTGGGCTTACGCATTTGGTGTATCCCGGCGCCAACCATACACGGTTTCAGCACGCGCTCGGCGCCATGCACCTGATGCACGAAGCTATTTCCAATTTGCGTTCCAAAGGTCTTGATATTACCGAAGAAGAGGCCGAAGCTGCCATGATCGCTATTCTTTTGCACGACGTCGGGCATGGACCCTATTCACATGCTTTGGAACAAACCTTTGTGAAAAATGTTTCGCACGAAACGCTTTCACTGCTTTTGATGCAGGAGTTGAACCGTGAATCCGGCGGACGGCTGGATACAGCCATTAAAATCTTCCGTAAGGAATATCCTAAAAAGTTCCTGTGTCAATTGGTGTCCAGCCAGTTGGATATGGACAGACTCGACTATCTGCGTCGCGACAGTTTTTTCACGGGCGTTACCGAAGGGATCATCGGTTCCGACCGCATCATCAAGATGCTTCATGTAGCGGGCGATGAATTGGTAGTTGAAGCCAAGGGCGTCTATTCCATCGAAAAATTTCTGCTGGCGCGGCGGCTGATGTTCTGGCAGGTGTATCTTCACAAGACGGTGATTGCCGCCGATCAGCTGTTGTTGAGTATCATCAGACGCGCCGGGCAACTGATCCGCATGGACGAAAATCTTTTTGCTACTCCGGGACTCCGGTATTTTCTCCACGATTTCGCACCTGAAAAGATACGGTACGAACCACTGAAAACACTTAACTTTTACACAGCGCTTGACGATGATGATATTTCTATTGCTATCAAAATGTGGATGGAACATCAGGATCCGGTATTGTCGCGCCTCGCAGCCAATTTAGTCCACCGGCGGCTGTTCCGCATCGAAATACAGAACGAACCTTTCGCCGGTGAACGTATCGAATCTCTTCGCCGTAAAATTGCGGAACTGTACAGAATTTCCGATGATCAGGCCATGTTTTTTGTTCATTCGGGCAAACTGTCCAATCATGCTTACAACAGCGCCGATACCGGCGAAAACATTCTCGTCATGCAGAAGGGACAACCGGTTGATCTCACAGTGGCGTCCGATCTGGAAAACCTGTTTGGAATGTCAAAAGTAGTGGAAAAATATTTCCTTTGTTATCCCAAGGAATTAAGAACGGATAATTGAATGTCAATCATCTTCGAACGTAAAACGTAGTTTGCCTGTATCTTCAGGTGTTGTTGCCGGTTTCACCAACGTATCTTTTTTGAACAGCCCCAATTCTTCTTTCAGGATACTTTTCAGCGTTTGTTTCTCGTTGCGGATATCTTCTGCGATGGATGCTCTGGCCGACTGTGTGTCGTAACTGATTTTAAAATCACTGCCTTTCCCCACAGCTTTCAGGAACAGGGAAGTACGCTTGTCGCCTTCTTCCACATATTCATTTTCGCGGTTTTCGTGTTTTGCCCTGCGCGCTTTTGCTGCAAGTAATTCGCTGAGCAATATCTTCACGCGGTAGGTGTAACTGTTGTCGAAAAGGTGCTCGCCCGACCCGATGATATCAAAAGCTGAGGTTCGGATATCCGTTTGCGGGAACGTGATTTTACTGTTTCTGATGGAAATTCGCGTGTTGAGGTTGGAGAAACGGATGTTTTGCAGTTCTTCGAGCGCTACAAAATTTGAGAGGTTGTTCATCGGCCCGAAATTGACCAGTTCGCCGCCATTTAGGTTCATCAGGCCTTCAACGACTACTTTATCCTGAAGCAGACGCATTCTGCTGTCCCAGCCGACAGCAAACCAGAGATCGCCCGAAAGACGCCCCTGAACATGTTCGGCGCGAAGCACATCCTGCCCGAAGTTATCAAACGTATGGAACAGTTGCCTGACCTCGAACCGGTCGAGAATCGTTTCGCCGCGCACATGAATACTGTTTGCCCAATCGTTGGCAATGACGCCATTTCCCGTCAGTTTTCCCGACATCGACGAGAAGTTAATGGAACGTATTTCCAAAATACGGGGCTGGTAAACCAGGTGGGCTTTCATGTTTTCCGCCTCAAACTTCCGGTAACGGAATTTTACTGTTTCCAGACGGGTTTCAAATTCAATATTTGCAGGAAGCAGGAGCGCGCCACTTTCCTGAACCACATTTGCCTGCGTTGAAAGCACATCACCGGTTGTTTTATCAGTCACCGCCAATAGCGAATCGATGCAAATCTGCTGCGACCATACGTTTGCCTTTGCATATACGGTTTTGCACTGTTTTAGCAGGTATGGCGACAGCCGCTCCATGTATCCGTTTATTTTCAGATCATTGCTGTTAAGCGTCAATGACAGGTTGTTTGTAGTAATACGATTGCCCAGTTGCAGCGATCCGTTGATGTCATCGAATCGCCAGTTGGGGTCGTACAAATGCACCGATGCGTTGTCAAACTTGACGGTTCCATCTATTCCTAACTGGTCAATTTCATCCGTTGTGAACTGCATTTTTTTCAACCGCGCATTGACCGTCAGTTCGCTTCTCATTCGCCCGCCGGCTGATGCGATTTGTTTACCCGGAAAAAAACGGCAGAGCTTTTCCAGATCAGAAACAGCGGATATTTTGGCAGTTACCTGCGGTTTGGCGAAATTTTGTATGGTAAAGTTGCCTCTGATGGCGCCTCCGCCGATGTCACAACTAAAATCGCTGATACGCAGCATACCGGTAGTACGTCGGGTTTTTTCGCCGGTAGCGAAAGTTCCGGTAAAAGATAACCTTGTGAGACTGACTTTGCTTTGCCGGTGAGTAATCTGACCCTGCGTCATGCCAAACTGCCCTTCAATGTACGGGATAGCGCCGTTGCCGGCCTTGCCCCTGATGCTTGCCGCGAAATTTACATTGCCCTTGCCGGGATATTCGTGCAACTTTTGACGGTATGTTTCGGGAAGCAGCGACACTAACGAAGGGTAATCCATCTGTTTACCTTCCACGAGCAAGTCGAGCTCAACGTCTTCGTCCGTCGAAAATCCGCCCGTCACGGTCATTTTCAGCTTTGCAAGCGTAAGATCGCACTTGCGGATATGAAACGTGTTGTGATCTGCGTCTAATTTTCCCGACAGTTCCAAATCTTTATTGCTCATCAATACGTCGTCATCTACGGAAAAAAACTGTACGGAACCATGCCAGTCAGCGTTCAGCGAATACTGTAGCGAAGCGAACCGGCCACTGAGCTGTGCCCGTTCGGCATACAGGGAAATCACCGTATTGCTTCGCTGGTGGCCATAATAGACGTCTACGCTGCGAAGGGTCACGTTTTGCAGTTCTATGGGCGAACTGTCGCCGGTTGAATTTTCGGACGTTTTCCAGAAGATAAAATTATGCCGGTTGTTTTGATCGGTCAACAGGTTGATATTCCCTTTGTGTACCTCAATTTGTGTGATGCGGTAATCGCCGGACAGCAGCCTGAACAGATTCAGTTCAACAAAAACTGTTTCGGCCGATAACAGATGACGGCTGCGGACGGGATCAAAACTAAGCGTATCAAAATCTTTTGCAGGACTCATCATCACATGCTTAAATTCAACCGCAGCATTGGGAAATTTCCGAAAGACCGAAAAATGAGTCGATTGCACCTTTATTTCCGAATTAACCTGCTTGTTGATGCTCTCAATAACGAAGCCCATGACTTCGTCCTGAAAAAAATACGACAAAATGCCGCTGCCCAATGCAAATATTGTGACAAAAGACAAAAAACCGACGAAAATAAATTTCAGGTATCTGTTCATATATTTATCTGTGAAAAACGGCCAAAATTACGAAATTTCCCGTGATGTACATTGGGTACAAATCAAATTATCGTATTATTTTGCATGGTTCATTTCACATTCTATTGATATGTAAATTCTGACGGGATGCTGGATTGCTTCGTTCCTCGCAATGACGCAACAAAAAAAGGAGCGCACTCCTGTGCCCTTCTCTTTCATCTTTTATCCCATTTAATGAACGCCTCTGTATGTTTTTTCATTTTTAATTAAAGGAAAAGATATGGCAACGATAGAAATAAATAATTTTCATTTATATTTGCACAGTATTTTCAAGTATAAGTCATAACCTGTTAAAATAAAAATTTCATGATGAAAACTATCCGATTTATTATCATAATGCTGTCATTGTCAATTATGACAAAGGCACAAACCGTTTTTTACGATGCTGCGGCATTTCCCCTTTTGGGTAAAATATCAGACGCAACGGAAACACGCTATGAACGATTACCCGCAAAACTTAACGGAGTATCGCGTCCCCCTGTCTGGGATTTGGGTAAAAATTCAGCAGGACTTGCCATCCGGTTTTGTTCCGATTCCAGAAGGATTTCTGTTATATGGGAAATAGTTCATGACATAACCGCGAACCATATGGCGCCGACAGCAATCAAGGGATTGGATTTGTACTGTCTGGAAAACGGCACGTGGACTTATGTGAATACAGCCCGCCCTACAGAGAAAAAAAGCCAAACGACGCTAATATCCAATATGGAAAAAAAAGAACGGGAATTTATGCTCTATCTTCCTTTATACGATGACATTATTTCCATCGAAATCGGTATTGATTCATTGGCATTTATAACGTCGCCAAAAATTAACCTTCCCCGACAAACAAAGCCTGTTGTTGCATACGGAACAAGTATTCTGCAAGGCGGGTGCGCTTCCCGACCCGGTATGGCCCACACCAACATCCTGTCGCGAAAGTTGAATCGTGAAGTTATTAATTTGGGATTCAGCGGAAACGGACAATTAGATTACGAAATAGCTGAATTGATGGCCGAATGTGATGCGTCGCTCTTCATTCTGGATTTCATGCCGAATGTGAATGTAGAACAAATCAATGAAAGAACCGAAAATTTTTACCGGATACTGCGTGATAAGCATCCCGGCACGCCGATCGTTTTCATTGAAAATCCGAACTATCCTCCTTCCAGATACAATGTAAACCTGCATCAATATATTAGTGATAAAAATAAAGCCTTACGAACGATTTTTGACGGTTTGAAGGCAAAAAAGGAAAAGAACATCTACCTGATCCGTTCTGCCGGAATGATCGGAACAGACGGTGAAGCTACGGTCGACGGTACTCATTTTACCGATTTGGGATTCATGCGATATGCCGATTTTTTATTTCCAAAAATTCAAAAAATTATCGGAAAACAGTAGATTCAGCTGATGATATGACAAATTTTAATTTTATAATTTTGTGCAAATATTAATTCAATTATTATAAACCATTTAATAAAAATCAAACAACATGAAGACAAATCAATCGCGTAGAAAATTTATTGCCACAGCAGTATCAGGCGCTGTGGCGTCAGTTGTTGCACCGGCAGCGCTCGCCGGCGAATCGGCAGAACAGAATATAGCAAAGCCAACCATCATTCCCGAAAGCGTATTTGGCGCTAACGACCGTATCAGGATTGCCGTGCTGGGGCTCAACGGTAGAGGAACCGCGCACGTGCGGTCTGTGATGCTAATGAAAGATGCGGAGGTCGTTGCAATGTGCGATCCCGACATGGATGTGGTGAAGAAACGCGCCAATGAGTTTGAACAAAGGTATCAGAAGAAAGTTATTGTTGAACAGGACTTCCGTAAGATATACGACAACAAAAACATTGATGCGGTTACCATCGCAACGCCCAATTTCTGGCATGCGTTATTGGCTATCTATGCCTGTCAGGCGGGAAAAGATGTTTACGTAGAAAAACCGGCAACGCATAATGTCGCCGAAGGTCGAAAAATGATAGAGGCAGCATACAGATACAACCGTATCGTGCAGAACGGCGTTCAACTGCGCAGTTTCGACACCGTAAGGGAAGCAGTCGGGCATTTACGCAACGGATTGATTGGAAGAGTGTACATGTCACGCGGCCTGGTATTTCGCTGGCGTCCCGACATCGGTAACAAAGGAATATCCAATATTCCGAAAAATTTGGATTACGATTTATGGTGCGGGCCGGCGCCGATGGTACCGTTCACTGAAAATCTGGTTCATTACAATTGGCACTGGCATTGGAACTACGGCAACGGCGACGTTGGCAACCAGGGCATTCACCAAACCGACCTCTGTTTATGGGGATTGGATGTGGGGCTTCCCGAACGTATTACTTCGATGGGCGGAAAATTTTTATGGGACGACTGTAAAGAATGTCCCGAAGTGCAAACGACTGTTTATCATTATCCCAAAGAAAAGAAAATGATTCAGTTCGAAGTGCGTCATTGGTGTACCAACCAGGAAGACGGCGTAGGCGTCGCAAATATTTTTTACGGCGACAAGGGATACATGGTCATTAATGGCGACGGTTATTATCAGACTTATTTGGGCGAAAAACGCGAAAAAGGCCCCGGGCGCGAAAAAGTGGATAGCAGCGTAGATACCGTCACTCATGTCCAAAACTGGATTGAAGCTATTAAGGCAAGAGATATGACCATTCAAAACGGCCCGGTGGAATCGGCGCATCTGTCATCGGCATTAGCTCATTTAGGTAATATATCCTATCGTTTGGGCAGGCAGTTAACTTTTGACCCTGTAGCCGAGCGTTTTATCGGCGACGAAGACGCCAATTTCATGCTCACAAGGCAATATCGTGCACCATATTTGTTGCCGGAAAAAGTGTAAAACTAATTTACACTTTTGCAAAGCCTTTTTTGTCAGGTATAGAATATAGATGAAGGATCATCTTCAATCCGGCCTGCAATTGGATCAGCTCGACCGTCTGACCGATTACCAAAGCCGGCAGTTGCGATGCAAAGGTTGTGAAAACCTTTGCATCGTTACTAAATTTACTTTTTCCGGCGGCAACTCGTACTATTCGGGCAACAAGTGCGAAAATGTCTTTACCAACAAGGGAAAGAAAACCGTGCAGGGCGAAAATATGTATCGCTACAAAAATGAATTGCTCAATGCCTGCGTTGCGGAACAGCCAGCCGCGCCGCGCCATGTCATCGGTATTCCGCGCGTATTGAATATCTTTGAAAATCTTCCGTTCTGGAGCGCTTTGCTGCGCGGATGCGGTATTGAGGTAGTGCTATCAGCGCCGTCCACCACAAAAATGTTCGAAAAAGGATTAGGAACCATCATGTCCGACAGTATTTGCTTTCCTGCCAAACTTGTACACGGGCATATTTTCGATTTAGCCGAACGCAAAGCAGAGCGTATTTTTTATCCGATGGTCATCTTCGAACGCTTCGAACAAAAGGATGCCGTAAATGCTTACAACTGCCCCATTGTGAGCAGTTATGCGGAGGTCATCCGCAGTTCTGTAAATCCTGAAAAACGTTGGGGAATCCCGATAGACAGCCCTGTTATCTCGTTTGCCGACGAACTGCTGCTTGAAAAAGCCTGTTACCGTTACCTGTATCAATTAGGTATTGATAAAGCCACGTTTCGTAGGGCTTTCGCCGAAGCGAAGGAAGCGCAGTCGGCTTTCAGGAAAAGTCTTACCGACCGCGCCCGCGAAATCGTCGCCCGCGCCAATGCCGAAAACCGTACCGTTATTGTGCTTGCCGGTCGCCCGTATCATACCGATGCGCTCATCAACAGCAAAGCGCCCGACATCCTTGCCGAGATGGGCGCTGATGTGCTTTCGGAAGATGCAGTGAGCGATTTGTCGCCCCTGCCCGCGTTGCAGATTTTGCCGCAATGGACGTATCCCAACCGCATCTATCACGCGGCGGCGTGGGTGTGTACGCAGGCAAACAACGTGCAGTTGGTGCAAATCAACTCGTTTGGTTGCGGTCCCGACGCCATTTCCATCAACGAAACCCGCGAAATATTGAAAAGCGCCGGCAAACCTTATACGCTGGTTCGTGTGGACGAAATTACCAGTACCGGTTCGTTGCGGTTGCGGCTGCGTTCGATGCTTGAGTCCCTGACTTTGCGCAATATTTCCGATACGGCATTGCCGCAAACGGAACGCGCGCAGGTAGCGTTTTTCGAGCGTAAGGATATTCGCCGTACTATTTTGGCGCCCTGTTTTTCGCAAATCTATTCAAGACTGTTGCCGCCGTTGTTTTCTTTGGCAGGATATAAATTTGAAAATCTGCCCGTTGCCGACAAAATTTCCGTAGAAACCGGACTGAAATATGCCAATAACGAAATCTGTTATCCGGCAACCATCGTGGTGGGCGACGTCATCAAAGCCTTGCAGAGCGGACGTTACAACCGCAACGAGGTGGCAGTTGCCATTACCCAGACGGGAGGTCAGTGCCGTGCATCCACCTATCTGTCGCTCATCAAGAAGGCATTGATTGCAGCCGGATTTGAGGATGTGCCCGTGATTGCCATCGGCACCGAAGGAAAAGTCATCAACAGCCAGCCCGGTTTTGAAGTCAACTGGATGAAACTGATGCCCACATTATTTGCTGCGCTTTGCTATTCCGACAGCCTCGCAACCATGTACTATTCGACCGTTGTGCGCGAAATCCGCAAAGGCGACTCGGCGCACCTTCTCGAAAAATACCTTAGAGCGGTACAGCCGCGTATGAGGCAAAAGGACGTGAACGGTATCTTCCATTTGCTGCGCCGAGCCGTAACCGATTTCAACGCCGTGCCTGTGGACAGTCGGCATCATCCGCGTATTGGCATCGTGGGCGAAATTTTTATCAAATACAATTCGTTCGGCAACCTGAACATGGTGGACTGGTTAGTGTCGCAGGGCGTGGAAGTAGTAGTGCCGCCGCTGATTGATTTCTTCCTGCAAAGTTTCGTCAATATTGACGTGAACAAAAAGAACCACCTGAGCCGTTCGTCCTCGTGGTCGGATATGATGGTGTATTTTTTTGAACAGTACGCCAATCGGTTCATTAGTCGTACCAACCGCATCCTGAAACGCTACAATCGTTACGAACCATCGCACGACATACGCGAAATGTCGGAAAAGGCAGCCGAAATTCTCAATCTTGCCAACCAGTTCGGCGAGGGTTGGCTCATTCCCGGCGAGATTTCCGCTTTTGCCGAAAGCGGCGTGAACAACGTCGTCAGCGTACAGCCCTTCGGTTGTATTGCCAATCACGTAGTATCCAAAGGCGTGGAAAAACGCATCCGCGACCGCTATCCCGATTTGAACCTGCTGTTCCTCGATTTCGACAGCGGCATGAGCGAGGTAAATATCCTGAACAGGCTGCATTTCATGGTGAAGAATGTAAGCGGTAAAAACGAGGGAAAAACATCGGAAAAGTAAAACCAAATAAATGACAATAAATATCTATCAATAAATTTGTTATACATGTTGAAAATATTTGTTGTTTTCCGATATTTTATTTTTATATTTCGATTTTTTGTTATTCCTTTGTGACTTCAAAATGGAGTAACAAAATGGCAAAGATTAGAACAGCAAAAGAACCTATCAGATTGAGGGAAAAGAAATTGTTAAATGGCGATATTTCGTTGTACCTTGATATTTACATCAATGGCAAGCGACGGTACGAGTTCTTAAAACTCTACCTGGTTAGAGAGGTAACAAAAACCGATAAGGAACAAAACAAACAAACATTGTTACTTGCAAACTCTATCAAGGCAAAACGGCAGATTGAAATCCAAAACAACGAATATGGTTTCCGAAACAACTTTAAAGCCGGTACTAACCTGTTTGAGTACATCAAATCATTAGAAACTAAGAAAAAAAGCAGTAACACACAAGAAAATTGGGCAAGTTGCTTGGTTCAACTATCTCGATATTGTCTAAAGACAACGACATTGCGGGATGTTGATGAAAAATTCATACAAGGCTTTAAGGATTATTTGGACAACGATGCAACATACGCAAAGGGTAAAGATAAGTTGAGCCAAAATACTAAAAATGTCTATTTTGGCAAATTTGCATCCGCTATCAGGCAGGCTTACAATGATGAATTGATTGCTTCCGACCCGTCAAAAAAGGTAAAAAACTTCAAAATAATTGACCCCAAGCGGATTTACTTGACATTGGACGAATTAAGAAAACTAAGCAAAACGGATTGTGCCAGAGATGTTTTAAAACGAGCATTTTTGTTTGGCTGCCTGACAGGATTACGAAAAAGTGATATTTTGAGTTTAAGATGGGAAGATGTTCATCGGTTTAGAGAATATACCCGCATCATATTCAGACAAGAAAAAACGGATTCGCAGGAGTATTTAGATATTAACCCACAGGCGGTTGAATTTATGGGCGAACAGGGAAAACCTAATGAGTTGGTATTTGATGAATTTTATTACAACGCTCATACATCTATCATGCTTCAAAGATGGTGTTTGGCAGCCGGTATTAACAAAGAAATAACTTTTCACAGCAGTCGGCATACTTTTGCAGTTCTCATGCTTGATTTGGGTGCGGATATTTACACCACAAGCAAACTGTTAGGGCATAAAGACCTTAAATCAACACAAGTGTACGCAAAGGTTTTAGATAAAAATAAACAAGCGGCAATAAATCTGATACCTAAAATATAGACTGTGAGTAAATTGAATGGCTTAACGGATTAAAAAATTGACGCATGGAAAATACGGAAAAAATATTGCTTGAGTTAGACTTTGCCGTTGACAGAGCCACCTGGTATATGGAAATCAAAAAAGCCAAAGGTGACATCGAGCAGCAAATGTCTGTTTGGGAAAAATCAAAAACAGAAGCCTTTCAGCAGGAGGAGGCATTACACGATAAAAATAAATTCAACAGATTACTGCTGAAAACGCCACTGGAAAATCATACGGAAGACCTTTGGAAATTGGGTATAGGTGTTATACTTGCGTTACGGGAACGCGGAATATCCCGAACGGAAGAAACGGCAAGCAACGCTCATTTGGTAGAATTGACGGAAACGCTGTTGTTCCTCATGGAAAACGAAGGTCAGGATATAAGATTAAAAATATCAACACCAAAAACATATCTCAATGCTTCAAATCAATCAACCATTGTTTTGATAAAGAACTGTTTATATTCCAAATTCAAAGATTACGGACTGAACCAAATACCGATGACCGAAGAAACTGCGCGGTATTTACTGGAAACCGGACAGGCAGACGATTGGATAAATACTTATTATGATGTATCAAAGGATGATGAGGATGGAAATCCTTATCCTGTACATGCGACAGTAGACGACGAAATGGTTGCGTTTTTTCGTGAAGGTCGCTCGGAACTTGTTGATAATGTCGATATAGAATTTCTCAAAACAACATTGAAAAATTTGGAAGAACAAAGCGGAAATCGCAAGCAGCGGGGAAGACCAGTAATCACTTATCACATCATATACATACTGCAACAGGTGATGCCGTTGCTTCACCATGAAACGACCAACGGTAATTTCAGATTGATATTTGACTACTGCGACTTTTTCAAATTCATACCTGCTGAAGTTACATCGGACTATCAGTACATCAAATCTATCTACCGTAATTCCAAAGGAGTGAGTATGCCCGGTAGACTGCTTCTTTAAATCCGGTGTAAAACACAATCCGACACCGGAATAAAAATACCGCAAAATTAACCTGTTTTTGTTCCAAAAATGGAACTGAATATTCCATCAAATTATCTATTATAGTTCTTATTTTCAGTTTTTTATTCTTCTTTTTCTTGTTTATACTATCTTACTTTGCCGGTGTTTTCATTTGGGGAGAGTATCAGCCCCCGAATGACAGCAAATGGCACGGGCGGGATGGTCTGATACCCTACCCCGACCGGCCTTTAACCATCAAAAAAGTTAAAACGATGGATGACACTATTTTGAAGCAGTTGCAGGAACTCAAAAACCTGACCTTACTGGGGGCAAAACAAGCCCTGACCATGACAGATGCAGCCCTTCTGACGGGGTTAAGCAAAAGTCACCTGTACAAATTGGTATGTTACCGGCGTATCCCGCATTTTAAAAGCGACGGCGGCAAACTGACCTACTTTGACAAAGACGAGTTGAACGGCTGGATGTTGCAACGCCGGATCAAAACTTCGTCGGAGCTGGAAACGGAAGCGGCGACGTATATTGTAACCGGAAAAAGATGTCAAACTTCTAAAAACCAGTCAAAATGAAAAAGCATGAAGATTTAATCGGCAATCAGTCAAGCGGAACAAATCTGAAATTCCTTTACAGGCGGGGCATATATGCTTATTTTGCAGACAAATTCCATGATATTGACATGGAAATAGCATTGGATTTACTCACATCAAAAGTATTGTACGACAAGCAAACACTGATGAAAGCGTTTGAAAAGGACGGAGTGATCAACTGGCTGAATACCAATGAACATATTTTTTGGTTGTTCATGACGGGTTTTACGATGGGCGAAACGTTTGATCCTTCAAAAGAATATCAGGAATACGAATATGAAGAAGAAGAGATTGAATTTCTCAACACCAATATTCCGAGAGCGACAAATCTGGAATTTCAGTACAGACAAGGTGAATACTGGTATTTTTGGGACAGTTTCCATGATATTGAAACCAATGAAATATCCATCAATTTTTCGAGCAGGCAGATTTTATACGACAATGATTTTCTCACAAAGGTACTTGAGAAAAAGGATGTTGCGCATTGGATGAATACCGGCGAGCATATTCTCAAGTTGTTTTTAACAGGCGTCAGAACAGGTCAAAAGTATGATTCAAGAAGTGAATATCAATGTGACAGGTAAGCCTTTACCCGGCGCCGGAACTGCCGAAGTCGAAGCAAGATTGCAATCCGTCTTATCTCAAAGCAAAAGAGATATATCCGGCAATCCGGCGCCTGTATTGTCTCCCTGCATCATCAAAGCCGAAATGGAACGATTGTTGGAAAAATCAAACGAAAACAAGGGATTATTTACCGTGATGCCTGCTAATAAATGGATAGAACAGGCAAAAAACCGCCCGACGCCCAAAATGCTTTTCGGTCAGTTATGGTTTGAAAATGAATTGTGTATCCTGTTTGCCGATACAAATCTGGGCAAATCCATTCTCGCCGTCCAGATAGGGAACAGCATCAGCAAGGGCGAAGCCTTCAACGGCTTTGCGCTGGAAGCCGGAAAACAACGGGTTTTATATTTCGACTTTGAACTTTCCGACAAACAGTTTGAGGCACGGTACAGCGAAAATTTTACCGGTCATTATCCGTTCGACAATAATTTTATCAGGGTGGAAATCAATCCCAATTCAGAAATACCAACCGAAACAGATTTTGAAACCTATCTCAACCAATCCATGGAAAGTACCGTATCCGACACCGGCGCAAGGGTGTTAATCATTGACAATCTGACCTATTTACGCAGCGGAACGGAAACTGCAAAAGAAGCCCTGCCTCTGATGAAACACCTGAAAGCATTGAAATTGAAGTACAATCTTTCTATTTTGGTTTTGGCGCACACCCCGAAGCGGGATTTGTCCAAGCCGATAACAAGAAATGATTTGCAGGGAAGCAAGATGCTCATCAACTTCTGTGACAGCAGTTTTGCCATCGGGGAAAGTTTTGCCGACAAACATTTACGGTACATCAAACAGATCAAACAGCGTAATTGTGAGTTGGTTTACGATGCCGATAATGTCGGTGTGTGTGAAATCGTCAAGTTGTCTAATTTCCTGCAATTTGAATTTGTGGGATATGGAACCGAAAAGGAATATTTGCGGGCGCCGAGTGAAAAGGATAAGGAACAGCGCAGGCAGGATGCAGCCGGACTGAAAGCACAGGGTAAATCAAACCGGGAAATAGCAAGACAGTTAGGCGTTTCGGAAGGAAGTGTCAGGTATTGGTTTAAAAAAGCAGGTGCGTAAAAAGGGATGTTACGCTTTTTTTACGCACTCGCTGTTTTTTTACGCATTACAGAAAAGTAAAACGCTGTAATTTAATTTATTAAAAAATCACAGGGTGCGTAATACATTTCAAGCAGTGCGTAAACTGCGTAAGGATGCGTAGCACATATATTTTTACGCAAATTGATATAACAAACAAATAATCAATATTATAAATGCGTAATGATTTACGCACCCAATGAATTGAAAAAATCAGGAAAACATGAACTATCATTCATACAGTTTGACAAAAAAAGGGAAAAACATTTGCCCTGAATGTGAACGCAAAACCTTTGTAAAGTATATTGACAATGAAACAGGCAATCCGTTACATTACACTGTCGGTAAATGTGACCGTGCCAATAATTGCGCATATCATTACACCCCGAAACAGTTTTTTATCGACCATCCTAATGAACGAACCACTGCCCGAACCCACAACGGACAGGCGCAAACGTGGAAAGTACCAAACATGCCCGCACAACCGGAAAAGCCGATTGATTATTTTGATGAAAAAATCATGATAGCAACCATGACGGCATACGGGCGAAACAGTTTTGTAAAGGCTTTGCAGATGATATTTGACGAAAACCAAATCAATAATATCATTGACCGGTACAAACTGGGTACGACAAAAACCGGCGGGGTTGTTTTTTGGCAGGTAGATACATTGGGGCGTGTACGTTACGGCAAGGTCATGTATTACCTGCCCGATCTTCACAGGGACAAATCAAAACATCCTGTTGGTGTTCATTCATTGATGGGCAGGCATGGCTTCAATCACCGGCAATGTTTTTTCGGCGAACACCTTTTGAACCGCCCCGAAAACAAAGACAAGACGGTTTGCATCGTTGAAAGCGAAAAGTCGGCATGTATTTGCAGTGAGGTTTTGCAGGATTACCTTTGGCTGGCAACCGGCGGCAAAAGCGGTATCAAATGGACGAACAAAAACGTATGGGCGGGTTTGCACGGGCGTAAGGTAGTATTATTTCCCGACGTGGACGCACACCGGCAATGGATGGAAAAAGCCAAAATATTCCGGAGTTACGGCATGGATGTATCGGTTTTTGATATTTTGGCGAAAATCGCACCTGACACACAGCAGGATATTGCAGACCATATCGTTATATATTTACAACAAAGGAAAGAAAAGTCATTCGTTGAAGACGTTACCTGCATACATACAGAACAGCCGTCGCCCCGTATTTTATCGGGCAGTGAACTTGCAAAACTTGCCACCGGATTGCCCGATTACAATTCATTTACCGAAACAGAACTTTGCTGGATGCTAAACATTGAGCCGATACAGGTACAAAAATTGGCTGACAACGGACTGATATACTTTATTTCATTCACAGGCAGGTATTGCCGAAGCGGGTGTACGCCGTTTTAGACACACACTCATTACAAAAAATTTCGGAATAATAGCCTTTACATGCGGAAAAAACCGGTTTCACAAGAATTAGTTGTCGCATCATGCAAAATAATTTTCATCGCATATATGAAAATAATAGGCAAATCTGATAGATTGCACTATTTTTCGTCTTTTTATCACTAATATTCCGTATCTTTGCACATTAAAACAAAGAATTATCAGCATGAACAGAGAACAGCAACGGGCGGAACTCCACCGCACAATATGGAAAATTGCCAACGACCTGCGCGGAGCGGTTGATGGTTGGGACTTTAAACAATACGTGCTTGGATTTTTGTTTTACCGCTTTATCAGCGAAAACATTACCAACTATCTGAACGAGAATACCCGCAAAGCACTTGGTAATAATAGTTTCGACTACGCCAAAATATCCGATGGAATGGCTGAAAACGCCCGTCAATCCACCACCGAAGAAAAAGGTTTTTACATTCTACCGTCCGAACTCTTTGAAAATGTGCAGGCAAAAGCAAAAAATGACCAGAACCTGAATGAAACATTAGAGCGTGTTTTCAAACATATCGAAGGCTCGGCAATGGGGTTCGACAGCGAAAACGACTTGA
>Ga0082212_10004412_pt1 | contig 19520 bp, 21 predicted proteins | sample TergutNt197P3_FD_71548 | JGI IMG/M metagenome (GOLD analysis project Ga0082212, IMG submission 71548) | Neocapritermes taracua P3 segment gut microbial communities from Petit-Saut dam, French Guiana - Nt197 P3 | ecosystem: Host-associated > Arthropoda: Insects > Digestive system > Gut ... | reverse complement strand
AATATCCAAACTCAGGAAAGAAGTGGACAAGCTGAATGAGATAATTAAAGAAACAAAGGGCAAAGCGCCGTGATAAAATGTCTCTGACCATCTACAACAACCTTACCAAACAGAAAGAGGAATTCGTCCCGATAGAGCAGGGGAAGGTCAAGATCTATGTCTGCGGGGTCACCGTCTATGACGACATACACATGGGCCATGCCCGAAGCATCACGGTGTTCGATACGCTGGTCAGGTACCTGAGGCACATCGGATACGAAGTAACGCATGTCACGAACTTCACCGATGTTGACGACAAGATAATCAACAAAGCGAACGAAGAGGGAATAGATCCCCTCAAGCTTTCCGCCAGGTATATCGACCGATACTTCAAGGACGCCGACAGCCTCGGCGTCAGGAGAGCGGATCTGTACCCTAAGGCCAGCGAGAACATGGATGCCATCATCAGCATGATAAAGGCCATTGTTGCCAACGGATTCGCATACCCTACGAAGGACGGAAGCGTCTATTTCGAAGTAAGGAAAGTAGAGGATTACGGCAAACTCTCCAACCAGAAACTTGAGAACATGGAGTCATCCGGCAGGGTCGCTCTCGATGAACAGAAAAAGGACCCGATGGACTTCGCCCTTTGGAAAGGCGCTAAGCCGGGAGAGTGCTCCTGGGACTCCCCATGGGGAAAAGGAAGGCCGGGCTGGCACATAGAGTGCTCGGCCATGATAAAGCATCTTCTCGGAAATAAGATAGATATACATGGGGGCGGCAGCGACCTCGTATTCCCTCATCATGAGAACGAGATCATTCAGACGGAAGCGGTCACCCACGACGTCCTTGCCAACTATTGGATGCATAACGGAATGCTTCAGGTCAAGGACGAGAAGATGTCAAAATCGCTGAAGAACTTCTTCAGAGTGCGGGATGTGATGGAAAGGTTCGACGGCAACACGATACGGTTCTATTTCCTCAACACCCACTACAGCAGCCCTCTTGCGTACGGGGAGGATATGCTTATCGAAGCAAGGTCCGCTTTGAAAAGATTAAAGAACAATTATGCCGAGCTGACGGATTATTCTAAGAACGGCCCGGAACTTGACGACGACTGCTGCGATCTCCTTGAAGGCACGCGTTACGGGTTCTTTGAAGCGATGAACGATGACCTCAATACAAGCGCCGCGATAGAGGAGCTGTTCCGTCTGGCACATTCCACCAACAGATCCATGGCCGATAGGACCTTATCTAAAGGGTCTGCGGGAAAGATACTGAAGATGATCGACGGGTTCAACGCGATACTCGGAATACTTCCCGAAGAGGATGGTATGAAGGACGACGGGACAACCGATGCCGTGATGGAGGTCCTCATCGAACTCCGAAAAGAGCTCAGGGCAAGGAAACAATATGACCTTGCGGACATGATAAGGAACAAGCTGGCGGAAGCAGGGATCACCTTAGAGGACTCTGCGGACGGTATGAAATGGAAGAAGATCTGACCGTAAGAAAAAAAGCGGAGCTTATACTAGGAGGAGGCGTCAAGCTTCCCGGTGGGTTCGTATTTCCATACAGGGTCTCGACCTCGACCGCCGGGCCGGGGGCGGGTTCCGCATCCGCTGTCTTCTCTTTCTCCGGGCACAGAGTGAAGAAAAGCATTTCCTATGACTCGGGAGAGTTCGAACTTACGGAGGATGCGGGCCTACTTTCCATAAAGAGGAGAGGAGAGGTTTTCCTGGAAGAAGTGAGGATCGAACCGGTCGTCTTCCACAGCCCGGAGCAGGCGTTCTTCAATCTTGACCAGAGATGCATGTTCAACTGCGCATTCTGCGTTTCTCCATTATTGGACAAAGGTCTCGATAAACGGCTCTCAGACGAAGATATGGTAGAAATGACAAAGAAGGCTGCAGGCGAGCAGAAGGTCGTTTCGATCTCACTGACAAGCGGCGTGGTAGGAAGCATTGATGAAACGGTCGAACGGTTCTGTTCGTGCGTATCGAAGCTAAGAAAAGAATTCCCGCGGCTGCCGATAGGAGTTGAGCCCTATGTTTCCAAAAGGGACCATGTCAAAGCCCTGAAGGATGCGGGGGCCACTGAGATCAAACTCAACATTCAATCCCCAAACAAAGAGATATTCGAGAGAGTATGCCCGGAACTTGATCAAAACAACATAATCGAGATGCTTCTGTTCTCTGCGGAAGTGTTCGGCCGAGGCAAAGTGACATCCAATATGATATTCGGAATGGGCGAGACCGACGATGAGATAGAAAAAATGACGGAATTTCTTTGCTCAAAGGGGATCATACCTACATTCAGGGTGCTTCGCACCAATTCCCTAAACTGCGGTCCCCTTGTATCCGCAGTAGGCAGACAGCCGCAGGTGAATGCGGAAAGAATGATCAAACTCGCTAAGATGCAGAAAGCGAAACTTACCGCATACGGCCTCGACACAAGAGACTGCCGCACCATGTGCCTTGAATGCGCCTGCTGCGACCTTGTGCCGTTCAGAGATCTTTGAGCCTTTTCTCAACGGATGACCTTAGCTCGCATGCTTTACACCTCTTGCCGATGGTGGGTTCCCCGCATCGGCATGCGTGCAGGTCTGAGGAAGGAAAATGATCCGCAAGCATCGGCCTAAGCGTGTCATATGATGCCATTATGCTGAATTTTGAACCCGGCGACCGATCCTCGAGCATGTCCACGACCTCCCTGTACTGGTTCCTCAGGGCTTCGGTGTAGTACGGGCATTCCCCATCCCAGAAAGGTATACCGGAAACGATGGCGTAGAGAAGCGATTCTTTCTCAGGTATGAGCCTCAGCGGATGGAATCTCGGTATCAACCCGGGCTGCACTTTGGTATGGGGCCCCAGTCTTGCGAGGCGTTCCACATCCCCTCTGACAAGATTCATCATCACTGATTGGGCCATGTCATCGAGGTTGTGGCCGGTGGCGAGATATCTTGCTCCTACGGCTCGTGCCTGATCGTTCATCAGTTTCCTTCTGAAAACGCCGCAGTACGTACAGGGGCTGTTCTCCTCCGAAAGAGAAGCGATCCTATCCATCTCCATACCCATCTCGGAGAAGGATCTCACATAAGAGGGGATCCCGCGCTCTTCGCAGAAACTCCTGACAATGTCCAGACTGGGGGGTCTGTATCCCTCTATGCCCTCATCAATGGAAATGGCGCATAACGAAACATCCCTCCTCTCCCTTAAAACGGAATCCAGGATGTGAAGGGTCACCATGCTGTCCTTTCCTCCGGAGACCGCCACTGCGATAGTGTCCTGCGGGCGAATGTCAATCTGTTTACGGATCTCTTTTTTTACCCTTTTCTCCACATATGTAACAAAATGTTCCTCGCACAGGTGCGACCCGTTGTACCTTATCAGCGTAACGGCCTCTTTTGAACAATGATCGCATCTCATGGTATCATAACTCGAACTCGCTGTTCGAAGTGGGAGAATCCAACAAATACTCCAATTTTTTGGCCAGTTCTTTCGGGGGTATATCCGGTATCGAGATGTAGGTGACCCTTCCTCCCTCGGTCTCGCTCTTTACAATGGTGTCCAAAAGATTCATCTTCTCCATATCCTGGACGTATGTCCAGAATTGAGTATGCTTCCTTGCGGCCTGACCGTACTCTTCGCATACCACTGAGTATGTCTTCTCAGCGCGGGTGATGCTCACATAGGGTTCGCTTTTTATGGCGCGGGCGATGGCCAAGAGCGCCAGTTTTCTTCTCATATCCAGTGTCGCGAGCTTATTTTCGGATACGTTGCTGTATATCATCGCATTCGCGGACCTCACGTCATCCGCGCCGAGTCTGCCGTCCGCCCTCTCCTCCGCAATTGAAGCTGCCGTCTCCAGCATCTCAATTACCAAGCGGGCGTCGCCGTACCCTTTGCCGATGTCTGCGAGGAGGTCCACCACATCATCATTCATCGTGCCGGGCATAAGGGCCTCTTCGGCTCTCGCCTTCACGATATCTTTCAATTCGTCCTTTGTATATCTGTCAAAAGTAATGGTGTTGGCTCGCTTGAAGCTTGACATGGACGCTTTGTCCAGCATATCCGACACCGGCTCCTGAGATATCATTATCAAAGAGATGGATGAACTGCGCATCTCTTCGGTCAGCCGCGACAGTTGGTAAATGAGGTCTCTGTTGCCGCTCTTCAAAAGCACGTCCACCTCATCCAACACGATCACCAGCGGCCTTGCCCCTCCCTCTATATGTTTCTTCAAGGACCTCAGCATCTCATCGGCGGAGAACCCTCTGTCGGGGAACCCGGGATCGAAGTGGCGCATAAGGTGGAGTATCACCCCGTGCTCGGTACTCCTTATCCTGCAGTTGATGAAAATATATTCCATCATCTTGCCGCTGCTGGCACAATACTTCAGCATATCCTCGCAGAATCTTTTTGCCGTGACCGTCTTGCCTGTTCCCACACTTCCCGTCAGGAATGCCGAGCAGGGTAGGCTGTCGGCCATCATCGGCCTGAAAAGCGTTTCCAGACGGCGCATCTGCTCATCTCTGTGGACCAATCTTTCGGGCACATACTCGAAGGACAGCTTCTTAGCGTCCTTGATTATCGCGGAGGATCTTTCGAACATCATCAATTCCTGCTGAACCTCATGAACCCGGAACAGCCGAATACATCGATACCTTTCTTCTCCCATACGTCGCATATCCTGTTTATCCCGAGGGAGTCTGATGCCATATGGCCGGAGATGACCATATTGATGTTCTGTTTCTTCGCCTCTTCCAGATGGCTTTCCGGGAAGTGCATTCCCACCACGGTCCCTACTCCGGCCGCGGCCAATTTCTCATAGATCTCTTTCGGGCCCGATGTTCCGCCGGTCATCTTCGCTATTATTTTCCCGCAGCGGCTTTTCTTGCCTCCCGCCATTATCTTCGGGGGGTCGTTGTATTTCGCGGCCTGCCGGAACTCCGGCTCCTTCATCAGTATGTCGATGATATCCTCCAGATACTTAGGCTGGTTCTTTTCGAACAGATCTTCGAGATAAAGCTGCACCATGTTGTCTGCGGGAGAATGGATGTTGAACATCAACACCTCCATCAGTCTTGCTGCGTCCACGGACTGATTGTAGTTGGAGCCCATGACGTTCCTCGATACCTCATCCATCCTTGCCTTCATGAGCCCTTCAGTTATGTTTATCGGTATTCCCACGTCGTGGAACATATCGGTCTGCATCCACATGACCTCCGGAAAAGGCGTTTTCGACACACCGACCGGGTGGTGGGCCACCACTGCAGAGACCTTTTGGCCTTTTTCTTTGAGGCGGTCCGCCAGCATTATCTCCCCTGTCCCTATATCAATGCCCCACATGAACCTCTCGGCCTCCGTCTCTTTTGCGATATCCGCCCCCCATGAGAACCGTGAATCCGCGTAGGGATTCCACAGCTTTTCCTGGTCGAAGTATTCCTTCTTTTCATCAGGAAGTTTCTCATACTCGTCTTTGGCGTTCTTTAGGACGATATCGACCTCTTCCTTTTGCCTGGGGTCGTTTTTGATGCCTGTTTCTATCGCCAGTTTGTAGGCGTCGTATATCTTCATATGCTTCTTGGATAGGGATTAGATTATAATTAACCTTATCAGGGTGCGGCCGAATGTTTCCACACGTAACGGGCATTCTTGTAACCGCCTGTCTTGTAAGTTTCCATACATGCGCCGCATTTCAGATATCTGAATTGCAAATGTTTTTGCATTGGATATCTGACTAAAAATCTACTTATTCTTTAAAACTGTTGATACGCTGAAAGGCAGATAGAATGAATTGGGATCCATGGTCGGGATGTTACAAAGTGAGCGATGGCTGCACTTATTGTTATTATTACGGGCCGTTCTCCAAACGGTACGGTCAGAACACTGTGCAAAAAACGGGGGAGTTCGACAAACCCATTGCGGAAACAACCAAAGGCGCACCCAGGATCCCGAGCGGGAAGATCGTCGCCACCTGCTTCTCCAGCGATTTCTTCATCAAGGAAGCGGATGAATGGCGCACTGAGGCCTGGGCAATGATCAAACGGCGCCCCGATCTGGATTTCCTGATCCTGACCAAACGCATAGAGCGTTTTCCGGTATCGCTGCCTTCCGACTGGAACGACGGCTACGACAACGTGAATATCGGATGTACGGTGGAGAACCAAGCTCTGGCCGACAGCCGGCTGCCGCTGTTCCTTTCATATCCGATCAAGCGGCGCTTCGTGGCGTGCTCTCCGCTGTTGGAAAAGATAGACCTATCGCCATACCTTGACGGGATAGAGCATTTGACGGCGGGAGGTGAAACAGGACGCGAGGCAAGGGTATGCGATCTTGACTGGGTATTGGACCTCCGTGAACAATGTTCGGCTGCAGGCGTCACATTCTGGTTCAAGAACACAGGTTCGTTCTTCAAACGGGACGGGGTAGTTCAAAAGGTCAATCCCTTCAAACAGAGCGGTCTCGCAAAAGAACTTGGAATTGATATCCCAGGTGATAGAAGGCTGTTTTGAAAATGCCTATTGATACGAATAAATATCGCGCATGAGATGTAAGTGCATGACGATCACGACAGAAATGGCATTGAACATGCCGAAAGGGTTGGGGGCCGCACTGTCGGGCATAGCTACAAAGGAGTCTTTGAAGGGCGCCCCTTACACAGCAGACCTTGATTATGTCCTTCCCGGTGCAAGATCTGCGATAGTGTTCGCTGTCCCTTTTGAGCAGAAGCTGATCGAGCCTTTTCTGAGTAAAGAAGATTTTTCATTGAGCGCGCACAAGATCGAGAGAACTACATTCACATTCGGTATCTCTTTTGAATTGTCCACGGTCCTGACCTCCCTCGGATACAAAGCGGTCCCGATAGCATCGAACTTCGCGTTCAGAAAGGATACCCCTAATGGGATATACGATCGCGTCCCTCCCATATCCCTTAAGCTTCTGTCGGCGGCAAGCGGAGTGGGGACCATCGGACAATCGGGGCTGCTTTTAACGAAACAGTATGGTGCAGCGCTATCGCTAGGGGGAGTAGTGACAGATCTGGAACTGGAGCCGACCGATCCCCTTCCCGAGAGCGAGAATTACTGCGACGGGTGTCTCCTGTGCAAACGGTCATGCGTAGCGGATTTCATCCTTCCTGAAAAAAGGTCCATGGACATCGGCGGAAACCGAATAAGGGTAGGCAACTGCAGGCTGGCCTCGCGTTGCGCCTACCCCTGCGGAGGGATAACGGGATTGGACAGAAGCGGCAAGTGGTCCACTTGGTCTCCGGGAAGATTCCCTCTGCCCGATGATGACGAAGATTACAAAACAATATCGAAAAAATATGTGGAACAGTATCTTCAAAGGAAAAGATCGGGTCCTGTGTCATACAATCCCCTCCTCGCAGGCACGTATGAGATGCAGTATACCTGCTCCAATTGCCAATTCGTATGCCACCCGGACAGAAAGGTAAGGATGGAAAGGCACGACATGCTGATGAACGGCGGCGTCGTGATCGAAGAGGAGGACGGGGCCAAGCGCGCCGTACCGCCTGAAGAGGCGGAAGAGTTCCTGAAAAGAATGCCTGAAGACAGAAAGCGGCTGTTTACCGACTGAGAAGCTGATCATCCGTTTAAAGGGCATGAACGGGGCGCAGACGAACGAAAAAGAACCGTTTGATGTTTCGATCTTTGACATATAATATATAGAATTTACTCTAATTACATATGCAGGAGAAGGATCAAAATGAAATATCTGGGGACCATGATAACAGTGAGCGACATAAACAAATCAAGAAAGTTCTATGAGGAACTCTTCGGATTGGAGGCCGTTCAGGATTTCGGAATAAATGTTTCCTTTAGCTGCGGAATATCCATTCAGCAGAATTATGAACTTATCTCGAACATTCCGAAGGAAAAGATACTCAAAGAGTCCAACAACATGGAGTTGTATTTCGAAGAGAAAGATTTTGACGGGTTCATAGCGAAGCTCAAAAAATGTCCCAATATCAAATATATGCACGACGTCATGGTGCAAGGCTGGGGTCAGCGCACTATCCGCTTTTATGATCCGGACGGACATATCATCGGGGTCGGCGAAGATATGGGCGCAGTTGTCAGACGGTTCCTCGGCAATGGAATGTCAATGGAGCAGGTATCGGAAAGGATGGGCATACCCGTTATCGGTCTGGAGATGCTTCTTAAGAGCTGAAAAAGGTAAGATGCGGGAGAGATATACCCGCATGCTTGCCGCTGAACAGAAAACTTTTATCACTACATACGCGATAAAGAACTGTTTCCTATGAATGAGATTTGGACGGAGAAGTACAGGCCGAAAGACCTTGACGAAGTAGTGGGTCAAAAGCACATCACCGAGAGAATGAAAGCCTATGTCTCCTCCCGCAACATGCCGCATCTTCTGCTTGCCGGCCCTGCCGGCACCGGTAAGACCACCTGCGCCCTTGCTCTTGCGAAAAGTCTTTTCGGCGGCGAGTGGAAAGGGAACTTCATAGAATTGAACGCTTCCGACGAAAGGGGAATAGATGTCGTAAGAGGAAAGATTAAGGAATTCGCAAGGACGGCGCCTCTGGGAGATGCGGAGTTCAAGATCATATTCATGGATGAGGCGGATGCCCTGACCTCGGACGCGCAGGCGGCGCTGAGACGCACAATGGAGAAGTACTCCAAGATCTGCCGCTTCATCCTCTCATGCAACTATTCATCCAAGATCATCGATCCCATACAGTCAAGATGCGCCGTGTTCAGATTCAGCCCGCTTCTCAAAGAGGATGTGGAGAACTATCTTAGAATGATAATCTCCAAAGAGAGCATAAAGATGGACGATGATGCGTTGGAGGGCCTCATCCATGTTGCAAGGGGGGACATGAGGCGCGCCGTCAATTCTCTGCAGGTGGCAGCATCTCTCGGAAAACAGATAACATTGGATGTGATCTATCAGACAACAGGCCTTGCCAAGCCGGAAGAGGTAAAGAAGATGCTGGAGACGGCACTGAGCGGGAATTTCTTAAGTGCCAGAGATATGCTGGACGACATCATGATAATGTACGGCCTTTCAGGGCAGGACATCATAAAGCAGATACATTCCTCTTTCTTCGACCTGAGCATTACCGATTCCGAAAAGGTCAGATTAATGGATAAGACGGGAGAGGTCGAGTTCAGAATAGTGGAGGGGAGCAACGAGAGGATACAGCTCGAGGCGCTGCTCGCATATCTGGTAATGATGGGCGGAAACAAAAGATAAGGTGTTGAAATGGAAAAGAAGGTTCTGTACGGCGCGATATGGAAAAGAAGGTCTGTAAGGAAATATCTTGACAAGCACATTGAGCAAAGCAAACTCGATCTCCTTGAAAGGGCCATTTCCTTGCTGAACGAAGAATCGGGACTTAGGATAGAGCTGATCGAAAAAACCGATGCCTTCAATTCTTTCAAGACGTTCATGTTCAAGAATGTCCGTTCGTTGATAGCTGTCAAGGGAAGAACGGATGATCCGGACCTGTATGAGAAATGCGGATATTATGGAGAACAGATTGTGCTTGAGGCCACCGCCATGGGACTGGGTACATGCTGGGTCGCCGCCCTGAGTTTCAACAGCAAGAGCGCCTCGCTGAACGTAAAGGATGACGAGACCCTCGTCTGCGGAATACCGGTCGGTTACGGAACGGAGGGAATGAGTGAGTCGACCAAGGTTCCCCTGGCACCGCACCGTAAAACAAGAAGCGTATCTGAATTCCTTAAAGGCAACACCGATGTTCCGGAGTGGGTGACCTCTGCCATGAAAGCGGTCCAATTCGCACCCAGCGCCCGCAATAGCCAGAAGACCAGATTTACCTATATGGGCGAAACACTCTCGGCAGAGATCTCCTCAGGCAAACTGAACATGGTGGACCTTGGGATAACCAAACTTCATTTCGAACTGGCCGCGGGAGGGAAGTTCTCCCTCGGAACGCCGGGCAAGTTCGAAAAAGATTGATCCGGCTCTGCCTGTACGGGCCACCGCCTTCAGTATCTGTTATCAAAGATGCGGTTTGTCTTTTTCTCGCTTCTCGGCAGATCCCCTATGCCTACTGCCTTAGGGACCACTGTGATGCCGACGGCGTCCTTCAGACGCTTTGCCGCCTCCTTCTCAAGTGTTGTTCTCTTGTCCTCAGGGAGCTTCGTCTCAAAGAACACTGTGACTATGTCCTTTCCTTCCAGGTGGTCTATCATTATCTGATACTCGCTTTCCACATCCTTCATCGCGCTCAGCACACTGTCGAACTGCGCCGGGAAGATGTTCGTACCTTTTACCTTCACCATATCATCGGTCCTTCCCGTGATTATGTCTATCCTCGGATACCTTGAACCGCAGGGACAGTCACCCGTTATTATCCGCGTAAGGTCGTGGGTCCTGTATCTTATCAGAGGCGCCCCCTCCTTCAGAAGAGTGGTTATCACCAATTCCCCTATTTGGCCGTCTGGGAGTACCTTGCCTGTCTTTGGATCTATTATCTCGAAGTAGAGGTAATCGTCCCACATGTGTATCCCGTTCTCGTAGCTGCAGCTTATCCCGATGCCCGGTCCGTATATCTCCGTCAGGCCGTATATGTCGTAAAGCTCCACGCCGAGGTCGTTCGCGATCCTCTCCCTCATCTTGTCTCCCCAGCGCTCAGAACCTATTATCCCCTTCCTAAGGCTTATCTTGTCCCTTATGCCGCGCTTTTTAATCTCTTCTGACAGCAGCAGAGCATATGAGGATGTTGCGCACAGGGCGGTGCTGTGAAGATCCGTCATCATCATGATCTGTTTATCCGTGTTGCCGGGCCCCATCGGTATGACCATAGCGCCGAGTTTTTCCGCACCGTACTGGAACCCTATGCCGGCTGTCCACAGCCCATACCCGGGAGTGACGTGCACTACGTCTTCGGAGTTCAGCCCCGCCATCCTGTAACAGCGCTCGAACATCGTTCCCCAGTCCTCTACATCCCTTTTCGTATATGGTATTATGACCGGAACGCCCGTTGTCCCCGACGACGAGTGTATCCTCACGATGTCCTTTTCCGGAACCGCCTTAAGGCCGAGAGGGTACGCTTCGCGAAGGTCTTCTTTATCGGTGAACGGAAGTTTTTCAAAATCCTCCTGCGTCCTTACCTTCGAAAGGTCTATCTTTTCAAATTTCTTTCCATAGAACGGACTTTTCTCTTTTATTGTCGAAAGGATGCCGGTTATCTTCTCGGTTTGATAATCGTTCATTTTCATAGGGATGCCTCTTTTCTGAATACACAAAAGAATTCAAATATAACCACTTTGTGGCACTGATGTACAATAATATTCATTATATGCAAAAATAAAAATTGTGTTTTGAAATAGAATTGTTTCAAATCATATGCGGGCGAACTGCCGTCATTGTCGTTTTGTCAGCATTTTCATTGTTGAACGATCGACCATCGTCGACGGCAGTATCTTTGATGAGAACATCAAAAGTTTGTTGTACGCCCCGGGGATGTTCCTTGCCTTGCCTTTCATCATGCTCTTGTATCCTGCCTCCGCCACCTTTTCCGGCTCAAGAACAAACCTTTTGAACAAGGGCGTTCCCTCGAGGTCCGCTTTTTCAGCGAATTCCGTCCTCGTTGCGCCTGGACATATCGTTGTGGCGGTCACGCCCGTCCCCCTCAGCTCCGCTCTGATGGCTTTTGAGAAGAACAATATGTATGATTTTGTCGCGGAGTATACCGCATTCGTAGGGCAGGGCACGCAGGAGGCCGTCGACCCGATGAACAGTATCTTTCCGTTCTTCTTTGATATCATTCCGGGCAACATGAGCTTGGTCAGCTCTGTCACGAACACTGCATGCAGCTGTATCATGCCTTTTTCTTTTTCGATATCGGTCTCGGTGAACTTTCCCGCAACGTCAAACCCGGCGTTGTGAACCAGGTAGTCGATATCGACCTCCAGTCCGCACAGTTTTTTGTATACGGATTGAGCCGCATCGGGAGACTCCAGATCCTGTGTGATCGCCCATGTTCTCACGCCGTATTCCCGCTGTATGCGCTCTTGCTGCTTTACAAGGTTCTCGTGGTTGCGCGATACAAGAACGATATCTATCCTTTCTTTCGCGAACTTTTCGCACAGCGCGTATCCGATGCCGCTTGTGGTCCCGGTGATAAGTGCTGCTTTGTTCATTCTATCTCCCCCAAGATCGTCATGAACTCCTCCCAATCGGTGTCCCAATTGCAGTTGGGATCGGCCTCCGTTATACCCGCCTGTATATCTGCATCATACAACTCCAGTTTTTTGTCTACAAGTTTTTGAACGATCAGCAATCGCTTCAGTTTCTCCTCGATCTCGCCTTTGAAGACGCCGACCATGCGGCGCCTCTCTTCCTATGAGCCGTGCGGGTCTCTGACCAGGTCTATGTATGCGCGGATATCCTGGACCGGCATGTCTATGTCGCGCATACAGCGGACCAGATATATCCATGATATATCCGAATCCTTGTACAGGCGGTTCCCAGCCTCATCGCGCGTTATTTCCGGCATGAGACCTATCTTCTCGTAATAACGCAAAGTGTGTTTTGATAGCCCTAGTTTGTTCCCCGCTTCCACTGTCGAATAGACCATATTTTCAAATAATCAATGATAAAGATATACTTTTGGCGTAGAGTGTACTCTATACCCAGATGCGTTAGAAAGCATCTGTACCCATTTTGCATGCTCCCGCCATTACATTTTGTAATGATTTTCTTTCCTGATCATTTCACACAGCCGTTTTCTTAATCTCCTTTGAAACGTTCAGGAAGAAGATTATTAACGCAAAGGGAGATACGGTCTTGGTGAGAAAATGTTCGATTACGGTCTTGTTGATAAGATTGTGGAAAGAATAGTCAGCGACTTTGATCCGCACCTGGTCGTCATTTTTGGTTCTGTAGCGAACCATACTGCAATTGATGGCAGTGACCTCGACCTTTTTATCGTAATGAACACAGACCTGACATACTATAGGAGGGCTCCGGCCATTTTGCGAAGACTCGTGGATGTTCCAGTGCCTATGGACATCTTAGTGGTCACTCCCGAAGAATATGAAGCGAACAGGAACAGCAAGATATCATTTATGTCAGAGATCCTAAGCACAGGGAAGGTAGCCTATGCGGTCTGATGTTGCGGCCTATGCAGAGGCTTTCAGAAAAAAGGCCGATGAGGACCTAGAGTCCATGGAACTGTATAGGATGAATGAATATGCACCATATGGTCCGATGTGTTTTCATTCGCAACAATATGTTGAAAAATGCTTGAAGGCCAAACTGCTGGAGATGGAAATCCTTCCTCCGAAAACGCACACCCTCTTGACCCTATCGAGACTGTTGCCTCCATCAGACATCTGTGAAATTATCCTTAATAAAGTAACTGTGCTTGAGCCTTATGCCGTGGATGTCAGATACCCAGATATGCTTCTGAACATAACCCCAACAGAGGAAGAAGCCGTTGAGGCTTATGAAACAGCCAAAGAGATTATAAAATTGCTGGATGGCATTTAAGTCAGAAAAGTGAGCTTTGCGACTCAGCCGAATTATTTGTTAATTGAGTACTACAACACACCCTTATGCATCATCCTGCAACTCTTTTAGGATGTTTGACGCTTCCTCGCTGCCCCTGGCGGCCGCTTTTCTAAACCACTTTTCGGCGTTGCCTTTGCTCTTTACCATACCCTCTCCAGTAAGGGACATCTTACCCAACTGCAGCATGGCGTCGGGGCTTCCTTCCTCCGCGGCCTTCGCCAATATCTTCGCTGCTTTTGCGGGGTCCTTCCGCACCCCCCTCCCTTCAAACGTCATCATCCCCAGCCTGAATCTTGCCTTCGGATGCCCGATCTCTGCACATTCGGCGTATATCTTTGCCGCTTCGGACTCATCGGGGGGTATTCCCCTGCCCTCTTCTTTCATCACGCCTATTCTGTAATGTGCGGCGAGGTTTCCGTTCTTGGATGCTTCAATGTACCACTTCAGCGCCTCGTTCCAATCCTGTTCGGTACCGAGGCCTTCCGAATACATATGGGCAAGGTTGAACTGCGCCCTCACATACCCCTGTTCGGCTGAGCACTTATACAGCTTGAAGGCCTTCTCAACATCTTGGTTCGCACCCTGGCCGTGTGTGAGCATATACCCCATGTTGCATTGCCCCTCCGGGTTCCCCTGCCTCGCGGAGAGCCTGAACCACATAAAGGCCCTGTCCAGGTCTTTCTGAACGCCGTTCCCTTCAAAATACATATACCCCATCGCATTCTGCGCATGGGGGTCGCCGCCTGATGCCGAATCGAGGACCTCTTTGAATCCCATGGGATCACCTCACCACCACGGCTGAGTTCCTGACATGTATCTCGGGGTGATCCATATGCAGGCTCAGCCTGTAATAGGCGGTCAGATATCCGTTCGCGGCTGCCATGGTGTAATATTTTATGGCCTCGTCCAAGCCTTTTTTCAGGACCCTTCCTTCTTCATACAAAGTTCCCAGTGTGAATTGAGCGTCCTCCGATCCCGCCACCGATGCTTTCGTCATCAGTTCGATGGCGGTCTTATCGTTCCTTTTCACATACACTCCGACATGGTACATCATGGCCAATGCGAACATCGCATCCGGATTGCCGAGATCTGCCGCAAGGTCGTAGTAGTGGAATGCTTTCTCTTCGTCTCCCTCCTCGAAGAATTGATCCGCCGCTACGAGTGCCTGTTCGCGCAGAAGCTTTTCTTTTTCGACGGCAGTGTTCATCAGCCTGATCTCTCTTTCTTCAAGGGACTCGTGTTCTTTGCCGTCAAGGGTCAAAAGCACCGATCTCCAACACAGTATGCACTTCTCGTGCCCCATGTCCGCCCCCATCTTATACCACCTGCCTGCTTCAAAAAGATCCTTCTCCACGTTGAAGAGCCCGTATTCGAAGTTCCGTCCTATCCAATAGAACAATTCTCCGTCACCCCTCAGGCCGGCCTTTGCGTACCACTGTTCCTGCTCAGATATATCCTGTTCGATCCCGATGCCTCTTCCGTAGAGATATCCGGTCATGAACTGAGCCATTGTGTTCCCTTGGCATGCCGCCGAATGCATCCACCCGAACGCAGAGGCCTCATCCCTTTCCATATGGATCCCCGTAAGGAAAGCGAACCCCAATTCGACCTTCGCCTCAGGAACACCGGCACCTGCCGCGGCCTTGAGATAGAATATGAATGTCTTGCTGTTCTTTTCCGAGATGGTGCCGTCCCGGAATATCTTTGCGAGTTCCCATTTCGCCCTTGAACATCCCAACTCTGAGGATTGGGCGTACCATTTCATTGCAAGTTCCGGGTCCGGGTCGATATTCTTTCCGTGGTGGTACATATATGCAAGACCCAGCCTCGCATACGGGTTCCCCGCTTTCGCGTCCTGGAATATCGTGTCCGTCATATAGTTCTCCTTCAGCGCATTCTTTCCGCCTTTATTCTCTCAAGAAGCGCCTTTGCGTCGGGATCCCCTTGTTTTGCCGCCATCGAGAGATATCTTTTTGCGCGAGGTATGTTCCTTTTCACAAATTCTCCGTTCATGTACAGCTTTCCCAGGTAATACTGCCCCTCATAATATCCCGATTCAGCGGATTCCAGGAGAAGTCTCAGCCCGTATTCTATGTCCTGTTCCACTCCCCTTCCGGCGACATAAAGCATGCCGAGGAAAGCCTTTGCGCCGGGATGCCCCTGTTCGGCCGCCTGACCGAACCACAGCACCGCATCTTTCTCGCTCCTCTCCACGCCTCTGCCGTCATAGTACATGCAGGCAAGACAGTATTGAGAGTTGACCTCTCCCATCTCCGCCGCATCGGTGAAGTATTTTGCGGCCATTGTTTCGTCCTTTTCATAATAGTGGCCGTCACTGTGCATGCATGCCAATGCGCATTGGGCGTATCCGTTGCATGACGCGGCCGCCTTTTCGAACCATTTTGCGGCGATCTCATAGTTCTTTTCGAGCAGTTCTCCTTCAAGCCTCATGTTCGCATAATCCACCATTGCCTGCTGGAACCCGGCCTCACAGGAGGCTTCCAGCAGACAGATCGCTTTGGCCTCGTCCCTTTTGACCCCGTTGCCGTATGCACACATCATGCCCAGCTGATATTGGGCCTCGCTGTGCCCCTGGGCTGCCGCTTTCTCTAAGTATGATACGCATTTCGCCGGATCATAATTCTTTGTCTTTTGTATCGAATGCAACGCCGCCAAAGAATATTGGGCGTCCGCACTGCCGGCGTCCGCGGCAAGACGGTACCATGTCATTGCCTGCTTCATATCCCTTTCAGAATAACACAGGCCCGCTTCGTACATCTCCCCGATGCGGTACATCGCGTCCGCACTGCCGTTGTCTGACGCTTTCTTCAGCCAGTACAACGCTTTGTCCTTGTCCTTTCCCACGCCCTTCCCCATCAGATACATGAACCCTACCGTATACTGAGCGTGGACATCGTCCTCTTCTGCGCATACCGTATACCATTTGACTGCCGTCCTGTTATCCTTTTTTATCGGCGGCCTTCCTTCCGAATAGATGAAGAATAGTTCTCTGCAGGCATCCGTGTTCCTCTGCTCTCCTTTCAATATAAGGGACATTAAGGCATCCGTTTCCGGAGAGTCGCCGTTCTTTTCGATCTCTTTCAAAAGCAGGGCGGCATCCTCTGTCCCAGATGCGGCAGAAAGAGAAAGAAATTCTTTGGACGCGGCCTTGTCTTGTTCCACGGACGTTCCTGTAAAGAGGAAAAGAGAGTATAGGTATTGAGCCTCGCCGACCCCTTCCGAAGACAAGCTTTCCAGCATATCCGCCGCTTTGCGCATATCGTATGACGGTGAAGCGCAGTTCATGTATGAACGCACTTGAGAGCAGGCGCTGACGTTTCCTTCAGAAGGCATCATTCTACCATATATCGAACGTATTTATCAGTTTAGCCATATGGTGTAAACTATGGAGAGGAACAGAATCGGCAAAGCCCTATCTTCTCATTGGAAGTGATGTCAAAAAGCATCATCGGTCCGGGCACTGCGTCTGTCGTGTCGGTAAGCAGTTCTTTGGAAATCATAATAATTATAACTGTCTTGGATATTATTCTCTCTCATGCGAGAGGACTCTGGCATCCCGTTCGAAAGTCAGATGGAGCCCTTGGAGTGGGCAAAGTTCATCATCAGGACAAAGTCCGAGAAGAATTACGATCTCGCTTTTACGATACTTACATCCTGCGCTAACAGCGGGTCCTCCGACGCTGAGTTCTATCTCGGGCTTATGTGTTCAAGAGGGCAGGGCGTAAAGAAAGACCTTGATGCAGCGAGGGGCTGGTTCGAGCGCGCCTCCGAAGGCGGGAACCTGGGTGCCATGTACTTCTTGGGGAAGATGTACAGCAAAGGATACGGGGCAGAGAAGAATGCCAAAAAGGCAATATCCTACTTAGGCACCCCTGCACTGATGGGCGATCCGCGGGCTCAATATGAATTGGGGTTGATATACTTCGATGGGGACAGTGAGGAAAAGGATCTTTTCACTGCGGTCCAATGGTTCACGATGTCCGCCGAGTCCGGCCATTCGGAGGCCCAGTTCGTGCTTGGGCAGCTTTACAAAACAGGGTACGGCGTCGAAAGGAACACCGAGAAGGCCCTGGACTGGCTTACATCCGCCGCAATGAATAAGCACAGGGGCGCCCAGATACTTTTGGGGAATATGTACGATACAGGGGACGGCGTACCCGTGGATAAGGAAGAGGCCGACCGCTGGTACAGCATGAGGGACGATACGGTTATTTCAGCCCTCTGACCTTTCCGTCATCCGTCAGGTCCATCTTCATGGCGGCAGGCACCTTTGAGAGTCCGGGCATGAGCATCATCGTGCCGCATATGGGCACTACGAATCCTGCTCCCGCAGACACGGTGACCTCCCTGACGCTGAGCTTCCATCCTTTGGGGGCCCCTTTCAGTTCGGCCACGTCCGACAGGGAATACTGCGTTTTCGCTACGCATATCGGAAGGCTTCCGTACCCTTTCTCCTCAAGGTTCTTGAGGGTCTTGTTGGCCTGATCGGTATATGTAACGCCGTCCGCACCGTAGATCTTTGTCGCGATGGTCTCTATTTTCTTCTTGAGGGGGATGTTGTCCTCGTAAAGCAGCCTGAAGTCCTTCTTTCCCTTTTCAAGGACCTCCACTACCTTTCTGGCGAGCTCCTCCGCCCCTTTTCCGCCTTCCATGAATGCGTCCGATTGAACGCATTCCGCGCCCAGCTCTTTGCAGTGGTCGCGCAGCATCTGCATATGCTCCGGATCATCGAAGGAGAAGTGATTTATCGACACCACTACCGGCACACCGTAGCTTTTCACGTTCTCTATGTGCTTGTCAAGATTGGACAGCCCCTTTGTCAGCGCTTCTTTCGTCAGCGTTTCCGGCTTTTCCAGATCGGCGCCTCCGTGTGTCATCAGCGCCCTCACGGATGCGACGATAACGACGCAGTCCGGAGATATCCCCGCCTGCCTGCATACGATATCAAGGAACTTCTCCCCTCCCAGATCCGCAGCGAATCCCGCCTCGGTCACGGCATAATCTCCCAGTTTCATCGCATATTTTGTTGCGATCACGCTGTTGTTGCCGTGGGCTATGTTCGCAAAAGGGAAACCGTGAACGAACACGGGCTGACCTTCCAGCGTCTGAACGAGATTCGGCTTTATCGCATCTTTGAGCAGGATCATCATCGCTCCGGCGCATCCCAGGTCCTTCACCGTCACCATCTCTCCCGTGTAGGTGTATGCGACAACCATCCTCTCGATCCTCTCTCTGAGGTCCCTGTAGCCTGTGGCCAAAGCGAGTATCGCCGATATCTCGGATGCCGATGTTATAAGGAAACCGCCCTCGTGCGTAACGCCTCCGGACAACCTCCCGCCTCCGAGCCCGACGATTATGTCCCTGAGCTCGCGGCAGTTCATGTCCATCGCTTTCTTCAAAACGATCTTGGACGGATCTATCCTGAGGGGGTTATCTCTGACCAGATTGTTCTCCAATATGGCCGACAGAAGATTATGCGCGGAAGATACCGCGTGTATGTCCCCCGTGAAATGAAGGTCGATGTCCCACATCGGGTAGACCTGAGAATAGCCGCCGCCGGTGGCCCCTCCCTTCACGCCGAATGTCGGACCTACGGACGGTTCCCTGAGGGCGCCCACCACTTTCTTGCCTATGCGGCTGAGTCCCTGGATGAGGCCGATGGTCGTGACCGTCTTCCCCTCTCCCGCCGGAGTGGGCGTTACCGCCGTGACCATTATGAGCTTTCCGCTCTTGTTGCCGTCGAACCTTGACAGGACCTCAAGCGGCACTTTTGCGATGTATTTGCCATATTGGTCTATGTCCTCCGGCCCCAGGCCGATGGTGGCGGCGATGTCCACTATGTTCTTGACATTGGCTTCTTCTTCGATCTGTATGTCATCCTTCATTGGTTCACTGCCCCGGGGGATTGTGTTTCAACCATAAAAAGAATGATAAGAGTATGCTTTCAAAGGGTTCATTCGCATAATAGTTTAGTTTGTTTTTTCT
>Ga0082212_10004411_pt1 | contig 19521 bp, 13 predicted proteins | sample TergutNt197P3_FD_71548 | JGI IMG/M metagenome (GOLD analysis project Ga0082212, IMG submission 71548) | Neocapritermes taracua P3 segment gut microbial communities from Petit-Saut dam, French Guiana - Nt197 P3 | ecosystem: Host-associated > Arthropoda: Insects > Digestive system > Gut ... | reverse complement strand
GCGTGCTGTTTCTTTCTCTTTTTTTTGTGTGTGTTTTTTTCCCCCCCCCCCCCCCCCCCGTAGAGACGGATGATTATCCGTCTCCACGTGTCATTGCCTTCGGGAGACGGATAATCATCCGTCTCTACGCCCCCTCATAGCGCACCCCACTTGGACATTGGATATTCCCTGTTGGATATTGGATATTGGATATTCCCGCGGGCGTTCAGCCTTCACGGTCCAATAAAAGAAACGCCCCCGCCCATTGCTGGGCGGGGGCAATCCCTCGGCGGCGATTTTGTTTTCTATCAACAACTAAGGAAAATCACCAAAAGTCGTCGCGCGAGGGGAATCAATCGGCGTTAGGGGGCCTTGGTCTTCACGGCCTTGACCTTGAAGAACATCTTCGCCTCGTCGTTCGTGGCGAACGTCGCGACGTGCGCCACGCCGCCGCGGGCGACCGAGAAGTGCGTGACTTCCGTGTGTTCCGCCCATGCCGAGAAGGGCAAGCTCACGTCGGTGCTGGCGTAGATGACGTAGGTGAAGGCGGTCGTGCCGAGGCGGGTCGCGACGGTGGCGTCGTCGAGGGTCAACAGCGCGTTGCCGCCCGCCACGTAGATGTCGGTGACGGGTACCCATTCCTCGCCCGTGATCGTGACGTTGCCGGTGGGCACATCAATGATGGCGACGACCTCGTCGGTATCGGGGTCAATGATGATGACCTTGCCGAGGTCGGGGACGAAGACGTAGTCGTAGCCTTGGCCGGTGCCTTCGTCGTAGGGCGGGAAGCCGGGGACGGGGGCGACCTCGAAGGGGTAGCCGGGGATGCCGGGCTTGGTGTGGCCGATGCCAGTGCCGGGGGTGACGTCCACGAGGTTGTCGCCGTACTCGCCGCCGACGGGGGTGTCTTGGTATTTGCTTGGGAAGTCCCATGTGTCGTCGTCGTAGTCGAAGACGAAGTAGTGGCCGGGGTTGGCGGGGTCGGGGACCCAGAACTCTTTCTTGTCGCCGGTGCCGGGGTCGAAGATGTCCACGGTTCCGTCGGGGACGTTGATGAGGGCGTTGGTGGTGACGTTGCCGTTGCCGTCGTCCTCGATGACCCAGATGCCGGGCTCGGAGGGGTCGAAGATGTAGCGGTTGTCAGGCCACGGGTAGCCGGGCAGTTCGGGGACGGTGAAGGTGTCGTCGGCGCCGCCTTCGCTGTCGGGGTGGTGCTCAATCTCGTTGCCGGGCTGGACTTCGACGAGGTGGCCGCCGTCTTGGTAGAGGGGGTCGGTTTCGTCCAGCTCCTTGGGGAGGTTGGGGTCGTCGCCCGTGCCGGGGGTGATGACGAAGAAGTCGTCTTCGCCGGGGGAGGAGAGGTCGGGGACGACGATGCCGCCCTCCGCCGCAGGGACGTAACGGGCGTAGAGGGTGTAGTCCTTGATGTCGGAGGGGTTGGCGACGTAGTAGGTGTACGGCCGCCCGTCGTCCTCGACAATCGTCACGGTGTCGCGGACGAACTTCGTCCCGCCCGAGGGGGCGGTGTACCAGCCGAGGAAGACGTGCCCTTCGGGCGGCTTGACCGTGCGGAACATCTCGATCAAGGCGGGCGATTTCCAGAGGTAGTTGTCATAGTAGACGCCCCTGTACCCAGCCTGATTGAGCCCACCCCACTCGCCGCCATTGAGGTCGAGCGTGATGAACTGGTTGACGGTGCGGAGGGGGTGGCCGCCGAGCGTCACCGTGCCGCCGAGGATGTCGGAGAGGTTCTCGCCCGTTCCGGTCGCCCACGACTCGGCGTTATGGTACTCGATCCATGTCGTGAAGGTGCTGGTCATGTGTTGCGGGGGAGTACTCACAAGGATTCCACCCGGGTAACCGCCAGGATAAATGGCTCCCAAGTCGTTCACGGAGGGGAAGTAGATGTAAGGAGACAATAAACAATCCTCAAACACCCCCCATCCCATCGTTGTCACTGATGGAGGGACGATGAAGGGCTTGTCGTAGGAGGACCAATAACCAAACGCCTCACTGTCGATTTGCGTAACACCGAGGGGAATCTCGAACGGTTGATTGAAATTCCACCAACTCGCAAACGCAAATTCGCCGATTGTCGTCACGCTGTTGGGGATGACAAAGTTTTGGTTGAACGAATCCCAGTGAAGAAAAGCGCACAGACCGATGGTGGTGAGACCCGAGGGCAGGGTGAACGAACTGTTGAAACTTGTCCAATCACGAAACGCTTCCCCGCAGATTTCCGTCACGCCCTCGGGGATGGTGACGGGCTGGTCGAACGAAGTCCAGAAAGCAAAAGCCCCACAGCCGATGTTGGTGAGGGCGGCGGGGAGGCCGTAGGGCAGATCCACGAGGGAGGAGAAGCCTTGGAACGCCTCGTCGCCGATGTGGGCGAGGGTGTCGGGGAGTTCGAGGGAGAGGAACTCATTTGCGGCAATCGTGCCGTAGTTGAGGGAGAAGGGGCCGTTCCAGCCGCTCTCGCCGTCAATGCGGACGAGGATGTGGAGGGTGTCCCAGTCTTCGTCGTAGATGGGGTCGGCGAGGGGGACGACGCCGTCGAAGCCCGCAGTCGGGAGCACGTTGCCGTTCGAGCCGTCCTGCACGGTGATGGTGACGTTGGTGCCGTCCACGGCGACCTTAAGGCGCCAGTCGTCGTAAACACCGTTGGCGTCGTAATGCTCCATGTATTGCTTGGCGGAGTCGAGGCGCCAGTTGGAGTGGGCGGGCGCGGGGGAGGGGTAGTCGAGGACGGGCCAGCCGTTGTTGGAGGGCATTCCGGGGGGGAGGGTCGTCGTCCACCGGAGGTAATCGCCCGAACCGTTGTTGAAGTCCACCCACGCGTTGAGGGAGCCGTTGCCCGTGGAGGCGTTGTAGAGGCCGGTGTAGGTGTTGGCGTTGATGCTCACCGTGGCGTGCGAGCCGTTGGGCGCGGAGCCGGTGACGGGGTATATCACGTTGGACGGGTAGACACCGTTGTTGCCCGCGCCGAAGCCGCTGCTGTGGCCGTAGCGCCAGTAGGCGTAGTCCACCGTGCACTGGTCGCCGCCTTCCAAGATCACACCAATCACGCCGCCGTAGAATTGGTAACCGCCGCCTAGCACCGGACCTTGAATCGTCCCTGTGTTGAGGCAGTTGATCACTTCCGAGATTGCCGAACCTCCCAAAGACCCGACGATGCCGCCCACATAGCCATGAGTATTCCCCGCCGAGGTGAGCAACAGGTTCCCTGCGTTGAGGCAGTTGTGGACTTTCGCGCTACCGATTTCACCGATGATGCCGCCGACAATAATGGTGCCATAATTTATTACTTCTGACTGCGCCTCCAAGGCGGCGAAGTTGGAGCAGTTGCGGATGGTGTAGGTGCCGAAACCGCATGCGCCCGCGATGCCGCCCATGTAACAGGGGCTGTGGTTGTTTTCAGAAAGCCCCCACATTTTGATTGTCCCCGAGGCGACGACGCAATTTTCGATGAGCGCGTCTTGCGCCGATATATTCCCGACGATGCCGCCTGCGTAATAGGTGTTCATGCCCGCTCCCGCGGCAACGGCGATGTCCATGTCCACGTTTGCCAGCACGACGTCCTTGATGACGATGGGGCCGTTGTAGTCCCGCAACCCGCCGAACAGCCCGTAAGTCAATAGACTGTTAACGTAAGCGTTGTAATCCAAATCATCCTCGTGGATGGTCATGTTGGAGATGGTCTTGCGGTTGCCGTCGAAGGTGCCGCGGAACCCGCTCGTGGGGGCGTTGTTGATGACGCCGATGGGGACCCACTCGCGCCCCGAGAGGTCGAGGTTTTTCATCACCTTGACCGTCTTGCCAGCGAAGCCCACGCCCATGCTCCACGTTCCCGAGCCGCCCGCGCGCACGGAGGTGCAGCCATAACCGTAGGAGGCGTAGTGCGCGAGTTGCGCGAGTTGCGCGGGGGTGGTGATGAACACGGTGTTGCCGTCCGCGCTGACGTGGCCGTAGTCGCCGCCGATGTTCGGCCAGTCGAGGTCGCGCGCCTTCGCCCATGTGTCCTTCACGCTGTCGTGGTCGAGGTAGGGCGGGATTGCTTGCACCCACTTCACGCAGTCGTTATTAACGCCGTACACGGTCAGTGTCACGGTTTCGTACGGGTAGGCCGCAAAAACGTTGTGGTCGCGAACGTAAACGATGTCGATGTTGTCATTGACGTAATAGTCGTTGACATACGCGCCGCTCCCGTGGGCTGGGAACGGGGCTGCGCTGCGCGACCACGTCGAGCGGACGATATGGAGCGGTATGGCGAGCGGCTTGCCGAGAAGCCCGCCGGCTTGGATGTCGCCGTTGTTGGTGCCCATGATGTTGATGACGCCGTTGCCGAGGCAGTTGACGATGTCCGAGTACGAGCCGGCCATGCCCATGATGCCGCCGACGAAGACTTCGTTGTCCGTGGTGCCGGTCGTGGTGATCTCCCCGGCGTTGTGGCAGTTGAGGATCCTGCCGCCGTTGTTGCGGCCGACGATGCCGCCGACGTTCAGGCGGGTGTCTTGGGCGCCGGGGTTGACAATGGCGGTGAGGGTCGCGAAGTTGGAGCAGTTGCGGATCATCGTGAAGTCGCTCTGGTTCGCGCCGACGTTCACGCCCGCGATGCCGCCGAGGCACACGAGGCCGCTGTTGACGTCGTTGAAGTTGACGAACAGATCGGCCTTGATGTCGCCGGAAAGCACGGAGCAGTTGTCAATGAGCGCCCGCGCGCCCGTGGCGACCGCGCCCACGATGCCGCCCATGCGGAGGGTCGCCGCGTCCGTGACACTGTTGACGTCCACCGTGATGTTGAGCGTCGCCAACTTGACGTTCTTGACCACCGCCCTGTCGCCCAGCATGGCGAAGAAGCCCGTGGTGATGGTTTCGGCGTTGTTCGCGCTTGCCTGCACGGTGATGCCGGTGATGGTCTTGAGGTTGCCGTCGAAGGTGCCTCGGAAGGGGTTGGCATAGCCATGCGCCGAGTCGCCGACGGGCACCCACTCAAACGAACCCATGTTCAGGTTGCCCGACACTTGGACGGTCTTGCCCGCAAACGTGCTGTCGCACCCGTCCGCCGCCATGACCGCGTTGACCGCCCCCGCGCCCGTCGAGACGATGTACGCGAACTGCGCCAAGTCCCCCGGGCTGCTGATGGCATAGCCGGGGTTTCCCGCCCCCGCGCTCCCGAGACGCTTCCCCGTCTCCGGCCAACTCTGATTCCGATATTGATCCCACGTCCCTTGCGCCAACGCGCCCGTGGCCGCGCCCAAAAGCGCGATTGCGGCCGCCCATTGAGTGAACCGGCGGGCGAGTGCCGCCCGTATGCGTGATTTCGTGTTCATTGCTTCTTCCTTTCCTTTTTATCATTAAACAAGACTTTCCCCGCAACACCCATTGCAGAAAAACCTTCCAGCTTAAAAGATGGATACAATATTACGCGCATTGAATAGGATTTGTCAACTAAATTCTTGACGGAAATTCCAATTTTAGGAATCCAAAGGTCACAACCTGAAATGAACCGCGAAAGACACGAAATGAACCGCGAAAGACACGAAAGGCGCGAAAATGCATGAGCGTTTTTTTTTGTCACATTGAAGGGCGAGGTATGGAGGGCGAGCGTCCCCGCGAGCCGTTAGGCCGCGCCAATGGGGACCCCTGCCTCGCCCTCCATATCACGACAGGTTTAATGGTAGAGACGGATGATTATCCGTCTCCCCGTGTCATTGCCTTCAGGAGACGGATAATCATCCGTCTCTACGACGCTTGCCAGCCTGATGTTGTCGCATAGCACCAAAGGTGCTAAACATGAGTAACCGTCGGTGGAGCGTAAGCGGAACCGGCGGGCGGCGGCGGGGGCAGTCAGAAACCCCAGCCCTGCAAGGGCTGAATGATAGACCTTGTTGTTCAGCCCCTGCCGGGGCTGATAGCGATTGCCTGTCGTCCGCCGGTTCCGCTCGCATACGCTCGCTCCACCGGCGGTTACTCACGTTACACGCCTTCGGCGTTTTCATAGAAGGCCTTCAGGAGACGGATAATCATCCGTCTCTACGACGCTTGCCACCTTAAATGACTATAAATCTTTTTCGCGTATTTCGCGTATTTTGCGGTTAACACGGTCTTGAATCTTGCGGTTCTCGGGCAGGAATGCCCGAGCCACCTTGCGCGCCCTCCAGAGCGCACCCTACTTGGATATTGGATATTCCGTGTTGGATATTGGATATTCTCGGGCAGGAATGCCCGAGCCACCTTATGACTATGCGAGCCCAACCCCAAATTTGTTTGCATCCGAGGCGTTTCATGCTATACTGGTTTTCATTTCGGTAAGGAGGGACTTATGGCTGGCATTTTCAAGGCGTATGACATTCGGGGTATCTACGGGAAGGATTTGACGGACGAGATTGCGTACCGGATCGGGCGCGCGTTCGTGACGTTCGTGGGGTGCAAAAGGGTAGTCGTGGCGCGGGACATACGCCCGCACTCGGAGCCGTTGTTCGCGGCGCTGGCGCGGGGCATCACGGAGCAGGGCGCGGATGTCATCGACATCGGGCACGCCTCCACGCCCATGTCGTATTTCGCGAACGGGACGCTGGGCGCGGACGCGAGCGTGATGATCACGGCGTCGCACAACCCGCCGGAGTGGAACGGGTTCAAGCTGTGCCGCGCGAATGCGGAGGCGATCAGTGGCGCGAAGGGCATCATGGACATCGAGATGATCGTGAGCGAGGAGGCCTTCGCACCCAAGGCGGACGTGCCGGGGACGATCACGCAGGCGGACGTGCGGACGGGGTATGCGGCGCACATCGCGCAGTTCGCGCGCCTCAGCGGGCCGGTTCATATCGCCATCGATTTCGCGAACGGCATGGGCTTCAAGGAGGCCGAGACGCTGAAGGGCCTGCTCACATGGGATGGCCTCTACGAGGAACCGGACGGGACGTTTCCGAACCATGAGGCGAACCCGCTCGAGACCAAGACGCTGGTGGACTTGCAGGCGAAGGTGCGCGGCGGCGGGTATGCGTTCGGCGCGGCGTATGACGGCGACGCGGACCGCGTGGGGTTCGTGGACGAGAAGGGCGAGGTCATCTCGATGGATCTGATCACCGCGCTCATCGCGCAGGATGTGCTGGCGACGCGCAAGGGCGTGATTTTTTATGACCTGCGCAGCAGCTGGGTCGTGAAGGAGGTTATCGCGGCGGCGGGCGGCACGCCCATGATGAGCCGCGTGGGCCACGCCTTCATCAAGCAGCAGATGCGCGAGCATGACGCGCTCTTCGCGGGCGAGCTGAGCGGCCACTATTACTTTAAGGATAATTTCACGGCGGAGAGCGCGGCCATGGCCATCCTCGCCATCGCGAACATCGTGACCCGCGCGGGCAAGCCGCTGTCCGAGCTTGTCGCGCCGATGCGCAAGTATTTCGCGAGCGGCGAGATTAACTCGCACGTCAGCCGCGACCCGAAGGGCATCCTCGATGACATCCGCGCCGCGTATGCGAACGGCCGCGTGTTCGAGCTCGACGGCGTGAGCGTGGAGTACGCGGACTGGTGGTTCAACGTCCGCTGCTCCAACACCGAGCCGCTTGTGCGCCTGAACCTCGAGGCGAAAACCCAAGCGCAGATGGAAGCGAAGCGCGATGAATTGCTGGCGGTGATTAGAAGAGAGAAGTGAGCAGTGGTCAGTGATCAGTGATTAGTGAGCAGTGATTAGTGTTCAGTGACCAGTGTTTTTTCTAATCACTGATCACTAGCCACTGACCACTAAAAAAATTATGATTAACAAACCCATATACGACGAGTTGCAGGGTAAGTTCCGTGCGCACTTCGGGCGCTATCCCGAGGCGGTCGCGTATGCGCCGGGGCGCGTTGAGGTGCTGGGCAACCACACGGATTACAACGAGGGGTTCGTGCTGTCCGCGGCCATTGACCTCGGTACGTTCTTCGCGGTCGCGAAGAATGCGTCGATGACCTGCCGCCTCGTGGCGGGCGACCTGATGCGCGAGGTCACGTTCCATGCGGAGGATGTCGCGCCCGCGTCGTCCGACACGTGGCAGAATTACGTCAACGGCACGTTCGCGGGCCTCGCCGCGCTCAAGTTCCCCGCGCACGGGTTCGACGCGATGTTCCTCGGCAACGTCCCGCTGGGCAGCGGCCTTTCGAGCTCCGCCGCACTGGAGATGTCCGCCGGGCTCGCGCTCGCGAAACTCTACGGCATCGCGACCGACGCGGTGATGCTCGCGAAAATCGGCCAGAAGGCGGAGCATGAGTACGCCGGGTGCAAGTGCGGTCTGCTCGATCAAATCTCCAGCCTCGCGGGGCAGCCCAACAAGCTCATCAAGACGGATTTCCGCCGCCTCGCCTACGAGACAATCGGCATGGGGCCTGACGCTTGTTTCCTCGTGTGCGATACCCGCGCCAAGCACACGCTGGCCGATGGCGCGTACAACCGCTTGCGCGAGTCGTGCGAAACGGCGGCGGCGCACTTCGCCAGCGTCCTGCGCCATCCCGTGACCGCGCTCCGCGACGTGAGCATGGCCGAGTGGGCGGTGTACCGCCACGGGCTTCCTGTGGATGTCGCCGACCGCGCCGCGCACCCCATCGGCGAGAACGAGCGCGTGCTGAAAGGAGTGAAGCTGCTTGCGGAAGGCGACCTCGCGGGCTTCGGCGCGTTGATGTTCGACTCGCACGAAAGCTCGCGCGTGCTGTTCGGCAACTCGTGCGACGAGCTCGATGCCGTCGTCGAGGCCGCGAAGAAAATCCCCGGCGTGCTGGGCGCGCGCCTCTCGGGCGGCGGGTTCGGCGGCTCCGTCGTCGCGCTCGTGCATTCGCGTGACGCCGAGATCGCCTCCGCCGCGCTGTCATCCGCTACCCCGTGCGACATCCGCGTCATCAAACCCGCCGCCGGCGCGTGCCTGGCGGAATTAGGAATGAGGAATTAGAAATTAGGAATGATTGGAACTAATCACTGACCACTAAAAAAGGAGAAACGCCATGTCACAGAACCTGCTCACACTCACCGCTGAAAACTTCGACGCCACCATCGCGGAAGGCGTCACGCTTGTTGACCTCTGGGCGCCGTGGTGCGGCCCGTGCCAGATGCTCGGGCCAATCCTCGACAATCAGGTCGCGCCAGCCGTCGCCGGGCGCGCGAAGGTCGGCAAGGTCAACATCGACGAGTCGCGCGACATCGCCGTGAAGTTCGGCGTGAAGAGCATCCCGACCATCCTGATTTTCAAGGACGGCCAGCTGCTCCAGACCATGGTCGGCCTCCAGTCCGGCGACGCGCTGATCAAGGCCGTCGAGGCCATCCTCGCAAGTTAGGCAGGGCTTCAACATGAAGACGGTGACACTCCACCCCAAGCGCGAGTTCTCGTTGCAACGCCGACACCCGTGGGTGTTTTCCGGCGCGATCGCGCACATTGACGGCGACCCTCAAAAAGGCGGGACGGTGCGCGTGTTGTCCTCAGACGGCACGGTGCTGGGCGTCGGCGCGTTTTCGCCGGAGTCGCAGATCCGCATACGGATGTGGTGCTTCGAGGAGCGCGAGATTAACGCCGCGTTCATTGCCGAACGTCTCGGGGCGGCCATCGGCGGGCGCGCAACCCTCCTCGGCGAGAACGTGACAAACGCCTACCGCCTCGTCAACGCGGAGGCCGACGGGCTGCCGGGGCTGGTCGTTGACCGCTACGGCGATTGGCTGGTCTGCCAGTTCACGACCGTCGGCGCGGAACGCTGGAAAGCGGAAATCGTGGAGGCACTCCGTGCGCTCGTGCCGTGCGAAGGCATCTATGAGCGCTCGGACATCGACGTGCGCGAGCATGAGGGGCTGCCGCCGTCCACGGGCGTGCTGGCGGGCGGGCCGCCGCCCGACAGGGTTGAGATTGTTGAGCACGGCTGCCGTTACCGCGTCGATGTGCGTGAGGGGCACAAGACGGGGTTCTACCTCGACCAGCGCGACAACCGTGCGCTGGTCAAGCGGTTCGCGAACGGGTGCGACGTGCTGAACGCCTTCTCCTACACGGGCGGGTTCGGCATCGCCGCCGTGGCCGCGGGCGCCGCGTCCGTGACGCACGTTGACATCTCGGAGCCGGCCCTCGCGCTCGCGCGGGAGAACACCACGCTCAACACCTGCCATGCGGAGGCCTCGACGTTCATTCAGGGGAACGTGTTCGAGGTGCTGCGCACGTTCCGCGACGCGGGGCGCTCGTTCGACCTGATCGTCCTGGACCCGCCGAAGTTCGCCGACTCGCGGGGCAGCCTGATGAAGGCCACGCGCGGCTACAAGGACATCAACCTGCTGGGCATGAAGCTGCTCCGCCCCGGCGGCCTGCTGGCCACGTTCTCCTGCTCCGGGGTGATGACGGCGGAGATGTTCCACAAGGTCGTGTCCGACGCGGCGGTCGATGCCAAGCGCGACCTCCAGATCATCAAGCGCCTCCAGCAGTCCGAGGATCACCCCGAAGGCCTCTGCTTCGCCGAAGGGCTCTACCTCAAAGGTCTTTTCTGCCGCCTGTAGCGGGGGAACGAGGAATGAGAAATGTTATTTTTTTTCATTTTCCCCTCTTGACAAAAAACCTCTAATATAGTAATATACGCTCATTCAAATACCTGATGGTAGGTGTTTGGTGGTGTCCTAGGGCGACGCTTCCCCCGCGATCGCCGGTACAGGGTCAAACCTGTATGGACGCAATGGAAATATATATGTCCTCCCTGGCGGCGGGTAAGAGCATTTGCTTTTATCCGCCGTTTTTTTTTGCTATGCTATGCCCTGTTTCCCGGAGGAGGATTTTTTGATGGAAGGATTCACAGGAAAGACGGTCATCTTGGCGAACGGCGCGTTCCCGGCGGGCGCCGCGCCGCTGAGCGCGTTGCGCACGGCGGCACGCGTCGTCTGTTGCGACGGCGCGGCGGATAAGCTGCTGGCGGCCGGTATCGCGCCGTCATGGATTGTCGGCGACGGCGACAGTGTGTCCGCAGAGGCGCGCGCGCGTTTCGCTGCGCAATGCGCGTTCACGGCGGAGCAGGACACGAACGATTTGGCAAAGGCGTTCCGCTTCTGCCTCGCGCAGGGCTGGCGCGATGTCGTCATCCTCGGCGCGACGGGCGGCCGCGAGGACCACACGCTCGGGAACCTGTCGCTGCTGGCGGATTTCGCGCGGGAGGCGGATGTGCGGATGGTGACGGACACGGGATGCTTCACGCCGCTGACCGCCTCGGCGCGGCTCACGTCTGCGGCAGGGCAGCAGGTGTCGCTGATTGCCTGCGACGCCGGGATGCGGGTAAGCGCGGAAGGTCTGAAATATCCTGTCCGCGATCTGCCGTTGTCGCGTTGGTGGCAGGCGACGCTGAACGAGGCATGTGGCGCGGCGTTTGAGGTGTCGTTCACAGGCGGGACGCTGCTGGTGTTCCAGGTGTTCGCAGGTGCCCTGTAAAACACATTTTGCGTGATGTGTTTGACAGGACGCGAGGGCGCTCGCAACTTTACTCAACTTCCCTGCGAATAACCTTGCCAGAGCGGAGGCGTTATGGCACACTATGGGGCTTCTGCATTTGCCAGAGTGGTGGAATGGCAGACACACCGGACTTAAAATCCGGAGCGGGGTTAGATCCGCGTGAGGGTTCGATCCCCTCCTCTGGCACCAGCGTATCGGGAGACGGTTCTCGCAGAAGCGCAAGGGTGCAGGCTTTTCATGTGAGCATGGCGCCGCCTCCGCAGCCTGTCTTCGGCAGGCGGGGCGGTTTCTTTTTTGGGCGGCAGTGGCTTCGGAGGGTTATGGCGTTGCAGGGCAAACTGGAGTTGTGCGGGCTGGAGGTGAGTTGCGTCATCGGCGACCGCGCGGATGAGCGGGCGCGGGAGCAGACGCTGACGCTAGACGTGTCGCTGGCGTTGGACATCGCGGCGGTGGCGGCGAGCGACGCGCTGGAGGACACGGTGGATTACGTGTCGCTGGCGGAGGGCATCCGCGCGGCGTTGCGGGCGGGCCGTTTCGCAATGATCGAGACGGCGGCGGCGCGCGCGGCGGCGGTCTGCATGGAACACCCTAAGGTGCTGGGCGCGGCGGTGCGCGTGGAGAAGGCGGGCGCGGCGCAGGGGCTGCGCTCTGCGGCCGCCACGGCGGCCGCAGAGCGAGCGAATGAGGAATCGCCGGGAGCGCAGGGCTTCCGCCCTGCAACGAGCAACTAGAAACTGAAATCAGGAATTATGAAACCACAAGTCAAGAAAGCGTTGCTCCTCGCCGCCGGTCACGGCGTACGCTTGCGGCCGCTGACGCTGGAGCGGCCGAAGCCGCTGATGCCGTTGTGGGGGACCCCGTTGCTGGAGCGCGCGCTGCGTCTGCTGGAGTCGTGGGGCGTGGAGGAGATCTCGGTGAACACGAATTGGCGCCCGGAGGTCGTCTCCGTATGGCTGGGGGGACGCAAGGGGTCTGCGAGGGTCCGCGTGTCGCACGAGCCGAAGATTCTGGGGACGGGCGGCGCGTTGCGCCCGTTGAGGAGGTTCTTCAAGGATGAGCCGTTCTGGGTGATGAATGCGGACATCGCGGCATCGCTCGAAGCTGAGCCGCTGGTGGAGGCGTTTGCGCAGGGCGGTTTCGCGTCGGCGTGGCTGGAGCCCGGGAAGGGGCCGCGCACGGTGGAGACGGACGGGGAGGGGCGCATCACCTGCTGGCACAGCCAGACACCGGGGGCGCCGGGGACGGCGACGTTCTGCGGCCTGCACCTGCTCTCGCCGCGCGTTTTCGATTTCCTGCCCGCGGCGGCGTTCTCGTCGATCGTGGAGGCGTATAAGGCGGCGATGGCGCAGGGGCTGTTCGTGCATGGCGTGACCGTGCCGGGGAGCTATTGGGACGACGCCGGGACGCCGGAGTCCTACCTGCGGATTCACGGCGATGTGAAGCGGCTGGCGTTGGAGGGTAAGCGCGGCGGCGAGTTGTACGACCCGGCGTTAGACAGGCAAAGGGCGGATGCGAAGACGTTTTTCTGCGTGGCGGAATGGGCGGAGGTCGCGGAGAATGTGGTCGGGATCGACAGCGTGGTGTACAGCCAGGCGGAAGTGTCGTCCGGCAGCCGGCTGACAGGGTGCGTGGTGGCCGGCGGGTGCGTCGGGGGGGCGCTGGAGGGCCTGGTGTGCGTGAACGCGTCGGACACGGTTGGGGAGGAGGGGCTCCTCAGCGCGGTGGAGGCGATGGGCTGGCCGCCGGAAAAGACCGGGGTTATGTTTCTCGGGACGCGCGGGTCGGAGCGCTCGTTTTGGCAGGTGTGGCACCGGAAGCGGACGGCCATCTACATCCATTATTCGCTGGCGCGTGCGGAGAACGCGCGTTATGCGGGCCATGCGCGGGTGCTGGCGGTGGCGGGCGTGCCCGTGCCGCAGGTGCTGGCGGACCTGCCCGAGATGCAGTGCCTGGTGCTGGAGAACTGCGGGAACGATTCGCTGCAACGGCGCATGAAGCATGCGCCGCAAGGGCTGCGCAAAAACAAGGTCGATATCTGGTACCGGCTTATCATTGAAGCGTTGGTGAGCATGCACGGCAAGGGGACGGGGGAGGTGTTGCGGCGCGGCGTGAAACTGGAGCCGCATTTTGACGACGCGCTGTATGCGTGGGAGCGCGGGTTGTTCGAGGAGCACCTGCTGAAGGCGCGGTACGGCCTCGAGGGATTGCCGCCGGATGTCGCGGGGGAGTTGCGGGCGGTCGCAGGGCGGCTCTTGGGCGCGCGGCAGGTGCTGGTGCACCGTGATCTTCAGGCGAGCAACATCCTGTTCCGCGGGATGTATCCCGTGTTCCTTGATTTCCAGGGGATGCGGCTTGGCGCGGGCGCGTATGATTTGGCCTCGCTTCTGTACGACCCTTATGTTATATTGCCCGGCTCGTTGCGCAGACGGCTGGCGGCGCATTACGGGGCGTGTTTCCCCGAGAACACGGACGCGGTGACGCTGCTGCACGAGGGGGCGGTGCAGCGGCTGGTGCAGGCGCTGGGCGCGTTCGGGCGGCTGGCCGCGGCAGGGCAGAAGGAGTTTGAGCGTTACATCCCGCAGGGGCTGTCGAACCTGCTGGAGGTCGCGACCGCGCTGGGGCTTAACGCGCTGGCCGGATTGACGAAGGAGTTGACCGCGCGGGAGAAGAAGCGGCAATGACAGAGGCTTTTTGAGAGGATTAACAGGATTGACAGGGATGAAAACGATTGAGAACGTCAACGCGTTCGGCTGCCTCAAAATGAAGCGCGAGATTCAGGAGCGCATCTGCGATGAGACGAAGGGCATGGATGTGGAACGTTCGCGGGCCTCTTTCGAGACGGCGGGCAGGGCGGCGGGGATGTGAGCCAAGCAGGAGTGACGACACAAGGCAATGAAAAAGTTCTTGCATCAGTTTATTGTGAGTGTGCGGCGCGAGGCGAAGAAGCGGGGGAAGCCCGTGAGCCTGACGTCGCGGGGGCGGAGGCGCGTGTTCCATGCGTATGACTGGGGGCGCGACACGTTCATCTTCGAGGAGAGCGCGCTGGAGGATGCGGCGGGGCATCAGCCGATCCTGCTGGTGCGCAAGTCGGATCTGCTGAAGGGCTCGTCGGGGTATGTGATGACGGTGACGACGGGCAACCACGCGGTGGCGGCGGTGCCGCTGCTGACGGGGGAGCACTGGAACCTCGGGCGCGTGCCGTCGGCGCGGCGGAACGCGGTGCTGCTGGGGCGCGTGATCTGCGCGAACCTCGTGGACGGCAAGGTGGAGGTGTCGCAGCGCGACGTGCCGACCGCGCTGCTGGTGGAGGCGGACGAGTGGCTGCAGGGGATGGGCTTCCCGCTGGACACGCTGGTCATGGCGGAGCGCAACCATGAGACGCTGGACCATTACCGCCGGCTGGGCCAGGAGTGGCGCGTGAAGCCGCTGGCGTGGACGCAGCAGGAGATGCGGAGCGAGATCGCGCGCAGCGGCGGCAAGCGCATCAACTCGTCCCTGCGCTACTACCACAGCGTGAAGGGGGTGCATTTCCTGTCCTACGCGGAGTTCCATGCGCTGCTGGGCAAGGACGACGAGACGTGCGTGAAGGCGCTGCACGAGCTGGTGTCGGTGTCGCAGGGGCAGCCGGTGTCGTACCTGCGGACGCAGAAGGTCGGCGGCCACCATGAGGTGGAGCTGTTCGGGGTGCGGCGCGGGGAGGCGGTCGCGCGGGACGGGTGGGTGTCGAAGCTGGAGTACCTCATGCAGGAGGTCACGCTGCGCAAGGTCTCGCGGGAGGAGGCGCGTGAAAGCCTGGAGGGGCTGGACGCGCTGTTCAAGTCCTCGCTGGAGCGGCCCGGCCTGGCGGACGCGGGGAGCGCGGATTTCATCGAGACGCTGTACATGCACCTGACGGGCGCGGTGTATGAGGGCGAGGCGGACGCGCTGTCGCTGGCGTTCGACGGGCGGCGCACGGCGCTGCCGGGCGCGACGTACTGCGGCGGCCGGCCGGCGTTCCATCCGGGCGCGGACGAGCGCACGCGGGTGCTGCTCTCGAGCCTCGGCCAGATGGTGAGCCAGAACGAGGTCATTGAGTACGCGAACATCTACGAGCTCCGGACGCATGACTATGTGAAGCTGGGCGATGGCGTGACGCGCGAAATCGAGTTCAAGACGAACCGCCGCCCGCTCTGCACGAGCATGATCGAGAAGCGCCTGAAGCTGCCCATGCCGGGCTACGGCAGCTACCTGCTGGCGCGCGTCCATGCGTTCAAGGCGCTGGGCGTGAATTTCGGCGAGTACCGCCTGCTGGAGCGCACGGAGCACGAGGCCGGCGGCGAGGTCAACCATTTCCTGCGCGACCGCTACCCCGGGGACTCGCTGGACGAGGTCCCGGCGCGGCTGTACCGGAAGGCGAAGAACGCCCCGGCCGAGGACCCCGACGTGGTGCTGGCGATGGGGGCCCTGCTGGGCGACGTGGCGGCGCAGAACCTGGTGGTGAAGAAGTTCCTCCCGGAGACGCAGGGCTGCCGCTTCGGGGAGGGCAAGGAGATTTTCGAGTTCGCGTACGGGCTGGCGAACCGCCGCGAGATGCCGGTGCGCGTGGGGATGTGTTCGGTGCGCGGCGCGCTGGGCTGGCCGGACGTCGCGAAGACCGAGGCAAACCTGGCGCGGATGTTTGACTTCTACCTGACGTGCTACGCCCAAGTGCTTGGGCGCTTCTGGCGCAAGCACCGCGATGCGGTCGAGCTCCAGGAGCTGGCCGGCCGCTTCTTCGACGGGTTCGAGCTGAAGACGCGCGAGATGCACTGGCTCTACGCGATGCGGCGCGAGCAGTTCAACGCGTTCGACCCGAAGGTGCGGCCGTACTTCAAGTTCGCGCTGAAATGGTCGTTCGCGCTGTGGGCGCTGGACTGCCAGGAGAACAGGCTGGACGCGCTGCGCGAGATGTTCATGCAGAAGGCGACGGCCTACTCGGAGGGCGCGCGATGATTATGTCGAAAGTCGCGGACTGCCGCATGGCGGCGTTCTCGCCGTCCGCCAAGATCCGCGTCGTGCAGGTGGAGGTGACGGACTCGGCGCGCGAGCTGGAGCGCAGCCACCTCTGCGGCCCCACGGCCGGGCTCATTCAGGCGGAAGCGCTCGCGGGCGTGGCGTTGCTGGGCGCGGACTTGGCCGAGGCGGATGAGACGGTGACGCTCCGCATGAAGGCCTCCGGGCCGCTGGCCGGGCTACTGGTCGAGGCGGCCGCGGACGGCGGCCTGCGCGGCTACACGCAGGTGAAGGTGCTGAATGACCTGGACGCGGCGGAGGAGCTCGACACGTCCGCCGCGCTGGGTGACTTCGCGGAGGTGCAGGTCATCCGCTCGCGGCCGGGCAAGGTCATCAACAGCGCGTTGTTCGAGATGTCTCCCGCATCCGTCTCGCGCGGGCTGGAGATGTTCTTCAAGCAGTCGCTCCAACGCCCGGTGTGGGTGCAGACGAGCGCGCTGGCGTACGGCGCGTTCATCGACAGCGCGCGCGGCCTGATGGCCGAGCTCCTGCCCGACGGCAACGCGGACGTGTTCGCGGACCTCGAGGCGTCGTTCTCCGACAACACGGTGCTGGACTGCCTGGAGGCCTCAACCTCGATAAAGACGATTTGCGAGACGCTCGGCCTGGCCGACTGCACGTTTGAGGCGGCGCGGCCGCTGCGGTTCGCCTGCCGCTGTTCGGTGGGGCGTGTGGAGGGGATGCTTGCGACCTTGCCGACGAAGGACATCCGCGCGATGCTCGCCAAGACCGAGCCCGTGCAGGTGTTCTGCCACATGTGCGGCAAGGGCTACCGCGTGGCATCGCCGTGCTTGGAGCAGATTTTGAGGGACCGGGAGTAGGTTTTTCGCCCTGGACATGATTAACAGGGCATTGATTTTACTCAAGGAAGAGAGTTTGCTTGCGCTCCACGGGTCCACTTGGTATCTTGATTGCTTTTAACGCAGGAAAGGGGTCAGATGCCAGGCACATCGAAAGGGTTAAACGCAGACCGCAGTCAGACCATGGGCGAGGAGATCGCGAACGCCATCACGCACGGCGTGGGCGCGGTGCTGAGCCTCGGGTGCTTCGGGGTGGCGGTCGCGTTCGCGGCCGCGCGCGGGGACGCATGGCGCATCGTGAGCGCGAGCATCTACGGGTTCATGATGTTCCTCATGTACCTGAGCTCGACGATGTACCACGCGGCGGTCTGGCCGCCCGGCAAACGCATCCTGAACATCATCGACCACAACGCGATCTACCTGATGATCGCCGGGAGCTACACGCCGTTCTGCCTGGTCGCGCTGCGCCAGCACAGCCCGGCGTGGGGGTGGTCGGTCTTCGGGGCCATCTGGGCGTTCGCGCTCGCGGGCATCGTGCTGCAGTCGCTCTTCATCCACCGCTTCCGCGTGCTGTCCACGCTGACGTATGTGCTGATGGGCTGGACGTGCATCATCGCGGTCTATCCGCTGTGGAAGGCCATGGGCACGATGGGCGTGCTGGGCATCGGCGCGGGGGGGCTGCTCTACACGGCCGGTGTGGTGTTCTACGTGCTGAAGCACCTCAAATACACGCACGCCGTCTGGCACCTGTTTGTGCTGGGCGGGTCGATGGTCCACTTCTTCACCATCCTCTTCTGCGTGATGCTCCCGGAGGCCCCGTAGCGTCACAGCCCGAGGAAGGCGATCGCGAAGCCGCAGAGCAGGATTGCGAGCCCTGCGATGGCATGGGCGTAGCGCTCAAAGAAGCTGAGATTCAGGAAGCGGACCCCTTGCAGCGCCAAGGCGACCGTAACCATCATGGTCAGGATGGTCACGGCCGCGAATACGAGGGTCGAGGCGACGAGGCACGCGGTGCCGACCGCCGTCGCGGCCGGCAGGATGGCCCACACGGCCTCGCACGGGCCGAACGCGAAGATGATGAACAAAATCCACGGGATGACCCTGGCGGTCGCGGGGCGGTCGTGCCAGTGGCTGTGGCCGGCGCAGCTGTGGCTGTGCTTGTGGGAGTGCTCCTCGCCGTTCTCGTGCTGGTGGGTGTGCGTGTGCGGTTTCCGCGCGCGCGCGGCGCGGATGCCCCACGCCGCATAGACTGCCCCGAACGCGATGAGCATCCACGCCGCCGCGCTGCCCCGGTGCTCGTCAATGAATCCCGTCGCGAACTCCTCCGTCACCCACCCCAGCAGGTAATAGAACCCGACCGCGAGCAGCAGCGCGGACGCCACATGCCCCACGCCGCAGACGAACGTCCAGAACAGGGTCCTGCCCATGCTCCAGCTGCGGCACTTCGCCAGTGCGATGAACGGCAGGTAATGGTCGGGCCCCGCCAGCGTGTGAATGACGGCGGCGGAGGCCGCGGCAAAGATGACCCCCCAGAAACCTGCTGCGTTTTCCATACTGCTCCTGTTTTCCCAACGGCCCCTCTGACCGTGTTTCGCATCACTTTACCATCATCCCGCAAGGATTGCAACGTAAAAGGCCGGGGCTGGAAACTCCAGACAACCATCGTTTCTCAGGGTGTCCCCTTTTCTCTGTTTTGTCAATCACGTTGCCAGCCGCGCCATGGATTTTCATCATTAGCCTCTCAAAGCTGTTCCGGCAACGCCCCAAGCTCAAAGCCGATTAGCGGGAGATGATACGCCACCAGCGTCCTGTAAAATACAGATTTCACGATGGAGGGCGAGCGTCCCCGCGAGCCGTTAGGCACATGGAGGGCGAGCGTCCTCGCGAGCCGTTAGACACATTAGGAAACAGCACGTTGTCAGCCTTTTCATTTTCCTTTCCCGCGATACAATATCTTTTCATCGAACACCGTGTATTCAAGTCCGAACTGCCCGAACAACTGGCGGATGTCTTCCGGCACGACACCGTCCTCAACGTACAGGCGGAGATTCTTTTGCCAGTAGTCGCCATAGTAGCGGTGCGAGCGAATCCTTACCCTGAAACTTCCAAAATTGCAAAGCCCATCGCTCGTGAGATAAATTTCGTAATCATCCTTGTAACGTTTCTCTTCGGACGGCGGCGTGATGATGAGCCCGTACATCGTCCGCCTTTCAACGGCACGCCACACCGGATTCGTTTTGAGCGTGTCTGACACAACCCATTCCTGATTGGTATGAACA
>Ga0082212_10004409_pt1 | contig 19521 bp, 14 predicted proteins | sample TergutNt197P3_FD_71548 | JGI IMG/M metagenome (GOLD analysis project Ga0082212, IMG submission 71548) | Neocapritermes taracua P3 segment gut microbial communities from Petit-Saut dam, French Guiana - Nt197 P3 | ecosystem: Host-associated > Arthropoda: Insects > Digestive system > Gut ... | reverse complement strand
TCTTGTCTTCTAGATGGAGGTGCGGCACCTTCTCTACGCTGAGGTCTGTCACAGGATTTTGACAAAGATGGGTTTGCTGACCACCCGCTCCAACAGCCGCCAATTGGCCAAGGCCCGGACTGCATCAACCTGTGATCAACAGTTCTCTAGCTTCAACAATTCCCGCCGAACGGCCATCCAGCCATAACAACTCCCACCTTACGGTTTGATTGGCAGACGGTATCAATGGCAACTTGCCGCTCCGGGCTAGATGGCTGCTGTTGGCGTGGTGGGTCAAGCAAACCCCTTTGGGGTGGGTTTGCTGACCACCCGCTCCAGCAGCCGCCATTTGGCCAGGACCCAGGCTGCAGCAACCATTAGGTGGCACCAGTGCAGCCAGCACCAACCATTAGGTGGCACCGGTGAATCCATTGGTGGTGCTATTTGGCTCAAACCGCCGCATTGGTGTGGACTGATGGCTGCTCAAGAATCATCGGTGGGCCCTGGTGGCTGGTTTTCCAGCCGAAAACCAGCCACCAGGTCACACCAGTGTCAAAAACCCAGCCATCAGTTGGCACCGTTGCGACCGAAACAACCATTAGGTGGCACCGGTGAATCTATTGGTGGTGCCTTTCGGCTGATCTGAACCCGCCTGGACCGGTTGAATCATGGAAAAGCACCACCGCGGCACCTCCAGGTGGTGCCGATGCAGGTTCGGATTCTGCAAACGCACCACCGCGGCACCTCCAGGTGGTGCCGATGCAGACTTTTCGACTGCCAGGTGGTGCCGATGCAGACTTTTTGTCCGCCAGGTGGTGCCGATGCAGCATGACATTGAACACTGACCTGCGGAAACGCTAGATTCGAGTCTGCAACCGCACCACCTGGATGAAAAATATTCTGCAAACGCACCACCGCGGCACCGGGATTGTCCCGTTTGTCGTGGTTTTTGGTTGTGTGGGGGTGGTCTTTGGGTTGATCATACTATTTGCCTGTCAAGTATCTTGTGATGGCGGCGGGTAGGGCGTGGAGGTGGTTGTGGCCTTTGATCTTGTGGAACCTGGGTTCGGCGTCGATTAGGGCGGCGGCTAGCCAGCGTTCGACCATCGGCCCGTCGCGCCAGCGTTTGACTTGTTTACAGGTTCGCCGTGCCATCGAGTTCAAAGCCTCGATCGGGTTGGTTGACGCTAAAGTGCGTCGCAGCAGCCGGTGTACTTGGAGTTCAACAACGACCAGCGTTTCAGCTAGTCCTTCGCGTAGTGACCCGCTAGCCGCCAGGTGGGTCTGGTCGAGTTGTTTAGCTAGGTCTTCGAGCACGGTTTCAGCTTCGATCACAGAATCTAGCTGGTAGGCGTCCCGCATCCGTTTAGCCACCCCTGGACGCATTTTCTTGGGCAGGTGGTCTGTGACATTCCGTATCTTGTGGACTTGACAACGTTGGATCATCACCTGGTTGAAGACTTCCCTAACACCAGCTGTTAGGGCTTTGCCACCATCGACCACAACCAGTACCGGTCGGGCCGTATCTAGTCCACGTTCACGCAGGTCGGTCAGCAGGTTCATGACGACAGTCTTGTTCTCAGAGGCCCCGCGCCAGATCGACAGCGGGTGTTTGACACCATCGCAGTCGATCCCTAAAGCCACCAGACACAAATGGTCGCCGAACCGGATACCGTCAATCATGATGACTGGTAGCACCAGCCCAGCCAGGCTCCGGCCCATCAGTTTTCCTAAAGCGTCTTGAGTTAGAGCCACTAGCCGGCGTGAGACCGCCGACTTCGATGTTGACCTGGTTGTTGGCCTAGTTCCGACTGGTTCTAAAGTCTTTTGATAGTCCCTGGTCGACACGCCAGCCAGCATCCGTCCAAGAACACTTTGGTTCAACACGTCTTGATTGTTGAACAGCTGGTAGGAGTTGATCGCCAGTTCACTAACCCCATCGGTTGTCCGTACCCGAGGGCGGTCAACCGCCACCCGGCGGCCACCAAGGATGACCGAGCCTTTCTCACTACCATGGCGTATAGCCTGCCTAACCGGGTTGTGGCGCCCTTTGGGGCCAACTAGTTCGGCCACATCGTCTTGCATCATCTGCCGCATCACTTCAAGACCAACACTGGCGGCCACAGCCATAAGGCCCTGATCAATCTGGTCAAAGATAGCCTCAAGATCGATCACCACCTGCCGCTCAGGCGCAGTGTCCTGGTATTTTACTGTCACAGCGGTCCCTCGTTCCTTTCGGGTAGAAACTGATTATTTTGACAACCCGAGCCTGTCACACGACAGCACCCGGGCGGGGGACCGCCCCCACCAAAAACCACGAACATCGGGACAACGCCGGTCCTACTTGCAGCGGTCAAACCGGTCATCCGACCGCTGTAAAGGGGACCCACTGATGTTGCAACCGCTGCAAAGGGGGTCCGCTAGCTTCTCAACCGCTGTAAAGGGGGCCGCCTGCTGATTCCAGTGGGTCCGGGTTTCGGCTGTTTAGCCCCCAGCGGGCCCCAGTTCCGGCGGTGCTTGAACCAGTGGGCCCTAGTTTCGGCGGTCAAATCCACCATCCAACCGCTGAAAGTCGGACCCACTGACTGTCCAGCCGCCTAAATTCGGGCCCCTTAGCTTTCCAATCGCTCAAAGTCGGTCCCAATGATTCCAGCGGGCCCGGGTTTCGGCGATCTTGCAGGGTCCTGGAGCCGATGGACGCTGGATGGTGTGGCCGGGCGTGGATTCCGCGACTGCGCGCGGACAGAGGGTTGGATGGGTCTGCGCTTGGCCGACCCCAGCGGCAGTGGATGGATTAATCCTGAGGTGGATGGGCGCTGGATGGTGTGGCCGGGCGTGGATTCCGTGACTGCGCGCGGAATGAGACGGAGTTGAAGGGGTTTGCGCGCTTAGCCAATCTCAGCGTGTTGACTGGCAAGTCGGTCGGTGGCCGGTAGACTGGAGGTCCGTGATGCAACGCGTTAGCTCAAGGAACGAACCAGCTCCAACGACAGTCCGGCACATTTTTGTCACCGGGGGAGTGGCCTCTTCTCTAGGGAAAGGACTAACTGCCAGTTCGCTTGGTCACCTGCTACGAGCCCGTGGTCTACGGGTGGCCATGCAGAAACTGGACCCCTACCTCAACGTTGACCCAGGCACCATCAACCCGTTTGAACACGGGGAGGTCTTTGTCACCGAAGATGGCGCCGAAACTGACCTCGACATTGGCCACTACGAGCGTTTTCTCGGTGTGCCCTTGACGGCCAGCGCCAATGTCACCACCGGCCAGATCTATTCAACCGTCATTGCCAAGGAGCGCCGCGGTGAATACGGGGGAGCCACCGTCCAGGTGATTCCACACATCACAGATGAGATCAAGACCCGCATGCGAGCCCAGGCGACCGACCAGATCGACGTAGTCATCACCGAAATTGGCGGCACGGTGGGCGACATTGAGTCCCAGCCTTACATCGAAGCGGCCCGGCAGGTACGCCAGGACATTGGCCGCGACAACTGCTTCTTCTGCCACGTCTCTTTGGTGCCGTTCATCAACCCATCGCAGGAACTCAAAACCAAACCGACCCAGCATTCGGTAGCGGCCTTGCGCTCCATCGGCATTCAGCCAGACGCGATTGTCTGCCGAGCGGACCGGGACCTGCCGGATGGCATCAGGCGCAAAATTGCCCAGATGTGTGACGTTGAAGAGCAGGCCGTGGTGACTTGTGCCGATGCGCCATCGATCTACGAAATACCCAAAGTGCTGCACGCTGGAGGGCTGGACGCCTATGTGGTCCAACGCCTTGGCCTGCCCTTCAGAGATGTTGATTGGACCGATTGGGGCCGGCTGCTGGAGCGCGTCCACAACCCGGCTCATGAAGTCACCGTGGCGGTGGTGGGCAAATACATCGATCTGCCAGACGCCTACCTGTCTATCACCGAAGCCCTCAGGGCCGGTGGCTTCCACCACAACACCCGGGTGGTTTTCCGCTGGGTGACCGGTGAGGACTGCGAAGGGGCTGCGGGTCTGCGCCAACATCTCAGTGACGTCGATGCCGTAGTGGTGCCAGGTGGCTTCGAGGTTACGGGAGTTGAAGGGGAAGTGAACGCTTTGCGCTTCGCCCGGCAAAACCAGATCCCCACGCTTGGCCTGGGTCTGGGTCTGCAGTGCATGGTGGTGGAATACGCCCGCTCAGTGGTTGGGCTGGCCGATGCCGCCAGCTCGGAGTTTGTCACCGACGGGCCCAATCCCGTGGTTGCCACCCTGGAAGAACAGATGGATTTGGACAGCGCTAAAAGCGGTCCGTCCGGCACCATGCGGTTAGGCAGTTACCCAGCTGATTTACTGCCAGATTCAGTGGTGGCCTACACCTACGGCACCAACCATGTGGTCGAGCGCCACCGCCACCGCTACGAGGTCAACAACGCCTATCGGGGACAGTTGGAGCAGGCTGGACTAGTGGTAAGCGGCACATCGCCGGATGGGCTGCTGGTGGAGTTCATTGAACTACCCAGGTCGGTGCACCCCTACTACGTGGGCACGGAGGCCCACCCTGAATTCAGCTCCCGGCCAACCAAAGCCCACCCATTGTTCGCCGGATTGGTTGCAGCGGCACTGGCCCGGCAGCGCGAGGGTCGGCTGCTTGAGGTCGAGGGGTGAGCCAGTCAGCTGAACCCAACCCAGCGGTGACTGACGCTGAAGCGCATTACCCTGTTACGGCATCGAGCACGGAGTTCCGAGGCAGAATCTGGGACATCAAAGCCGATCAAGTCACGCTGCCTGGTGGGGACCAAGTCCGACGAGAGTACGTGGCTCATCCCGGAGCCGTGGCGGTGATTGCGCTTGACGAACAAGGACGGGTGCTGCTGCAGCGGCAGTACCGCCACCCGGTCAGGGCCCAGCTGTTTGAACCGCCCGCCGGCCTGCTGGATGTGGCGGGTGAGCCGCCCATCGACACGGCCAAACGCGAATTGGCAGAAGAAGCCGACCTCCGGGCGGCCGACTGGCGCCCTCTGATCACCTACAACGCCTCTCCGGGGGGCAGCGATGAAGCGGTCCAGGTGTTCTTGGCCCGCCAATTGACGCCGGTGCCACCGGCGGAGCGCTTCACCCGCACCGATGAAGAAGCCGCCCTAGAGCCGGTTTGGTTGGACTTGGATCAAGCCGCCGCTTTGGTGCTTGGTGGGGCATTGCATTCGCCAACGGCGGTGGTGGGGGTTTTGGCAGCTTGTCAGGTGCGCGATGCCGCCGGTTTCGACGCTCTAGAAAAGGTCGCTTAAGGAGGGCTGGGGCAGCGGTGGGGGAAGGGCTGCATAGGCACCTTCAAACCCAGCCCTGACCAAGCAGCACCCCAGGCTTAACCAAGCACCAATCTCGGCTGAGTGGAACGTACAGCAGGATTTTTTGGCGAAATCGCGGCAAAAAATCCTGTCCAGCGTTCCAGTCACCGTGGATAAAGGGGACTGGGGCAGCGGTGGGGGAAGGGATGGATAGGTACCGCAAAATGCGATCCAAACCAGCTTATGTGTGGCAGCATTGAAAGTGCGGCACCAACCGTGTCAGCCGCACCCGGAATCTAAGGGGAAAACAATGAAGATTTCACCGCGCTATGCACTTGCTGTTCTAGTTGGATTAGTTGGAGGCCTGATTGGACTGCCTGGCGCAGCCGGGGCGGCACCAGCAACTGGGTCGGCGCCAGTGGTTCAGCCGGCGGCTGTTCCAGCCGCGCTGCCCTCGCCGGTCAATCACAACGACCAAGTGGCTGTGGCCAATGCCTATCTCAATGACTTGCTACCGAACCTAGCGGTGCCGGTTGGTTGGACTGGGTCGGTCAGCCCCTGCAACCCTGGTGCGCCATCGGCAGCTGCAAAAACAGCCCTGATCAACACTGTCAACTGGTTTAGGGTCTTTTCGGGACTAAGCCCAGTCACTGAGGATGTGACTAGATCAGGCCAGGCTCAGCAGACGGCGTTGATGATGGAAGCCAAGAATTCTTTGTCGCATTATCCAGCCACCGACTGGGGCACTTCGGGCTACTGCTACACCTCGGTTGGCAACGACGCTGCCTCCAAGTCAAACCTGGCGCTGGGTTATTCCGGCGCTAATGCCATTGTGGGTTACATGGATGATTCCAATGTTGGCAACCGGGAACGGGTTGGTCACCGACGGTGGGTGCTCTACCCAACTGCCGGTGCCTTCGGCTTTGGTGCCACCAGCAGAGCCAACGCTCTGGTGGTGATTGGTGTGCCCAGTAATCCATCAGCCCTCAACCCTGCCTGGACACCTTGGCCTCCGGCTGGCTATTTCCCAGCGCCGCTACTAAACGCCGCCTGGTCAATCTCGAAGCAAGGAGCCAACTTTGGCGGCGCAACTGTCACAATGACAAAGAACGGCACTGCCCTGACTAACATCCAGGTTCAGCCAGTTAGTCCGGGCTATGGCGTTGATTCCCTGGTCTGGTACGTACCGGCCGCCCAGACCCGACCATCTGGCAGCGACATAGACACCTACAACGTGACGGTTTCTGGAGTGACCGGTGGGGCTGCCCCCAGCTTCTCCTATACGGTTCAGGTTTTCAACATTCCTCAGCTATCGATTGGCAGCGTGTCTGTTTCTGGCCAATACAAAGTTGGCGAAACCTTGACCATGAACACCTCTGGTTGGGAAAGCGGTGTGACTTTTACCTACCAGTGGTTCAGGGGCACTTCCTACTCGGACATGGTGCCCATCACCGGCGCCAATAAAAAGACCTACAAGCTAACGGCTGCCGATCAAGGCAAATACATCTATTTCCAGGTCAGCGGATCAAAACCGGGTTATCAGCCTGCCCAGACCTCCATCTGGACCGCGCTGCAATTGGTGGCAGCCAAGCCTGGTGGCGGTTCGACTGTCACGCCCACACCAACCCCTCCGGGCAAGAACAATGGCTCGAACAAGTCAGGCGGGTCAGGGTCAGGGTCTGGATCAGGATCAGGGTCAGGCAAGGTAAACCCGCCTCCAAAGGTGAATGTAAAACCGAGTAATTCTCAGGTTGTGCTCTCAGCCAGTTTGGCGGGCAGCATCTATGGGGATGTGCTGCGGGTAGATGCCTCTGGAGTCTTGTGGCGTTATCCCTCTTCAGCCAGTGGCGCACTGGGGGCCAGAGTGTCCTTGGGAAGCGGCTGGGGTGCCTTGACGGTTTACGCCCCTGGGGATTGGAACAGGGACGGCAAGAACGACATCATCGTGGTGGATCAAGCGACAGGCAAGATGCTGCTTTTCCCCGGTAACGGCCAAGGAGGTACAGGTCAGGCCGTCCAAATTGGTCAGGGTTGGGGTGGATTTAGGGTAATACCAGCCGGTGATCTAACTGGAGACGGCAACGCCGACTTGCTGGCCATCAAACAAGCCACTGGTGAGCTGTTCCTGTATGCCGGTGATGGTAAAGGCGGTTTCAAGTACCCCTATCCCAAGGTTGGTTATGGCTGGACTGGGTTTGACTTGTACGCCGCTGGCGATGTCAATAAGGACGGCAAGGCCGATATTTTGTCAATTGATGCAAAGGGTGACTTGTACTTCTATGCCGGCAAGGGCAACGGCACCTTCGCCAAGAAGATCAAGGTTGGCAACGGCTGGCAGGGCTATCAACTCTCCGCTGGAGCGGACCTTAACGGCGATGGCATGGCAGACATTGTCTCTCTGTTCGCCGGTGGCAAACTGTTTTTCTATGCGGCTAAGGGTGGCGGCATGTTTGCCAAGAAGGTTCTGATTGCCTCTGGCTGGTAGCCGGGCAGGGGAGTGTCAGGCTACAGACTAAGCAGCTGCGGGAGGGGAAACCCCCATCCAATAGGTGGACGTGGTGTCAGGTTTTCCCTAATGCGGCTATCATTAGCCCGTCCATTGCCGAAGGCAATACATTAGCGAGGTATAGACGTGAATAAACGTGCAAGGTTTGCGACACTCCTAGTTGGTACTGCAGTCGCCCTGTTACCACTAGCAGCCTGTTCGTCAGGCGATTCGCCCGAATCCAGTCCAACTGACGCAGAGGCAGGCGCCGAAAGCCCGCCCGCCGATGGCGATGGTGGTGCCACCGATCCAGGCGAAGGCGGCGAAATCCAAGGCCCTGAGTTCAACGTGGGTATTACCCAGTTCTTGACTCATCCATCTTTGGACGCAGCTACCCAGGGTTTCAAAGACGTGCTCCAAGAAAAAGGTGTCAATGTCAACTACACCTATGAAGACGCCCAGGGCGACATGGGCACCACCACAACCATTGCCGGAGCCTTCGCTGAAGCGGGCTTTGACTTGATTCTAGCGGTGGCCACACCTTCGGCCCAGGCCATGGTCAACCAAGTGACCGATGTGCCAGTCCTTTTCACCGCCGTAACCGACCCGGTAGCAGCGGGACTTGTGCCCAGCTGGGAGGCCAATGACACCAATGTGACAGGCACATCCGACCTGAACCCAGAGGGACGGCCAGCCGGATTGATCCAAGAGGTAATTCCAGATGCTCAGACCATTGGATTTGTTTACACCCTAGGTGAGGCCAACTCAGTGGTACAGCTAGAGGCCCTCAAACAAGAGGCTGAAGAGCTGGGTATGACGGTCAAAGAAGCTGGAGTGGCCAACTCATCTGAACTGGCCACCGTGGTTCAGACGCTGTCGGATGTCGACGTGATCTACGTGGGCACCGACAACACCGTGGTGTCTTCGCTGGAAACCGTGGTTCTTTTTGCCCAAGACAACCAAATCCCGTTGGCGGTGGCGGACAGCGCTTCAACTGAGCGCGGCGGCGCGTTTGCCCGTGGCATTGACTATTACCAGCTGGGCCGCCGGACAGGCGAAATGGCTTACCAGATTCTGGTCGAAGGTGCTAGCCCGGGTAGCATCCCAGCGCTAGCCGGTACCGACACTGAAGTACTGGTGAATACGTCATCGGCCAAGGAGATGGGCCTGGAGTTTTCGGAAGAGTTCCTAGCCAAGGCAACGGACCTAGGCGCCCAGTAGGACCTAAGTAAAGGTAACTAAGTGCCTAGCACCATTTCTCAAGGCCTGATCTACGGGCTGGTGGCGCTGGGGGTATTCCTGACCTACCGGGTGTTGAACTTCGCCGACTTGACAGTCGATGGATCGTTCACCTCTGGAGCCGCCACTGCGGCTATGGGTATGGCCGTTTGGGGCTGGAATCCGTGGGTGGCAACTGTCGCTGGTTTGGTGGTTGGCGCCTTAGCCGGTCTGCTGACCGGCTTAGTCCACACGGCGCTGAAAATCGAACCGCTGCTGGCCTCGATCCTGGTGATGATTGCGCTGTATTCCATCAACCTGCGAATCATGCCTACGGCCAATGTTTCCCTTGGACTCAAGGACGGCCAGCAACTTGTCACCATCTTCACGCCCTTGCGGGAACGCCAAGTACTGTTCGCCTGGCCAACGGTGGCGCTGCTGGCGGCCGCCTTGATCCTGGTCAAGTTAGTGGTTGACTGGTTCTTGCGCACCAATTTTGGTTTGGCGGTTCAAGCCACCGGCGACAATGCCATGATGGCCAGTGCCATGGGGGTTTCCACCAACCTGGCCAAGATAATCACCTTGATGATCTCTAACGGATTAGTTGGTCTAAGTGGTGCCGTCTATGCCCAGTTCACCGGTTCGGCTGACGCCCAAATGGGTGTCGGGATGATCTTGGTTGGCCTAGCCAGCGTGATCATAGGCAACGCCGTCTTCCCAATTCGTTTGGCCTTCTTTTCCACTCTTGGTGTGCTAGTGGGTTCGGTGCTCTACCGGCTGGTGATTTTCTGGGCGCTGAAGCTGCCTGTCCTAAAGGCCCAGGACATGAAGCTGATCAGCGCCGTGCTAGTCATATGTGCGCTGGTCATTTCGCAGAACAAGGCATTGCGCCACCACATGGCCAAGTTGACCCGCGGCCGGGGCAAGATGGTGCCAGACATCGGTGTGGCTTCCCGCCCAGAGGAGGGAGGTCTGTAGCTGTGCTAGAGCTAGAACACATCTCAAAGACTTTCTTTGCCCACACCGTCAATCAGCGCCAGGCCTTGCGCAACGTCTCATTGTCTTTGCGCCAGGGCGACTTTGTCACCATTATTGGCTCTAATGGGGCAGGCAAATCATCCCAGTTAAATGTGGTAGCCGGCAGCTTGCAGGCTGACCCAGCCCAAGGTAACCAAGGCAAACCGCGTGTCTTGATTGACGGCAAAGACGTCTCCAAACGGCCTGAGCACCGCCGGGCAGCGCTCATCGCCAGAGTCTTCCAAGACCCCCAGGCAGGCACTTCGCCGCACTTGACCATTGAGCAGAACCTAGCGATTGCTCTGGCTCGTGGGCAGCGCCGCGGCCTGGGCCGCGGCGTCGGCAAATCCAGGCGAAACCAATTCCGCCAAGAACTTGGAGTGCTAGGCCTAGGTCTGGAAGACCGTCTCAAAACCTCGGTTTCTATGTTGTCTGGTGGTCAACGCCAGGCATTAAGCCTGCTAATGGCCTCGTTCACCAAGCCGGCCATTTTGCTGCTGGATGAACACACCGCCGCCCTTGACCCCGCACGGGCCGAACTAGTTACGGAACTGACCATCAAAGTGGTGGCTGAATCGAAGCTGACTGCCTTGATGGTGACGCACAACATGGCGCAAGCTCTGCGGGTCGGCAACCGGCTACTGATGATGCATGAAGGCGAAATCATCTTGGAACTGGATCACGCCCAAAAGAGGCGCACCACCGTGGCAGACTTGATGGAGCAATTCGCCGCTGTGAAAGGACAAATGGCGGACCGGTCGTTGCTTAGCTAGTAGGAGGTCAAACAGAAAATGGCGCAACCGACAGTAGCCCAAGCGGTGGCCATTCTTGACCGCCTTTATCCTCCGCAACTGGCCGAACAGTGGGACCGGGTCGGTCTGGTGGTTGGGGACCCAGACGCTCCGGTGGAAAAAATCGCCTTTGCAGTTGACCCAACTCTGCGCTCAACCGCCAAAGCGATCAGCCAAGGCGCCTCTCTTATGGTGGTTCACCATCCGCTGCTGCTGCGCGGCGTCCATTCGGTGGCTGCCACCACCTTCAAGGGCGCCATCGCCCACCGCCTGATCCGAGCCGGTTGCGCGCTTTTCACCGCCCACACCAACGCCGATTCTGCCCCAGACGGCGTGGCAGATGCACTGGGCCAGATCATTGGCCTGACCGGCCTGACGCCTTTGGTGCCGGACTTGGAAACTGCGGGAGCCGGCATCGGGCGAATTGGCCAATTGCCCAAGCCCATCAGTTTGCGCCAGGTGGGCCAGCGCCTGGCGGCCGGGCTACCCAAGACTCAACACGGTGTGCGGCTGGCGGGTGATCTAGATGGCCTGGTTCAGAAAGTGGCTGTGGTTGGGGGCGCTGGGGATGGGTTGTTCGATGCCGTAAGGGTAGCCGGTGCGGAGGCGTATGTCACCGCGGACTTGCGTCATCATCCGGCGCTGGAGGCCCGCGAGGCGGCCGTCTTTAGCGGCGGCGGCAAACCTTATCTAGTTGACGTCTCTCACGCTGCTAGTGAGTGGGCCTGGCTGGAGCGAGCTGCTGCCATCTTGACCGGTGAATTGAGCTTAGAGGGCGCTAAGGTGGAAGCCTGGGTTGACCCCGTGGTGGAAGACCCCTGGACCGGGCGGATTGGAGGCGATTAGCGGTGAAGGCACCAGCGGCTGATCAAACACGACTTTTGGTGGTACAGGAGCATGACAAAACCTTGCACCAATTGGCTCACAAACTAGCCACTTTGCCAGCCATTGCCAGCCAGGCTCAGGCTGAAGAACTCTTTGAACAGCTGGGCGAGCTGGTGGCGGGTGCCGGTGCGGCGGTGCATGACATTCAGCGCGAGCTGACCGCTGTTGAGGATGAGGTCACAAAGGTGGAACAGCGCAGGCGCCGCGACACCGAGCGCCTGGAATCTGGCGGCGGCACCTCTCGCGAGTTGCAGGCCCTGACGGCTGAGGTCGAAGCGTTGGACCGGCGGCGTGATGTGCTTGAGGACTCCCAGCTGGAGGTCATGGAGCGGCTAGAAGAAGCCACCAATCAAGCCAATGAACTGCGTCAACGCCAAGATAAAGCGGCTTCAGATGTGGCAGCCGCCGCCGCCCAGTTAGCGGAGCAGTCAAAGATTATTGCGGCCGACCAGGCCGCCGAGCTGGCCTTGCGGACAGTTGCGGCTGAGGGCCTGGATGAAGCGCTGATGGTGCTCTATGAGCGGCTGCGTGAGCGGCTTGGGGGCGTGGGTGCGGCGGCCTTGCTGGCCCGGCGCTGCGATGGCTGCCGCTTGGAGGTCACCCCGGTTTTTCTGGCCGAGATTCGCGGGAGCGCTGATGACGTGGTGCTGCGCTGTGAAGAGTGCAGCCGGATCTTGGTGCGTGGCCCGGGCAGTGGCCTGTGAGCCGCCGTCTAATCATTGAGGCCGATGGCGGTTCGCGCGGAAACCCAGGTCCCGCTGGCTTTGGGGCGGTGGTGCGTGATGCCGATGGCCCGGTGCTAACTGAGCGTTCTGGTTTCATTGGTCAGGCCACCAATAATGTGGCCGAATATCGTGGCCTGCTGGCTGGCATTAAAGCCGCGCGCAGCATAGACCCTGAAGCTGAATTGGATATCCGATTGGACTCCAAGCTTGTGGTCTGCCAGATGGATGGTTCTTGGAAGATCAAATCACCTGATCTGAGAGAGTTGGCTATTGCAGCCAGGACGGCTCTGGGTGATGCGGTGGTCAAGTTCACTTGGGTGCCAAGGGATCAAAACGCCGCTGCCGATTCTTTGGCTAACCGAGCCATGGACAGGCAATCTGGTTACCAGCCACCATTAGAAACCTCTGGCCGTTTCGACCTGGAACGTCCAGCAGAGGTTGTAGGTCCAGCAGAGTCAATAACTTCTGGCTCAGCGGTACGTCAAGGTCAATCAGCCTTCTCCGGTTCCCAGTCGTTTTTTGGTTTGACTAGTGAACCGGTCACAGTGGTGTTGGTGCGTCACGGCATGACAGACCTGACCAAGAAATCAGCCTTTGCGGGCGAGCGGATTCCTGGTGCTCGGATGGGTTCATTAGGCCATAAACAGGCCGTAGCCGCAGCCAATGAACTGATAAACATGCTGGAGGTGCCCTGGGCCTTTCTGACTCCACCGGTGGTGCTGTTCGCCTCACCAACTGCTCGCACGTTGCAGACAGCCAGGGAGTTTGGATTCAGGCTTGGGCTTGATGTCTACATTTCCCCGCACTGGAGCGAGGAAAACTTTGGCCAATGGGATTCGCTGACTAAAGACCAAGTCGAATCTACCTGGCCCGGCCAAGTCCAGCGTTGGTTCACCGATCCGGACTTTGCGCCACCGGATGGCGAGTCACGGGCTGCCGTTGGCCGCCGGGCAGCGGCAGCCTTGCACCAGTTAGTGACGGACTATCCCGGTCAGACCGTTTTGGTGGTGACCCACACCATCACCATTAGGGCGGCCATTGGCGCGGCCCTTGGACTTCCGCCGTCGGTTTGGTTTGGATTCCGCATCAGCCCAGCCTCCATTAGTGTTTTGCGGGTGTGGGACCAAGCGCACACAGAGGTGGTTTGTTTGAACCGAACCGTAGCTCCGGCTGGCTGACTTTCTTGTTGTGTGGCTGATCTTGACTGGCGCTGGCTCCTGCCTGGCGCTGGCTCCAGCAACCGTCGGCTAGTCTGGAGGGGCGGATGAGTCGGCCGGGCGGTCGCGGCCACTAGTGCAACTGGTAGCCGAGGAAAGTCCGGGCTCCACAGAGCAAAGTGGTGGGTAACGCCCACCCGGGGTGACCCGCGGGAAAGTGCCACAGAAATCAAACCGCCGCCTGAAGAGCTGCAGGCGGTAAGGGTGAAACGGCGGTGTAAGAGACCACCAGCACTCGTGGCGACATGAGTGGCTAGGCAAACCCCACTTGGAGCAAGGCCATGCAAGAGGCGATAGAGGGCTGCTCGCCCAAGTCTCTGGGTAGGCCGCTTGAGGCCAGTGGCAACGCTGGTCCTAGATGGATGGCCGTCTAAGACAGAACCCGGCTTACAGGCCGACTCATCCGCCTAGCTTTGCTTAGCTAGCCTGGCTGGCTGAGTCTGCCGCCAACCCGGCTGCGCCAACAATGCCGGCGGCATTGCGCAACGCCGCGGGAATGATTGGCACCCGCAGCTTTAGATGAGGCAAGAAATGTTCGGATTTGCGTGAGACTCCGCCTCCCACCACAAACAGATCAGGGTGCAGCAGCCGGTCAAGCTCATCGAAGTAGCGCTGCAACCGTTTTGCCCAGGCCTTCCAACCCAAGTCTTCGCGTTCTTTGGCCGATGACGCAGCCCAAGTTTCAGCATCGCGCCCATCAATAATCACATGGCCAAGTTCGCTGCCCGGCCACAGCTTGCCGTCCGTTACCAGAGCTGTGCCTATGCCGGTGCCTAGCGTGATCACCGCAACCGTGCCTAAGCGGCCCCGAGCTGCACCGTAGCGAACTTCGGCATAGCCAGCCGCGTCGGCATCATTGACCACATAGACACTGCGGCCGGTGTGTTGCTTGAGCAACTGCGCCAGGTTGACGCCAACCCACGACTGGTCCAAGTTGGCCACCGATGGGACTATGCCGCCCAGAATTGGGGCTGGGAAAGTGACGCCAATCGGCACGGCTTGGTCAAGGTCGAATGTGTTAATTAGCTGGGATATGACGTCAATGACGGCAACTGGTGTGGAAGGACTTGGGGTAGGAATCTTCAGCCGACTGGCTGCCAGTTCGCCGGTGGCCGTGTCAACCGGTGCCCCTTTGATGCCACTACCGCCAATGTCAACACCAAAGGCGATGGCACTCACTGTTCAGCCTCAAAGGCCATGACTTGGTCAATGCGGCGCTGATGGCGGGTGTCTTGGCCAAAAGGTTCGGAGAGGAAGGCTTTGACTATAGCCAGCGCCTCGGCAGCGGTGTGCTCCCGTGCCCCAAGGGCCATCACATTGGCGTCATTATGCTGGCGAGCAAGGCGTGCTGTGCGAGGTGACCAGGTCAGCGCAGCCCTAATCCCGCGGACCTTGTTGGCCACGATTTGCTCGCCATTGCCTGAGCCGCCAATCACCACACCCAAGCTTCCCGGTGTGGCCGCTACCGCCTGGGCAGCGGCAATGCAAACACTGGGGTAGTCGTCATTCGGGTCATACTGCATTGCCCCGTGGTCATCCACCTGGTGGCCGGTGGTCCGCAGGTGGGTCACAATGGCGTTCTTCAACTCGTACCCGGCGTGGTCGCACGCCACATGAATGTGCATGTTCTGATTCTGCCATTCTTAACGCTGTGCTTGGCCGAATTTGGCGCGCATGAGATGGGGCAAAGCTTTGAAGCCGCCAATAGACACAACTTCGTTGGCTTCGGTCAATCGAGCAAGCTCGTTGACGCTCAGCCTGCCTCGTTGTGCCAATGCAACTTTTCCAGCACCGCTGTAGTGTTCCTCGGGCTGCGCCCTGGTCAACAATTTCGTTGGCCTCGGTCAAACGAGCAAGCTCGTTGACCCTCAGCCTGCCTCATTGTGCCTTTTGGACTTCGGAATCAGCGTTTGCGTAGGTGGGTGACTGTGACCGAGTGCCAAACGCACTACACGGAGGCTGCCAGAGTGCCAAACGCACTACACGGAGGCCGCCAGAGTGCCAAACGCACTACACGGAGGCCTCGGCGTAGTGCCGATGGCACTTTCCTGGGCTCGGTGTAGTGCCGATGGCACTTTTCTGTGCTCGGTGTAGTGCCGATGGCACTTGGGCTGGAGCGTTTTCGCAGGTGGGTGACTGTGACCGAGTGCCAAACGCACTACACGGACAGCCCCGGAGTGCCAAACGCACTACACGGAGGCCTCGGCGTAGTGCCTATGGCACTTTCCTGGGCTCGGTGTAGTGCCTTTTGGACTTCGGAATCAGCGTTTGCGGAGGTGGGTGACTGTGACCGAGTGCCAAACGCACTACACGGTGCCTCTTCATCGATTCCGTTGAGGCTCATGCAGTGCCAACGCTCAATCCGGATCTTGTAGCGGTCGATAGGCTCCAGGGTGGATGGATGCTGGTTGGTTCGGCCGGGCGCGCAAACCTAGCCCTTCGGGTTTGCGCTTGGCCGACCCCAGCAGTGGTGAATGTGCTGGTCATCAGGTGGATGGGATCTACAATTGGCCAACCCCAATGGTGCTGGATTTGCTGGTTCGGGGCTGGATACCAAGTGGATTCTGCGAGGCGGGCTGCGCCGCCCGCAGACGACAGGGTGTTGGATGGTGTTTGCGCTTGGCCAACCCCAATGGTGCTGGATGTGCTGGTTCTGGGGTGGATGGGTGCTGCGGTGCGGGCAGACTGCGGCGGGGATCGTCTAAGGTTAGGGATCATGGCTGAATCTGGCATTGACCCAACCAACTGGAACGCGGCAATTCGCCCCCAAGATGACCTATTTGAGCACGTCAACGGCCTTTGGCTAGATGGCTTTGAAATTCCGCCCGACCGCGGTTCAGATGGAGCCTTCAGGGAACTGCATGACCAGGCAGAGCGCCAGGTCCGGCAAATCGTTGAGGAACTAGCTGCGTCGGCCCCAGCCGAAGCCACCAGTCATGAGGCCAAGCTAGTGGCCAGCCTCTACAAATCGTTCATGGACACTGACCGCATAGAAGCGCTTGGTTTGGAGCCCATCCGAGCTGAACTTGAGGCCATTGCTGCGGCCAAGAACCACCAGGACATGGCCAAAATTCTTGGTCAACTGGGCAGGGATGGGGTTGGTGAGGTCATTGCCGCTTACGTCGACACTGACCCCGGTGATCCCCAGCGCTACGTGGTCAACCTGCGCCAAAGTGGTCTGGGGCTACCGGATGAGGTCTACTATCGCGAAGACCAGTATGAGCCGGTCAGGGCTAACTACCAAGAGCACCTGAAATTGATGTTCCAGCTGGTAGCGGCCGGTTTGTCCGATGCCGCAGGTCGCCTTGGTCCAGTCAGTCAGGTGGAAGCTGGTGAGGCTAGCGAAAGGGTCTTTGCGCTGGAAAGCCGACTTGCGGCATCGCACTGGGATGTGGTCAAAGACCGCGACGCCACCTTGACCTACAACCCAATGCGACTAACCAATCTGAAGGAATTGGCCCCAGGTTTCCCGTGGGAGACGTGGTCTAAGGCCATTGGCGGCAAGCGGCTGGTGTGGGACCAATTGGTGGTGGGTGAGCCCTCGTTCTTTGCTGCCTTGGGGCAGGCTTGGAACGAGGTGCCATTGGCCGACTGGCAGCTTTGGGCAGCTGCCAGGGTGATTGGGGCGCGGGCTGGGCTCCTTACCGATGATATGGTCCAGGCCAACTTTGACTTCTACGGCCGGGTGTTGCAAGGCAACCTGGTGATCCGCGATCGCTGGAAGCGCGGCGTGTCGCTGGTGGAAGGTGCGTTAGGGGAGGCCGTGGGCCGGATCTACACTGAACGGCATTTCCCACCTGAACACAAGAACCGCATGGTAGAGCTGGTGGCCAATCTGATTCAGGCCTACCGGGAATCCATCATGACGCTGGACTGGCTGGGAGAGGCCACCAAGCAAAAGGCCTTGGCCAAACTGGAGGCTTTCACGCCCAAGATTGGCTACCCCGACCAGTGGCGGGATTATTCTGCATTGAGCCTTGACCCGACTGACCTGGTGGGCAACGCCAGGGCGGCGGCCCGCTTTGAGACCGCCCGCGAACTAGCCAAGATTGGCCAGCCAGTTGACCGCAGCGAATGGTTCATGACACCACAAACCGTCAACGCCTACTACAACCCGGGAATGAATGAGATTGTCTTCCCGGCAGCCATCTTGCAACCGCCGTTCTTTTCCATGCAGGCTGACAGTGCCGCCAACTACGGCGGCATTGGCGCCGTGATTGGTCATGAGATAGGGCATGGTTTTGATGATCAGGGGTCAAAATACGATGGCGAGGGTCGGCTGGTTGATTGGTGGACAGCTGAGGATAGGGCCGCCTTTGAGCGGCGCACTGCAGTCCTGATTGACCAATTCAATGCCTACAGCCTTGAGGTTCCTAGCGGCACCATGCACGTTAATGGTGCCTTCACCATTGGGGAGAACATCGGTGACCTAGGTGGACTGGCGATTGCTTGGAAGGCGTATCAGCTATCGCTGGCAGGTGACGAACCACCGGTGATCGATGGCCTGACGGCCGGGCAGCGCTTCTTCATTGGCTGGGCTCAGTGCTGGCGGGCTAAGCACCGGCCGCAAACCGTTGAGCTGCGCCTAGCTACCGACCCACATTCACCTGAACGCTTCCGCTGCAATGGGGCCTCGCGTAACCTAGACGCCTTTTATGAAGCTTTCGCTGTCACTCCGGTCGATGACATGTTCTTGCCGCCGGGGGAGCGGGTCACCATTTGGTGACTCAGATGGCTGGCAGCTGGGGCTGGTTAGCTTCTGGGTCTTTGGCACCTGCGCTAGGCTGGTGGCGTCTTGGCTGGATGATCCACGGTGCGGCCCGGGGAAGCTGGGGCACATAGTGTTGTTATTGAAAGGCGTTGATTGAACATGGGAAATTGCCGCAAACCAACGGTACTGATAGTGCTAGCCGCCCTTGGGCTGGCCGTATTTGGCCTAGCTGCCACCGCCCCGGCTGAACAGGCTCAGGCAGCGGAAGACGAGTGGGATAACACCCGAGTGGCAGGCCAGGCGGTGGTCGGATCCACTTTGAAACTTGTCAACATGCCTGCCAAATACCGTCCTAGCTATCAATGGTTTTGTGGATCCAGAGCCATTGATGGGGCAACCAAGAAATCTTTCAAGATCACAGCAAGAGAAAAAGGCTGCCGCATCAGCATTCACGTTACTTACAGCGACAGGGCCGGTACCTACGAAGATGGATTCTGGGCTGATGATGTTGTGCCAGGACGCACACTACCAACCATGGATCAGATCGTCTTGTCCCCCAGTTTAACAAAGAGCAAATATGGCAGTGTTGTTGCCGTCACCCAATTTGGAGAACTGTTGTATTACCCCTGGTTGAAAGGTGGCAAGCTCGGAAAAGAGACTACTCTCAGCTACTGGGAATACGGGATGACATTTTACGCGCCAGGAGACTGGAACAAGGACGGCCACAATGATCTGATTACAATTGAACAGACAACTGGTGACATGAATCTCTATTTTGATTTCGACCAAACTGGGGCATCCCACTACATTAACCAGATCGGCAACGGCTGGCGCGGCTACCGGGTTATTCCTTGCGGTGACTTGACCGGGGATGGCAACCCGGATCTACTGGCCATCAAGGAATCAACTGGTGACTTGTTCTTGTACGCTGGAGATGGCCAGGGCGGCTTCAAGTACCCCTACCCCAAGGTGGGTTACGGCTGGAAGGGCTACCAGCTGTTCCCTGCGGGTGATGTCACCAAGGACGGCATCTCAGACATTGTGGGCATTGATGCAAAAGGTGATTTGTACCTGTATGCCGGGAAGGGCAACGGTACCTTCCACAAGAAGGTCAAGGTTGGTTATGGCTGGAAGGGCTACACCTTGGCAGCCGGGGCAGATTTGAACGGCGACGGGATTGCCGACCTGGTTGGGCGCGATGCAGCTGGCAACTTGTACTTCTACGCCGGCAAGGGCA
>Ga0082212_10004408_pt1 | contig 19523 bp, 27 predicted proteins | sample TergutNt197P3_FD_71548 | JGI IMG/M metagenome (GOLD analysis project Ga0082212, IMG submission 71548) | Neocapritermes taracua P3 segment gut microbial communities from Petit-Saut dam, French Guiana - Nt197 P3 | ecosystem: Host-associated > Arthropoda: Insects > Digestive system > Gut ... | reverse complement strand
TCTTGCATACCCAACGCAATGCGCGAAGCTGCTCTTGTTATTTTTCTGGTAACAAAGGTTTCTCCACGCAACGGTGATTCGTGATTAAATAAAATTCCGTTACTGGCGTGCATGTTATATGCCTCACGATAGTTTACTGTTATCCAGTAAGCATACAGTTTAGCCACAGCATAAGGCGAACGCGGATAAAACGGCGTTGTTTCTTTCTGTGGTACTTCTTGTACCAAACCGTATAGCTCGGAGGTAGAAGCTTGATATATTTTGGTTTTATTCGTCAAACCTAATAAACGAACTGCTTCAAGAATACGTAAAGTGCCTATCCCGTCGGCATTGGCAGTATATTCGGGCGTATCAAAACTTACTTTCACATGGCTCATTGCGGCAAGGTTGTAAATTTCGTCGGGTTGCGATTCTTGAATGATACGTGTGAGATTCATTGAATCAGTCAAATCGCCGTAATGGAGAATCAAGTTACGATTTTCCACATGCGGTTCTTGATACAGATGATCAATTCTATCAGTATTAATTAATGATGAACGACGCTTTATACCATGTACAATGTATCCCTTTTTGAGCAGAAGTTCTGTCAAATAAGCGCCATCTTGACCCGTTATACCTGTTATTAATGCTACTTTTTTCATCTTTTAATTTTCGTAATAATCATTATAATATTGATTTGCTTTTTTGTTTTTTGTATAATAAGATTTTTTCATGTATCCATGATATGTCGAATATTCAGTATGCTGAGCATCTACTCCATTCATTACGATATAAACATTGGGAATATTATCTTGTTTTAGTTGCTCTATTACATTCTTAAAGAATGACTTACTTGTTTTTTCCTGTCTTACTACAAATATATTTGTATCGACTATATGTGCCAATGCATAAGCATCGCCTACCAAACCTATCGGAGAAGTATCTATGATAACATACTCGTATCGCTCTTTCAATATTTCCAATAACTCTTTTAGCTTCTCTGACTTCACTAATTCGCCGGGATTTGGCGGAATGGTTCCTGATAATATTACGTCAAAATCATATCCTTGTTTTTGAATAATAATATCTTCCAATTCCACTTGACCTATTAAATAATTCGAAACTCCTTTATTTCTATGCAAAGACAACGATTGTCCAATACTTGGTTTACGCAAGTCCAAGTCAACCAATATCGCCTTTTTCTTTTCCATAGCATATATTCCGGCAAGGTTTATGCTGAAAAAAGACTTTCCATCGCCCGATTCAGTTGATGTAACCAATATGGAAGCTGCTTTATTTTCATGCGATTTTGCAATAAACTCTAACCTTGTTCGAATCAAGCGGAAACTTTCTGCAAAAATTGATTTCGGTTGCTTTTTTACTAATAATGGATTTTGTTCATATTTACCTTTCTGAATGGTTCCGATTACATCATAACGGGTATATTTTTTAACATCATTTTTATCTTTTATAGTAAAATCTAAAAATCCTCTCAAAAATATGAAAACCACAGGCAGCATCAACCCTATCATTAAATTCTGAGTATATTTTTTGCTTTTTACTCCACCATTCATAACACCGCCAAGGGTTGCTTGTCCTAAAATAATATTATCGGGAGAATTAGAAGCTTTCTGAATTTGTGCTTCTGCTCTTTTCTGCATTAAGAAAGTATAATAGTTATCATGAATTCTAAAAACTCTTTGATAATTAACCATTTGACTTTCTTTGTCGGGAAGCGTAGCTATTCTATTCATTAAAACATCATACTGTTTATTAAAAGAAGCTAATTCGATGTTAAAATTATCATACATGTTATTGAGAACTTCGAGCAAAGCCACTTTTTTAGCATCAATTTGAGATTGATATTTTCTGTAATGAGGACTTTGTACTCCCATTTCATCTCTTTTGGTCTGTAAATCTACAAGCTCTCTTACCAACGTCATTAAGACTCCGTCGGTAATTCCTAAACTTGATGGTATTACGATTCTGCCATCTTCAATGTTTCCTTTTAAATAATCAGATAAATAATCCAAATATGTTTTTTTCAGATTCAGTTCAACTCGCCTTTGATCAAGATTATTAATTTGCCCCATTAAGTTAGAACCATATGCAGATACATCAACCATTTTATTTTCCGTTCTGAATTCTCTTAATCTTGATTCTGCAGCGTGCAACGAATCTGCTATCCCAAACAACTGGCTATCAATAAATTCTATTGTTCTAATAGCTGCTTCATTTTTTCGTTCCAAGTTATCTGCCAAAAACTCAATACACAAAGCATCAATAAAATCTTTATCTCTCTCTGCTACTAATCCGGTTAATGACACTTCAACAACAGAAGACCTATCCATTACGAAACGAAAATTCAAGCGAGGATTAAAATCCGAAACCCAACTTTCTTGGCTTCGGAATCTAAAATAAAATTCTGTTTTGGGAGTAAAAAAATCTGTTTTATTTACTGTTATAAAAAATATAGAATTTTTTATGGGAACTCCATATTTTCCGGTAATCGAAAAACCATCTTGTTTTTTATTTCCTTCAACAGAAATTTTAAATGAGCTATCGTCTACGGATTCGAATTTAAACTCCATGGAATAAGCATTACTTGACAAATAATCATGCTTTATTTCGACCGGATTCTTTTTATATAAATTATTAGTTTTGAAACGTCCTCGCGTATAATAATCAACATCCAAGCCTAACCGCTCTACAGCTCTCATACTCATATCTCTCGATCCAAACATGATAATCTGATTATTAATATTGCTAAAACCGCTCTGAACGTTAAAACCTTGCATTACAGCTGCTGCACCGGTAGCGCTGCCTCTTCTGTCCTCAATAATAACCCGAGCGCTGGTTTTATAAATAGGCATCCAACTCCTATTTGAATAATATGCTAAGAAATATGCTGCTACCAGTGATATTACAAACAAATACCAATATTGCAATACCAAGCGAACCCACTTCATAATATCAAATGAAGATTCTTCGTTTTCAAACATATTATTATTTTGTTTGTTTTCGTAAGGATTATTACCTGTATTTTCCATTCTTTTTAATTTGTATAACTTAACATTAACAACAAAAAGGTTAGCGAAGAAGACACTATACCAATAAGAGACGTAAACGATTGTATTCTAAAAAAATTACCTTTCGATGTTGACACATATATAACATCGTTGGGCTGAACATAATAAAATTCGGAACCAATAATCGATTCGGTTCTCAAATCGAAAGTTACTATCTTTGAAACATTATTTTCTTGTTCGCGAATAATTCTTACTTTTTTCAGATTTCCCACTCCAGGAGAAAATCCTGCCTGCGCAATAGCTTGATAAATAGTCATTCTGTCTTTATAAATCGAGTATTTACCTCTTCCGGAATTTCCAACCATATAATACTCATTATTAGCCAAATGCAAATTTACTGTAATATCCTCACTCATATCTTTTAAACGATCTTCAATTACAGCGCTTGCCTCCTTAAGTGTTAATCCTGCAACAGGAATGCTATCCACAAATGGAATATCAATAGTACCATCATGAAAAATCCTGTACGACAAAGAAGATGACGTTGATTGATTATCGCTACGCCCTAAATTAAAGGCGCTTGTTATGTCTTTATTCAAAGAAACAACCCTCATATTAAGTTCATCATTCACACGCAGCTTGTACACCGTATAAGGCGCATTTTCATAATCCGGCAAAGAAGCCCTTTGCTGCAAAAGTCGCGTATCCCTGTTTGTAATACACGAAACAGACAATAACATCAAACAAAAAAGAATACTATATTTTATGCCATTTATCATTTTACTATTCAAAATTACATACCTGTTAATTTCCACACAAACAAACCGAATGTTATGGTTGTCATAATGGTTGACAATACTGTTCCAAAGCTATTTAATCTAAAGAACTGTCCATCGAACGATTGAACATAAATAACATCATTTGGCTGAACATAATAGAATTCGGAATCTAATATATCCGCGCTACGAATGTCAAATTTTTTAACGATTGTCCCATCTTGTGTTTTCCTAATAATCTTAATATGAGCACGGTCAGCAAATTCGGCAAGGTCGCGAGCCGATGCAATGGCTTGAAAAATAGTCATATTATTACGAGTAATCGAATATTTTCCCGAACCTGCATCTGTAACAATACTAAAACTATTGTTTACTAAACTTACTTTTACCGAAAAATCATTTATAATAAACTGGCCTCTCAATTTATCTTTCAACAAAAACGAAACCTCACGCAATGTCAAACCTGCTACCGGAACATTTCCAATTATTGGGTAATGTATATTTCCATCTTCATATATGGTGTATGTATAAATACTTCTACCAACGGCTGTTTGATTAATTTGATTGGCCACTAACCCTTGATTAAAAACAGTGTTTGCTTCTTCTTCTAACGAAAAAACAGATATACTCAACTCATCGCCCACCAATAATCGATAATCGGCAACAGAATCAGCTCTGGGATAAGAAGGAATAAAAACGCTCGGTTTTTGCAAATAATTTGTACGGCGAGTGGTTACACAAGACACCAATAACATTGATGCCAATGTTACCAGCAATATTTTAAATAATTTCCTTTGAATTACCATTCAAATATCAGATTGTGTTTGTTTTAATTTGCAAAGATAACGATAAAAACAGTTTAAACAAAATTTTATATTTATATTTTTTTAACAAAATATTCAAATAAAAAAGTTCTTTTTTTTCTAGTTTAAATTATCAGAAATTCAAAATAAGAATTGTACTTTTGCAACAATTTTGTAACAATACATTTTTAACTCTCTTCAAAAAATGGACAACCAGTCGCCTTACGTGATATTTGCAGGTACAAATACCAAACATTTAGCAGAAAAAATCTGTGAAAAATTAAAACTCAACCTCGGTAACATGAATGTCCAATATTTTGCCGACGGTGAATTTAGCGTTTCATATGAAGAATCAATCAGGGGAAAACACGTATTTTTGGTACAATCAACCTTTCCAAATTCGGACAACTTGATGGAATTGTTATTAATGATTGATGCCGCCAAACGCGCCTCTGCCAGAAAAATTATTGCTGTAATTCCTTATTTCGGTTGGGCAAGGCAAGACAGAAAAGACAAACCTCGCGTGTCCATAGGCGCCAAATTGATTGCAGACTTATTGAGTGTCGCCGGAATTCAACGCCTTATCACAATGGACTTACATGCTGACCAGATACAAGGATTTTTCGATGTGCCTGTTGACCATTTATACGGTTCTTCGATATTTCTTCCTTATGTCCAATCATTAAAATTGGATAATTTGGTAATGGCTTCGCCCGATGTTGGAGGCTCAAAAAGGGTAAACACATACGCCAAATATTTAGGTGTTCCGATGGTGCTTTGCCATAAATCGAGAACAAAAGCAAATGAAGTAGCTGAGATGACCGTCATTGGCGATATAAAAGACATGAATGTAATTTTGTTGGATGATATGGTGGATACGGCAGGAACAATAACCAAAGCTGCCGATTTAATGATGGCAAACGGCGCTAAATCCGTTAGAGCTATTGCAAGTCATGCCGTTATGTCCGACCCGGCTTGCGAAAGAATAGAAAAATCGCAACTGACAGAAATGATTTTTACTGACTCTATTCCGTTCCACAAAAAGTGCGAAAAAGTAAAAATTCTATCTGTCGCCGATATTTTTGCAGATGCGATTGACCGCGTATATACCGACCAATCAATCAGCTCGCAATATTTGGTATAATTTCAAAATTTTAAATTCCAAATAAAAAAGACTTCTGTTTCAGAAGTCTTTTTCATAAGAAAGTATCGCCTCTTAGAGACGCTACGAATGCAAATATCGCAAGTACAATGAGTGCAACGCCCATTATTTTATTAATTATTCCCAAACCGCGGACATTGATTTTATTGCGAAATAAATTCACAATCGATACCAGCAGAAACCACCACGTTGTCGCGCCGGCAAAAACCGAGACAATGCCTATCGTCAACTTTGCAATAGACACTTCTTCTACAAAACTGAACTTAGCAAAAATTCCTAAAAAAAGAAATATTATCATCGGGTTGGAAATCGTTATTAAAAAAGCCGTTCCGAAATCTTGAAGAAAATTTTGCGGAGAAGCAATCGGCGTTATACTTTTCATTGGGTTAGACCGATAAATATATACGCCAAAAACACAAATAACAACGCTACCAATTATCTGAATAGTAAGCTGATTTGTCGTAACGAAAGAAATGATAAGTCCCATTCCCAACACCGCAACCAGCGCGTAAATCATATCCGAAAACGCAGCACCCAATCCTGTGACAAAACCGTGCCAACGACTCTTATTCAGCGTTCGCTGCATGCACAGCACAGCAATAGGACCTACAGGCACAGACACAAACAATCCTATCAAAAATCCTGTCGCGATATGATTAAACATTCTCTGTTTCTTTAGAAAACAAAAGTACAAAAAATACACTAAAACACAAAATCCTCAAAAGCAATAATTGCTTTTAAGGATTTTTGTGCGCAGAATGAGACTCGAACTCACACGCAAAAATGACATTCAAACATCTCACTACACCCTACTTTTCAGTATGTTATACCGTTATTATTTTTTGTTTTGTTGCGTTTTTGTTGCGGTTATTTCTTATACACTTCACATTTTATACGATGGCAGGTACTCCACATATTAGGTTCTCTGTGTTTTTTGATATAGAGAATATTACCGCCCATTGCTTGTGCTTGTGTGATGGCATCTTTTATAACTTCGGCATAGGTGCACTTAGTTGTAAAACCACTGTCGCCAATACTTATGGAGCCTAACAACTTTGCTCCTGTTGGAACAGTTTGTCCTGTTCCGATTATTTGTACTTCTTCTGTTGTTGGAGTTTCGTAATGTAAAACACTAACTTTTTTTGATGTTCCACACCCAAACAATGCCACTATTACAGCTACTGTAAATAATATTCTTTTCATAATTATTTGTTTTTTATTAGCCTCAATTAGAACCTAATTGCATTTGAGTACAAGTATTATCTACAAAATTCACAATGCCGCTCCATCTTTTAAATCCGCGTTCATCTTCTACATAATATTCGTATGATAAACTTGAAGCATTACCTAATTTCTTTGTTACCGTAATTGCTCCGTTTTGTCCACACGATGGTGCTCTATCCCAATATTCTCTTGCGGAACAAGACCCTACATATTCATTGCCAACGTAAAATAATAATGTGCTGACTTTTTGTTTACCAAGAAAATCAGCAGCAGATTCATCTGTCCAAAATACAACTGAACCCTCTTTTATTTTTTCTTCTTCTTTGCTACAACTGAATATTATCAGCGACAGAACGCTTAAAATCAAAATCTTTTTATTCATAATTTATTTTATTTGTTTAATACTTTTAATACTTTTTCTTTTATTCCGCTTTTAACAAAATCCTCATTATTCAATTTAATTTCAACTAAGACTTTTGTTTCGTTAGCATCTTCTGAATATGTATATTTTAGCGGATAAGTAATAATATCTATCACGTCCATTTCAAAAACAAGTGCAATTTGCAATAGCTTTTCATAGCTTAATGAGCGTTCTCCGCGCTCAATTAAGCCATAACCCGACTGTTTTAACCCAATTTGTTCGGCTATAAACTCTTGTGAAATTCCTTTTTCATTGCGGATTTTCACGATGTTTCTCAAAATGTTCTCTCTTTTCATAATTGAATAAGTTAAGTTATTAATTGATTTTGTGCATTTTGCACTTTTTAACATAAAAAAAAGTGCAAAATGTTTTGTTGGTATTGCAAAATGCACTTTATTTGTACTTGCAATCTTGCAAAAAAAAACAGAACTGCAAAAAAAAACAATTATGGAAAAAGAAAAATTTGAATTGAAACGCTCATATAATGGGCTTGATTCTGAAAAAACAACGGCTAAATTAGTGTGCTACTTGGAAGATAATCTAAATGATTATCAGTTTCTTGAGTTAGTGAACTTTCTATCAAGTAAAAAAGGTATTATCACTAAACTTAAAAAAATTGGAAGAATACAAGAATTTCCAATGGGTTGTAATGTAATGTACTCAGAATTGAAGAAAGGAGACAAGTAATGAACAAACGACAAAAACACGCCTTATTCATAGGATGGTGGGGAAGCGTGCCACAAAAAGAAGTAGCAGAAAAAAGAAAAGAGATAATAGAAAAATGCTTTATATCTCCTTTCATCTTTCGGCATTGGGAAAAAGGAAATACGGAAATACCTACATTCGTATTAGCTAAAATTGAGGAGATAGCCGGTGAGAAAATTTTTAAATTAGAAGAAAGCGAGGTAATAAATGAACATTGAACTTAAAGGAGATAATGTTATTATGTCTTCGGAATATGAATTATCAAATTTACTTTCCAAATTCCCAAAAAACACGCTATATCAGTACTTAAAAGACTACTTAGATACTGAAGATATTTTAGGTGTGGTTTCTGACTATAACATTTTAAATCATATTTGGGGAAACAATTTTAGTATAGGAGATATTTGTAAATTCTTCAAAGATAGAGGCGAAACAATTTACATTCAAGATTTATTAGAATATACCGAAAGTATGGCTGAAGTATCAAATAAATTAAAGTTCCAACTTATTTGCGATATATTAAATCTTAATCATTTAGCGACAAAACAAGATATTATAAACGAAATTAAAAATTTACTAATATGAACTACAAAATCCAACAAACTTGCAACTGCATAAGAATAGACATAGACGCGCTACATCTTGTTAATCCATTAGCAGACTTCTTAAATGGTAAAGATGGCTATTTCGTTACGCAAACAGTTGTTTACAGAAAATCAGAAAAAGCATATATATTGCTTCAAAAAGAAACAGGTTTTAAACTTAATGAGTTTGATCTGGTAAAACTTGAGCTTAACGGATATGTGGAAGAATTTTTAACACAATAAAAATGAGTAACTACATCGGAAACATATTAGTAGCTTGCGAATACAGTGGTCGTGTGCGCGATGCTTTCGAGAATTTGGGATGGAACGCACTGAGTATTGATTTATTGCCGACTGAAAGTGAGCAAACAAAACAAGCAGGGAAGCATTGGCAAGGCGATATATTCAGTTTTGACGATACGCCCATATATTTTGAAATTTTGAAAAACCGTTTTGATATGCTCATTGGATTTCCGCCTTGCACCTACTTAACATTTGCCGGCAAAGCAAATTGGCTTGATGAAGGACGAACAATGAAACGCATCGAGTCAGCCAAGTTTTTTATGAAGCTGTATGAGTTGCCGATAGACCATATTTGCATCGAGAACCCACAGGGAATAATGACTAATATTTTTCGGAATCCCGACCAAATCATACACCCTTATTATTTTGGCGACCATGAAATGAAGCGCACTTGTCTTTGGCTCAAAAATCTGCCCCCGCTTTATTATGCAAAGGAAAGAACTTTATTTGATGATGAAATAACCGCCAAAGAAAAACCGAAACCCAAATACATCACTTTGCACAAAAAAACAGGAAAAATGAAAAATCGCTATTTCTGTGACGGCTATTATAATGAAACAGAGAATGGGAAAAAGTTACTTTTTCGTTCCGGACATGAAAAATCAAAAACATTCCCCGGTATAGCCAACGCAATGGCAGAACAATGGACTAAATATTTTTTAACCCTAAAAAAATGAATTTATCACAACAGCTCAATAATCTAATTGAATACAAACGCAAAAACGCAAGCCAATACGACAAAAAAGTATCGGCTTATATAACTGCTGAAATCAAATTATTAGAGAAAATACAAAGCCATATATCAGCGATTGAACTTGAAAAAGAAAAACTTTATAAAGAAAAATTGCAAGCCGACGAAATATGTCGGCGATTAGAATATATTGGCTACATTCATGGGTTAGTTCCTAATGATTTTGATTATTATTTGCGTTGGAGCTCCAGCCAATTAAAAGATGAAGTAAAAGGACGATTAGAAGAATGTCGTTATAAAATTCCCGAAGAATTTAAAACACTTTTAGATGAATAAAAAAGATGCCATAAAAGACTGCATATCAAAGAAATTTGATTTGCGATATAATAATATTACAGGGAAGCTCGAAATTAGCGTTACCGGCTCACAAGAATTTTCGGAAGTAAGTGTTGATAATCTGAAAGAGATTATCAAAGAACTAAAATCAAACGGCATCAAAGCATCGCGCAACGACATCTACAATGCTTTTGAGGCAAACACCTTTACACACCGAAAAAACGAACAACACGAAGAAATAGAGATGTATTTGCAAACTATCATGGAAACTCGTTTTAACGTGATAAAACAAAAGCCGGAATACCGGCTAATTGAAGAACAAGACTTCAAACCGGCAACTAAATATTTTATCAATTCTATTAACCGCCAACTTCGAGCAATGAGCTTGAAAAGTAGTGCAGCTTATTTGAATGAATTATTTTTTAGCGACTTTTCGCCCGAATGCAATCCGGTGCGCGAATACTTTGATAATCTGCCCGAATATCGCGCATTTGAAAAAGACTACATTGCTGAACTCGCTTCTACTGTTGAGTGTGAAAATTCGGAACGTTGGAACGAGTACCTAAAACGTTGGCTTGTGGCAGCCGTGAGCAATGTAATGGTAGAAGAACGTTGTACTAATCACACAATGTTAGTTTTAACCGGTACACAAGGAAAATTTAAAACTACTTGGATAGAAAATCTTTGTCCTCCCGAAATAAAAAATTATCTCTATACCGGAAAGATTGATCCGGAAAAGAAAGATATCGAGACATTGATAGCAGAATGTTTTATGATAAACATTGATGACCAGCTTCGAGAACTGAACAAAAAGGACGAAAACGCATTGAAGAATTTTATTACTGTGAATGTGGTAAAGTATCGCCGTCCGTATGATGTATTTATACAAGAATATCCGCACTTAGCTTCATTTATTGGTTCTATTAATGGAAAGGAGTTTTTGACCGATCCAACCGGTAACCGCCGTTTTCTGCCTTTTGAAGCGCTTAATATTGACATTGAATGCGCACAAAAAATTGAAATCGGGCGCGTATGGGCGCAGGCTTATAAGCTGTACAAAGAGAAATATAGGTATTGGTTTAACACTGAAGAAATAGAAGAACTAAACCGCGAGAACTCCGGATTCCAAGTCATCAGCAGCGAAGAACAATTATTATTAAAATATTTTGAAGTGCCAGAAAGCAGACAAAACGCTACTCATTTTTTGCAACCGGCTGAAATTCTAAGTTATATAGCTTCGCGTGTAGCAGGAATAAAAATAAACAATAAACGATTAGGCGAAGCTCTTACAAAGCATAATTTTGAAAAGTGGAGACAAACAGAGAATAATATACAAAAGTGGGTGTATTCGGTAAGAGATAGAGAAACTCTATTATAATCCGGTAATCATACTTGATGCAATAATGCGATGTATGTAAATTGTATCTTCGTTGATTGTATAAATAATAGCCATTTTTTTGTAGTTAACTCTTCGGACATTCAAACCGTATTGTTGTAGTGAAATACTATTTCTTACTCCGTAAGCAGTAGGATTTTTTTGTATATCTCTAAATATTTTATACAAAGCATCAGCGTGTTTTTTAGCTGTTTTCGGAGCATCGAAAGTGTACAAGATGGTATCAACATATTCGTTAATATCATCTTGTGCTTGTTTTAATATGGTTAGATTATAGTTTTCTGACATCAACTCCATAATGTTTACTCATTTTATCCATTACCATATTGTAAGATTCTTCTAACGTATAACCTACACCCGAAATATTATCCGGTAACGGATAGTTTACCTTTGCGTATTTTTTTCCGTCTAATTCCCTAACAAGCTTTCTGCCTATTGGACGAGTTACATCTATTTCAACTGTTACGGTATTCATAATTTCATAGTTAAAAAAATAATACCCAAAAGTAACAAAATAAATCGAAATTGCAAAATTGTTTCTATTTTTTTGTACGTTTTTTTCAATGATAAGGTAGCAGGGTAGAAAAAAAATGTGTGCAAAATTTTACTTTATAAGTTTTCTAACTTTTAAATAGCATGGTAGCAGTTTAAATATAACTTTTTGAAACTCATAAAAATATCCCTGCTAAAATCCTGCTACCTTAAAAACATTCTATCATAGCAGGATAGCAGTTCTGCCATGTAAAAAAACAACTCTATTACCGTACATAGCAGGATTATTTGTATGTAAATTAGCAAATTAAACATTAAAAATATACCCTGCTACCCTGCTATGTAAAGAGTTCACTATATAAGTGATAATTCTTTAAAAATTCCGTAATAATTCCGTGAAAAGTATTTTGTTAAATAACTTATTTTCAATACATTTGTGAAATTATTTCAAAATCGATATTTTTTTAAAATTTAAAAATTCCGTAAAAATGTCAGTTTCAGATAACGAATCTTGTACCATAAAAAATATTCAGTTGCTTATACCTAATATAAGTAATGCAGCAGCCTCTCGTAAAATAACATTATTACGGGAAGTGCTAGGTAAACCAAAGCCTAAAATTGTAACAATTGGAGAATTCCGTAAATATTACTTTTAATTAAAGAAAATAACTTTACATTTGCAACATTATTTTTAAATTTATACTATTATGAAAAAGATTTTGACCTTGTTCGTTTTAGCGTTGTTAATGTTTGGTTGCGAAAAAGATGAACCAATAAAAATAAAAGAAGGTTCGGTTGTATTTTGGACAGATGAATCCGCCGTTGATTTTCTCCATAAACAAAATGTAAAAACGTTATTGTTTTACGTTGATAATGAATTTGTAGGCTCTTGCGCCTCAGGTCAATATTGGAGCCAAGCACCTGCGTGTGGAGGAAATGGAACAATTACAGTTACAAAAAAATTAGGTAATGCTTCAAGTTTATCATATGAATATTATGTAAAAGATGAATACGGATTTACAAGATGGAGAGGTATTATAAATTTTGTAGATAATACTTGTACTCAAATGCGATTGGGTTCTTCTAATTGAAATTAATATCCATACAACACATTTTTCCTAAAAAAACACAAAAAACTTGCAGATTATTTTTTTATTTAAAAAATAGTCTGCATCTTTGTCGTGCTAAGATTTTTTAACGAGCAACTGAAAGGTTGCCCAAGTTGGGCTTTTTTTTTTGTGCCCAATAACATACGGCTGTATTATTTTCCGAAATTTTTTGAGCTTGCTCGTTAGAATTTTTTAGCAACGGAAAATGTACAGCCGTTTTTCTGTACTAAAAGCTAAAAAATTCTAAAAAATGGAAAAAGAAAAAAAAGATTTTACAGACATCTGCGTTACCCGAACAGTAGAAGAATGGAATTACATTTGTAATGGAATTGCCGTTGTATTTGAATCTTCTTTGCATTTAATGCTGTCAGAACCGATGAATAAAGACGATTCTAATAGTGCAGTTAATTTATTTCAGTTTTATAACTATCTTAAAAAAAAATTAGAGTAAAAAAAGCCGGCGTATTGCTGGCTTTTTTATTTCCAAAACTTCCAATTTTTCCATTATTTCCAATTTTTCCACTGCTTAATTTTACTCTCCTTACCTTTACTTTCTCAAAAAGGAATTTCAAACATACAATTAGCGATGCTTATGTAATGAAAGCAAAAGGAATTTTAAGTTTATTTTTAGCATTAGGTGCCGGTTATTATTTATATAAGAATAACAACACTAAAAATAGCAGCAATAACAATACTACTGCTAACACCTCTACTAATAATCCACAAGTAAAATATACAGGAACTAATAATCCGAACACAGTTAATAATCCAACTGTACAAAATGTTCCCGGTATAGATGGCGTTCCATTTAAAGATAGTCCGCTTTATTTTGGCGATAAAACAAAGCCATATGATAGTTTTTACGATTTTTCAGATGGTTTAGGTCGCCTGTATTATGGTTATGTTGCGCCAGGATTAATAATTCAAGATGAAAATCATTTTAATGGAATAAGATTTCGCATACTGGATCCCGGTATTACTTTTAAAGAAACGTTGGACGGTGCGAGAAAATTAGTGGCTAATGAATATAATGTTTCTGTTCGTATGGAAGTTTTTAATCCTTTTGGTAAAACGCTTAATGTTTCTTCGATAACGCCGACAGAAATAAAATATTGTTTTCGTGATATGATTACGTTTCCAGCGTTAAAAACTTATGTAAATTATGTACAAATATTAAGCCCACCGCCTGATAGAGATACCCTTATTAAGCAATCATATAAAAATGATACTTATCCTGATTTTAGAGAGGAAAATATAAGTTTTACTTTAAGACCGGGAAGTAATCAAGTATTTTTTAAATTAAATCATCTTGTTGACAAAGAAACTACCGGCATGCATAAGTTTATTGTAAACAATGAAAATGCTATGTTTCTTATGAGATTCAGAATGAACTTAGGTAATGGTGTTATGTATTACAACTATAAAGCAGCTCTTTATTATGGGAGTAAACCAACAATTTTATCAGAATCTTTTTGGGAAAATTCTTATACACAAGATTTTAGTTTGTTTGTGCCACTAGAACAGACAAGTAATACCAATTTACAAAATTATAATTTTAATGCTTTGAATGAAATAGATTTAGATGCTATGAATAGGGCTATTACTGAATTTCTTAATAAGCAAAATGCCTAATCATGTCGGGAAGAAAAGTAATATTAGTATCTGGTACCATATTAGCCGGTTTATTTGGTTGGCAATATTACCAAATATACAGAGCTTTTTTGCAGCTTCGTGTTGGTTTTAATCGCTTGCGAATAACTTTAATACAGCGTGATTTTATCCGCATTATGATTTATCTAAACGTAGAAAATCAAACAGATACCGATATTTATTTTAACAGAATAGATTTGAATTTGTATTTAAATAATCGGTATGCCGGTAAGCTGATGAATCCGTATCAGCAAATAGTACGGAGAAAAAACTCGAATATTATTGCTTTTTCTGTCGATTTGCTATACAGCACATTAGGAGATGAAATATTTAATATTTTCAAAAATGGAAGCGATTACCCTATAACATTGAGTATAAACGGCAAAGCATTTTTTAACGGGTTGCCCGTTCCAGTTCCCGATGTAGTAGTACAGAACTTTAAACTTGACGGTATAACAGATTTTTTTTAATGAAGTCAGACGGAAAAACAGAGTTTTATAAACAAGGTCTTACAAAAGACATCGTAAAAGCATGTATTTTACAGTGGCGCGATTACTGGACACAATGTATGAACTTTGCTGTCAAATATCAAAGCGATGATATTCGAAGCACCTGCGAAAACCTGTTTAATTTTATAGTAACTAATATACGTTACGAAGAAGATCCGAAAGGTAAACAATGGATTAAATCTCCGGCGCGATTATTAGCTGACGGATTTGGCGATTGTAAAAGTTTTTCCATTTTCATTGCGTCTTGTTTAGATTGTTTAGGTATTAATGTTGTTATGCGTTTTGTCAGCTACGACAATACAAAAGAATACACACACGTATATCCGGTAGCATTCGATGAAAGCGATAATCCTATAATCATTGACGCGGTGGCAATGATACAAAAAAAAGTATTATTTAATAATGAAATAAAATTTAAGCATAAAATAGACATGAGTAGAAGCACAGAAATATCACGGCTTAGCGGCGTAGGATATACGCCTAATAATGAGCCAGATGCAACGTATGCCGTAAATCAAGGCGATATGTACGGAAATTTAGATATTCCCGAAGAATTGCCCAAAATAACTTTTACAGAAGAAAAAAAATCAGATGTAAAATTATATCAAAACTATTTATCGGCTTTGATAAACTATATAGATGCACTTATATATGTTATTGATGATATGAGTTTATTTAATCTATCTATGCTATATAGGCACATTAAAGAGATGTGCAAGCCGCATTATACAAGTTCCGAATTACAAGTAGTAGCTTATGTTTTTGCATCGCATATTGAAAACGGTAGTTATTCAATCCCTGTTTCGAGTACTAATGATTTAAGAGGTATTTCGCGTAGTTTTGGGGCTACTTTTCAAAATATACAAAGCGAAATAGAAAATTATTTAAGCAGTAATCAAGAATATACCGTTAGCATTGAACTTGAAGAATTGCAACGCGACTTTCTCGCGTGGTTTTCTCAACAAATTATGTCGCGCAATTTTGTAAAAGAGGGAAATATAGCAATAGAAGATTTCTTACCTCAATTTACGCCGACAGCTCTTTACTTTCTATATACGGTAATAGATGACAGCCAATTATCAGACATTGCGCGCCAAAAGAAAGCCGGTGCGTTAGACCAATTAGCTGAACTAATTTCAGATGTAAGCAGTCTTGATGTACCAACTGCATTGCTTATTGTTAGTGCCGAAATCATTAGACAGACATATTTAACGGCTGATCAAATAAACGAGGGTTTAAGGTCTTCGGCTATTGGTTCCGTTGATTGGGATAAAATTTTTGAAGGAGTTACGACAGCAGCAAACGCCTTTGCAACAATATGGCAATCTACAAGAAAAAATAATAACAGCGGTGGCAATAATGCACCAAACAGCAATGACTATATTCCATGGTATGGCGGTGGTGGTAGTATTCTTTCTAATCCTTGGGTTATTGGTGCCGGTGCATTGTTCGGTGGTGTATTGATTTATAAAATAGCTTCAAAACCAAAAAGAGGTAAAAAATGAAACGTACAGCAATAGGAAGTACAGAGATACCAATAGGAGAACCGTATTGGAGCGATGGCAGAAATGCCGACCGGTTAAGGCAGTCGGAAAGAGAAATCTTTTCGATGATTGACCTTTACCAAGAAATCTGTACCTATGAAGAAAACGACGCTATTGTTTCCGAATATTACGGCGAAATGGATAAGCTGTATTTCGCGCTGAAACTAATAGAAGAATTCGGACAATTCCCACTATTTCTAAAAAATTCGGGTATGGTATTTGCCGAATTAGTTGCGTCGGGAATTTTCAGCACACCATACGCAACCCTTACCGAAAGAAACATTTCCATTGATGAAATTATACAAAATGCCATTGACCGATTAAATAATCATGATTTACCTGTTGAATATCCGAAAGAGGTTCGCGATTGGTGGGATAAAATAGTCGTCGAACAAAATTTTTACATAAACCTCGCCACAGGGAAACAGATAAAACAGCCTGCTATCATTGCCGGTATTGGCAACACGCAGTATGATGAATTTTGCGCGCGCATGAAAGACGGCGGTCCATTTTATCTGTATGTAGCAGCTCCGGTATCTATGGTCGATACTGAGCAATCTTTTTATAAAAAACAACAGCAAAATTATACGATAGACAAAATGGAATCCACAGGTGTGGGGCTTACACGCAATGTAATGATGAATAATATTAACGCCGGTATTATTTCATCAACAAAAGGCAAAAACGCGCAAACAGCATTAGGAGAGTTTAAACAAGGAAAAGATCCGGGCATTGGACTTATAAGTATTATATTAAAGGCTATTACGGCACTCTTTACGCTGATTACGTCAATATTGGCTATTAAGCAGGCAAAAATTGAGCAAAGAACGGCGGAAATTTTATCGAAAGACAACATAAATAACCAAGCGCCTGATTTTTCAGATTGGCAAAAATATAAAGATCCTGTTACCGGAGATATAATTACTATTGATCCGAAAACAGGACAGATAGTAAATAGGGAAAAAGACCCAAACGATTCGAATAAATTTCTAATACCTGCATTATTAGGAGGTGCTGCGTTATTAGTATTATTAATGAATTGATTATTATAAAAAACAAAATATAAACAAAAAAATTTTAATTAAAATGGCAAAAGTTAAATTGAAAAGGTATCCGAAAAAGCCGAAACCATCGGCATCGGTAGAAGTAAAAGAGCGCTATCTCAAGCGCGTGTTAGAAATTGACAAAGAAAACGCAAAACGTAGGGCTTTAAAAAAGAAAAGTGAAGCGCTTTCAAAACGTATTTCCGGTATCGGACGTGCGTATTAGTAATTAACGAATAAAAAAAAGAAAAACAATGAAATTTAAACCAAAAGGATTTAGTGTTGTCGGTACAGCGAGTACCCTAGTGGGTGGCGGCGCTGCCGGTTTCGTTGGCGGATTTATACCGTTAGAAAATCAACTAATAAAAAATGGTATTGTTGCTGTGATTGGTGCCGGATTGTCGGCGTTCGGCGGTGGTAGCGAAATAGTAAAAGGACTTGGCAATGGTATGTTAGGTTATGCCGGTGGTATGCTAACAGCAGAACTAATTGGAGGCAGTAGCGAACCTGCTGCATCGGGTTTGGGTAATACTTGGCAATCGGGAGTGCATGCGATGGGAAATCTTCCCGGACAAAATGCAATGGGAAATGCAAAAAGAGATTGGATAGTTTCAAGAACAACAGCTTCGGCGAGTACTCCTGTCCCAAAAGTAGTGAACATGGATTAACAAAACAAAAATTTTAAATTATGGAACATAAAATAGAGATTTCATTTCTTCGTAAAAGATTTGAAGAAGTAAACAATTATTATGGAAAAAATCAAGGGATTCCGCCCTATCAGTCTATTATACGGATTGAAGAAAGATTGAAAAACGGTCAAGGAACGTATGAGTTCAATTTGCGAAAAGAAGAGCTTCGTCCTTGGGAAAGCAACTTATTACGTAATGACCTTTTTGTAGTAACACATTTAGGTATTATGCTGTCAATACAAGATCCTGCAAAACCGGGTACAGATTCGTTATTATCTTATGCTTTAACCAATAGTGCTGATAATAGTCCTGTATTTGCTACTAAAGACATTAATGCACTTTACAATGGTTTTTTAAGTGTTGAAACCGGAACAGTTGTAAATATGAGTAATTTCCCTTTAGGTCTTTTTAAACATATACCAATGGTACAGCCGTCTATTTTGGCATTAGACGACGGCGAGGGAAATACAACAGGAAATTTAAATCAACCTGCATTTGAGTTTCTTAATATGCTTCACCCAATGGCAGAACGGTTAACGCTTACCGGTACACAAGACCATAGAATTAGGATAACATTCCCTACGTTCCCGGCTGCTGATTATAGTGCCGGAGAAAACATCGAAACGAAAGTTGTATTTATTGCTTTGGGTTACAGAGTTCCGGGCGGAACAGCACAAAAATTCAAAGATGATACTAATAATCCATTTGCAGCTGCAATTTAGTATGTTGCTTTAATTGTTTTGTATGAAAAATATTATTCAGAATATAGAGGTATTTACGATTCCTATTGTATTGGGACAACAAAATATTTTCTTTCCAAAAAATTTTAACTTGTTGGAAAAGAAAATTAACAGGATTCATGTGTTAGGAGACAGCTTTAACTCATTTGAAAATGACAATCCTGTTGTTCCCTATGATATTCTGAATAGTATTTTTTTTACATTTAGGAATAAAGAAAAGAAAATTATTTTAAACAATGTACCGGCTGCTTCAATTGCTGAAAATTCTTTCTTAATACATCAAATTGATGATTATATAGATTTTAATTTCTCGCAAATTACAATTACAGCCCAATCAA
>Ga0082212_10004407_pt1 | contig 19524 bp, 16 predicted proteins | sample TergutNt197P3_FD_71548 | JGI IMG/M metagenome (GOLD analysis project Ga0082212, IMG submission 71548) | Neocapritermes taracua P3 segment gut microbial communities from Petit-Saut dam, French Guiana - Nt197 P3 | ecosystem: Host-associated > Arthropoda: Insects > Digestive system > Gut ... | reverse complement strand
ATGATTGGCGGGGTCGACGGGCCGAAAATAGATGTGGAAGGCATAACCGAAGAAGAAATCCGGGCTGAGGTCCGCAGAGCGATCGACACATACTGCCCGGGCGGCAAATTCTTTCCGTCCATTCCCAGCGGTTGGTGCTTTCGGGAGTGGAACAACAGCATTTACAGGGATGAGCTCGAAAAATACGGTGCTCAGTGGGCTCGTGAACACCCGATATCGAACAATGCATAACATACTGCTATTGCCTCGTCCGCCGCTTTCAGAAAAAAGAATGGCGGATGGACCGGAGTTGGGATACATCAATATAAAAACTGACGGGTTTCATTGCGAAATCCGTCAGTTTAATAGTGCGGACAGTTTTATCCTCCTACTGCAAAGGGAACAAAAATGATGGAATCCCCTTGATTGAGCGCCGTATCCGAACCATCCAGGTTATGCACCAGCACGCCGTTGACGATAGCCTTTACCATCTCCTGCATCGCTCTCTTACCGGAATTATATATCTCGTTTGACAGTTTGGAACCAAAATTGCGTTCCAACCCATCGAGCAGATCGCCAAAAGTTGCCCCTTCTTTCAGTTCTACGTCGACGACTTTTTTTCCGAGACACAGATCCGCGGATGATTCAAGATACAACATAAACTTGATACTTACCGTTATCAGAGGATATCCTCCTTTGCTCTCGCGGCTCGCGCTGATTCTATTTCTTCAGCTTCGGGTCAAGGGCGTCGCGGAGCCCGTCGCCGAGCAGGTTGAACCCGAGGACTATTATCATTATGAACAAGCCCGGATATGTCGTCAGCCACGGCGATGTGCGTACAAATTCCCTGCCCGCTGAGACAAGGGCTCCCCATTCGGGAGTCGGGGCGGGTATGCCAAAACCGAGGAAAGAAAGCGAAGCCGCAAAAATGATATTGAGTCCAAGCAGCGCAGTCACTTGCACAATTATCGGGCTGAGTCCGTTTGGAAGGACCTGCGTGAGTATAATACGCAGATTAGATAGTCCGGTCGCGCGCGCCGCCTCGACAAACTCATTGTCCTTGACCGTGAGAATCGAGGCCCTTGATATTCGGATAAAGTGCGGTATTCCCGCCACTCCTACAGCAATGATTAGGTTTTGCAGGCTGAAGCCAAGCGTGACCATGATCACCATTCCGAGCAGGAGCCCGGGCAGAGACGCCAGCGTGTCAGATGCGCGCATGATGATATTATCAACCAAGCCGCCGAAGTATGCCGCGAGAGAACCCAGAGCGACGCCAATAATAGTCGAAAACGCCACAGCGCAGAACCCAACGATTATAGAGTAGCGCGAACCATAGATTACACGCAGGAAAAGATTGCGTCCCAAACCGTCAGTGCCGAACGGGTATTGCCAACTGGACGGCGCAAATCTGTTCATTACGTTGGTCGTGACTACCGAGTCGTATGACATGGTCAGCGAGTATAGCGCCATTGCAAATATCACGCCCAGGATGATGATCCCCGCAAGCGAGCTTTTGTTGCGCACCAGCCTGTGCCAGATCTCTCCCAATTGACTGCGTTTTTTATATTTTGATATAATTGCTTTTGCGTCGGCTGCCTCTGTCGAATCGCCGGACGATAAATCTTTATAGCGCCTGGTCACATAGTCCTGTGCGCCGCTGTATGAAACAGACGTATCGATTTCCTCTGCCTTTCGGCTGTTTCTGTCTGTTTGCGTAAGCATGTCTATGCTTTGTGCGGGGGCGGCGTCCATGCTCAACTGCTCGGCTGTTCCAACAGTCTCTCCGGATCCAAGCACATCCGCCACAGCCGCATATCCGGCTTCCGGTGATGCCAGCCTGGCGCGTACAGGCGCCGCGTTGTCCGCTTTTCGTTTTTTCCGCACATACTGCGCCTTGATCCTCGGGTCGACGAAAGCGTAGGCCAGATCGACCAGCATCATCACAACGACATAAAGGATTGTGGTCATTATGCTGCATCCGATTATAACAGGCGTATCGCGCGCGATCATCCCGTCGACAAGCATCCTTCCGATGCCCGGCCATGCGAACACAGACTCGACAACAGCGGAACCCGCTAATTGAACGCAGATCGAAGCGCCGACCGCTGTAATAATCGGTATTAAAGCATTGCCGAGAGCGTGCTTCCTTATTACGATCCTTTCCGGTGCGCCTTTAGCCCTTGCAGTCCGCAAAAAATCCGCTTTCAGGACTTCGAGCATGCTTGACCGCGTCTGTCTTGTGCTGGTCGCCATTAAGGTCATCGCGCTGCATATGCCGGGCAAGATCAGACTGCGGATCCCATCGGTGTTGTTGCCTGCCGGAAGCCACCCTAGCCGCAGTGAAAACAGCAATACCAACACCAGCCCTAGCCAGAACGAAGGCATTGACACTCCGGCAAGCGAGACTGTGGTCGTTACAGCGTCTGTTATCGATCCTGCCTTCCTTGCCGCCAGCACGCCTAGCGGTATCGAAATCCCCACGCCTATGATAATTGCTGTAAACGATAGGATCAATGTGTTCGGCAATCGCTGCACAAAGTACATATAAGCCACAGGAGATTTGGTTTGAAAAGACAACCCAAGATCCCCTTGTACCAGCCTGATCATGTATTTGCCGTATCTGTAAAGCATTGGTTTGTCGAGTTCGTACTCCGCCCTCAATGCCTCGATATCTTCCGTAGTCATCATCCCGCTGATAATCGTATCCACATAGGTCCCGGGCGCCAGTTCGATAAGCGTGTATACGATCAACGATACCACTATGATGACCGGGATCAGTAATAGGATGCGATTTATGATATAACGTATCAATTTATCGCCCCTCCTCCATTATGTCTGATTAATCCGGATAACCGCTGTACAAACAGCGCCGATAGATTGCGCATAAGTGACCCGGGCAAATATGCGGTGCCGAAAAGCTCTTATCAAGCGAGGGATGCAGCCCAACCTTCGTTTTGCTGCATCCCCCATTTCTTGTCAAAAGTTGCCGTGCAAGTCGATTGACCGTCAATCAACGAACATGAAGATGCCTCTTAATCATGTAAGCCGGTATCCGGTATGCTATTAGTCAACCAGCATGAATACGCCCCTGAAGTCATGGTTCATATCAGGATTGGTTATGATCCCGCCGACTCTGTTGTTTGTGATAAGCGTCCAGACTTTTTCAAAGATGCTTAACTGCGGAATCTCAGAAGCCACGATTTCCTGGATCTGGTAGTATATTCTCTGCTGCTCTGCCGGGTCGGTAACCGACACGACCCTGTCGATCAAATCATTGACTTCCGGATTGTTGTATGTCGCCCTGTTGGCGGACATTCCGGGGTACAGCATGACTCTAACTGCAGACGGGGCGAGCTCATACGGCGAGACGAAATGGAGCAGAGTCATATTCGGGTCGCCATATTGAGTCATGCCTACCAGCGTTGCGACGTCCGTTGTATAAACTTCGACATTGATGCCGACCACCCTCAGTTGCTCCTGAAGCATTTGCGATGATACCGTCAGCGTATCAGGGGCGGTTATCAGTTGGAGCACCTCGCCGTTGTAAGTGGAATTCGCGAGATATTCCCTTGCCAGATCAAGATCCTGCGGTATCCTTGGGATGTTGGTGTTTCTAAATGGCGTTGAATCTCCCCAGAACGCTCCGTCCTGCGTGGGTTTCGCCCAGATTCCGGAAGAAGCCAAAGCGCATTCTTCTCTGTTTATTGCGTGGGCGACTGCCATCCTGAAGTTCAAGTCGCCGGTTATCGGATGGGTCATGTTGAACGTGAGGCTGTGGGTAGAGTTTGCGGCATAAGCATAGAGGTAATGATCAGGGCTTTGCAGGAACAGATCGTTATCCTGGGAGCTGACAGACATACAAACGTCAGTTTCGCCGTTTATCTGCATGACTGTGCGGGTGGCAATCTCTGGTATGTAATTTAAGTTCACTACTCTGGTCAATGGCGCCGTTCCCCAATAATTATCATTGCGGGTGAGCTGGATGGACTGGCTGCTGACAAAATCGGTGACGACAAATGCGCCGGTTCCGACCCATGCGCCCGATACAGGGTCAGCTTCTCTTGCTCTCTTATTGATTATCGCGCCGCCCGGCAGGGACAGATTGTAAGCAAAGTCTGAATACGGAGCATTCAGTACTATCTCGACTTGGTAATCGTTGATAATGTTCATGGACACGATAGGCAGCCAGTTGTCCCTGGCAAGCGAACCGGGGTTATCTGACGATTGCCAGGTGTTCACGACGTCCTGCGCCGTGAAGTGATCGCCATTGTGGAAGTCCACATCGTCGCGCAGATAGAACGTCCATGTTTGCGCATCGTCGGTTTCCCAGCGCGTCGCGAGTTCAGGTTGTAAAACGCCGTTGATGTCATAATACGTCAGCCTGTCGTATACCATTTGGAATGTGACGCGGCATGCTGTAAAGGTGGATCCCGGGGATTGCGGGTCGAGTACGCTGACGCCTAATTCGTAGATGAAGTTAACCGAATCGGCAAAGTTGCCGTTTGCCGGCGGCGTGATAATGTCGCCGGGCCAAAGGATAAGGCCAACAGGGTCTACGGCGTCGATTTCTCCTCCGGCGTCGCCCCCGGTGCCGGATTCGATCGGGGCATTGCCGCCGCCGGTGCTGCCGCCGCCCGTAGTGGCGCCGCCGCCTGTAGAAGCGCCGCCGCCCGTAGAAGTGCCGCCGCTGTCAGGCGTATTAGAGCTGGTGTCGTTGCACGCCGCAAGCGAGAAGCACATGGCTAATGCGATCAGGATTGCTGAGATTTTAAGAGCTTTTTTCATTTTTTTCCAACCTTTCCATTTTTATCTAATAAACCTGTTTGTCAGGTTCATTATTCACGGATCATCCTAGGCTGCCATAACCCGTTGATATTGTGAAAATGACGAATATTTTAGCATATCGTATCAATGCACAATATATGATACATTAGCACAAAAGAAAAATCTTGTCAATATTTTATTATAGGTAAATGTAGTAGGGCGACTCCCCGAAAAAGCCAAAAAACTTGCATGACGCAGCTGAGATTGAATATAATTTCTCGTGCGATAATCGAGGATTTGCAGAGATAAATGTGGAGATTTCGACATTTCAACGAGAGGAATACATATTGTGAACAGAGACCGTTCCATCCTGTTTGGTCCGTTAGCGACAGGCTGAGGCCCGGTCTGGTGCGAAACGGCCATATGTTTTGCAAAACAAGGCAAGCGCGTGAGAAAAACAATGAACGCTATATGGGAAGCATGCTAAGCAGCAAGGTTTGTTTAGTTCTCCTCATTTGGTATGCGTATATATTCGATTTTTGCTTCTACTAAATACATTGTCAGGAAAGAAGCTCCTGCTAATAAGGACAGGCCGGCGTTGAGCAGTACGCTGAGGTTGCCTTCTTGCGGGTTCAGAAAAAAGAATGCAAGGTTGGACGCCATAGCGCATCCAAGGCAGGCTGTGCTTGCAATGCTTACCAGCTTAATGCGCTTTGCCCCTTTATTGAACTGGAAGATTTTGAGCTTTTCGACAGGCATGTATCTGACCAAAACAAGGAACATCCAGAGGAACGCAAGCAAAGAAACCATGACAGGTATCTCGACATAATAAGCATAGTTGCTCGGAGTATTCTGTATCGCTACAAAAATGAATAGCGCCAATGCAAAGAGGTATAGCGCGCAAAACAGGATACGAATCATGACGCGCTTTTTCCTGGGGATATTCTGTTGGTAGTAATCCTCTGTATATACGAGAATTGTCTTTTGCCTGCCGCTTTTGCTTGTGACTATTTTTGACGAGTACCCCTCAAAATAGTTGCGGTGATTGAGCGTGCTGAACGTATCGCTCCTATCCTTGTCAAAAGACTTCCGGATCTTTCCCGTAAAGCTGTCTTTACCCATTATAGTACCAACCTTATTGTCAAATGTAGTGAGTGCCGCGCAGAGCTTGCGCTGCATGGCCGAACGAGTGCAGACATCAAGGGGGCGATACCCCTTGTTATTTACTGCAGTCAAAAACGATTTTGGGGTATTGAGATTGGTGGAATATCTCAAAACTCTCGGCGCTATCGCTGAGCGGCATCACCTTGCCGATGATTTTGTCCGTTTGAAGCCGAGGGATCAGCTTGATAGTGCGCGGCATTATCGAATGCGTAGTGAAAACAGTTTGGATACGGCCTTCCTTCATATAGAGATCGAAAAGGTTGAGAGGAAGTTGATAATCCTGCGGGAATACCGCAAAATATACGACTGTCCCGCACTTGGCAATAATATTCAGAGCCGGCTGCGCGGCGGCGGGAACGCCTGATACTTCAAACACATAGTCGAATCCTTCGCCACTTGTAATAACGTTGGCGCGTTCCTCTATGCTCTCGCATGAAGGGTCTATAGTATACTGCGCGCCCATATCCAAGGCTAGTTTGCGCTTGGCAGGAACAGGATCGATAGCCGTTATCCTGGCCGCGCCGCTGAGCAGCAGCATGTTCAGCACTATGGAGCCTATGCCGCCAATGCCCGAAACGGCGACTGTGGAGCCGTGCCTGACCCCGGCCAGGTCCATTGCCCGGATTGCGCAGTTTGACGGCTCGACCAGGCAGTGCGCCAAAAGGTCGGCGTCGTCAGGGAGCTTGAATACCCGGCTGATATCCACTACCGCATATTCCGCGAATGCCCCGACTTTGGTGTTGTTCCGACAGTATTGAGTCATGCCGCGCTTGCAGTCCGGGCAAATGCCGCAGAAAGCCGACGGCGAGAGACATACTTTATCACCGACTGTAAGGCCGCTGAGTTCCGTGCCCGCGCCGAGTTCGGCAATAACGCCCGAAGCCTCGTGCCCCATCGGCGAGGGAGGTTTTGCGCCAAACATACCCATCGTCACGACGTGGACGTCGGTCGCGCACAAAGCAGCGTACGCGATCTTTACTTTTACCTGGCGAAAACCCACGTCGGGGATTTCGCTGTCCAGCACTTCTATTTTATTTTCTGATACAAACCATAATTGCTTCATAACGGCCACACTTTCTCAATCAGTTGTAAAATCAAACATCACTTTGACGGGTTTCCCCGAAAGGTGCGCGTCAAACCCTTGCATGCAATCTTCGGGCTTGAATTTATTGCATATGAACATATCGGTGTTGATCAAATCAAGCGCTGCGATAGCGCGTGGGAACATATATGGGGACTGAAACACAGTGCGAACCGTTGCTTCTCTCTTCCACATGTCAGACAGATCGAGCGGAAATTCGAATCCCGGCTCATATATTGCAAAGAATTCAAGGAATCCGCCACGCGACAGTATTTTATAGCACGTTGTGCAAGCAGCCTTTGCCCCGGACGCTTCGAATACGGCGTCATAGCCAAGGCCGCCGGTAATACGCATAGCTTCCCCGACTGCGTCGCAGGAAAACGGATCGATAACGAAAGCCGCGCCGAGAGAAAGCGCGATTTGCCGCTTTTCCTCAACCGGTTCGATGACAGTGAGAAGCGACGCGCCGGAAAGCTTGGCGAGCTGCAGCAGCAACATGCCCACTCCACCGCCGCCTGATATTGCGACCTTGCTCCCGACTCTCAGTTCCGCAAGATCGATCCCTCGCATACAGACGCTCAGAGGCTCGGCTAAACATGCCTTGTCCAGCGGCATATCGTCGCGCACCTTAAAGACCTGTTGCTCCTCAAGCACCATATACTCGCCCATGGCGCCACAAGAGTCGGAAACAACGTTCAGGCAAAACTGCTCCTGTCCGTTGCGGCAAAAATAGCATTTGCCGCAGTAGAAGTTGTAGTAGTATGTAACCTTGTCGCCGGCCTTGAGTCCTTTGACCGTAGCTTCGCTGCCGACAGCGACTACTGTTCCGGACGCCTCATGACCTATTGGGATCGGCATTCCTTCTCGATAGCCGACCTCCTCAAAATGGTCATCGGCTTCACCTTTTATCGTATGGATATTTGAGCCGCAAATGGAGGCATACGCAACTTTGACCTTGACTTGCGTTGGCTTTGCGATCTCGGGCTCGGGTATATCTATTAACTCGACGCCCGGGCGCATATAGCATATTGATTTCATCTCTATCACCTGCTTTTTAAATTTTGTTGCCCGACATGACAGTCATATGCCCTTAAGATACAAACGCTCCGTTACATTTGCCGGCGGATGATCACCAAACGCAGTAGCCGCCGTCCACAACTACAGTCGATCCTGTCGCATATGAGGAAAGATCGCTTGCCAGATACATTACGCAGCCTATCGTCTCATCTAATGTGCCTGTACGGTTCATAGGAGTTGTTTCGCACATATCCTTGAAGGCTTCCGGCGGAAATCCGGCTTCAACTCTATGCAAACCCGATATTATATAGCCGTAGCAAACGCTGTTGAAGCGGATACCATTCTCTACGTAGTCCATTGCCATAGCCTTGGTCATGTGCTCTACGGCAGCTTTTGTTGCCGGGTAAACGATGCCGTAACGCGACCCTCTGGGCTTTTTGTTGACGATAAGCCCGGACATGGATGATGTACATACAATAGACCCGCCATGACCGTGTTCGACCATCAGATTAGCGCATGCGCGGCCTACAAGCAGGATGCCTGTCTGATTGACCGCGACGACCTTGTTCCAAAGTTCGATGTCAACGTTGGAATCATCCCCGGCCAAACCGATACCCGCATTGTTGTGCACGACGTCGATCGTGCCGAACGCGGTTGAAGTTTCCCTGACGAACGCATCCACTGAAACCGGGTCGGACACATCGCCGAGAACGTACATTGTTTGGGAATTGTAACGGTCGCTGATCTCGTTGCAGTACTGTTTCAATTCCTGCTCCTTTTGAGGGACGTCCATCAGGCATACCCTGGCGCCCAGCTCGGCAAAACCGGCTGCCGTGCTGCGGCCGATACCGCCGCCGGCGCCGGTAACAAGCGCTGATTTTCCCTTTAACGACAGCATATCATAAACGCTGCGGAGTTCATTGATAGACTGCGGAGTTGTCCTCATATATATCCTCCTATTGTTCTCATCAGGTTGCGGTACAGTCAAATACAAGCTTTGCGTATTGTCCTGACATCTGATCGTTATATGCTTGTTTACAGTCTCTTAGCGGGTAAATCTTTTGGATGATCGGTCGGAGATTCATCCGGGGGAGCATATTTATTGCAGGCACAAAAGAGTAGCTAGCAAGGAACATGCCGTGGATATTGATTTCATTGCGATAACAATACTGATAGAGATTCAGCGGCATTTCGTATGCGGCGGGGTACATTGAGAAATACACGACATGCGCGTTCTTACCCGCGATTCTCAATGCTGTTTCGGCTGCGGCGGGTTTGCCTGACGCCTCGAGCACTACTTCAAAGCCTCTGCCGTTTGTAAGCGCCAGCGCCTGTTCCGTTATATCGCTCCCCGACGTGTCCAAAGCATGGTCGGCTCCAAGTTCCTGGGCGAGTTCGCGTTTTTGTCCGACAGGCTCAAGCGCCGTCACCTTCGCCGCTCCCGCCATCTTCGCCAATTGCACAAGCATCAGACCGATGCCTCCCGCTCCTGAAACCGCGACATGGTCACCCGGTTTGACCTGTCCTTTTTCCACGGCGCGCAGCGCGATCGTCAGCGGTTCGGTCAACGCGGCAGCTAAAAGGTCCGCGTCATCCTGGAGCCGATAGACTTGAGCTTCGTTCCAAACTATATATTCGGCTTGCGCTGGGAGAATGCCTGTTACAGGCGTGGTGCAAAACTGCTCGCGCTTGGAGCGGCATTCGTCGCACGCGCCGCAGAAGCGCACGAAATTGCCAGTCACCTTATCTCCGATTTTTAGCCTTTTTTTTGTCGCGTTTTTGCCGAGCTCCACGACTGTGCCCGACATTTCGTGGCCGCAGCCCGCAGGGATCTTGGGGCTCAGCAAACCGTCAAGCATGTGCGGATCGGAGCCGCAGATGGATGAGTATGCGATCTTGATTAATACATCCTCATCGGTGCGCAGCTCAGGCATGGGGACGTCGCAACAGTCTATCTCCCCCAAGGTACCGGCTATATAGTCGCCTGGCTTTACCAGCATGACTGCTTTCATACGCTGTCTCACCGCCTACTCCATATTGAATGGTTCCATCAGCTCGATCATATTGCCGTCAGGATCGCGCAGGAAAACCCAGTATCCGCCATCCGGGCGCTGCATTGGGTCCATGCAGAATGCTACTCCGTTTTCCCGCAACTGGGGGCACATATCGAGTACGCTGTCCGTTGCGAGAGCGAAATGCGTTATGCCCACCCGGTTCCACGGCACATGTTCTTTGCCAAGTTGCGGGATGAATTGAAACAGCTCAAGCAGGAGACCGCAAGGAGACTCCAGCATCGCGATGGGGCAGGTAGTGTCTTTAATGCCTTCGTACAGCGTTGGCGCGGCGTCAAAAAACGACTGCTCGAACCCCGCTTTCCTCATCAGCTTGAATCCGAAGTTCTTCTCATAAAATTCTATGGATCGGTCAATATCGGATACTGTTATTCCGATATGGCAAATCGCGTCAATTGCTTTCATAAAAAATCGTCCTCTCTTGTGAATAAGGGGTACTGACTATATATCCACCATGCTCTTTATTGCCTGTTTGACTGACCCAGGGTCATAACCATACTTTTTATAAAGTTCAAACGCGCTGCCAAAGCCTGCGTATACCTGCGGTACGCCCATGCGTTTGAACTGCTTCGGCGCTATGCAATGATCAGCGAAAACATCGGCGACGGCAGACGCCAGTCCTCCGTATGCAAGGTGGTCTTCCCATACAATGACTTTTTGCGTTTCCTCTGCCGCGCGCAGGATCATCTCCTCGTCGATAGGCTTTATGCTGCACATATCTATGACTCGGACGCCGATATCGGCGGTTTTTAGTTCGTCCGCAATGTCTATTGCCAAGGGGAGCAGTCCGCCATGCACTATTAGGGAAATGTCGTTTCCTTCGCGGGCTACGATTCCTTTGCCGAACTCGAACTTGACCGATCCTGGTTCATAAATCACTTTGTCAGATTTACCCTGCGTCAGCCTGAAGTACACAGGGCCGTCTATATCCATGCTCGCGATGAGCATATCCCGAACCATAGCCGGGTCTCCGGCGGAAACAACTGTCATATTGACGAGAGTGCGCATCAGCGCGACGTCCTCGACAGCGTTGTGCGTTGCGCCGCCGCCCGAAGTCAGCCCGCTGCCGTAACCGATCAACCGTACCGGAAGATTTTGATAACTGATGTCAGTGCGGTTCTGCTCCAGGGCGCGCATAACGAGAAATGGAGTCATACCCATTATAAAGGGTATGGCGCCGCTTATTGCCAGCCCGGCAGAAATACCCGCCGCGTTTTGCTCCGCGATGCCAGTGTCTACGAAACGGTCTGGAAAATCACGCCTGAACTCCACCAGATTGCCGCCGCAGTCGGCGGTCAGCACCCAAACATTCGGGTGCTTCGCGGCTAGCTCATAGAGCGTATCGCCGCAGATGCTTCTTGCGCTCAGCAATTCTCCAAAGGTGAATGTCTTGCTCATCAGGAATCACCCCTTTCGTATGCAGCGTCTATCTCCGCGATCGCCTCGCGCATGTTCTCTTCGCTTAGTTTGCCGGCATGCCATGCGATATTGCGTTCCATAAAAGAGACGCCTTTGCCTTTTACCGTCTCCGCGAGGATCAGCGTCGGCTTCTCGCTGTCCGCCGACGGGATCGCATCGATAGCGTCAACGATCTGAGCCATATCGTGACCATCCACTTCTATGACGTTCCAGCCGAAAGCGCGCCATTTGTCCGCATAGGGTTCAAGATTCATACGGCCTGTTTCAGAAAACTGAGTCATAAACTGATGATTTCTATCGACGACCCCCACGATATTGCCAAGCTTGTAGCTGCTTGCAAGCATTGCGGCTTCCCAAACGGAACCCTCGCAAGTCTCGCCGTCGCCCATCATGCAGAATACCCGGTAGTTCTCTTTGCGCTGGCGCGCCATTAACGCCATTCCGCATGCCAGCGAAAGACCATGCCCGAGAGAACCTGACGATGTTTCCACCCCGGGAAGCTGTACTTTGCACGGATGCTGGCCGTACGCGCTGTCGAGCTGTCCATAGGTTTCGAATATATTATCCATGTCAAAAAAGCCGCGCAGGGCCATCGCGATATACATGCAGACCGCCGCATGTCCTTTGGACAGGATGAACCTGTCGCGATCAGGCATTGAGATGTCTCTGGGATCGACGTTCAAACCATAGTGGTACAACGCGACCAGGACGTCTGTCATGGACAAATCTCCCCCGATGTGCACAGGACCTGCATATTTGCCGCAAAGCTCAAGCAATTTGACGCGCTGCCTATATGCCAGCTCCTCAAGCCTTTGCACTGTTTGCATGTCAGCCATATCAATCAACTCCTTCATCTTGATACTATAATCAACCTTAATATATCATATGCGGTTGGACTGTCAAGCGGTTGGATTGCGAGCTACATATTTTCCATTTCCTTCATACGGCGCTTATATATGGGCAATATCACGGCAAAACAAACCATAGCAAGGACGGGAGGTATGGCGCCGACCCTGAACAGTACTGAATAATCCGCGCTTTGCGCATACACGAGCCCTCCAATATATGGACCCAGAAACAGACCCATATCTATTCCCAAATATGTCGTATTTCCTGCGACGCCCCTCCTGACAACAGGCTCGGATTGCATCGCCATTGGCTGCAGCGTAGCCAGTGATGCGCCAAAGCCGGCAGCCGTAAGCACGGCGCCGATCAACAGCATTGCAAGCGAGCGGCTTCCTCCTAACACTACCATTGCCACTATGAACAACGCGAATGCCGGCAATATCGTTTTGGGTATTCCGATTCTATCAATGAGAATGCCGCAAAGCGGCCGCAGCGCCGCGAGAAACACAGCAAGCACCAGAAAGAATAAACTCACTCCCATAATGCCATACTGCTTGCTGAACTCAAATATATATGTATTGATGAAAGAATATGATAGCCAGCATAGGAACAGCATGATTGTTGCGGGCAGCGCATGCAAAGAGAATATATTCCTATACCAGGCGCCTGTACCAGTAATTGCTTCACGGGATTCTTTTTCTCGATCGATGACTACAGACGGTATTATGCCAAGAATAAACCATAATGCTCCGAAGAGAAACATCAATCTGAACCCAAGAGCCTCGCCTCCTAGATTTGTTCCAAGTTTGAGGAATGATTCGCCAAGCCACGGCGCCAGCGCAAGGCCAACGGATCCGCCGACGCCGAATATGCCGATGCCGGACGCCATCTTGTCTCTTGGTAGGCTGTTTGCGCAAATCGTTATTGTAAGCGCGCCAAAAAAGCCGTATTGGATTCCGCTGAATACCCGGAAAATCATAAATGCCGGGACATTATGGAACAATGCGTATCCAATATTCGCTACGACGCCCATCGCAAAAGCTATGATCAGCAGATTGCGTTTGTCGAGTTTTGTCATAGCGGGACCGGAAAACGGTTTAATGAGAATCGAGACGCCGTAGAACATCCCTGCAAGAAAACCCGTAAGCTGCGGGCTTGTGTTCAGATACTTTGTGTATGTTGCGACATAAGGATTGACCGAAGCGTGCCCCATGCACATCATAAGATTTGCTAATGTGACGCATATAAAGTTCTTATTCCATAAGGTCGTTGGCTCATGCGTCGGCGTCTCTGTCTGCAATGTATTGTCCTCCGATACTATATCAATTATAGAGTATCCTGCCCAAGTTTACCAGTCAAATTCTGGAAAAAGTGCAATGGAGCCGGAAAAAGGTTACTGGGCAGGGGGTAGCCGGAATTGTGCTATTGCGCAGCGTGAGCGGAAGCTGAGGTCGGCAGGAGCACATCCCGGGATAGGGATAGAACATTTCATAAGACTTGAAGCCGACCAAGCGACTTGATCATGCAAGAAAGAGTACAATTCCGGCTACCCCCTGCCCAGTAACGGAAAAAGTGCAAAGGAGCTGCGCAGCTTCTTGGCAAAACGGCGGTACACGATACCTGATCAATTCGAAATAACTGATGAGAAGCTTGAAAACGCAATGTGGGAGTATACAGATGATGAAATCCCCCGCAGGCGCAATATAGCCCGCAGGGGACATGCAGATTGGTCAGAATGATGCCCGATCCAAACGCCTTAGGTATTTATCCACCAGATACTTATACTTAAGCAGCCAGTGGCATAGCGCTCGATTGCTTAGACAGGTTGCTCTTTCAATGTGACGCCGTCAGGCTTGACGCAATGGCAAGCGACATAATGGTTCGGCGTAATCTCGATAAGTGGCGGGTCGCCGGCGTCACACGCTGCACAGTAGTAATTGCAACGTTTCATAAACCGGCATTCGTCAGGCGGATCTATCGGGGACGTCAACTCTCCGCGTAGTTGTATCCTGTGCATGCTCCCTTTCGATTTTGGGATCAGTATCGCCGACAGCAGAGCATTTGTGTAAGGGTGCATAGGGTTCTTGAACAGATCTACCGCCGGCGCAGTCTCGACAGTCCGTCCAAGATACATGACCATTATATTATCTGAGAAATAGTTCACCACCGCAAGGTCATGTGTTATGAATATATATGTCAGTCCCATTTCCCTTTGCAGCTGCTTGAGCAGGTTCAGTATCTGTGCCTGAATTGATACGTCCAGCGCCGACACCGGCTCGTCGCATACGATGAACTTCGGGTTGACTGACAGCGCCCTCGCTATTCCTATTCTCTGGCGCCGCCCGCCGTCGAGCTCATGCGGGTATGTATTGATCAGCCGTTCCGCAAGCCCGACTGTGCCCATTAACTCTACTACCCGGTTCTCTATTTCCGCTTCTGTCGCGCCCGGCATTATCTTATTCAGCCTGATCGGCTCAGATATGATGTCCAGTACAGTCTTCCTGGGATTAAGTGATGAATATGGATCCTGGAATATAATTTGGATGTCTTTGCGCATCTTTTTCATTTCGTTCTTGTTCAGTGTGCAAATATTAGTCCCTTCTACATATACCTCGCCAGATGTCGGTTCTACCAGCCTGATCACCGCCCGGCCGAGCGTCGACTTTCCGCACCCTGATTCACCCACGACGCCGAATGTTTTCCCGCTTTCTATGCTGAAACTCACATCGTCTACCGCGTGTAAGTTCCCTCTCCTATTTTTAAAGTATTTCTTCAGATTTCGTACATCAAGAAGTAAATTATCCATTTATGTGGCTCCCCTCGATCCTGAAGTTCGGGTCGTCATACGCTGTGCAGACAACCGTGTGCGTTGTGCTTGCCTGCCGCGTTTCCGGACGCTTTTCGGTGCATGTCTCTGTCGCATAAAGGCACCGCGGCGCAAACGCGCAACCTATGGGCAGTTTCGTCGGGTCCGGCATCAAACCCGGGATCGGCTTCAATTCCGATTCCCTCTCCTCAATATTCGGCAGTGAGTTGAATAGCCCCTCCGTGTACGGATGCATCGTGTTATCGAATACGTCCTCCAATGTTCCTGACTCAACTATCCTGCCTGCATACATCACCGCTACTTCATCGCACATTTTTGCCACGACGCCCAAATCATGCGTAATCATCACCAGCGCTGTGTTGAATTTGTCCTTCAGGTCGCTCATCATTTCAAGCACCTGCGCTTGGATCGTCACATCAAGCGCCGTCGTCGGCTCGTCCGCTATCAGTATGCGGGGGTTGCACGCCAGCGCTATCGCTATCCCGACGCGCTGTTTCATGCCGCCTGAAAACTGATGTGGATATTCTGTCGCGCGATCTCCGGGGATACCCACCAGCTCAAGCATCTCCGACGCTCGTTCAAACGCTTCTTTTCTCCCTAGGCCCTCATGTATCCTCAGGCTTTCCGCTATCTGGTCGCCTACTGTCAATACCGGGTTCAGAGAGGTCATGGGATCCTGGAATATCATCGATACATCTTTTCCGCGGATCGCCTCGAGTTGCCTCGGTTTCAGCATAAGCATATCGTGCCCGCAGACGCTGATCGTCCCGTTCTTTATGACGCCCGGCGGATCCGGCACCAAGTTCATAATGGCCAGAGCCGTCGTCGTCTTGCCTGCGCCGGTCTCCCCGACCAAGCCTATGGCGCGCCCTTTCCTGAGCTTGAAACTTATGTTGTTTACCGCTTCTACCGTCTCTTTCTTAAGTACATATTGTACTATAAGGTTCTTGACGTCCAGTACAATGTCGTTTTCTTCACCGTCGGGAGAAATTGCTGTATCATTTTGCAGATCATTACTCATCGTTATGACCATCCCTTACTTAAAGTGCAAATTACAGTATCTAAAAAAATCTATACCATGACTATACTACTTAACTAATTACTTATAACTCCAAATTCTTGACTCGGTGATCCCCTATTTCTTCAACTTCGGGTCGAGAGCGTCACGCAGCCCGTCGCCGAGCAATGTGAAAGCAAAGCTGGTTATCACTATGAAAAGGCCGGGGTATAGCGCTATATGCGGCGCATTCCTCATGAAACTCCGTCCGGCTGATACAAGCGCGCCCCATTCCGGCGTTGGTACCGATATTCCGAATCCAAGGAAGCTGAGGCTGGCCGCTTCAATGATTGCAGCGCCCATCCTGGTAGTCAGCAGTACGATAAGCGGCGACAGGCTGTTCGGAAGAACTTGCGCAAACACTATCCTGAAGTTTGACATGCCTATAGCGCGCGAAGCTTCGACGAATTCGTCATCCTTGACGCTGATTACCGCCGCCCTCGCCATACGCACGAACATAGGAATGATCGATACACCGACGGCGGTCATGAGGTTGGTAAGGCTATTGCCTAATAGCGTTACGATCACCATCCCGAGAAGCAATCCTGGTATCGACGCCAGGACGTCTGACGCGCGCATTACTATTTCTTCAAACACGCCTCCGTAATAACCTGCTGTCGCTCCAAAGAAGGTGCCAATAATAAAACCTATCGTGACTGCTCCGAAACCGACTGCAAGAGAGTATCTGGAGCCGTATATTGTCCTTAAAAACAAATCGCGCCCCATATCGTCGGTGCCAAAGATGTGCGCGGCGCTTGGCGGCGCGTACCGGTTCGCGGGGTCTATTGCTATTATATCATTATAAGTTACGAAGAAAAACGTGTAGATCATCAACAGGACGACTACGATAAGCACGGCAAGACCGAAAACAGCGCCCACGTTGGTTCTCATCCTATACAAGCTCTCTGCAAGAAGTCCCCTCTTCTCATATTGACGGGAGATTAAGTTTTTTGGATTTTTCCTGCTCATGCTGCTACCCTCCTTTTCTTGCGGACTGGCGCATACTGAGCCCTTATTCGCGGATCTACGAATGCATACATGATATCCACTAACATCAACAAAACGACATACATGATCGCTGTAAGTATGACGCAGCCGGTAGCAAGCGTCGTGTCCCGTCGCGAGACGGCATGCACCGTCATCTGCCCTACTCCGGGCCATGTGAACACTGCCTCAACAATTGCAGATCCGGCAATCATGCGACTGATCATTAACCCTATCTGTGTTATTATAGGTATCCAGGCATTCCTAAGGGCGTGCCTTGTCGTGACTTTGATCTCCGCTAGACCTTTTGAGCGCGCTGTGCGGATGTAGTCCTGCCGCTTTACCTCAAGCATAGCGGATCTCGTCTGCCTGACGGTTGGCCCCGCCATTATCAGTCCTGCTGTTACACAAGGCATTATATAACACTTCCATGTGCCGTCATAGCCGGCTGGAAGCCATTTTAAATCAATAGAAAACCACAATAAAAACAGGAGAGCGAGCCAGAATGTAGGCATCGCCATCCCGAACATAGAAATCACTGTTATTATATTATCCAGTATCGTGCCCGCGTATTTGGCTGCGAGTATACCAAGCGGTATAGCAAGGGCTACGCTGATCACGAGCCCGATAATAGCAATTTCCAACGTTCTAGGAAACCTATTGACATATAGTTCCCATACTGTTTCGCCGCTTAGCTGCGATGTTCCCAAATCGCCTTGAACCAATCCTATCATGTACAAACCATAGCGGTACATTGTCGGCTTGTCAAGATGGTATTGCGCCCTGAGCGTGTCAATCTGCTCCTGCGTCATCTCATCCGATATCATCATGTCGACAATAGTGCCTGGCGCTAGATCCATCAGCACAAATATAATTAAAGACACTAATATAATTATTGGTATCATCCAAAGAATGCGTGTTATTATATAACGCAGCATTATTGCATTACCCTCTTTCATTTTCCGAAGGCAGGCGGCAAGCCCCCCTGACGGGAGGCTTTCCAGCCGTCTGCCTTAGAAAGTCGTTCTCCGGTGGTTTGCGGCGTTTTTATGTTTCAATCTGGACAAGTATTATTGTGCTACCATATAAATGCCGCTTATGTCGTGCATTCCATTAGGCATGAACATTATGCCGCCAATGCCTTGTGTGATACCAATAACCTGTTCCATGTGGTAGTTGGTAAGATACGGGATATCTTCAGCGACTATTTCCTGTATCCTTCTATAGAGCCTCTCGCGCTCTGCGGCGTCGAGTGTCGCTGCAGCCTCATCGAACAACGCTACAACCTCGGGGTTGTTATACTGCGCTCTATTGCCGACAACGCCTGGATAAAGCATGCCTCTTGCGGAAGACGCCCACTGCTGGAATTCCGCGCCGGAAATCATCATTTGGGTTTGCGTGCTACCCCAGGAAGCGATAGCCGCTGCTCCCGCCTGGTCGGTCTCGCGAACTGTAATAGTTATACCTATTTCCGCTAAGTTTGTTAGATAAACTTGCGCAATAATTGCGGCTTGCGGGTTCGAAGTGAGTATCTCTATAGTCTCGCCGTTATAGGACGAAGCCGCAAGGTATTCTCTGGCTGTGTCAAGGTTTCTCTCGATCTTGGGGACATCTGTGTTGCGGAACTCTGTCCGGTATCCCCAGAATATCGGGTTATCCGGTATTGTCGCGTACCCATCCCTGGAAAGATCAGCGCCTGTTTGCCTGTCAATGGCATATGCCACTGCCCTTCTGAAATTAACATCACTTGTTATCGGGACGCTGGTATTGAAGCCCAGATACATGATGTTAGTCAATGTATATGAAGTCAATTCGAGATTTGGATTGTCTATAATGTATGGTACGCTCTGTGGTTGGAGGGAATATACGACATTGGCCTCTCCGCTTTCAAGCATAGCGACCCTGGCGGTTTCCTCAGTAACGGTTCTTAATGTGAAGAGCTTTGTTACCGGCACTTCGCCCCAATAGTTTTCATTCCTGCGCCATGTGGTATGGTCATTGGGTACGAACTCATCAACTATCCATGCGCCTGTTCCTATCCAGTAACCACGTTCGGGATCTGCTTCGCAAGCCGCTCTGTTTACCATACCGCAAGCGGGCCATGATAGGTTGGCGACAAAATCAACATTTACCCTGCTTAACCTGATCACAATTTCGTAGTCGTTCACAACGTCATAGCTATCGACCATTGCCCACCTGTCATAGACTTGCGTGCCGGGACTTGCCAGAGCTCTATCTATGTTGTATGCAACGTCATCTGCAGTGAATTTCTCGCCATTATGGAAATAGACGTCATCCCTGAGCCGGAACG
>Ga0082212_10004406_pt1 | contig 19528 bp, 12 predicted proteins | sample TergutNt197P3_FD_71548 | JGI IMG/M metagenome (GOLD analysis project Ga0082212, IMG submission 71548) | Neocapritermes taracua P3 segment gut microbial communities from Petit-Saut dam, French Guiana - Nt197 P3 | ecosystem: Host-associated > Arthropoda: Insects > Digestive system > Gut ... | reverse complement strand
ATTGATCGCTATATTGGAGAGATGGGAAATATCGTTTTCTCTAAGAACTCCGATAGGAAAAAGACTGCACAGCTAAACAAGAATACTGATAACACCTGGTGGGCTCTGCGCGCTTTTACCTATGATGTGGACCTCTCATTATCAGTCAACGAAATGATATACAACACCTCAGGCACGGATGAGGTCATCATTCCAACGGAAAAAATGGTTGAGTTACTATCAAAGTACAGGCTTCCTGTTAGAAAATGCCGGGCCTTTGACATCAACATCCGACTTGATCTCGATGGAAAAGATGCGGTCCGCAGATTGCGCGTACCGGCGGATATTACATTTGAAAGACTCCATAAGCTGCTGCAAACTGCCTTTGGATGGCTGGATTATCATTTATTCAGCTTTGGTATGTTTGAGGAGTGGAGTGATAATTACTACGCTGTTCCGGACGTTGAGTTGGTAATGAGCGAAGAGGATCTTGATGTCAACCCGGATGCAGTAATTATGAAAGGATTGAAGTTATCCGATTATATACCGGAATATCGAAAGATTCTGTACGTGTATGACTTCGGAGACGATTGGCATCATTATATTGAATTAGAGGGCATCGTCGACGATTGCGGCGATAATCTTCCTCTACTACTATCAGGCGAGGGGGATGCGCCTCCGGAAGATGTGGGCGGGCCGGGAGGCTATGCTGAATTTCTTAGCATCATTGCCGATCCTACACATGAGGCGTATGAGTACATGATCAAGTGGGCAAAGTCGCTTTGGTGGAAACCTTTTGATTTTGACTTATCAGCCAGGCGAGTCAATCCCAACCAAGCGCGTGCCAATAACGTGAAGAAATCAAGCGCTTCAACGCCGGATGGAGTCGTTGCGGAGGTAGGGGTAAAACATCTCGAAAATGCTCGATTTATTCTAGAGTTCATCAGGAAGAATCCGGATAATTGGGGTACTGTTATTGCATCTGAGCCACAATGGATATGCTGCAATTGCGGCGACCCGGCAAAGGTCATTGTTGACGATTACAGCGCTATGGTAATCGGGAAACTATGTGAAAGCTGCTATAACATAATGATGGCTGAGTACACCGGGGCAAGTATTCCGGATACCGTACCAACGCGGCTCTCAGTGAAAGGCAGGAACGGTAAACCTGTCGAGTTTGACGTCGAATATCTGGTTTTCGAGACCGGTAAGACATTAACCGCTACTGAAACAGGCAAACGAAAACGAAAGGCTGACGTATTCGGGACGCTCGATGACGATTTTGACTCTATGCTCGATACACTTATGACTCGGATCAAGAAAGCATTGGGCGTCACTTATATGGACAAGGACGGGCATATAAAAGGAGACAAAGCAGTAGGATACGTCGGTTACGACCATGAACGCGGTGAATGTAGTATTATTATTGATGGAATGCCCTACACTTTTCATGATTTTGAGAAGATAATATCAGCACGCGAAGGGTGGAAAGTCAAGATTGAGTTCGCAAGCATCGGCGACGAGCTTGACTAAGATCGGTCGTCTTCATAACTGAGCTACAAGCCGCAATTGTTGTTTATACTACTATATACTTTATATGCTGCGGTGATAATTATGATCAATATGGGGACTTGTTGAAATGAGCAAAGTTGATAATTTAAGCCTAGCTAAGGTAGCGCTGAGTTCAGTTGTCAATGAATACTTGACAACTGCCGCAATGCAACCTTCGCAATAAACACCAAGCCCATCATGCACCGTCAGGTTTCATATAAGTCATTCTACCGAATCGAGGTTATCCCGCATGGCTTACAGCGAACTCACCAAGGACATCTCCCGTATTCGCGAGTATATGCGGGAATTCTTCGTTTATGGGTTTCGAAGCCGCGAAGAAGTCGGCAGCAAGTCCGCCCGCAGCTATGACAATGAAAGGCGCCGTATTGAGAGCTGGCTGGGCGATTATATGGCCTTTCGCCAGGACACTACCGGCAAAAACGTATTCATCTCTGTAGACAGCCGCCGCGTTCCGCAAAACCCTCTGTATCAGGCTTGGCGGGCTGCTAGTTTCACCAGAAACGATATCACCCTGCACTTTTGGCTGCTTGACATCCTATCGTCAGATGAAGCGATGTCTCTGGCTGATATTATAGAAACAATCGACCGGGACTATCTGCGCTTGTTTGAGAACGCAGACCCTATAGATGAATCCACGCTAAGAAAAAAGCTGAAAGAGTATGTGGATATTGGGTTTATCGTTGCCGAAAGGCAGGGCAAGCAGCTTGTGTACAGGTTATCCTCTGATAGTGTCGACCTGCAATCGTGGCGCGACGCGATTGCCTTTTTCGCTGAAGATAACCCGCTTGGAGTCATCGGTTCATTTTTGTTAGACAAGCTTAGCGGTTTACCACAGTACATAACCTTTAAGCATAATTACCTGCTTTTCGCACCGGACAGCGGCATAATGATGGAGTTACTGAAAGCCGTTAATGAACACCGGGTGGTGGAACTGGAGGTTTACCCGAGCAAGCGGCGTACCGTACTTCCACTGAAAATATTCATCAGTACGCAGGGCGGGCGGCAATACGTCGCCGGTTGCTATACCCGGACAAAGCGCATTACATTCTTCCGTCTTGACGCGATCAAGAAGGTAGTGCCGCTGGACAACGTCCCGGATTACGAAGCATATGCAGAAATTTTCGCAAACTATCGCAAGCACTTATGGGGTGTGTCTGTCGGGCAGGAAGATCATTTGGAACATATTGAGATGATCTTGAAAGTGGAATCGGACGAGCGGTATATTGTCGGACGTATGGAACGGGAAAAACGCTGTGGTCAGGTTGAGCAGCTTTCTGATAATCTTTGGCGGTTTACTGCCTATGTATACGACGCGCAGGAAATGCTGCCGTGGCTTCGCACTTTTACAGGGAGAATAGTTTCACTTTCCTGTACGAACAAAGCTGTTGAAAAAGGCTTCTATACCGATCTTGAGGCACTTACCGCACTATACGGAGGTGACGGCGATGCTGTTTAGTGAGGTTTACAGCGCGTATTTCAACGCTGTCGCCGCTATACTTAGCGAGGCGTTACATGGCGGCCTTACCGAGAAGCGCATGACGGAAATTTCAAATGAGAAAGCGTTCGCCGAAAGTTTCCTGACTATCATTCCCGCATTGAAAAACGAAGAATGGCTTCTTCTGACCCACACCGGGCAAACGCCGATACGAAAACCGCCCCAAATGCCGTTGACAATGCTGCAAAAACGCTGGCTGAAAGCCTTGCTTAATGACCCGCGAATTGCTCTGTTCTCACCGGATACATCCGGGCTTGAGGGGATCGAGCCGCTTTTTACCACAGATGATTTCGTGTTTTTTGACCGCTACGCTGACGGAGACCCATTCGGCGAAAATAACTACATCAATAACTTCCGTATCATACTATGTGCGCTGCGGGAACGCCGCAAACTGAAGATCAACTATGCTAACCGACACGGAAAGCTGATGACTGGTACATATAACCCTTGGAAACTGGAGTATTCCGCAAAGGATGATAAATTCCGTCTGCTGACCAACGGCAGTTATTTCGGCGCGACAATCAATCTTGGCCGCATAATAAACTGTGAAATGTCAGATGATTATGAACCGGACTTACTACACGAGACCCAGCGTGAAGCAATAATCATTTTTGAACTCACCGACGAACGAAACGCGCTGGAGCGGGTATTGCTGCACTTTGCAGATTGCCGGAAAGAGACCAGCCGCCTGGATAGCAAACACTACCAGGTTATCCTGTGGTACGACCCGCAGGACGAGACTGAAATCCTCATCCGCATACTATCCTTTGGACAGATGATTCGGGTGACCTCGCCGGAAAGCTTTATATATCTTATAAAGGAGCGTGTTATCAGACAGCAAAATCTACTTAATAGCTGACCTCGCAACTTTTTTTCCATGATTATCATTCATTCCCGTGTTACTCTTGCCTCCGTAAAGCGCAGACAGCAACTCATATGGTTTGAGGCGCGGCACGGCGTAAATGCCACCGCGAGGGCGAAAGCCCCCAGAAAAATGCGCTTTGAAACGCAAAGCACATACAGCAGTAAATCTCTCACCTTTCTCCCCGAGGGATGAGTCCCCGGGATGTGCTTTGAAAAGATGCCAACAGCAATTACTGCAAATAGCATGGTTAGCCGCCATGCACCCGCTTCAAGGGCGGGGTTACGGCGCGACGGCATCTTGTAAATCAATAAGGCGCGTACAGCAAACAATACAACATCTTGAAAATGTACGAAGTTTCAGCTTCCGCGCCTTGTAGAAATCAACTAAGACACATACAGCAAAAATACATTCGACTGTTAATCGAAAGAGTTGTCCGTAAGGATGTGTCTTGTTTTTGGAAAGGAATGAAGATCATGTTGCAGTATTTGAAAAAGCAAGCTAACCGTACATACACCGAGAATGATGCGGTTACGAAAATAACCACCGGCTCGGACTGCCTCGATCTGTTCGCGACTATCGGCGCGCTGCGCAGCGAAACGGACGATGAGATTGTTACCCGGTACAATCGCGCATGGGCGGAAAATCCCACGCTTGCTGTAAGGACTCTGTTCTTTGCCCGTGATATACGCGGCGGTCTGGGCGAGCGAAAGGTGTTCCGCACGATACTTCGCCATATGGCGAATGATATGCCCTCCTGCGCTAATAAGAATCTGTGGGCAGTTTCAGAGTTCGGGCGCTGGGATGACCTGCTTGTTTTGCTTGACTCCCCTTTGCGGCAGGATGTTATTACATATATCAAGGCGCAGCTTGACGCGGATATAAAATCCATTGAATGCGATGGCGCGGTTTCTCTGTTGGGAAAATGGCTGCCTTCGGTCAACGCGCACAATGCTGACACCGTGCGTTATGGTAAGATGATCGCTAAGGCTTTGAGTATGACCGAGGCAGAGTACCGCCGTACTCTGAGCAAGCTGCGCGCGCGGATCGCAATCATAGAAAACAACCTTCGCGAAAAGGACTATACCTTCGATTACGAAAAGCAGCCCTCCAAGGCTATGATGAAATACCGCAAGGCGTTTCTGCGTAACGACGGCGAGCGTTACAAGGATTTTCTCGGTCGCGTGGTAAAGGGCGAAGCCAAGTTGCATACAGGCACGGTTTATCCCTACGATGTGATACGCTCCATCGTCTCCGGTTCCATAAACGAGAATGAGCGTAAGAGCGTGGATGTGACGTGGAAGGCTCTGGAGGATTTCACCCGGTGCGAAAACGCCCTTGCTGTGATCGACGGTTCCGGTTCCATGTACGGTTTCGGCAATCCTAAACCGGCTGAGGTTGCGCTGTCGCTTGGCGTATACTTCGCCGAGCGCAGCAAGGGAGCGTTTGCCAACCACTTTATCACGTTTTCAAGCAAGCCCCGCCTTGTGGAGATCAAGGGTGCGGATATCTTTGAGAAGGTCAAGTATTGCATGAGCTTTAACGAGGTTGCCAACACCAACATAAAAGCCGTGTTTGACTTGATACTCTCCACTGCCGTTAAGCACAAGTTACCCCAGAGCGATCTTCCTGCAACACTGTACATAATATCCGATATGGAGTTTGATTCTTGCGTCGAAAACGCGGATATCACAAATTTCGAATATGCAAAAGCGGCGTTTGGCGCCCAAGGATATACGCTGCCGACTGTGGTGTTCTGGAATGTCCAAAGCAGAAATGAGCAGCAGCCGGTCACGCTGAACGAACAGGGCGTTGTGCTGGTTTCCGGCGCGAGTCCCCGTGTATTCTCAATGATACAGTCCGGCAATCTGTCGCCAATGGCGTTCATGCTCGATACATTGAACGCGGAGAGATACGCAAAGATAGAGTTGTAAATGTTATGCGAAATTACAACGAACATAAAGGAAAATTTCCATGATTACAATAAAGGGCGTACATAACACAGCTATTTGTTACACCTCACAGCTTGAGAAAACAGCGGCGGAGCAGATTACGACCGTATGCGATCAGGAGGCATTCGCCGACAGCAAAATCCGAATCATGCCTGATGTTCACGCCGGGATGGGATGTACTATTGGCACTACGATGACGATAACAAATAAAATCGTGCCGGGTATGGTCGGCGTGGACATAGGGTGCGGCATGGAAACGGTGAAAATCGCGGAGCAAAATACTGATTTTGCCACGCTCGATAAGCTCATACGCCACGAAATACCCAGTGGACGCGACATCCGCAAGTCGGAACACTCGCTGAACGACGAGATTGACCTGACTGCCTTGCGCTGCGTGTCGGAGGTCAACCTCGTCCGCGCAAGGCGCAGCATTGGTACGCTTGGCGGAGGTAACCATTTCATCGAGATCGACCGAAACGACGGCGGCGAGTTGTACCTTGTCGTACATTCAGGCAGTCGGCATATCGGGAATGAAGTGGCGAGGTGGTATCAAGACGAGGCATTCCGCGCGCTCTCCGGAGGTTCAAAAAAGCAAATTGCGGAGGCTATCTCCGCATTGAAAGTCGAAGGGCGTGAACGCGAGATAAACGAAACGATAAAACGGCTGAAAAGCGCTAAAACAGACGCCATTCCAAGGGACCTCGCCTATATCAGCGGAGAACTGTTCGACGACTATATCCACGATATGAAGTTAATTCAGCAATTCGCCGTGCTGAACCGCAAAGCCATGGCCGAGGTAATCCTTCGTGGAATGAATATGACAGAAACCGAACGTTTCACGACCACGCACAATTACATAGACACGGACACAATGATACTCCGGAAAGGTGCGGTGTCGGCGAAACGCGGCGAACGTCTGCTGATTCCGATAAATATGCGTGACGGGAGCTTGATCTGCGTCGGCAAGGGTAATGACGACTGGAATCAGTCCGCTCCACATGGCGCGGGACGGCTGATGAGCCGCAAAGCGGCGTTTAGAACGCTGTCGATGGATGAGTATTCCTCCGAAATGAGAGGTGTGTTCACCACAAGCGTCAACAAAGATACGCTCGATGAGTCGCCGATGGCGTATAAACCGATAGACGAAATCGTCGCTCACATCGCGCCGACCGCCGATATTGTCGAGCGGGTGCGTCCGGTGTATAATTTCAAGGCGAGTGAATGAACAGACTGCGGAGAAGGCGTCACGTACGGCAATGTAAAAAAAAAGAAGCCCCCTGTCACTCTGATGGAATATCAGGTTGAACCGAGGGCTGATTTATTAGATGTTTTGTGATATTATTATTCGCGAGGATTAACCTTGCATTATAACCGTATTGAACAGAGTCACGTAAGCGCCGAATGGGAGTACAGTTAGATTATGACGTATGCAGATCTTGCTCTCGCTCGTAACAGGATGGTCGAGGATCAACTGATACCGAGAGCTGTTGTTTCCGGAACTGTTCTGGATGCTATGCGCAACGTTCCCCGCCACTTGTTTATCCCGGAGAATCTGCAATCATACGCATACGATGATACGCCTCTGCCAATCGGTTCAGGCCAGACGATTTCACAACCATATATTGTCGCGTATATGACTGAACAGCTTGAGCCATACCCCGGCATGAAAGTCCTTGAGGTAGGAACAGGTTCGGGGTATCAAGCCGCGATTTTGGCATATCTTGGCTGTGATGTATACTCGATAGAATTGCTGGAAGAGCTTGCGGGCAAATCAAAGGCACTTCTGTCCGATTTACATTTCAATAATGTAAAGGTAAAATGCGCCAATGGCTATCGTGGTTGGCCGGAGGAAGCGCCGTTTGACGCAATCATCGTTACCGCAGCTCCTGAGACAGTACCGCAAATGCTTGTTGATCAGCTGAAAGATGGCGGGAAGCTGATGATCCCGGTTGGCAGAGCCGGCACAGTGCAAAGCCTCAAGAGTATATCTAAACATGATGATTCTGTTAATGTACGTGACTTGCTTTTAGTGAGTTTTGTTCCAATGGTAGAATGAGGGCAGGGCGATATGGAGTTTATGAAATCGTTGTGAACTACAATCGGGGGTATACACCATGAGTTCTCCTATAATCGGCGTTACGCCACTCTGGGACGAAGATAAATACAGCCTCTGGATGCTGCCCGGGTATATGGACGGCATTAAGAACTCCGGCGGCTTGCCGATCATGCTCCCGCTGACTTCAGATGCGGAGCAAATTGAGGAAATATGCCGGACTGTAGACGGTTTGCTGTTTACGGGAGGGCAAGACGTCTACCCGGGACTCTACGGCTGTGATCAGCGTGACTGCTGCGGTCCTGTTTGCAAAGAGCGCGACGATATGGAAATTGCGCTTTTCATAAAAGCTGTCACAGACTTCAACTTGCCCGTGCTTGGGATATGCAGGGGGCTGCAACTTATCAATGCTGCTCTTGGCGGAACGCTCTATCAGGATCTGCATGCAGAGTACCGGAGCAATATCGAGGTTGAGCATCAGCAAAAAGAGCCTCCGGGCACGCCAACGCATTATGTATCGATAGAGAGAGCGCGCCCGTTGCATGCGCTTTTTGGAGCCGACAGGATAGTTGTGAACAGCGGCCATCATCAAGCTATCTGTGAGTTGGCGCCAAAGCTTGAGACCATGGCTTGCGCTGAGGATGGGCTGATAGAGGCCGCGTTTATGCCGGATATGAAATTCGTTTGGGCGGTGCAATGGCACCCGGAATGCATGTTGAATGACTATAACAGCCATGCGCTGTTTGACGCCTTTGTGGGAGCCGGCAGAAAGTACGTAGAGTCTAAGGAACTGTAAGACAATTCCTAAGTTGGGCATTGTGCGTAAATGGGCGGTATGGCGGCACTGTCATCAACGCCGCAAAGCGTGTCTTTGATGTTATTTGCTCAAACGGCGCGACTGTGTCCCGGCATGATTTCTAGTTGAAGGTCATAATGACCTTCAACTAGAAAAAAGGAAAGCAAGTGTCCGGATCGCATATTTTTCCAATTGTACCAGAATACATATCTTGCTCCGATTTTACATGTCGAGCAAATGAACCGTCCCCTTGCTTTGTGCTAAACTGTGAAGTGCCTTTAATGTGTGATGACTGTCGACGCTAATGACAGAAGACGGACGCGCCCGCTGCAAAGCGGGCGTAACTCCTGTAAATGCAAAGAAAAACTCTGATAATCACAATTATGAAGATTTTTCATAATTGTGTATTGACATTAAAGTTGCTTTATACCTTATGCTTATTCCGGAGTAGATAATCAGTTTTAGCGTGTGTAAAAAGAATCAAATAAAAAAACCAGGAGGAATTAAGCATGTCGTATCAAACAACCAAAGAGCATGAAGCTTTGCGGGCAAGTGTCAGAGCATTTGCTGAAAAAGAAGTTAAACCGATCGCTTTCATGCTTGACCAGGAAAACGCGTTTCCCGGCGAACAGGTGGGTATGCTCGGTGAAATGGGCCTTATGGGCATACCATTCCCAAAAGCTTATGGCGGAGCCGAACTCGACTACATCAGCTACGCCATTGCAGTGGAAGAATTGAGCAGGGTAGACGGCGGCACAGGCGTGATACTGTCCGCTCACACGTCGCTTTGTTCGTGGCCTATTTACGCGTTCGGGACGGAGGAACAGAAGGAAAAATACCTTGTACCTCTGGCAAGCGGCAAGAAAATCGGCGCGTTCGGAATCACGGAACCCAATGCCGGCAGCGACGCGGTGGGCACTGAGTCGACCGCTGACCGCGAGGGCGACTACTACATTCTCAACGGCGGCAAGATTTTCACAACCAACGCTGATAAAGCCGACACATACGTTGTCACGGCGGTGACGAATCCGGGTCTCGGTTCGCGCGGGATCAGCGCCTTTATCATCGAGAAGGGCTGGGAAGGGTTCACATTCGGAACACATTATGACAAACTTGGCATCCGCTCTTCTTCAACTGCGGAGCTCGTGTTCAACAATGTCAGGGTCCCCAGGGAGAACCTTCTTGGTAAGGAAGGCGAAGGCTTCAGGATAGCAATGGCTACTCTGGACGGAGGCAGGATCGGTATCGCGGCCCAGGCGCTCGGAATAGCTCAGGGCGCTTTTGAGGAAGCGCTCGCGTATTCAAAAGAGCGCGCGCAGTTCGGCAAGCCGATCGCTTACAACCAGGCCATCTCATTTAAAATCGCGGATATGGCGACAAAAATCCGCTCCGCGCGACTCATGGTTTACAGCAGCGCCGAGCTCAAGCAAAACGGCCAGCCTTACGCGATGGAATCCGCCATGGCGAAACAGTACGCTTCGGACATTTGCCTCGAAGTAGTGAACGAAGCCCTTCAGATTTTCGGAGGCGCCGGCTTCATGAAGGGCATGGCGGTAGAAAGAGCCTACCGCGACGCGAAGATCACCACGATTTACGAGGGCACGAACGAGATACAGCGTGTCGTAATCGCAAACTATATCATCGGCAAGGCGCCGAAAGACGCTGCCCTGAAAGTTAAGAAGGCAGGTCCGGTCACCGGCGTCAGGAAGAAGATAATACTGAAAGACGGCACTGCCGAAGAGCAGGTCGCGAAACTTGTCGAATCACTTAAAGCCGACGGCTATGACTTTACGGTCGGTATCGACATCGACACCCCGATAGCGCTCGCAAGCCGCGTAGTCAGCGCGGGCCAGGGTATCGGCGCCGCCGGGAACCTGAGCGTCATCGAATCGCTTGCCTATCAGGCGGGAGCCGCGCTGGGTTGTTCGCGCCCTGTGGCTGAAACGCTTCGTTATCTGCCGCTTAACAGATATGTCGGCATGTCAGGCCAGAAATTCACCGGAAACCTCTACATAGCAGTTGGAATCTCCGGAGCGGGCCAGCATTTAAAGGGAATCAGGACCGCCTCAACGATAGTCGCGATAAACAATAACGCGAGCGCTCCGATCTTCAAGAACTGCGACTATGGTATTGTCGGCGACTGGGCAGTAATAGTGCCGCTTCTCACTCAAGCTCTTGACAACGGCCAGCCCAAGACGGAACTGCCGCAGGTAAGGAAGATCAGGCGCGCCGTCCCGAAGAAACTGCCGCCGAACTACAAGATCCACACCTGCAGCGGATGCGGTTATGAGTATGTCCAGGATGTTGGAGACGAAGAAAACGACGTTCTCCCCGGCACGCCGTTCGCGATGCTGCCCGGAGAATGGATATGCCCGATCTGCGGCGACGAAAAAGAGAATTTCATCTAGGCAGAGCTTTCTCAGGCGACGGCTTATCATCAGAGCCGCCGGGGTCGCCGGGGCTGCCAGGGCCGCCAGGGCTGCCAGAGCCGCCGGGGCCGCCAGGGCCGCCAGGGCTGCCCGGCAGACAACAAAATTAGAACTCACAAAATACAAGGAGGTCAATGAAATGCATTGCGTAAGAAAAGTTACCGACGATTTATACTGGGTGGGCGCGAATGAGCGCAGGCTTGCGCTCTTTGAGAACATCCATCCGATCCCTGAAGGGGTCTCGTATAACGCATATTTATTAATGGACGAAAAAACTGTTTTATTTGATACCGTGGATTGGGCGGTCTGCCGTCAGTTCCTCGAAAATATCGAATACGTACTCGACGGCCGACCCCTCGACTACATGGTGATAAACCACCTGGAACCCGACCACGCGGCCTGTATCGACGAGATACTGGTCAGATATCCCGAAACTGTCATCATAAGCAACGAAAAAGCATTCATGTTCATGCGGCAGTTCGGATTCCACCTTGAACAGCATCGTATTGATGAAGTTGTAGAGATGGACACAAGGTGCTTCGGAAAACACACGATCGCCTTCGTCTACGCCCCGATGGTACACTGGCCGGAAGCCATGGTCAGCTTTGACGTCACCAACGGCGTCCTGTTTTCAGCGGACGCGTTCGGCTCGTTCGGCTCGCTGGACGGCAAGCTGTTCAACGATGAAATAGACTTCGACCGTGACTGGATCGACAGCGCCAGGCGCTATCTCACCAACATAGTCGGCAAATACGGACCGCACATCCAGCATCTGCTCAAGAAGGCGGGAACGATCGACATCAAGATGTTCTGCCCTCTGCACGGCCCGGTTTGGCGCACCGATCTCGGCTATTTCCTCGAGAAGTATGACAAGTGGAGCAGGTATGAACCGGAAGAAAAAGGCGTCCTGATAATCTATGCGTCTATGTACGGAAACACTGAGGCGGCCGCGACGGCAATGGCGACCATGCTGGTTGAAAAAGGGATCAGAAACGTAAAAATGTTCGACGTCTCTTCGACGCATGTTTCCTATCTGATTGCCGAGACGTTCAAATACAGCCACGTAGTCCTTGCGTCCGTAACGTACAATCTGGGCATTTATCCGCTGATCCACAATTATCTCATGGATATGAAGGCCCTGGATCTGCAAAAGAGAACATTCGCGATAATGGAAAACGGTTCATGGGCGCCCAAAGCGGGAGACCTGATATACGAGTTCCTCGACAAGGAACTGAAGGAGATCACGATCCTTGACGAGCGGGTCACCCTGACGTCCTCCCGCTCTGAACTGAACGACCCTGAAATGGAGAACTTGGTTAACGCGCTTGTCGAATCGGTCAACGCCGGGTAAGAAGGAACAATAGGGCGCCGCTGAAAACCCAAGGCGTTAGGTTTCCGGAGGCGCCCATTAGTAAAACAGTTCCGCCTGAGCCCTTCGCGCGTACATCTCTTCCAGTTCCCGCTTGTGATAGAGGTAACCCTCGTCGTCAAAGTATTTCGCGTTTGCGGGGCACCTCTTGACACACGCGCAGCACTTGGTACAAACGCCCGGGATCTCGCTGACATTTGCCGGATCTATGGATCCCATTGTACAGATCTCTGAGCATAATCCGCAATTTACACATTTCGATTTATCTGTTTTCGGCTTGACTTTCAGGATATTGATTTGGTTGCCGAAGCGATCTCGCGGGGTGTAGTACGGGCGAACCGGCTCGTTGCCTTTCACCGAAACGGCTTCGACCGGCGGAGCGGTCAATTTCAGTAACTTAACCGCAGTATTTTCGCCGAGCTCTCCGGCTAAAGCCATATCGCCGGCATCAGGCCTTCCGGCGCCGAGAACAGCGGAGAACGAGTGTTCTCCGACAAACGCCCCCGCAGAAATACAGTAAAACCCGCTTCCCTGCATTATATCGCGCAACTCTATCAAGGCGTCGTCATAACTGCGGTTGCCAAAGAGGGTGACCGCAGTGGCCGGCGTCCCGTTCCCCCGAACTTTCTCTTTCAGAAAAGGCAGCAACAGGTTTGGTACTCTCCCGGCATAAACAGGTATCCCGAGTACCACATAGTCGTCTTCCGAGAATGTCAGCGGCCGGACCCTTTCCCCGGGCAGGCTGAATGAACAGGCCTTGTACTCCGCGCCTAAAAGCGTTGCGGCTGCCGTTGCTGCGCATGTGGTTATCTTCTCCGTCGTACCGGTCGCGCTGAAATATACGCACCGGACTGTTCTGATTTTCATCGCGAAGCCTCCCCTCAAATTTCATTATAACTGTTTTCAGGGAAAACACAACTTAAGTAAACGAGGTTAAAATCATGAATACAACAGGTTGGGAATCAATATATAAAGAACGGCTGACCACAGCGGACGAAGCCGTCAAACACATCAAGTCCGGCAACCGTATTTCTGTCGGGCACAGCGTGGGTGAACCCACTCATCTTGTGGACGCTCTTGTTAGAAACAAAGAGCGGTATACCGACGTCGAGATAACCCACATGGTCCCTATGGGAAAGTCTGAATACGCGCAGCCCGGAATGGAAAAACACTTCCGCCACATCTCGCAGTTTGTCGGAGGGGTCACGCGCGGAACCATAAAAGCGGGGCATGGCGATTTTGTTCCCTGCTTCTTTTCGCAGATCCCGCTGCAGCTTGACACAACGCTCAAACCGGACGTCGCTATGGTAAACCTGTCGCCGCCGGACGAGCACGGCTACTGCAGCTTCGGCGTTTCGGTGGACTATACCAAGCGTTCCGCTGAAGTCGCGCCGCTGGTAATCGCCCAGATCAACAAGTATATGCCCCGAACAATGGGCGATTGCTTTATTCACGTATCAGACATCGATCTGATCGTTGAGCACGACGCTCCGCTGATAGAGCTTCCGCCTCCGAGAATCTCGGACGTCGAGAGGGCGATCGGGGAAAACTGCGCCAGTATCGTCAAAGACGGCGATTGCCTCCAACTCGGGATCGGCGCGATACCCGACGCGGTACTCCTGTTCCTGAAAGACAAAAAAGACCTCGGGATACATTCGGAAATGTTCTCCGACGGCGTCGTAGAACTGGTGGAAGCCGGGGTCATAAATAACTCAAGGAAAAACCTCCACAGAGGAAAGATGCTGGCGACATTCCTCATGGGCACGCAGCGGCTGTATGATTTTGTGCATAACAATCCTGCCGTGGCCATGTACCCGTCCACCTATACGAATGATCCTCTGATCGCAGGTCAAAACGATAATCTGGTATCAATAAATTCCTGCGTTCAGGTTGACTTGCTGGGGCAAGTCTGCTCCGAGATGGTCGGGACGACACAGATCTCCGCTGTCGGCGGACAGGTCGATTTTGTACGCGCCGCGGCGATAAGCAAGGGCGGCCGGTCGATCATCGCGATGGCGTCCACCGCTGCCGGCGGCGAGATTTCAAAGATAGTGCCCACGCTTGACGAGGGAGCGGTAGTGACCACTTCGAGGAACGATGTGCAGTACATCATAACGGAGTACGGGATAGCTGACCTGCGTTACCATACAGTCCGCGACCGCGCCAGAATGCTTATAAACATAGCGCATCCGAAATTCCGCGATTCGCTGATCGAGGCGTTTGAAAAGCGGTTCAATGACAGGTTCCTGCGCGAGATACGCCCTCTGGCTGCCGGACAATGCCAGTCCGCCTGAGGGCAGGGAAAGCAACGAAAGCAAGGGGACGGTTCATCTGCTTGGCAGGCCAAGCAGATGAACCGTCCCCTTGCTTTCCCTTGCTTTGTCTTGCTTTCCTATTCGATCAGACCGTATTTCTGCTTGATACGGTCCAGTTTTTCCAGCATCGGGCGCGATATTACCGCGAGGAACGTCGCGGTCGCGGCGGCGTGCACAAGGTCGAAGGGTATGCCTTGCAAATACGCGGCAAGCAGCATACCGCCCGTCGGCGCGTTTTGGTACATAAGTACAGACGCCGGGTTCATGATACCGCCATAGACGATAAGCGTGACAAACGCGCCGAATATGGCGAGGGAAGCGGGAAATCGGCGCAATATGCCCTTTCGGAACAACACGCCCGCGAGGAAACCGACGACGCCGAACGCGAACATCTGGTAGGGGGTCCACGGTCCCTGCCCGAAGAAGAAGTTGCTCACAAAGCCGGTCATGGCGCCGACGAGAAACCCCGACTCGCCGCCGAACGCAACGCCCGCGATGATGACGAGCGCGACGACGGGCCTGAATTGCGGCAGCATAAAGAACGCTGCCCGCCCCGCCACGCCGATAGCGCACAGTACGGCGATGATAACAAGCTCCCGCGCCTGCGGCTTCTTGCTCTCAAACACCAGCGCGAACGGCAGCATCGTTTCCAGAATGATCAGCAGTGAAATAAAGTAGTATTTCCTGTCGCCGAAAAAGTAAGAACCGGCATACACGGTGAGCGGGATCGCGAGCAAAATCATGGCGGCAGCCGCAAGGGTTCGCTTGGGGAGTTTGGTATGTGGAGTATTGAGCGCGGAGCCGGGGGGCGTATCACTGTTTCCGGCAAAATCGCCGCGCGAAGCGCTTGGGGCTGTTTCGCGGTCGTACGCCAGCGTGAGAGTCAGCCCGGCGGCGCCCGCCGCCAGCGCGAGCATTATGCCAACGTACAGCCCCGCCCCGTTCCCGGCGATATTGACGGCGTCATTGCCGCCGCTGATAAACGTCTTGAACCCGGTAAAGTTGACGCCCATGATCACGAGCGCCGCGAGAAGTAAAGCGCCGAAGAGGCAGGCTGTGATTTTTCGCGGCCTGGACAGCGCCGGCGTCTTTGGCGCCGGGGCGAGCTCTTCTTGCGCTGTTTCGTACTCCGCGTCTAAAAGCCGCAGGATACCGCCATCCTGAGACGCGTCGAATATTTTCGGGGCGGGCGGAGAGTTTCCGCCGAGCGCGAGTATAATGTCGCTTGCCGTCACCGCTTCCGGCAGCACGTCGCGCGCCATGCGGTTCGCGCTTGTAGTGTAGAAGCTGTTGCCGCTGAAAAACGCGCGCGGAGCGTTTTCGGTTACGATATTGCCGTCGAAGAATAAGGCGCAGCGATCGGCGTATTCCGCGCAGAACTCCACGTCATGGCTTGCCATCACTACGGCGACGCCGACTTCGGTCAGCTTGTTGAGTATAGCCGCGAAAATCTGCTTGTACTCCGCGTCCAGCCCTTTGGTCGGCTCGTCCAGCAAAAGGATTTTCGGCCGCAACAAGAGCACCTTCGCTAGCGCCGCGCGCTGCTGTTCGCCGCCTGAGAGGTCGTAGGGGTGGCTGTCGAGAAGCCCGTCCAGCCTGCATAGTTTCACCATGACTGCAAGCCGGCGGTTTTTTTCGTCTCTCGTCAGTTTTTCCCCGGAGCGCCTGCGCTCTGACGATAGCATTTCAAGCAAGTCTTCGCGAACTGTTTTTGCCACGAACAACGACTGCGGGTTTTGCGGCAGCGTCAGGACTTGATCTTTTACTCTCACTTTCCCGCGGTGCGGCGTGTTCAGACCCGCGATGAGCGACAGAGCCGTCGTCTTGCCTGTGCCGTTGCCGCCGAGGATAACCGTGATCTCACCATAGTTGGCTTTGAACGATAAGCCCTTTATTACATCGGGCATGTTCTTCTCATATTTGAACCACAGGCCGTCGAGTTCGACGGCTGGACTCAGGGGATGGGCGTTACGGGCTGGTTTCTCGTTAGTTAGCGGCGAAACGTTAAGAACGCCGCCTTCTGAAATTTTTGCCAGCCAATCCGCGCCATCGCGAACTGTAATCGGGCACTCCTCGTCCCCACGATCCCTAACCTCTTGCCGCCATTCCCCGGCCCCTGGCCCCTGATCCCCGGCCTCCGGCCCATGCCCCCCGGCCCCTGCGTCAACCGCCGCCCCTACGCGCATCGCCGCGGGCGTGGCAGCGCCATGCGTGCAGGCTGCCCATACACGCATCGCCGTTGGCATGGCGCGGAACATGGGATGCTCCGCTGTCAGAGGTTGTTCCGCGTGCGCGGGTTGCTCCGCAGATATAGGTTGATCAACGAGCGCGGGTTGTTCCGCAGATATAGGTTGATCAACGAGCGCGGGTTGTTCCGCAGACATCGCCCGGCTCCGCCCGCGCAGCGCCAGGCCAACATCCCTCGGCAAACCGTCAGCGATCACTCTTCCGCTGTCCATGACGATAGCGCGGCTTGACAACGGGAACGCTTCCTCCAGACGGTGTTCCGTCAGGATCACCGTCACACCAAGCTCGCGGTTTATCTTGCCGACCGTTGCGAGGAATTCGCCCGCGGCTATCGGGTCGAGCTGGCTCGTCGGCTCGTCGAGTATGAGGGCGGAGGGCTGCAGCGCCATGATCGACGCCAGCGCGAGCATCTGTTTCTGGCCGCCGGACAGCTCCGTGACCGATTTGTGGAACCATGTCTGTATTCCGAAAAATGACGCCATTTCCGCGACGCGCAGCCGTATCTCAGGCGTTTTCAATCCGAGGCTCTCAAGCCCGAACGCCAACTCATGCCATACTTTGTCCGTGACGATCTGATTATCGGGGGACTGCATGACGAAGCCGATCTTTGCCGCAGCGTCGCGCGCCGGCAGGTCGGAGAGCGGCGTGTCACGGAAGTATACCTCGCCGGACTTGACTCCGTGCGGTACGGCGGCAGGTTTCAACTGCCGCAAAAAGGTAGTCTTGCCGCAGCCTGACGGCCCGCATAGCGTGATGAACTCGCCGCGCCCGATGCTCAGAGTTATATCGGACAGCGCGGCCGTATCGCGGTTCGGGTATGTAAATGTCAGGTTCTCGATTCTGAACACTTCCGTGTTTCTCGTTTCCGGCTTTACCGGGAGCGAAACGGAAGCGCAGGGCGAATTCATCTCGCCTGTTCTCGCGTCATAGCTTTCCACACAATGTCCTCTTTTATGTTTACGATCAACGGGAACGCGCACAGCGCGAAATACGCCGCGAAGACAAGGATAGTCGCCGCGCCCGTCCATTCTCCATTTATCATGGGGTAGTAAAGGAAGTGATACGCCCCTGTGACAGAACCGGTGATCACCGCCGCGGAGCATGCCAGTATGTATGAAAGCGCCAAAGCGTCGCGTTTGTCGAAACGGAACATGAGGAACGCCGAACGCCCCGGCAGTCCATACCCCCGCATTTTCATGCTGTCCGCGCTTTCTATAGCGTTCTCCAGCGCCCACGTCACCATGATGGACAGTATCCTTACGCCGTGCTTCATTTTCCGCAGCAGGTTCCCGCTTGACACGTCCCGTCCGATGCATTTCTGCGCGTTTGATATGACCTTTAACTGCGCCCTGAACCTCGGCACGAACCGCAGGGCCATCGCCAGTATCAGCGACAGAGCGGGGATGACGCGCCCGAACAGGTAGACGAGTTTGTCCGACGTCATGACCTCGTTGAAGCAGGAAAACCACGAAATGACGGTTATGAGCATGACCGCCGCGGAAAACCCGTACAGTATGCTTTCGAGCGTCAGCGGGTTCCCGTTCGGCAGGTAGGTCAGTATCGTGCCGCCCTGGTGGTTGAACACAGGGTTGAGCAGCGCCGTTATGATCAGAACCGGGATCATGTACAAAAGGGTAAAGCGGAGCGCTTTCCTGCCGTTCAGGTATATGGAGTAGGTGATCGCGCACAGGAGCGACAGGCCGAGGCAGACCGGGTGCGTGAAGAACATGGCAAAGCCGATCACTGCGACGAAGTACAGCAAGTTCACCACCGGATGGAAACCCGCGAATGTGTCGCTGTACTCGCTGCCGCCCACGCGCCTGACTACTCTTTGCAGGTTGAACAGGCCGCGGTCCTCCGCCTCTTTATGTTTTTTCCACTTTGCTTTACTCATTGGTATACTCCGGTGAAAGATAAATAAGCCGCGACAACCTGTTATGGTCGCCGCGGCCGTATTCCCGCTGACTTTACCTTCCTGCCTGTCTCCTGACTTACGCGATTGCGGATGCTTTGCTATCCGCACGAACCAGGCTCTGCCTTCCCGAAGCTCCCCGTAATTATTTGGGAGCCCAGTGACTGACGTTCGTCAACGAGCTGATTCTACGCTTTTACAGTGGCGGTACCGCCGGGAATGGCGCGTCGAGAGCGCTTCACCCGATTCCTCTGCGCCCCGTTATGCGACCCGCGATACCGGCGCGCAGAATGCAAGAAGGTTATTGACTTTATTATGTTTGCGAAATCTTATCGTGAATTGGATTATACACGCGCGGCGGAATTATGTCAATAATGATTCCACTGCAACAACTCACGTCATCAGACTCGCGTCGGATTTTTTCGATAGTTTTGCGGGGTTTACGCTGAACTGCGTTCAGCGGAGGCGAATGATTGGTTCATTTAACCGCGTTTGCTTGCAAACGCTAAGAACGCGTAAAAATAGCGGAAAAAGACGATGCGAAGAT
>Ga0082212_10004405_pt1 | contig 19531 bp, 18 predicted proteins | sample TergutNt197P3_FD_71548 | JGI IMG/M metagenome (GOLD analysis project Ga0082212, IMG submission 71548) | Neocapritermes taracua P3 segment gut microbial communities from Petit-Saut dam, French Guiana - Nt197 P3 | ecosystem: Host-associated > Arthropoda: Insects > Digestive system > Gut ... | reverse complement strand
CCCCCGGGGGGCGCGTTAACCAAGGGGGGGGGCGAGCGCCCGCGGGAGCCGTTAGACCCGTGGAGGGCGAGCGTCCTCGCGAGCCGTTAAACACATTGCGGCTCGCGGGGACGCTCGCCCTCCATATCACGCCCTCCATATCACGCCTATCCGAACAGGGTAACCCTCTATCCCGTCACCTGTATTTAGGACACTAGCTCTTGCCGTCTTATTCGCCCGTGTCGGGCTTGCCCTTGCCGATGGCCGGGGCGGGCTCGGACTGTATCTTCGCGATGATCTCCGCGACCACCTCCGGGTGGCTGCGCAGGAACTCCGTCGCCGCGATGGACCCCTGCCCAATCTGCTCCGACCCGAAGCTCAGCCACGACCCGCGCTTCGCCACGATGTTGCGCGTGAGCGCCGCGTCCAGCACCGAACCCTCCCACGAGATGCCCCGCGCATAGAGGATGTCGAACTCCGCCTCCGTGAAGGGCGGCGCCATCTTGTTCTTCACCACCTTCACGCGCGTGCGGTTGCCGATGACCGTCCCCGCAGGGTCCTTGATCGCCCCGATGCGCTGGACGTTCAGGCGCACGGAGGCGTAGAACTTCAGCGCCTTGCCCCCCGGCGTCGTCTCCGGGTTGCCGAACATCACGCCGATCTTGTCGCGCACCTGATTGGTGAAGATGCACAGCGTCTTGGTCTGCGCGATGACGCTCGTGAGCTTGCGCATGGCCTGCGACATCAGCCGCGCCTGAAGCCCCATGTGCGAGTCGCCCATGTTGCCGTCGATCTCCGCCTGCGGGGTCAGCGCAGCCACCGAGTCCACTACCACCACGTCCAACGCGCCGCTCTTGATGAGCTGCTCCGTGATGGTCAGCGCCTCCTCGCCCGAGTTCGGCTGGGAGACGAGCAGGTCGTCGAGGTTCACGCCGATGCGCCGCGCGTAATTCGGGTCCATCGCGTGCTCCGCGTCCACGAACGCCGCCAGCCCGCCGCTCTTCTGCGCGTTCGCGATGACGTGCAGGGCCAGCGTCGTCTTGCCCGACGACTCCTGCCCGTAGATCTCCACCACGCGCCCGCGCGCCAGCCCGCCCACGCCCAGCGCGAGGTTCAGCGAGAACGCCCCCGTCGAGATGACCGGGATATCCTTCGACGCCTCCGCGTCCCCCATGCGCATGATAGCCGCATCGCCAAACTCCTTGCGTATCTGACTCAGGACTGCTTCCAGTTGTGTATTCGACGTTTTCTTCTCGGCCATAATGAACTCCTATTTGAAAAATGATGAAAGTATAATATCAAAAATGCGAAGCGAAAGAAACCGTTATTTGGTTGCCCTTCGGTTTTTTATTTTCGCTGGGCGAATTGCAAGCAAAATGAACCCGTGATTCAGGCGGCGGCGGTAAAGGCTTTGGGCGGCTCGTCTTTTCAGGACGCGGGGTGGTTCATTTAATATTGCAATTTGCAGAAGCGGCGGGTAATGCAATAATGGTTGCGCAGCCCCGCGGGAACTGCTACACTGTCTGCACATCATTGGGTGGCAAAAGGCTCAGGCTTTCCGATTTGGGCGAAGGCCGGAAGGTTGTGGATTCATGATAACACAGTGGACGCGGGCGGTGACGGAGCATTACGGCACGGCCCCGCTGGGGGAGAAGGCGGTTGAGGGGATAAAGAGCGCGCTCGTGTTTGCGGGTGCGCTGCTGCTCTCGCTTATACTGACCCCTGTCTTCCGGGAGCTGGCGCGCAAGCTGGGCATGATTGACCAGCCGAACGAGCGCCGCGTCAACAAGATGCCCATACCGCGCGGCGGCGGGCTGTCTGTCTTCGTCGCGTTTCACCTGGCGCTGGCGGGGTTCGTCCTGCTGGAGGGCGGGGCCCCCGTCAGCCGCGAGTTCTCGTTCTCATGGCAGCAGGCGTTCCTCATCGGGTCGTCCGCGCTTGTCGCCGTCGGCTTCATCGACGACAAGTTCGGGATGAGGCCGTTCGTCAAGCTCGCCTGCCAGGTCGCGGTCGCGTCGTTCCTCTTCGCCGCCGGCATCCGCATCAACGGCATCCTGGTCGCGTTCCCGCTCTGGCTGGATTATGCCGTGACCGTCTTCTGGATCGTGGGGGCGGTCAACGCGTTCAACCTGATCGACGGGATGGACGGGCTGGCGTCGGGGCTCGCCCTCATCGCCTCGGTGGGGCTGGCGGGGACGCTCTTTTTCGAGCGGCAAATGGAGAACATGATCCCCTATTGCGCGCTGGGCGGCGCGTGCCTGGGGTTCCTGCGCTACAACTTCCACCCGGCGACCGTTTTCCTCGGCGACACGGGGAGCATGTTCCTGGGGCTGTGCGTCGCGACGCTCCCGCTGGTGAGCGGCTCGCGCCTGGAGCTGGTGCCCTCCCTGATCGTGCCGCTGCTCGCCATGGGCATACCGATATTCGACACGCTGCTGGCCATCTGGCGGCGCGCGATCCGCACGGCCCTGAACAGGCGCTCCGGGCAGCGCGCGCCGATCATGGCGCCCGACAAGGACCACCTGCACCACCGCGTCCTGAGCCAGACGATGAGCCAGAAGGTCACCGCGTGGATGTTCTACGGCATCAGCGCGGCGCTGGTGTTCGTCGGCATCGCCTGCACGCTGTGGCGGAAGCGGGCCCCGGGCGTGTTCCTGGTTGCGTTCATCGCCGCCGTCGCCGTCATCGTGAAGCACCTCGCGCGCGTCGAGCTGTGGGACACGGGGCGGCTGCTCTCGAGCCGGCGCGTCGCAATCCGCAAGGGGCTCATCACCCCGCTGTACGTCATGCTCGATTTGCTGATCCTCATCCTCGTGTGGCTGCTGGCGTGCTGGGTGCTCTACGCGGACATCCCGCGGGGCCTGCTCATCACGCGGATGCCCCTGCGCGTGGGCGCGGTTTTCATCGCCCTCGTCGTCACGAAAACCTACCGGCGCGTCTGGCGCCGCGCACAGTTCAGCGACTTCGCGCTCCTGTGCGTCGCGGTCGCCGCCGGGGTGGCCGTCGGCGCCGGGCTCGTCGAGATCTTCGACGCCCCCGACGAAGGCATCCTGCGCTTCGGCCTCGTGCTGGCCGCGTTCGCCCTGCCCCCCCTCGTACTCCTGCGGCTCGCGGTGGAGTTCTTCCAAGGCGCCATGCAGGCGCTGAAACGCCACGCGCTGAAGAAAAGCCCGCGCGCGGAGAGGCTCCTCGTCTATGGCGCGGGCATCCGCTTCCGCAACTACATGCGCGAGCAGACCCTCCACCTCGCCGAGGACGACAGCGTCATCGTCGGCATCATCGACGACGATTTCCAGTTCCGGGGGCGGGTGATCTGCGGGTACGACGTGCTGGGCGACCTTGACAACATCCCGGACATCTGCCGCAAGCGCAAGATCGACCGCATCGTCGTCACCTGCCTGCTCGCCGAAGAGAACCGGCGCGCCCTGCTCCAGATGCTCAAGGAACTCAACGTCAAGGCGACAATCTGGGTCAACGAGGAACGTGACTTCACTTGAGCTGCTCCTTGAAGAAACGGACGATGTCGTCCACCTTTCCGCCGAGCGTAATCGTATGCCCGCCGGAGTGGGTCAGCACGGCCAGCGGCGCGTTGACGGGTGACGGGTAAAGCACGGTGTCGGGAGACCAGGGTTTCCCTGCGTCCTCGCATTTGTTCAAGCGTCTCAGGCGGGCCGCCGTCTCCCGCATCCACTCCGGCTTGACGACCGTGTCCGTCTCGCCCATCAGGAAGAACGCGGGCTTCGGAACGCTCAGCTGTACCACAGGCAGGGACACACAGGCACACGGCGCGAACGCGCGGAACGTCTCGGGGTACACCGACCACAGCAGGAACGTCATCATGCCGCCGTTGGAGTAACCCGCGCAGAAGATGCTCCGCTCGTCAACCTTGTACTCCTCTTTCAATGATTTGAGCATCGCGTCGAAAAACCTGATGTCGCGGTCGCCCTGCTCGCCGCGCTTCTGCTGCCAGCCAGACTTCTTCCCCTCGGGGTCAACCAGCAGCGAAGGTGTCGGCAGACCCTGCGGATGCACCACAATCGCCTCCGGCCATCTGGCCTGGACAGGGAATGACCACGCCGAAATCCGCATACCGCCGCCATGCCCATGCCATACGAACACCAGCGGCGCGGCGGTTGTCTTCGCGGTGTCCGGGATGTGAACAAGCGCCTCGCGCCTCACGCCATCTACCGTCCACGTGCGCGGCTGGAGTCCTGCCCCGCAAGCTACTGATGCGCACACGCTCACCAGTCCCAACGCGATTCGTATCATTCTCATTTTTATTTCTCCTTTAGGCAAGCCAGCGGTTGATGGCGGCGGCGGCGCGGCGGCCTTCGCCCATCGCGAGGATGACGGTCGCGGCGCCGAGTACGATGTCGCCGCCGGCGTAGATGCCGTCGACGGAGGTCTTGCCGTTTTCGTCCACGATGATGTTGCCCCGCTTGCTGACGGCGAGGCCTTCGGTGGTCTGGCTGATGAGCGGGTTGGAGCCGTTGCCGATGGCGACGATGACGGTGTCCACGTCCATCAGGAATTCGCTGCCCGGCACCTCGACGGGGCGGCGGCGACCCGAGGCGTCCGGCTCGCCGAGTTCGTAGCGGAGGCACTCGATCTGGCGCACACGGTCGTCCGCGTCGCCGAGGATGCGCACGGCGTTCTGCAGGAGGTGAAACTGCACGCCCTCCTCTTGGGCGTGGGCGACCTCTTCGGCGCGCGCGGGCATCTCGGCGAGGGTGCGACGGTAAACCAGATGCACCTCCTCCGCGCCCAGCCGTAACGCCGTGCGGGCCGCGTCCATCGCCACGTTGCCGCCGCCCAGCACCGCCACTTTCTTCGATGCGTACATGGGCGTGTGCGCGTGCGCGTCGTATGCCTTCATCAGGTTGGAGCGCGTGAGGTATTCGTTCGCGGAGAACACGCCGACGAGGTTCTCGCCGGGTATGCCCATGAACTTCGGCAGCCCCGCGCCCGTGCCGATGAACACCGCGTCGAAGCCGTCCTCCGCCATCAGCGCGGTGATGGTGCGTGTGCGCCCAACCACGAAATTCGTCTCCAGCCGCACACCCATGACGGCGAGCGCGTCAACCTCCTGCCGCACGATCGCCTTGGGCAGGCGGAACTCGGGGATGCCATACACCAGCACCCCGCCGGGCTTGTGGAACGCCTCGAACAGGACGACCTCGTGTCCTTCGCGCCGCACGTCCGCCGCGACCGTGATACCCGCAGGCCCGCTCCCGATGACCGCCACGCGCTTGCCCGTCGGGGGCAAAATGGAGGGCGAGCGTCCCCGCGAGCCGTTGCCGGATTCCATTTCGCGGTCCGCGACGAACCGCTCCACGCGCCCGATGGACACTGCTTGCGACGGGTCTTTCAGTGCCTTGCCCAGTGTGCAGGGCGCTTGGCACTGCGACTCCTGCGGGCACACGCGCCCGCACACCGCCGGCAACAGGCTGTCCTCGCGGATGATTGCGAGCGCATCATCGAAACGCCCCTCCGCCGCGGCCTTGAGGAAATCGGGGATGCGGATTTTGACCGGGCAGCCCGCCACGCACGGCGCGTTCTTGCACTGGAGGCAGCGCATCGCCTCCACCCGCGCCTGTTCGGCGGAATACCCGAGCGCGACCTCGCCCATGTTGCCGCGCCGCACCGACGGATCCTGCGACGGCATCTCCTGCGCGGGAATCGCCATCCGCTCTTTCGGCATCAACGCCTTGCCCTCAATTTGCGCGAGACACGCGACCGCGGCCTCATGAAGTCTCTCTGGTGATGTGTGCATAAGTGGGTTCCCGTTGCAATCCTTTCAAACGGATTACTCATTCTTTACTTCCATAACGCAGCAAGCAGGTCAAGGATTAAGAGTAACAGCCATCCTCCCGCGATGGCCGTCATCCGTTTTCCGCCCGCTTTTTTCTTGGACCACCTTACGCATCCCCAGATGAGCAGAGGTATCCATGCAGAAGTGATAATATTCATTTCCAAACAGGATGCCAGATAGCCGCTTCCGAAAAGCCTGTAGGAAGGCCCGCCCATAATCATAAGGATGCACGCAACAATCAAAACACCCCAGGCGCCAGCGACACCTAACTGCCATTTGCCGCCTTCCCCTTTACACCGCTTCGCAAGACCGTAAGCGAGAAACGGCAGCCAACCGTACATGAAAAGAAGTGAAACGATCGTAACGACACACAACCCGGCACCACTCAGACCGTAATTGAGTACCCCCCCTAAAAGAAGATCAAGACCTGGCGGCCTAACCGGAGATATCTGATTCCGGAACTCCCAGAAAATAAAGAACAGAATGCCGTCAACAATCAAGAGGATGCCTGTAACAGCAAAAAGCGTGCGGCGTATCATTTTCATTCGGCACACCCTTCTTGATGTTCCGCCAGAAGCGTTTCGGCGTTCGCGTAGTCCCGGACAACCTTCACTGTGATGAGCGCGAGCGGTAGGATTATGGCAGAAGAAACCATGGACACAATCGAACTTTCGATCATCTCGTCGAGCGTGTCAGCATGTTTGATGAAATGATTGGCGATGGATACTGACACAACGCTTATGAGCCACAACGCCCACCACCAACCCAGCGCGGCTGTCGAAAGGACTAGGTTCGCCTCCATCCCTTTTTTCGCCAGCCACCCTTTTGTTGCCAGATAGAGTTCTCTCATAATCTGATACGACCTGTACAGGTTTATGACGGGCGCGAACCAGCAGCCTGTAGCCCAACCTTCCGAATACGCGAGACGATGGCTGACACTTCGGTGCAGGTTGTGATATGCCCGCTTAAACCACATGATAAAAGTGATTGCCGAAACGACATAAGCAAGGGCACAGAGGATGCCCGCAATTCCTTCTATCATGTCATTGGCATCAACCGCCTCTTCGGGGATATCCACGCCGTTCGCGATGGATTGATACAGCCCGTATTCCCTATAACTCAAAATCCCGCATATCGCTTCCAACGCCAAAACAATCCATATCCACAGGATCGCCCTTTTCGCGCGCCGCCCGTTCGGCAACAGCACCTTGCCTTTCTGCTGCGCGAGCGTTTCAATATTTTGGTGCACGTCTAACATCTTTTGTTTGATTGTTCAGGAAATACGTGTTATGACGCATCATCTGATTTTTCCCATAAAAAATGCGGTTAGCAAGTCAACAATGTCCGTTCGGATATTTTCGAGGACAACCGCTCTAGAATGTCGTCGAGCTCAAGGTTGGCTTTGGATTGGAGACCGAGGCAGGTCGCGATGCCCACACTGTCTGTACTGTGCCGGCTGGCGAGCGTCAACGGATTCCCCGATGCCGCGTTCTTCATCCCTAAACGATACGCATGGAAATGGACTGCGTCTCCGACCAATGGCTGCTGATGGACATGACCGAAACTAAATTCTTTTTCGAAATATCGCAGGAGGCAGTCTTGCACGACAACCACCAAGTGTTTTCCGAGCGCTTCAAATGTGTGAGCCTTGTGATGGATTTGCACGAGAATCGTCTTGGCCGTCATCTTCCAGTTGATTCCGAACGCTGTGCCCTGCGCGGTGACCTTGGATGCCCCACCCCCGCCCGCCGCCCTTATAAATTGCTGCCTCGCGGGCCATGTGGAACCCGTTGTGTCCAGTGTCTGCAATTCGACCCCGACGAAATCCTTGACCTTGCGCTCCCTTGCGGACACCAGAAAATAATCCACGCTCCCGCCTGGGATAGAGACCTCCGGCACGATATGCAAATCATTCCCCGGCTCGTGTAGCGCGAGCAAATGCACGCTGTCCATGAAAATCTTGCGTCCCTCCAGTAAACGGTGCGGGCAGATGATGGCAGCGGTTTGCGCATCGCCACGCCCGTGCACGACGGCGCAGACACCGATTGTTTTCTTGGGCTGGCTCTTGCGGTTCTTCACGCATCGCCGCCCGAGGAAAGGGCACGCTTGCGCTTGGAGGATAGCCGCCCAATCGGCTGACGCCTCTGCCGTCTGTTTCCCGTACAACTCAATCAGTTTGTTCATAACAAGGTCTCGCAACGTTCTTGGGCATACCGGATATATTCGGGGGAGAGATCGATGCCGACGGATCGGCGCCCCAGTTTGCTCGCCACAGACATGGTTGTCCCCGTCCCGCAAAAAGGGTCTAGCACGACACCCTCGGGCGGGCATGTCGCAAGGATCGGAATTTTGCAGAGGTCTTCGGGATACGGCGCGAAGTGCTCCCCCCGCTTCTGCGTGTCCTCCGGAAGGATATCCCAAACGTCCGATGGCTTGCTCCCGTTCGGGTGGTATTTCAGAAAATAAAAACCCTTGTCGTTCAGTTCCTTCGCTCTCCCGGAAAGGCTTGCCGAGTCTGAATGTGTTGCCCGTTGCTGCCCTCGGATAATCATACGGAAATCGGCGACCTTCCCGCTCGAGACGGACGCCAGCATATCCTCAAGGGCCGCCATGGCTTGCCCCTTTTCCTTTTCGGTCAGCGCAGTGGTCATCTCAAGTTGCCGCTTATACCGCACACCCGACACACCCGTGGCCGAGACCACCGCGCCGTTCACCACCTTTGTCGTTTTCGGGGCGTTACGGATGGCATCCGCGTTGTAGTAATAACCGTGAGGGCTTTTCACGAAATGAAAAATGTTTTCATGGACACTGCGGAGACGGTCGGATGTGTTGTCCGGCCCGCCCTTCACCTTGTTCCACACGACACTGTTGCGCAACACCCAGCCCTGCTCATCCATCATACGGATCGCCAACCGCCACGGGATGCCCAAAAGATGCTTGCCAGAATAAGAGTCCCCGATGTTGAGCCAGAAAGACCCCGTGGGTTTGAGCACCCGCTGAAGCGCCCTGAAAACGCGGAGCAGGTTTTCAATGAACGCCTCCGGCGTCGCCTCTAGGCCGATGCCCCCGTTCTGATACTCGCGCTTGGCCCAATACGGCGGGCTGGTCATAACCAGATCGAATATGCCAGACGGCAGCGAGGCCAGCACATCCCGCGCATCCCCCTGCACGAACAGCGGGTTGAGACGTCCCCCCTCAATGTAATCAGCGATAGCCACCGCGGGCGGACCGGATATTTCGCATGCGAGGTTGCAACCGTTCATATTCGGGACGCTCCCCTCATCCGGCAATGGTGCGCCGTGTGGTCGGCGTCCTCGCGCTGTTTGTAGGCGTTCTGGCGTTTCATCATGTTGTCCCAGTCCACCAGGTGGCCGTCGAACTCGGGGCCGTCCACGCACGCGAACTTCATCTCGTTGCCGACCGTCACGCGGCAGCCGCCGCACATCCCCGTGCCGTCGATCATGATGGTGTTGAGCGACACGAGCGTCGGCACGTCGTGCGGCTTCGTCGCGAGCGCGCAGAACTTCATCATCACGGGCGGGCCGATGGCGACGCACAGGTCGGGCTTCGGCGACTGCCCGCACAGCTCCTTCAGTGGCTCCGTCACCAGCCCCTTGCGCCCGCGCGAGCCGTCGTCCGTGACGATGATCAGCTCGTCCGCGATGCGGCGCATCTCCTCCTCCATGATGAGCAGCGACGCGTTGCGCGCGCCTATGATGATGGTGACGCGGTTGCCCGCCGCCTTCATGCCTTGCGCGATCGGGTGCAAGGGCGCGACCCCGATGCCGCCGCCCACGCACACGACATGGCCCACGTTCGCGATGTGCGTCGGCCGCCCCAGCGGACCGAGCAGCGCGGGGATGGTGTCGCCGACCTGCTTCTCCGCCAGCAGGTGCGTCGTGCGCCCCACCGCCTGAAAGACGAGCGTGACCGTCCCCCGCGCGGGGTCGGCATCCGCGATGGTCAGCGGGATGCGCTCGCCCGCGTCCGCGTCAACCTGCAGGATGACGAACTGCCCCGGCCTGCGCCCCCGCGCAATCAGCGGCGCCTCGACCTCCATGCGGAAGACCTCTTCGGAAAGCTGCTGTCGCGAAACAATCGTGTGCATAATCCAATTCCACCTGAAAAACCGTTAGATAGATATTATCATGCCATATCTCCCTTTCTTGCGCAAGGACAGGTTTTCGCGGGAAAGGGTAGCGATCCTAACGGTCTGGCGACCTAGTGTCCTGTAAAATACAGATTTCACGGTGGAGGGCGAGCGTCCTCGCGAGCCGTTACAGGACACTAGCAAGAGGACAGCAAAACGACAAGCCGAGCCGTTAAGACCTGGCAACTGCAAGCTAAAAACTCACATACCCCATCTGGCGCAGGAGCTGGGGGTTTTTCATCCAGTCTTTCTCGACCTTGACCCACAGCTCGAGCTTGACCTTCACGCCGAAGATGCCGGACAGTTCCGGATCGGCGCATTGGCGGACGTAGCGCAGGTTCGCGGCCTTCGGGCCGATCACGATTCCCTTCTGCGAGGGCTTGTTGACGAACAGCGTGACGGACACCGCCCAGCCCTTTCGGTCCTCGTCGATGTTGTCCACGCGGACACCGAGTTCGTGCGGCACCTCCTGATGCAGGCGGGCGAGGAACTTCTCGCGGATGACGTCTGCGATCGCGAGCTTGCGCGGGTAGTCGGTGACGATGTCCTCGGGAAAAAGGTAATCCGCGCACGGCTGCGCGAGCGCGAAGAGCGTGTCCAGCACGTTGTCCGCGCCCTGCGGGTGGATCGCGGATGTCGCAAGCCATGTGACCTCGCGTTGCGCCTGCTTTTCGGTCTGCACGGTTTGCCACAACTCCCTGAACGCCTTCTCGTAGAACGGCTTCATGTCGCTCTTGTTCAGCACGAACACGACGGGCTGCTCGGTCGCCAGCACGCGGCGCATCCAGCCGTCGTCTTCCAGCTGCGGGCGCGAGCCGGCGTCGAACACCACCAGCAGCACGTCCACGCCTGCGGAGGCGTGGCGGGCCATGCGGTTCAGCAGCGTGCCGAGCGCGCCCTCCGCCTTGTGCAGGCCAGGCGTGTCGAGGAACACGAGCTGGCCGCGGGCCTCGGTCAGCACGCCGCGGATGGTGTTGCGCGTGGTCTGCTCGATGGGGCTGACGATGCTGATCTTCTCGCCGACCATGCGGTTGAGGAGCGTGGACTTTCCGGAGTTCGTGCGCCCCACGATGCCGACCACCGCGCAGCGCTTGGGTTCTATAACATTTCCCGTTTGCATTGACACACTAGTGCTTCCTTTTTCGTTCACCACAATGGACACAATTGTGCCTGTTGCGGTAAAAAATCATCCTGTAAATCCTGTCAAAATGAAAGGCGCAAAAAATTGCGCAGCGCTCATTGCTCCGCCCCTTTCCCCTTCGCGTGGGTGTCGTAGGCGAAATAGGAGTTCTGCCCGGTCGAGTCCAGCACCGCATGCCAGAGGTCGCTGTTCAGGCTCACCTTCTGGCGCTCGATGGTCGCCAGCCTCGTGGGCACGAGGGTGTACCAGTCGCCCTGGTTGCCGACCACGCAGTTCGTGCGCCCCGCCATGGCCGCGTGGACCGCGCTCCGCGCCAGCATGTAGCAGCGGATGGCGTCCGTGCCTTTGGCCGGCACGCTGCGGATGGTATAACTGGGGTCGAAATACTTGACCGATGCCTCGCGCTTAAGATCCTTGCGCCTCGCCGCCTCAAAATGCTCGGTGATGCGGGTCCGCAGGTACTCGCCGATATCCTTCTTCAGGAGGTTGCCGGAGGGGTCGCGGTGCTCGGCCGTGTCGGCGATGTGGCGCTGCCCCGCGCCCTCCGCCACCACGATGACCGCATGATCCTTGCCGGAGCCGAAGCGGCGCTCGATCGCGCTCAGCAGCCCGTGCGGCCCGTCCATCTCGAAATCGAGCTCCGGGATGAGGCAGAGGTTCACCACCGGGTTCGCGAGCGCCGCATACGCGGCGATGAAGCCCGAGTCGCGCCCCATCAGCCTGACGAGCCCGATGCCGTTGTACGCGCCCTTGGCCTCGGTGTGCGCGGTCTGGATGATGTGCGTGGCCTCCGCCACCGCCGTCTCAAACCCGAAGCTGCGCCCCACGAAATAGAGGTCGTTGTCGATGGTCTTGGGGATGCCCACGACGCTGATGGACAGCCCGCGCCGCTTGCACTCCTCGGCCACGTCGCGCGCGCAGCGGAGCGAGCCGTCGCCGCCGATGCAGAACAGCAGGTTGATGTTCATGCGCATGAGCGTGTCCACGATCTCGCCCGTGTCCTGCTGCCCGCGCGACGACCCCAGTATCGTGCCGCCGTTCTCGTGTATCGTGTCCACCGTGTCCACGTCGAGGGGGATCGGCACATACCCGTAGCGCGCGATGAACCCCGCGTAGCCGTAGCGGATGCCCATGATGTTCCGGATGCCGTACTCGAACGTCAGGATCTCCACCAGCCCCTTGATGACGTTGTTCAGCCCCGGGCACAGCCCGCCCGCCGTGACGATCGCCGCGCGGCTCCACGACGGCGCGTGGAAAATCTTCCCGTGCGGCCCGGCGCGCTCGAACGACGGCTCGCGCCCCACGCGCTCCCGGAGGAACTTCAGCACGCGCTCGTTCTCCGAGATCAGGATGCGGTCATTCTCCTTGACGAAGTCACGGCTCCGCACCGGCGAGTCAATCTTACACTCGCCCAGCCGGTCCACGTCCGGCGAATACTCCGACGGGTTCGCCAGAATCTTTTCCAAAATAGACACAGAGGCCTCCTTCCCATAAATAAGACATTATACGCTTGTCTTCTGATGGATTGCAAGCAAAATGAGCCGGTTGAAAATCCCAGATTAAATACGCCACCACAGGAAGGGCGCGGGGCGGGACGGGACATGAAAAGAGGCAAGAAAAGGCTTGAAAAAAGGGGCGTTTGCCTGATCGAGGGTGTTGACAAACAAAACCAAAAAATGGACACCCCCATGCGGGGGCTCGGACTCTGGCGCCGATGCGGCTCTTCACGCAGGGACAGCGGATGGCACTCGAATGGCACTGGAATGTAAACGCGAACTGCGGCAGCCTGAATCACTGCTCATGTTGCGTGCAATTCGCTGGCAAAAAAAAAACCGAAAAGACAGTTGACTATAATTCCCCTCTTGCGGAGGGGGGCTGCCGCAGGCGGGCGGGGAGGTGTTGCGCCTACTCGATGTTCTGCACCTGCTCGCGCGCGGCTTCGAGGCCTGCCTTAAACGCGATCACCAGGCGCGTGATGTCCGCGTCGTTGGCCTTTGAGCCGGTGGTGTTGATCTCGCGGAAGAGCTCTTGGCAGAGGAAATCGAGCGTGCGGCCGCAGGCCTGGCCCTCGTCGAGCGTTTGAGTGACTTGCGCGAAGTGGCTGGCGAGGCGGGTCAGCTCTTCGCTCACGTCGCAGCGGTCGGCGAAAACGGCGACCTCGCGGGCGAGCAGGGCGGGGTCAACGATGCCCTCCTTGCCAGGGGCGAGCAGTTCGGCGAGGCGTTTCTCGAGCTGCGCCTGGTAGCTCTTCGGGACCTGCGCGGCGAGCGGCGTGATCTTCTCGCTGACGCACCGGAGGGCCTCGAAGCGTTGGCGCAAGTCGGCCTCGAGCGCGGCGCCTTCCTGCTGGCGCATCTCGGCGAGTTTCTGGAGCGCGGCCTGCGTGGCGGACTCGATCAGCGCCCACAGCGCGGCAGGGTCGTTGGCCTGCACGGCGCCGCGCATCATCTCGGGGAGGCGCAGCAGGGTGCTGGCGCGTAAGTCGTCCGCCAGCCCGAGCGCTTCGGCGGTGCTGCGCAGGGCGCTGATTTGCGCGCGCGCCTTCTCGGCGTCGATGAGGGGCGCGCCGCCGTTGTCCGCGGCGGCGGCGAGCGTGACCGTCCCCTTGACGTACCCGCGCGCGACCTTCGAGTGTATCAGCGCGTGGAGCTTCGATTCGAGGCACCCGAGCTCGCGGGGCATCGAGACGTTACAGTCAAACTGCTTGCGGTTCACCGTGCCCAGCTCGACAACGGCCTTGATGCCGTTGGCCTGCGCCTCCCCGCGCCCAAATCCCGTCATGCTGACAATCGCCATAGCTTCTCCTTTGTGATGGGTTCCATTATAGGGGCATCGGCGCGGAAGGCCAAACCCTATTTGGGAAAATCTTATTCTCGTTTTCGGCAAGGTTTTTGTTGAATGTTTTCCAAGAAAGGGGTATAGTGTCCTAATATGTTCCTAATAAATGGGTTTTGTTGTTTCGCGGATGGATGAGTTAAGGGAGTGACATGTCGGGTTCGGGGCAGGTAGAGATTGTGAACCGGTATGAGAGCAAGTATCTCATACCGCCGGCGCTTATGCCGGAGGTGAGGGCGCACATCGCGCCGTTCACCGTCCCGGACAGGTTCTGCCGGGGCGACCCGCCGGAGTATTCCATCACCACGCTGCAGCTCGACACGCCGTCGTTCGCGTTCCATTACGCGAAGGAGCTGGAGCAGGACGACCGCTTCAAGCTGCGCGTGAGGACCTACGGCAAGATCGGCTCGGCCCCGGTCTTCACGGAGATCAAGGGGAAGTTCCAGGACATCGTGGTGAAGGCGCGGGCCATGCTGCCGTTCGAGGCGTGGGGCGAGCAGCTGATTTTCTCGACGGACCTGCCGGGCATCTTCAGGAGCCGCCGGCAGGAGAACGATTTCCTGGAGTTCCGCAGGCTGGTGTGGGAGACGGGCGCGCAGCCGGCAATCGTCGTGCGCTACGTGCGCGAGTCGTACGTGGGCACGGGCAGGGATTACCTGCGCGTGACGTTTGACCGGAAACTGGAGTATTGCCCGCGCGCGACGTGGACGAGTTTCGGCGCGGGCGAGTCGTGGTACCCGATGGACTCCTCGGAGGACCAGGCGGAGGATGACTCGTGCATCGTGCTGGAGGTCAAGACGCTCCAGGACGTGCCGGTGTGGGTGGTTGACATGGTCGAGCGGCTCAACCTGCAACGCGGGGGGAACTGCAAGTATTCGACCGGGATGTGGAAGGACGCGCTGTTCAGCCGGATGACGCCGCCGCGAGAGGGCGCAATGGACTTTCTGGCGTGGAGCGTGTGAGTGTTATGCAGGCAGATTATTTGACAATGCTGTTCGGGACGTCGGGGCCGCTCTCGTTCATGACCGTGCTGGGGCTGCTGCTGCTGAGCTTCATGCTGTCGTTCATGTACGCCGCGGTGTATCAGCGGACGTTCAACGGGTTCTCCTATTCGCGCACGTTCGTGCAGTCGATGATCCTCGGGAGCCTCGTGACGTGCGCGCTGGTCATGGCGGTCGGCGACAGCCTCTCGCGCGGCCTGGGGATCATGGGGACGCTCACGATCATCCGCTTCCGGACGCTGATACGCGACCCGCGCGACGCGATGTTCCTCTTCGCGAGCCTCGGCACGGGCATCGCCTGCGGCGCGGGGATGGTCACGGTGGCGGTCGGCGGGACCATCGCCTTCACGGGCGTGGCGCTCTTCCTGCACGTGGCGCCGTTCGCGTCGCGGCGCAACTACGAGGGGATGCTGCGCTTCACCACGACCAAGGACGCGGAGGTCAAGGAGTCGGTTGACCGCCTGCTCATGATGATGTGCGAGTCGTTCACGCTGGTGGCGATGCGCAACGCGCTCCAGGGCGGGGCGCTGGAGTATTCGTACCACATCCGCCTGCGCGACCCGAGTTACCAGAAGGAGCTCGTCAGGGGGCTGTCGGAGATCGAGGGCATCTTCGACCCGCTGCTGATGATGCAACGCTCAACCGTCGAGGTCTAAGGCAGGATTTGCAGAATGATTTTTAACCACAATAGACACAATGGCGCTCACGATGGACACAATAGCAGTGCCTTGAAAATAGTGTCTGTCGTGAACCCTATTGTGTCCATTGTGGTTAACGAAAACGGAGCCGCCACGTGAAACGCAAGCCATACGTCCCCCTTCGGATACGCCTGATCTTCTGGATGCGTAACTGGGTCTGGCTGCTCTGGCTCCTGCTGCTGCCGGTGGTCTGGCTCCTGGTGCCGCTGGAGCGCCTCGCCAACCCCATCACGGGCGTCGTCGCCGCGGAGACGGAGACCGTCGGCGCGATCGAGACGGTGCGCATCCGCGCGCTGCCCATGGCCGTCGGCCAGCAGGTGCGCCCCGGCGACGTGCTGGTCGAGGTCGAGGGCTTCGCCGAGCAGAAGGAACGCCTGGAGGCGCTCGACCACATGGAGCGCATGCTGAACATCCGCCAGAACGCGCAGCAGCAGGAGCAAAGCCTCTTCGCGCTGGAGCTGCGCACGCGGCAGATGCAGGAGGACACGCGCGTCGCGCGCGCCGAGAAAGAGATGGAGCAGGCCCGCGACAAGGCCGCGCTCGAGGGCCTGCGCCAAGAGGCCGCGCACCTCGAGCCGATGGTCAGGCAGGGCCTCATCCCCGACACCGAGCTCACCCGCCTGCGCCCGCAGATCACCGCGCTCACGGAAACGCTCACGAACTACCCCGCGCTCCTCAGCGCCCTCAACGCGCGGCTGGCGTCGGCCGAAAAGGAGCTCGAGCAGATCCGCCAATGGCAGGGCACCCACCAGGCCGCCCTCTCCGACGCCCAGGAGAAGACCCTCGCCACCATCGGCGACATGGTCGGCAGCCTCGAGAAAGGCACCGTCGCCTACCTCCGCGCGAAATCGCCCGGCATCGTCTCGCGCATCCAATACGCCGTCGGCGACGTCGTCCAGGCCGGCACCCCCATCATCCGCACCGCCAACTCGGACATCTCCATCGTCGGCATGTTGCGCCCGCACCAGGCCGCGCTCGTCAGCGAGGGCATGACCCTCGCCGTCGTCAACCCCTTCCGCGCCACCTACAAGCGCCACTACGCGCAGGTCACGCGCATCGAGCCCGAAGTCCTCGACCTCACCGACCCGTTCGCCCCCCTCTCCAACAACCGCTTCCCCATGCGCGGCCGGCGCATGATCCTCACCCTCCAGCGCGGCGACCACGACTTCATCCCCGGCGAGGCCGTCACCATCTACCTCCCCCCCCCCACGCTCCGCCAGAAGATCGGCCAGATCGTCAACCAGATCCAGTGGCGGGTTGACGAGAAACAGGTGAAATGGGAGTAACGCATGACGGAGGATTGTTTTTGGGCAGGACGAACAGGGTGATTTTTTACCACAATAGGCACAATGGATTTCACGATGGACACAATAGCAATGCTTTAGAAATAGTGTCTATTGTGCATCTTATTGTGTCCATTGTGGTTAAAGAAAAACGGGGGATCGCTTTTGGACAGGATTAACAGGATTTTCAGGATCAGTGGTCAATGGCCCGTGACCCGTGGCCAGAACACCTCCGACCCCTGTGTTTCGCTTGTCCCCGCTCATACCATTGCCCCGAAGCGCCTCCTGCTTGGACGTTGGATATTCCGTGTTGGATATTGGATATTCATATTGCTGCTCGGGCTTGTCGCGGGTTGCGCGACGCGCCCCGCGCATGAACCGCCGCCCGCGCCCGCCGCCGCACCGCGCACGTTGCCCGCGCCGCCGCCGCCCATGCCCGAGGCCGGCTACACCTGGCAAGACCTCGCCCGCCACGCCATCGCCGCCAACCCCGACCACGCCGCCATCCTCGCCGACGCCCGCGCCGAATACTTCCGCTACAAATCGCGCACCGACCTGCAAGACCCCCGCCTCGCCCTCGACTACACCAACCGCGACACCGACCGCTACAGCGGCAACCTCCGCTTCTACATCCCCAACCCCTTCGTCAACGAGCACACCCTCCGCACCGGCGACGCCGCCCGCCGCGAGACCGAGGCCCAGGCCGACACGCTGAAACGCGGAATCGCCCTCGCCATCTACGCGCTCGTCCAAGAGACCCTCTGCGAAGAACGCGCCCTGGCCCTCCTCGCCGCCCGCGAAAACGTGCTCGCCGACTGGGCCGCGCACGTCAAAGAGCGCCAAGACGCGCGCGTCGCCACACAGGCCGACGCGCTCGCCCTCGACCTCCAGCGCCTGCGCCTCAAAGCCGCCATCCAGCAGAAACGCCTCGCCGCCCAGACCGCCCGCAGGAGCCTCCACGTCCTCACGCAGATCCCCGACGGCCTCCTCGCCCTCAACCCCGCCCCCCCCAACTGGCCCGCCGTGCTCAACACCCTCGCCGACGAGCAGCACCTCATCGAGGCCGCCTGCGCCCGCTCCGCCGATCTCGCCGCCGCCCGCGCCGCCCACGACAAAGCCCGCGCCACCCTCGACACCGCCAAGGCCCGCCAGATCCCCTGGCTCGCCTACGCCCAGGCCGGTTACGGCGCGCGCGACAGCGGCACCTCATCCCCCTCCGGCGACACCAACGAATGGAACCTCCGCCTCGCCTTCGACATCCCCGTCTTCGCATGGATGAGCGCCGAAAAGAAAATGGCCGCCGCCGCCATGCAGGCCGCCACCCTGCGCGAGCAAGGCATCCGCCAGCGCATCCGCAGCGAAACCACCGGCCACCTCGCCGACCTGCGCCAGACCGTCGCCCTGCTCGACGACTACCGCGCCGCCCTCGCCACCGTCCCCGAGCCTGTGCGCGACGCCATGCCCGACGCCGAGACCTACCACAGGCTCACCGACGCCCGCCTCTCCGCCGCCGAGCACGCCCTCCAGACCGAGCTCCGCTGCGCCCTCATCTACGGCCATATCCTCAACGCCCTCGGCGCATGGGATCCGTAGCCTTCGATGGCATCCGAAAAGGGGCGTTGCCCCCTCCTTTTGCGCCAACGTTTTCCGCGCTCAAAGGCGTTGCCCCGCCAACGAGGCCATGCTAATGTCGCGTATGGGAACGGGAGCCACAGGGGGCGGCGCGCGCGGGGAGTTCAGGGCAGCGGGGTCCCCGTCGTTGCGCGGTTTCGGGTGGGTCCTCCTTTTCCTCGCGGTGGCGTGGTTCGGCGCAAGCGGCGGGCATGAGCGCGTCAGGCTGGTCTCGCTGATCGGCCTGCTGTGGCCTGTCCCCTACGCGCTGCGGGGGAAGGGCGTGGGGCGGCTGCTCCCGGCGGGGAACTACCGATAAGCGGTCCCGCCACGTTTAACCGATGAAGTGATGCAACCACAGCGCAGGACGATTCTCATTCCTTCCTCGTGTCCTGTAAAATACAGATTTCACGATGGAGGGCGAGCGTCCTCGCGAGCCGTCAGACACATGGAGGGCGAGCGTCCCCGCGAGCCGTTAGACACATTGCGACTTCCTGCCCCCCATTGACCGCACACCGCGCCAATGGGGACCCCTGTCTCGCCCTCCATATCACGCCATCCAAACAAGCAACCCCCTTAATTGTTTCAGGTCATGGTCGCCTGTCGGGGAATAAACCATGTACCATTCGATGCATTCCTTCAGCTTGGCCGGGTCTTTCCGTATTTCCGCCGCCATTTTTTCCGATGGCAAGGGGTTGATCGGGGTGGAAGAAATGCCCTGCATCGCCAGACACATAACCGTCACACACACCATGCCCGTTTTCTTCATGCTCTTCTCCTTTCGTCTTCCCAGCCTCAGTGCCGAGGAGGGGTTGCGGGTGCACGTCAAGGAGCTTCCGGCGCGGGCGGCTTGCCGAACCGCTCGAGCGCGGCCTTGCGCTGGGGCGAGCCCGCCCACTCCGCGCTCCGCTCGGAAAGCATCTTGTCCGCGCGCTCAAACGTGTCTTTGTCCTGCTCCCTCGCCAGCGCGGCGGACATGGCCGCAGCAATGGCCTCGCGCGTCTGCGGGTCTCCCTCCGCC
>Ga0082212_10004404_pt1 | contig 19537 bp, 15 predicted proteins | sample TergutNt197P3_FD_71548 | JGI IMG/M metagenome (GOLD analysis project Ga0082212, IMG submission 71548) | Neocapritermes taracua P3 segment gut microbial communities from Petit-Saut dam, French Guiana - Nt197 P3 | ecosystem: Host-associated > Arthropoda: Insects > Digestive system > Gut ... | reverse complement strand
AGAACATTTGGAGAGGTGTGGAAGATGCCATATCAAAATATGCGTAGGGAAAATGTTCCTCGACATGGACTGGACGGGTAAGCCGTCCCTCACTGTTATTGGAGATTTGATGTGTTCAGTGCGATAAATTGTGGTCTCTATGATGGATATAATCCCGGGAGGTCCCACTCCTTCGGGATTTTTGTCGGTTGGCCATTGCTATCAACGAAAGCCCAGGTTACTTTTGCCTGAACAATAAGGTCTTCCCCGTGGCGAATTTCCTGGACAAGAACGCCGCTTACAGCGCCTTTTTTTACCGGCCAGGATTTTATTGTTAAAATATCGTCCGGTTTGGCGGGCTTTTTATAGTCAATTTCTATACGTGCAACAAAAACCCCATAGCCTGCCTTTATAGCAGCGGGATAATCAAAACCAATGGATTTTAAAAATTCATAACGGGCGTATTCGAGGTAATTTAAATAATTTGCGTTGTTTACATGATTATAGCTGTCGCATTCATACGTGCGGACAGTCAGCGTACATTCACATACCACAGCTTAACTATAAATAGGTAAAGAACTATAATCAATATATGTTTAAATATTGCCCCGGCTGTGCATCAGAAAATATCCGCTTCGAAAGGGCAAGGGTTTTCCGGTGCCCTGATTGCGGCTTAACCTACTACCACAACACTGCCGCGGCGACAGCCTGTATTGTCCGTACAGATGCCGGCCTTCTTTTCCTTACCCGCAGGAAGGATCCGGGAAAGGGGATGCTGGACCTGCCCGGCGGGTTTATCGATCCCGGCGAAGGTGCAATGGAAGGGCTTCGCAGGGAGTTTTCCGAAGAATTGGGGCTGGACTTTAAGCCGGAAGAGTTTAAGCTCTTTGCGTCCTTTCCGAATATATACCCCTATAAAAATTTTAAATACAATACCTGCGACCTTTTCTTTTACCTTGACGCCCCGGCCTTAACAGAAAAGGATTTACAGCTGGAAGAATCAGAAGTATCCGGGGTTCAGTTTATAAAAGCAGAAAAACTTGACATGGAAAGGATAGCTTTTGAATCGGTAAAAAAAGCCGTTAGAGTCTATATTGACAAGAATATATTTTTTTGAACATGGTTAAGTATGCTAAGTTGTTCTTCAAGTGATTGCAAAGCCCTCCCCAAGGAATACCGTAAGGCTGCGGAAAACCTTTTTCCGCAAAGTATTTCCAAACACGGCAGCAATGTCTGGGAGCCAAACCAGCCGGCTGTCCTTGCTTTTGCCGACAAACTGGGAGTTGGGACCGATTACCGCAAACTGGACACAGACTGGAAAAACACCAAAGAACTGGAGCATTACCTTCTGTCATTCAGGAATAACCTTGACCTTTTGATTCAAAAAACCTGGGTAGAAAAGGCCGACGAAGACCGCAAGGAAAAACTTTTGGACAGGATACCTGGTTTTATCGACCTTATCCAGAAAGGCAATTTTACCAAAGCCATTGGGGAATTCGGGGAAATCCTGGAAGAACTGGCCTGGCTTCTTTTCGGCTCCCAAAGCCATAAAGATGATTTTTTTGATTATGTTTTCCGTATCGACCACCAACTGGGTCTTTTCTGGTGGTACGGGGGGCAATTGGACCATTTTTTATCCCAGGGCATTAAAAACGAAAAGATAATGAAAGCTGTATTACTCCTGGGGCTCTGTTATTTAACAGATTTTTAATTATGATGAACCAACCAAACAACATTGACGGGGCCGCTGCCGGGACGACAGACTTTATCAGCGATATTATCAAAGAAGACCTTGCATCGGGCCGCAATGATTACGTGCATACCCGCTTCCCGCCCGAGCCTAACGGCTGGCTGCATATTGGGCACTGTAAAGCCATGTCGGTGGACTTTGTTATGGCCAAACGATTTGGCGGGAAATGCAACCTCCGTTTCGATGACACTAACCCGGAAAAAGAAGACATCTCCTATGTCGATGCTATTAAGCGCGATGTTAAGTGGCTTGGGTTTGACTGGGAGGATCGTGAATACTATGCATCGGATTACTATGAACACCTTTACGATCTTGCGGTAAAGATCATCACAAAAGGCCATGCCTATGTTGACGACCTGAGCGAGGACGAAATTAGCGAATACCGCGGCACGGCAGTTCCCGATAAAAACAATATTACCCATACCCCCCCTGGCCGGAACAGCCCTTACCGGGATCGCAGCGTCGAAGAAAACCTTAGCCTTTTTGCCGGGATGCGCGAAGGAAGATTTTCCGACGGGGAAAAAACCCTGCGGGCAAAAATCGACATGGCGCACCCGAACCTGCTTATGCGCGATCCTGTCATGTACCGCATCCGGCGCGATACTCATTACAGGACAGGGAACAAGTGGTGCATATATCCCATGTACGATTTCCAGCACCCGCTCTCCGACGCAAAAGAAGGGATCACCCATTCACTGTGTTCGCTTGAATACGAAATTCACCGGCCGCTGTACGAATGGTTTATTAATGAAGCGGAAGTTTTTCCTTCCAGGCAGATTGAATTTGCCCGGCTTAACCTTTCCCGGACGGTACTTTCCAAGCGCTATCTCTTAAAGCTGGTACAGGAAAAATATGTTTCCGGCTGGGACGATCCCCGTATGCCGACTCTGGCCGGCCTTCGCCGCAGGGGTTACACACCGGAAGCCCTGCGGAATTTTGTTTCACAAATCGGTATCGCAAAAACAGACAGCACTGTTGACATTGCCTTTCTGGAATACTGCCTGCGAGAAGACCTTAACAAGACAAGCCGCCGGGTAATGGCAGTGCTAAAGCCGCTTAAACTGATCGTTGAAAACTGGCAGGAAGGGAAAGTCGAAGAGCTGGACGCGGTGAATAACCCCGAAGACGTCGATGCCGGGACACGGACAATCCATTTTGGGAAAGAGCTGTGGATAGAACGCGATGATTTTGAAGAAAACCCGCCGCCAAAATACTTCCGCCTTTTCCCCGGTAATGCTGTGCGTCTGCGCTACGGCTATATTGTTAACTGCACCGGCTGCGATAAAGATGCAGATGGAAATGTAATTGCCGTCCGTTGTACTTACGACCCGGAAACGAAGGGCGGCAATGCCCAGGACAACCGCAAGGTTAAGGGCACAATCCACTGGCTTAATGCTGCGGACGCTATCCCGCTGGAAATCCGGCTCTATGATTATTTGTTTACGAGCGATAAACCAATGGAAGCATCGTGTAAACCAGACGGTACCCCGGAAACATTCCTTGACAAGTTAAATCCCGCCTCTCTGGAGCTGATTCACGGTGCATTCGGGGAGAAATGTTTGGCAGATGCACAGCCGGGGGAACGCTTCCAGTTTGAACGACTCGGCTATTTTGTAAAAGATCGCCCGGCTATCTCAGAACAGGAAGATAAAACAGCAGGTTCCGGGATACCTGTGTTTAACAAAACTGTTGGTCTTAGAGACACGTGGGCAAAGATCAATAAAAAAGGATGAAACATTTAGTGGGCCCAACGCCATGTTACATTATTGCAAAAACGCCCTCATTGAATCGGGCGCATCACCTGGCGGGGCCAAGATAATAAAAAAAGGAGGAGTGAAAATGTCGAAAGTATATTTTACCAACATGAGGACAAAGATCGGGGAAAGCCTTCTTGTTAAAATGGACAGGCTTATCGAAAAGGCAGGAATCGGGCAGATCGACTTTTCAAAAAAATATACAGCCATAAAAGTCCATTTTGGGGAACCAGGCAACCTTTCTTTTTTACGCCCCAATTTTGTAAAACCATTGGCAGATAGGATAAAAGCCCTGGGGGGCATACCTTTCCTGACCGACTGCAATACCCTTTATGTAGGAAGGCGCAACCAGGCATTGCTCCATCTGGACGCCGCTGCCGAGAACGGCTATTTCCCCTTTACTACAGGCTGCCAGAATATTATCGCCGACGGGATTCGCGGCACAGACGATATAGAAGTGCCAATAAAAGGCGGGGAGTACTGTAACGTTGCCTACATCGGCAGGGCAATAATGGATGCAGACATTGTTGTTTCGCTGAATCATTTTAAGGGACATGAAGTTACCGGTTTTGGCGGGGCTTTAAAAAATATCGGTATGGGCTGCGGCAGCCGCGCAGGAAAAATGGCCATGCATAACGACAGTAAACCCAGGGTAGATAAAGGAAATTGCATTGGCTGTAAAATCTGCCTGCGTTTTTGTGCCCATGAAGCAATCAGCATCTCCAGCGGGAAAGCATCCATTGACAATAAAAAATGCGTTGGGTGCGGACGCTGTATCGGCGCATGCAGCAAAGATGCAATTGCCCACGACTGGAGTTCCAGCGGCACGGCGCTGTGCTGCAAGATTGCCGAATATACAAAAGCTGTTCTGGACGGGCGCCCCAACTTCCACATTAATGTTGTAAACCAGGTTTCTCCTTTCTGCGACTGCCACGACGAAAATGATGCGGCTGTTATTCCCGACATCGGGATTTTTGCCGGGTTCGACCCGGTTGCTGTTGATAAAGCTTGCATCGATGCGGTAAACGCCGCGCCCGCACTGCTTTCCAGCATACTGGGCGATCGCAGCCGCAGCCACCATGACGAAGCCGGCAATGCCGATCATATGACCGATATTCACCCAACAACCAACTGGCGTGATCAGATTGCCCATGCAGAAAAAATCAGTCTTGGCAGCAGCAAGTATGAATTAATTACAGTAAAATAATCTGTTTTTCACAAAAAATGACACGCTTTTTTTTCTCTAATATCTTGCCTAGTATCATTATTTTCTTGCCAAGCATAATTTTTTTTATTTTCCAAAACATAATAATCCGTTAGTATACTTTACAGGGAAAGCGGAGGAAAAATTTGCCGGACATATTAGTAATAGGAGGGGGTTTTTCCGGCTGCACAGCGGCACTGGAACTGGCACAATACGGCTTCCGTGTTACCATCGTCGAAAAATCACAAAGCATCGGCGGAAAAGTGCGCCACTACGGCTGTAAAGCAACAAACGACTGCTTAAACTGCGGCGTTTGCCTTGCCAACGGGTTATGGAAAAAAACAGAAACACACCCTTTAATAGCAATATATACCAATACCGCAATAGTTGACCTTGTCGAGGATAACAGTTTTTTTTCAGCGATATGCGAGGGTAAACCGGGATCAGGCTCCCGCATTTCCCGTTTTTCAACTGGCGGTTTTTCGGCGGTTATTATTGCCGTTGGTTTTGAAAGGGCTGCGGAAAACTCGTTTGGGAACCTGGAATTAAAAAGCAAAAATATTATTACCGGGTTTGATCTGGAAAAACTGTTATTAAACAGGAATGGAAAGCTTTTTTCTTCTATATTAGCAGAACCGCCCGGCACAATTGCGTTCGTTCAATGCTTTGGCTCCCGGGACATAAAAGAAAAGGCGTTTTACTGTTCCCGTGTTTGCTGCGTATATGCGGCCAGAATGGCAAGGGCAATAAAATACCTTTATCCGGAAACACACATTACTTTTTTTTATATGGACCTGCAATTTGTAGATAATAACCAATATTTTAGGGAGATGTCCGAATCCGGTTTTGAGTTTATCCGCTCAAGGCCGATTAAAATCATGCAAAAAGGCGAAACGGCTTCGCTTGAATATGAAAACCCCGAAGGCGGCGGGCTGAGTGAACGGGGTTTTGATTTGGTTGTTCTGTCCGAAGGGGTTCGCCCTGCATCTGATTCAGAAAATATTACTGAGTTTTGCGCCCTTGGGCTGGGTGAAAATGGTTTTTTACGCGAGGTAATGCCGGGCGCAAAAACCGGTGTTTATGTAATTGGCTGCGCATCTGGGCCCAAAAAGATCGAGGAATGCCATGCCGAAGCAGTTGCCCTTGCCGGGGAATTAAAAGAAAGATATGAATAAAACCATCGCCGTTATCGGAAAAGATCATTTTAACAGCGTTCTTTGCAGGGAACTGGAAAAGGAAGGCTTTATACTCAGTTTCCCCGGCGAACCCGATGACATTAGCTCTGTTACCGGGCAGTGTGGCTCATTCAAAATCAATACAAATAAAAAACACAACGGTGCGGAAAGCGTTGTAACGGATTTCATTTTATTCGCCGGTGGAGGGGAGACGCCGTTTGTCGGGGCGATTGACCCCGTAGCCATTCTGCCCCAGGATTCCGTTTCTTTCGAAAAATTGCCCTTCAGCAAAACTCCGGTACTATTTCTTTTGGATCATCCAGACGATTCAAGCGCCGGTGACACAAGGGCAGTTTTGGAGAGGGCAATATGGCTCACAAAAAGGCGCAGGAAGGCGATCTGCCTTGCCAGGTATATACGTACAGCGGGCGATGGCCTGGAAGAACTTTACCGGGACGCACGAAGTGCCGGCATTGTATTTGCCAAATACGACAGCCTCGAAATAATTACGAAAGAAAATAAAGAGTACGATGTGATCGTACGCGAAGGGGAGGAAAAAACAGTTTTCCACGGAATACTTTCCATGCCCGGGGAGCAGTCCACGGATATGGAAAAAAAACTCGAAAAGCTGTTGAAAATAAAAGCCGAGCGGGCCAATCTTGGCGGCGGCGGGCGGTTTTTTGTAAACCCCGTACATACAAGCCGGAAGGGAATTTATTACATTAATAAAAATATTTTCTCGGAAAGCGAAAGCGAGTTCCGGGAACTGGCCCGGTTATTAATCGAAAGCATTAAGCAAGATACCCGCGAAGGCTTAAACGGCGGGAAACAAAACCGGTATGCGGAAGTTGATGCGGAAAAATGCGCCTTCTGCTATACCTGTTACCGGGCATGCCCGCACTTTGCCATGGCGCCGGATAACGAAAAACCGGCTATGGTCAACGTAAAAGAAGTATGTTACGGCTGCGGCATCTGCTGTTCAATATGCCCTGCAAAAGCGATAAGCATGAAAAATTGCGATGATGATGTAAAAAATAATGACGGCGCGGAAAAGGCAATCAGCAAAAACGACGAGAGCGGTAAAGAGGTTTTTCTTACGATCTTCTGCTGTGAAAATTCCGGCGAATATGCCGTACAGGAAGCGCTGCCGCACTTTACCCATGCAGGACGGGAAATAAACATAACCCCGGTACAATGTTCTGGCGAGCTTGAAGTGCAAAACCTGCTTGCAGCCCTGCAAAGATCGGAATATGTACTTGCCGCATTCTGCATGGACAGCGCATGCAGGCACTTTGAAGGAAGCAGGCGGGCACGGAAAAATGTAAGCTCTGCACACGAAACCATGAAATCTCTCGGGATACCAGAGGAGCGCCTTGGCTTTGTGCAATTGTCCCATGCCATGCCGAATGTCTTAATCGATGTTTTAAAAGAAATAATGGGGAGCGAGTAACGTTATGATTGTAGCCGGGCAAAAACCGCTTAGCGAAATTCTAAAAACAATAGAAGATTTTAACACAATCGCCGTTGTCGCCTGCGGCACCTGTGTAACGGTGTGCATGTCTGGAGGCGAAAAAGACGCGGCGGAACTAACAGAAGCGATCAGGCTGGAACGCGGGAAAACCGGAAAAACTACGGAGCTTAAGCTTTTTGCGCCAAAGCGGCAATGCGACGACGAATTCCTCGATGAAATACTGGAGGAGCTTAAAAATACCGAAGCGGTGCTTTCACTTGGCTGCGGCGCGGGTGTGCAGTTTATTGCGGAAAAGCTTACAACAATACCGGTATTGCCGGCCCTTAATACAACTTTTCTGGGCGTAACACGCGATGTAGGCCTGTGGGCGGAAATGTGCCAGGGCTGCGGGGAGTGTGTCCTGGAAAAAACCGGCGGCATATGCCCTGTGGCACGGTGCTCCAAGAGCAACCTTAACGGGCCCTGCGGCGGTTCGTCGGACGGTAAGTGCGAAGTTGATGCGGAAACCGATTGCGCGTGGCAGTTAATTTATGACAGGCTAAAGGCACTCAACCGCCTCGACAAACTTTCCGAGACTATCCCCCCTAAAGACTGGCGGACAAGCCGCGACGGCGGGCCCCGGACACTCGAAAAAAAGGAAGTCCGTATATGAACGAACAGGTAAAGGCGCGCGCCGCGGATAAAAGTTTGCTGCAAAGGACGCTGGAAGCCGGCCATTTCTCCGTCTCCGCAGAAATAGGGCCGCCTATGAGCGCAAACGCTGACCTTGTGCGGAACAAGGCGCGCGAACTTCGCGGCCTGGTTGACGGCGTAAACATTACCGATAACCAGACTTCTATCGTGCGGATGTCCAGCATTGCCGCTTCGTTCCTTACATTATCCGAAGGCGTTGAGCCGGTTGTACAGATGACCTGCCGTGACCGCAACAGGATCGCCATTCAAAGCGATCTGCTGGGCGCTTATGCGATGGGGCTGCGCAACGTGCTGTGCCTTTCCGGCGACCACCAGAGTTTCGGCAACCACCCGCAGTCAAAAAACGTGTTCGACATCGACTCCATCCAGCTTGTCGGCGCGCTGTACAAATTAAAAACAGAAGGAGTTTTTATAAGCGGAAGCCCGTGCAAAGCCCCGCCTGATTTTTTTATCGGGGCGACGGCAAACCCATTCGCCGATCCGGAAGAGCTTCAGTTTATAAGGCTAAAGAAAAAAATAAATGCAGGCGCGCAGTTTATACAGACGCAGTCAATTTACGATATAGAGCATTTTAAACGCTGGATGGAAAAGGTCCGGCAGGCGGGGCTCCATAAAAAAAGCTACATACTCGCCGGTATTCTGGTAAATAAATCGTTAAAATCAATCGAGATGACAAAACTTGTCGCGGGGATGAAGGTGCCGGACTTTTACATTGAACGTATGAGGGACGCCCCTAACTGCGAAGAAGAAGGGGTAAACATCGCACTTGATCTGATTAAAGAGATCAGGCAAATCGAAGGGGTAAGCGGGTTACATATAATGGCAGTCAACTGGGAAAGTATTGTCCCGACGATTTTGGAGCGCGCCGGTTTTCTGCCCAGGCCGGTTTTAAAAGACGAAGGGGGGGAGACATAAAATGCCTGATGAAAACAAAAGCAGCGTAATAAATAACGGTGTCTTAAAATACGAAGACCTGGATCACGGCTTTCGGGAACTTGTTGCAAATACCCCGGGCGGCGAAAAACTTGCCAACTGCTACCAGTGCGGCACATGCACGGCAGGGTGCCCCGTAAGCGAACTCCGCGAAAGCTACAGCCCGAAGCGTATTTTAAAAATGGCGCTGCTTGGCATGAAAGAACAAATTTTAACATCGCCGGAACTGTGGCAGTGCACCCAATGCCATGTTTGCGTGGCCCATTGCCCGCAGGACGTACGCTGCGCCGACATTATCCGGGTTTTAAGGCAACTGGCGGTCGGGGGCGGCTATGTCCCGCAGCGCCTATACGATGAAGCAGAACGGATTGATGTTGATCTAAGAGAAGAGCGAATAAAGTTGACAGAAGAATTATGTAAACAAAACACGGGTGTGAAATGAAAAAACCGGTTTTGGTTTTGGGCGGCGGCATCGCAGGGATCCAGGCATCGCTGGATCTTGCGGAAATGGGGGCACCGGTTTTTCTGGTCGAAAGTTCCCCAAGCATAGGCGGCAGGATGGCGCAGCTTGATAAAACATTCCCGACAAACGATTGCTCGGCCTGTATACTAGCGCCAAAGGTAACATCGTGTTTTAACCACCCTTTAATCAAAACCTTTACGTTAAGCGAACTTGTCGAGTTGAAGGGCGAGGCGCCGGATTTTACCGCTGTAATCAAAAAAAAGGCCCGCTTTATTAACGAAGACCTCTGTAAGGGCTGCGACGATTGCATAGAAAAATGCCCGATTGTAAAAAAGAGTGAATTTGACATGGGCATTGGCAGCAGAAAGGCCGTGTATAAACCTTTTGCGCAGGCAGTGCCGAACAAGGTGCTTATCGACAAAAAAGGCGCGTCCCCGTGTAAGGTTAAATGCCCTGCCCACATGGACGTGCACGGCTATATTACGCTGATTGGCGAAAGGCGATACGCCGAGGCGCTGGAAGTCGTAAGGCGCACGACCCCGTTTGCGGGGGTACTTGGGAGGGTGTGCTTGCACACTTGCGAGACTAACTGCTCAAGGCGCTATGCGGACGATGCGGTATCAATCTGCGCGCTCAAGCGTTTTATTGCGGACAACGAAATCAAACAGGGGGTAACCCCCAAAATAGAAATTAAAGCGGAACCAAAAGAGGCAAAAATCGCCGTTATCGGATCGGGCCCGGCGGGGTTGAACTGCGCGTATCAGCTTGTCCTGGCCGGGTACAAGGTAACGGTTTTTGAGGCGCTGGGCGCTGCCGGCGGGATGCTCAAGGTTGGCATACCGGATTACCGCCTGGACAAAGAAGTGCTTGCCCGCGAGATCCGTTTAATAGAAGACATGGGCGTCGAGATTGTTTTAAATTCACCGGTAGGAAAAAACCTGACCCTTGACGATTTAAAGGCCAGGGGCTACAAGGCATTCTTCCTGGCAATCGGCGCGCACAGGGACATGAAGCTGGGAATACCGGGAGAAGAAACCCCCGGCGTTGTATCGGGCATAGAATTTTTACGCAAGCTTAATTTAAAAGAAAAAAATGCCATCGGGAAAAAAGTCCTCGTGATCGGCGGCGGGAACGTCGCAATGGACGCCGCCCGTTCCTGTATCCGCCTTGGCTGCACGGTAACGGTAGTGTACCGGCGCAGCGAAAACGAGATGCCAGCAAACCAATGGGAAATAGCGCACGCAAAAGAGGAAGGTGTGCAGTTTGAATTTCTTACCGCGCCGGTCGAGGTAGTTTCAAACGGATCAAAGTTGGCCGGATTGCAATGCGTCCGGAATGTACTGGGCGAGCCGGATCAAAGCGGCAGGCGGAGCCCCGTCCCCGTTGCAGGTTCCGAATTTATTATAGAAGCCGATACGGTGATAACGGCAATCGGGCAGAACAGCGAATCGGCCTATTTAACAGAAGCCGGGTTTAACGGCTTTGACAAAAGGGGGCGGATCGTTTGCGGAACAGGCGATCTTGCCACCGGCATTCCCGGCGTGTTTGCAGGGGGCGACGCCGTTACCGGCCCTGCCACGATGATAGAGGCAATCGCCCAGGGTAACGCGGCGGCTGTTAGCATACAAAATTACCTGGAAGGGACAAACCTTCCCGTTGAGCCTTTCCTCCTCCCCGAAACGGCAGTCGAAGATATTGATTTTAACGGCATTACAAAAGACCGCCGCGCGGAAATGCCGTTGATTGGTTTAAAGGCGCGAACCGGGACTTTTGGCGAAGTAGAAACCGGCCTTGACGAAGAAACGGCAATAAGAGAAGCATTGCGCTGTGTCGATTGCTCTGTCTGCTGCGAATGTAAAATGTGCGAGAACGCGTGCCTTTCAAAGGCAATCGACCATGAGCAGGCAGATGAAACAGAAGAAATAGAAGTAAGTTCGGTAATACTCGCAAACGGCTACGACCCGTCCTGCGACATACCGGAAAACTACGGGTACAACCAGTTCGCCGACGTTGTTACAAGCCTGGAATACGAGCGCATACTTTCCGCTTCCGGGCCGTTTAAAGGCCATGTGCAGCGCCTCTCCGACGGTAAAAAGCCGGAGCGTATCGCGTTTTTACAGTGTGTCGGTTCGCGCGACGAGAACTGCCAAAGTGGGTACTGTTCTGCGGTTTGCTGTATGTATGCGGTAAAAGAGGCGATGATCACCAAAGAGCATCTGCCCTCGGTTAAGGACATCGATATTTTTTACATGGACATAAGGGCATACGGGAAAGATTTTGATAAATACATCGACTCGGCAAAAAGCAAATACAACATCGGCTTTGTTAGGAGCCGCGTTTCCGGTGTAGACCGGAACGACGATAACGGCCGCCTTATCGTTAACCATTGCGATGAAAGCGGAAAAGCCGTATCGGGCGAATATGACATGGTAGTGCTGTCCGTGGGGATGCAGCCCAAGAAAGAAATAAAAAAACTTCTTAAGCAAACCGGAATAAAAACAGACAGATACGGCTTTTGCTGGACAGACGAGATGAGCTCGCCAAAGACATCGAGAAACGGGATACTGGCCTGCGGCGCTGCGGCGGGGCCAAAGGATATTCCGGAGACAGTCGTGGAAGCAAGCGCCGCGGCAGCCGAGGCGGCAAAAATTGCCGGGGCAAAAACCGTTGCACAGGAAGATTACGGAAAATATTTCCGCGAAGAAGAAATTGCCGTGCCAAGAGACGTTTCAAGGGAACCGGTACGGATCGGCGTATTCCCCTGCCATTGCGGTGTAAACATAGGCGGGTACCTCGATATGAAAGCGCTTGTCGATTACGCAAAGACGCTCCCCTTTGTGGTGTATGTCGATGATTTCCTCTATACCTGTTCGGTGGACTCGCAGAAAATTATCGCGGAAAAGATCATGGAATATGGTTTAAACCGCGTGGTTGTCGCATCCTGCACGCCGCGAACGCATGAACCGCTTTTCCAGGGGGTGCTTGCAAAAACAGGGCTTAACCCGTACCTCTTTAACATGGCAAACATCAGGGATCAATGTTCGTGGGTACACATGGAATTCCCCAAAGAAGGGACAGACAAGGCGAAAGATTTAATCAGGATGGCGGTGGCAAAAGCCATCGACGCCAGGCAGCTAAAACGACAAAAAATCGACGTAACGAAATCGGCGCTGGTTATTGGCGGCGGGGCCGCAGGGATGACAGCGGCGCTCGAAATAGCCCAGATGGGGTTTAAGGCTTATCTGATTGAAAAAACAGATCGCCTTGGGGGGAACGCCGCAAAGATACACAGCCTCTTTTCGCTTAAGCCATCCGGTTCGTATATAAACCGTTTGATTGACAAGGTGATGGGGAACGAACTTATTGAAGTGCTCCTTAATTCGGAAATTATCACGATAAACGGGTATGTAGGCAATTACGAAACGACGTTCAATACAGTTGACGGAGAAGAGACAATCAACCACGGCGTCGTTATTGTCGCTAGCGGCGCAGGAGAACAAAAGCCCGCCGCATATTTGTATGGCCAGGATAAACGAATCGTTACACAAATGGAACTGGAAGAACTGCTGCAGACAGATGCGCCGGCGGGTAAAAATATTTTTATGATCCAGTGCGCCGGTTCACGGGATGAAAAAACACCGTACTGCAGCAGGGTATGCTGCAACCAGGCGATCAAAAATGCGCTGCTCCTGAAAAAAATCAACCCTGAATGTAATATAACCATTTTATACCGGGACATCCGCTCTTACGGGTTACACGAGACTCATTACCGGGACGCACGGAAAGCCGGCGTGCAGTTCGCGCAGTATGAACCAGAGCGAAAGCCGGAGCTTGCCCTTGATAGCGGCGCACTTACCATTACGTTTTACGAGAATGAAACCGGCGCCGTTATAACGGCCGCAGCGGATCTCGTAGTGCTGAGCGCAGCCATAGCGCCAGATACACAGGAAAACAAAAAAATTGCCCAGATGCTCAAGGTGCCGGTAAACCAGGACGGGTTTTTCCTGGAAGCTCACGCAAAGCTGCGGCCGGTGGATTTTGCGACCGAGGGCGTTTATGTCTGCGGCCTTGCCCATGCGCCTAAAACACTAAAGGAAAGCATAGTCCAGGGAAAAGCCGCGGCGGCGCGTGCGGCGACTGTCATAGCGAAGGATCAGCTTGAAACAGAAGGGACAATCGCAGAGGTTAACGAATTAAGCTGTGTCGGCTGCGGCGTATGCGAAAAGGTGTGCGCGTATAAGGCAATCAGCCTGGAAGAAAAGCCCCAGCGTGACGGGACAGTAATTAAAAGGGCGGCAGTCAATGCGGTGCTGTGCAAGGGCTGCGGTACCTGTTCGTCCGCATGCAGGTGCGGCGCAATCGATGTAAACGGGTTCTCCGACAGGCAGGTATTGAACGAAGTAGAATACCTGTTAAGGGTATAAGGGCGGGGTGATATGGAAGACCAAAAAGCAAAAGTGAATAGGGAAACCGCAAAAAACTTTGAGCCAAAAATCGCCGCGTTCCTGTGCAACTGGTGCAGCTATGCCGGCGCCGACCTTGCCGGGACGAGCAGGATACAATACCCGCACAACATAAGGATCATCCGTGTCCCCTGCTCGGGCAGGATCAACCCGCTGTTTATTATAAAAGCGCTGGTAGACGGCGCCGACGGTGTTATGGTTTCGGGCTGCCATCCCGGCGACTGCCATTACATTACAGGCAATATGTATGCTCGGAGGCGCTTTACCCTGCTAAAGAAACTGCTGGTAACAGCCGGTTTCGAAGCGGAACGCATCCAGTTTACCTGGGTCTCCGCTTCGGAGGGCGCGATATTTGCTTCGGTAGTAGAAGAAGTCGCCGAAAAAGTAAGGAAGCTGGGGCCAAACCGCATTGCCCGGAGGGAAAACGATGGCGTTTAAGGAACAGAGGGAGGAAATAATTGCCGTCGCGAAAAAACTTTTGTCCGACGGGGAGATTGGCTGCGTGCTGGGGTATTCCACCAATGAAACCGACGGCAAGGCAATCCCGCGTTTTTTCCGGAGCCCTGAAGAACTGGACGGGATGAGGTGGGACGAAGGCTGCACGCCGAACCTTTCCATATACCTGCCGGAAAAACAAAATGAAAAAATCGCCATTGTCGCGAAGGCCTGCGATTCAAGAATAATTGTAATGTACCTGGCAGAGGGTCAGATAAAAAGGGAAAACGTCTATATAATCGGTGTTGAATGTGCCGGCATGATTAACAGTGAAGCTGCAAGCGCAGGCATAGAAAACACGAACACAAAAGAAAAACGCCCGGCAGCTCCCGGATGCGATGGATGCGGAACCAGGACCCCGCCGCTTGCCGACATTGTTGTAAAAAACACAGACATGCTGCCCGGCCACGTGCAAGTTGCCGGGGTCAATTCCGCTCTTAACGGGCAAAATGACGGGAAAAGAGCGGATGACAACGAACATTCACTGGGCAGGTTCCAAAAAGAGATCGGCAAATGCATATTATGTTTTGCGTGCAGGCAGGCGTGTTACGGCTGTTATTGCAAAACCTGTTTTATTGAACGGGGGATTCCCAATTGGCTGCCGTCCAGTGTCGATGAGGGGACCAAGATGGTCTTTCACCTTGGGCGCACGATGCACCTTGCTGGCCGTTGCGTTGAATGCGGCGCCTGCGAAAGGGTGTGCCCTTCCGGTGTAAAAATCCGCTATCTGATAAAAGAAATCACAAACGCAAGCGAATCGCTTTACGGCGCAAAAGCCGGAATGGATATTAATACTGCGGATGCGCTTTCTGTATTCGACCCCAACGACAGGGAAATCGGCTTTATGGGAGGTGAACCGCAGTGAATGTAATCGCAATCCCAAAAAATAAAATAGAAGAATTTTTACAGAAAATCACAGAAAGTTCCTGGCGGCTGGTTGCGCCGGTTAAAGCCGATGAAATACTTGACTGGAAAGAAATCGATTCAGCGGCGCAGGTTTGCATTGATGACGGGATCACATTAAAATCACTTAAAGAATTCTTTTTCCCCCAAGCGGAGATGTTTTTAAAATTTACCGAAAGCGGGGAGCCTGTTGAAACAATTGTCTACAGGGACACGGTTATTTTTGGGGCAAGGCCCTGCGATTTATACGCCCTAAAGGTTTTAACCGAAGTGTTTTCCAAAGGGGCATTCAGCGATCCGTTTTTTGTGGAACATAAAAAGAAAACCCTTATTATTGGACTTGGCTGCATTAACGAAAAGCCGGGCTGCTTCTGCAAAGACAGGGGCATAGAAAAGGGTTTCTCGGCAGACTGCGACGTCTTTTTAAACGACGCGGGGGATTATTACACAGCCGAAGTTTTGACAGAAGCAGGGCAATCCTTAATCGACCGCTTCCTGCCCGGCTGCAGGAAAATAGATGCAGACAAGGCTCCTGTTCACACCGGGAAGGAGAGCGGGGCAGCGCTGGAACTCTGCGCAGATGAAAAAGAACTGTTTGAAAAAATTGACTGGGAAAAAATTTCCGAAACATGTCTTGGCTGCGGTACCTGTACCTTTGTCTGTGGTACCTGCCATTGTTTTGCCTTTCAGGATGTTACGGAAAAAGGCGAAACAAAACGGTACCGGTGCTGGGACAGCTGCATGTACCCAAAGTTCACGCTGCATGCATCGGGGCACAACCCGCGCCCGTCCAAAAAGGAACGGTACAGGCAAAGGCTCCTCCACAAATTCCTCTATATTAAAGAAAATTACGGGCTAGTCGCCTGTTCCGGCTGCGGCAGGTGCAACAGAAGCTGTCCCGTTGGCATCAATATCAGATCGGCTGTGAAAAAAATTATGGAAGAAATTACGTTCAGGGGGGAATCAACTTGAACAACCCATATATACCGGTAAAGGCCGAGATACTCGATATTGTCGAGGAGACCAGTTCGGATCAGGACATTAAATCCTTCAAGGTAAAACTTTTAAACGATGCGGCAATGACATTTTCTCCGGGGCAGTTTCTTGAACTTTCCATTCCCGGAGCGGGAGAAGCGCCGTTTGGCTTTGCGTCCTCCCCTCTGGTTAACGATCACCTTGAGCTGTGCATAAAAAAAATCGGGGGCGTCACGCAGGCTCTGCACAACCTTGCGATAGGTTCCGTTATTTATTTACGGGGGCCGTTCGGGAACACGTTCCCCATCGCCGGGATGGAGGGGGGTAATCTCCTTTTTGTCGCAGGGGGTTTGGGGCTGGCGCCGCTTCGCCCCCTCATCCTCTATATCCTTGCGCCGGAAAACCGAGGCAAATTCGGGAAAATACAAATGCTCTTTACCGCCCGGAGCTCGGGGGACTTTATTTTTAAACGAGATTTTGAATCGTGGCGGAAAGAAAAGGATACGGAAATTGTTTTAGCGATTGACCGTATGGAAGAGGGCTGGAAAGAAAAGGTGGGGTTCCCCAACAAACTCGTGGAAGAAATGGGCATCGACTGCGCAAACACCTGCGCCGTGCTGTGCGGCCCCCCGATCATGATCAAGGTAACATCAAGCAGCCTTGTGGAACTTGGGATTCCCAAAGATAAAATTATTACAACGCTGGAAAACCGGATGACCTGCGGCGTTGGTAAATGTGGAAAATGCAACGTAGGTCATCGTTATGTCTGTGTTGACGGCCCTGTGTTCCGGATGTCGGAACTTTCCGGAATGCCGGGTGAATATTAATTTGTATAAAGGAGTTTTTTGCAATGATCGTAATCGGAGAAAAAATTAACAGCACATTAAAAGCAGTGCGCCCGGCCATAGAAAGCTATGATACGGAAACAATTTTAAAACTGGCAAAAGATCAATACGAAGCAGGGGCTTCGTACCTTGATGTGAACGCGGCGCTCTTTTTAAAGGACGAGCCGGAACGGCTTGAATGGCTTGTAAAAACCATTCAGGAAGAAATAAAGGATGTTTCGTTTGCCGTCGATTCCCCAAGCCCCGAAGCGATTGAACGGGCGCTTAAGGCAAATAAAAACAAAAAGCCGATGATTAATTCCTTAACCGCCGAAAAAGAACGGTTTAATTCAATTGCGCCGCTGGTAACCGAATACAAAACGGCTATAGTAGCCCTGTGCATGGATGACAACGGCATGCCCGAAGATACTGATACAAGAGTTTCCATAGCCGGTAGGCTTATCAATGACCTTGGCCAAAAAGGCGTGCCGCTTGACGACATCTATATCGACCCGCTGGTAAGGCCGGTGGGTACGGGCTCGCATTACGGCAGGGTCGCCATAGAAACAATCAGAAAAGTAAAACAGGAATTCCCCGAAGTACACATTGCGTGCGGTTTAAGCAATGTTTCGTTCGGCCTCCCGGCAAGAAAACTGATCAACCAGTCGTTCCTTGTCGCCGCAATCGCCGCCGGCATGGACGGCGCGATAATCGACCCGCTGGACAAAAAGCTGATGTCATTCCTGTACGCCGCAGAAGCCTTAATGGGCGTTGACGAATACTGTGTTAATTACCTGGAAGTGTTCCGGGAAGGAAAACTGGAACTATAACATTTTTCATAACTCTCCGGGTTTTGAAAAACACAAAATTTTTTTTTTACAAGGAGTATATATGTCTTTTAAATCCGACATAGAAATCGCGCAGGAAACGCCGCTGCGCCCCATTAACGAAATTGCACAAAGCCTTGCCATTGACGACCTCTTTGTCGAAAACTACGGTAAATACAAGGCAAAAATAGATTACGGTTTGCTTAACGAACTAAGTTCCAAGCCGGACGGCAAACTGATCCTTGTAACGGCGATTACGCCGACCCCGGCGGGCGAAGGGAAAACCACAACCACGATAGGGCTTTCCGACGGCCTGCGGAAAATCGGCAAAAAATCGGTTGTGGCGCTGCGTGAGCCGTCCCTTGGCCCGGTGTTCGGCGTAAAGGGCGGCGCTGCCGGCGGGGGATACGCGCAGGTTGTGCCCATGGAAGACATCAACCTCCATTTTACCGGCGACTTCCACGCGATAGGCGCGGCAAACAATTTGCTCGCCGCAATGCTGGATAACCACATCTTCCAGGGTAACAGCCTGAACATCGATGTGCGGCGGATCACATGGCGGCGCGCTGTTGACATGAACGACAGGCAGCTCCGCTTCGTGGTGGACGGGTTGAACGGCCGCACCAACGGCGTGCCGAGGGAGGACGGCTACGACATAACGGTGGCGTCAGAAGTGATGGCCATTCTGTGCCTTTCAAGGAGCATAGACCATTTGAAGGAGAACCTGCGCAGAATCATCGTGGGATACACCAGGGAGGACGAGCCGGTCACCGCAGGCCAGCTAAAGGCCGAGGGCGCCATGGCCGCGCTGCTGAAGGACGCGCTCAAGCCGAACCTGGTTCAGACTTTGGAGCACACGCCGGCTTTCGTTCATCTCGGTCCTTTCGCCAACATCGCCCACGGGTGCAACAGCATCATGGCCACGAGGATGGCCCTCAAGCTGGCCGATTACGTCGTGACCGAAGCCGGGTTCGGCGCGGACCTGGGTGCGGAGAAGTTCAACGACATCAAGTGCAGGATTGCCGGGATCAAGCCGGACGCCTGCGTCATCGTGGCCACCGTGCGCGCCCTGAAGCACCACGGGGGAGCCGCCAAGGCCGACCTGGGCAAAGAGGATCTGGGCGCTTTGGAGAGGGGGCTGCCGAACTTGCTGAAGCACATAGACAACATGACGGGAGTCTTTGGCCTCGGTGCGGTGGTCGCCATCAACAGGTTCCCGGATGACACGGAAGCCGAACTTGAACTGATCCGCGTAAAATGCAAGGAATACGGGGCGAATGTAGCGCTGTCTGAAGTTTGGGCCAAAGGTGGGGAAGGCGGAATCGGCCTTGCCGAGGAAGTTCTCCGTATCATTGACGGAAACGCGTCAAAGTTTAAGTTTGCCTATGAGGAAACCATCACGATTAAGGAGAAAATCGAAACCATCGCGAAAAATATCTACGGCGCGGACGGCGTTGATTTTGCGCCGGCTACGGCGAAAGAGATCAGTATGTTGGAGAACCTCGGGTTCGGAAAACTGCCAATCTGCATGGCGAAGACGCAATACTCCCTGTCGGATGACCAAAGCAAGATTGGCGCCCCCGCAGGGTTTAAAATCACCGTCAGAAATGTGAAGGTTTCTGCCGGCG
>Ga0082212_10004403_pt1 | contig 19538 bp, 13 predicted proteins | sample TergutNt197P3_FD_71548 | JGI IMG/M metagenome (GOLD analysis project Ga0082212, IMG submission 71548) | Neocapritermes taracua P3 segment gut microbial communities from Petit-Saut dam, French Guiana - Nt197 P3 | ecosystem: Host-associated > Arthropoda: Insects > Digestive system > Gut ... | reverse complement strand
AGACGCGCACCGGTGATGCCCGTCGGCTATATAGAGCGCGTCCATAGCCGCAAATACCCCGGCGGCAGACGCGTTTTCCGCCTCGTTTAGCGCCCAGCCTTCGTGGCGCACCCCGTCCTCCGAGACAAAGTCAAATACCGGCGGACCCTCCGCGGCTTTCGCGAGCAGCGCCGACAGCGCCCCGTCCTCCCTGCACGCAAGGAATATCGGGCCCGTATTGGCGTCGAGCGCGTCGACGTGCCTTACGCGGTCCTCCTCCTTGTCCGCGCGCGTCAGCTCGTGCTTTTTTATGACGCCCGCCTCGTAGTCAAAAACGGACGCGCAGCATACAAGCCCCGTCTGCGGCCGCCCGTCCATGGTCAGCCTGTATATATAGAAACGCGGCGCGGCGTCCTGTACGAGGATCCCGTCCGCCGTCATTCTTTCAAAATTCTCCCGGGCCCGCGCGTAGACCTCGGGGCTGTATGGATCCGTCCCCTCCGGCAGATCGATCTCGGCCCGGTCGACATGCAAAAATGAATACGGCCGGCCGGCCGCCATCAAACGCGCCTCCCCGTCCGTCATCACGTCATACGGCAAAGCCGCGACCTGCTCCGCATACCCCTCCGCCGGGCGTACCGCCCGAAACGGGCTTATCCTGACCATAGACCCTCTCTTTCCCAAAAAGTACCTGTACTATGTCAGTATATCACATCAAAAGGCAGGGGCGGCGCCCTGCCCCTCCTGAATCCTCAATTCGCCCTTCATTATTGACATATATTAGTATATATGGTATATTATGGTCGTCAACCTTTGCCCCTTTACGAAAGGAGGGGAAATGCTTATTTCATTTATCCTTTCCGTCATAGCTAGTGTAATAGGCAACTGCATTAGCAAATGGCTGGACGAGAAAGGAAAGGGAGACTAGCCTTGTGAAAGACCCCGGAATCCGCCGGGGTCTTTCGTTTTAATGCTTATTTCAGTCAATTTCCATTGACAAATAAATTATTGCATTAATGGCCCTGACTGTCAACTTCTATTTTTTTCCAGCAGGACATTTCTCGGCCCTTCGCCCTGCCCTTCACTGATCACTGACTACTGACCACTGACCACTGTTCCCTGCACTCTGTTGCCACGGGACGATCCTGTCCAGATCTTCTTTTATATTCTCCCCCAGAAGAGCCATATCATAATGAGCCTGTACACGCAGCCAATACCCGTCAGAAAGCCCGAAAAACCTGCACAACCGCAAATCTGTGTCTACAGAAACCGATCGTTTTCCGGACACTATGTCGCCTATCCGTTGCGCAGGGACGTAGATTTCTTTGGCAAGCCGATATTTTGTGATCCCCATAGGTATCAGGAATTCTTCATTCAGCAATTCCCCGGGCGAAACGGGCGCTATTTTGTCTGCCATCACATGCCTCCTAATGATCGTTTATCCTGATCGACCACTGCCCGAAACGATCTCCTTCCAATCTCTTCAGGCGATTGCCCGGCGGTATTACAAGATCGGTCAACAATTCAGCCGCTTCAAGTTGCAGAAGTTTCCGTAAAGCAATCCGCTCAATTTTTTCAAACTTTTTTACCCGTATATGATTTGCGAGCAATTCGGTATCTTTGTTTGCAAAAGACAGTATCATAATAACACCTCTCGTTAATAATGTAAAGCGTTACTATATTGGCTTAACATTACATTAAAGGTATTATATTCCATCTCGTCGAATTATCAAGCCTTTTCTATGTCAAAAGGGGACGGCAGAGTGTGCGAAAACAGCCCGGGAGCAAACACGATTAGATTGTACCTCTGTGTTTTGCGTATTTTTTGCGGTTGTGTATGGTTTTTCGCGCGCTTTGGCTCTTAAACAGGCCTTTTTTGCCACAATAAGGAAGAAACGCTAACTATATTTTGCAACAATAGTATAAATATACATTTTAATCGTACACAAGTGGAAATTTTACGCATTATTCCGATTTTCGAATTATTCCGATTCTCATGATTTATCCATCTGATACAGCCGCCCATAGTAGAAAATAATCGGAATAATATTTTTGCTTCCTTAGAGCCCCCTCACATGTTTCGGAAATCACGCGCAATGCATCTGTACCGTTCAGGGATGCCTTTGGCATTGCTTGCTGAATGGCTGGGCCACTTGGATCCTCAACCAGGCCGAGTCGGGCAGTTCGGTACGGCCTGAAGCAGGTTCACGCGTGTGGGATGGTAGTGAGGATATGATCAAGCGCGTGTGGCCTTGCCTGAAATATTATTCCGATTATTCTTGCGGCATTTGCCGGGGGCATAGGCAGTTTGCTTATGCCTCTGGTATCAGCCTGAAAAGAATCGGAATAAACCGAATATCGGAATAATGCATGTTATTCCGATATCGGAATAATACGCAAAAGTCGAGGTATAAATCTAGTAAAGCCGTTTATTGGCTATAGGCTGACGTTGAGTGCTGGGACTATTGTGGGGTTACAAGGTGTGGTAGAGCACCATACTGCTGTTTCGCTGCAAAAAAGCTAAAAGCCCTGAAATCGTTGAGATTCCAAGGCTCTTGCGATGTGTTTGGCGGAGAAGCGGGGATTCGAACCCCGGATACCTTGCGGTATACATGATTTCCAATCATGCGCCCTCGGCCAGACTAGGCGACTTCTCCATACACGATATTTATATTTATAAGTTCACGACTCGTTTTACAATCATGCGCCCTCGACCGAGCCAAGCGACTGCTCCATCTCGCTTGCCTTCCATTTTATCACATTACAGGGGCGCAGTCCCGCTGCCCGTTCTCCTGTGTTCTTATGCGCCCACATTCCTCACTGGCGCCGACCGCCGGCCTTCATCCTTTTTTTCTTCCTTTCTTTCTTTCTTTCTTTCTTTCTTTCTTTCTTCCTTTCTTTCTTCGCTGCGTTCACCTACGTCTGCGGGACGCCGAGGGCGGCGTCCCCTACGAAGTTCTTCTATCTGACCACTGACCACTGGCCACTGACCACTGACCACTGACCACTGGCCACTGACCACTGGCTCCTGACCACTGGCCACTGACCACTGACCACTGATCACTGGCCCCTGGCCGCTGCTCAATTGCTGCCGCAGCAGTTCTTGTACTTCTTGCCGGAGCCGCAGGGGCAGGGGTCGTTGCGGCCGATCTTGGCGCCGCTGCGCCGGACGGGCTCGTGTCGGCCGCCCCGCGATTCCTTCGGCGTCTCCGCGGGCATGTTGCCCGGCTGGCTTCGGGAGGCCGCGTCGCTCTTCTGCTCGCGGGCCGCCGAGCTGTAGGCGTCCTCCTCGGTCTTCGTCTCCTTCATGTCGCCGGAGGTCTGCTCCTTCCGCTCGCTCTTCGTCTCGACCGTGACGCCGTTGCAGTAGCGTACCGTGTCTTCCTTGATGGACTCGGACATAAGCTCGAACATGTCAAAGCCTTCCCTTGCGTAGGCCGCGGCCGGGTCCTGCTGGCCGATGCCACGCAGGCCGATGCCTGTCTTGAGCTGGTCCATCGCGTCGATGTGGTCCATCCACTTGCCGTCGATTACCATAAGCAGTATCATGCGTTCAAGCTCGCGCATGCGATCCGGGCCGATTTCCTCTTCCTTGGCCTCGTAGAGCGAGACCATCTTTTCCAGGGCAACCTCACGGAGGCTGTTCTCGTTGAGGCGCAAGAGCTCTTCGTCCGAAAGACCGAGCCCCTTGTAGCCCTGGTTGATCCGGAGCAGTGCCTCGTCAAGGTAGGAAAAGTCCCATTCCTCGGCGTACTTCGACCCCATGAGCGCGCCCCCGACCGCCTCTTCGGTCAGGTCGTTTACCATCGACATGATATTGTCGCGCATGTCCTCGCCTTCGAGCACCTTGCGCCGTTCGCCGTAGATGATCTCGCGCTGCTTGTTCATGACGTTGTCGTATTGCAGGACGTATTTGCGGATGCCGAAGTTGCGCGCCTCGACCTTTTTCTGCGCGTTCTCGATCGACTTGGAGAGCATGCCCGCCTCGATTGGCTGGTCGTCCGTTACCCCGAGCCGGCTGACGATGTTCTGCATGCGCTCGCCGCCGAAGAGCCTGAGCAGCTCGTCCTCCATCGAGATATAGAAACGCGTCGAGCCGGGGTCGCCCTGGCGGCCGGCGCGGCCTCTCAGCTGGTTGTCGATACGACGGGACTCGTGGCGCTCCGTGCCGATGATGTGCAGCCCGCCGAGCTCCACGACCCTTCTCTGCTCGTCCGCGCGCTCTTCCTTGAAGCGCTCGAAGTATTCCGTGTACTTGCGGCGCGCCTCTCTCAGCTCCTCGGTCTCCAGCGGCACGAACGACGCCGCGTAAGAAATCGCTTCCTCGTCGTAGCCTTCCTTGCGCATCTCCTGTTTCGCCTCGAAGTCCGGGTTGCCGCCGAGTATGATGTCGGTGCCGCGGCCGGCCATGTTCGTGGCGATCGTTACCATGCCCTGCCTGCCCGCCTCGGCGACGATGCGCGCCTCCTGCTCGTGGTGCTTGGCGTTGAGGATGTTGTGCTTGACCCCGCGCTTCTTGAGCATGTCGGCTATCCGCTCGGATTTCTCTATCGAGATCGTGCCGACGAGAACGGGCTGCCCGGTCGCATGCGACTCGACTATATCCTCCACGATGGCCTCGAACTTGCCGCGTTCCGTCGGGTAGACGGCGTCGTCGAAGTCGTCGCGCACGACCGGCCTGTTCGTCGGGATCGAGATGACATTCATATTGTAGATATCCACGAACTCTTCCTCTTCCGTCTTTGCCGTACCGGTCATGCCCGCCAGCTTCTGGTACATGCGGAAGTAGTTCTGTATCGTGATCGTGGCAAGCGTCATGGACTCGTTCTTGACCTTCATGCCTTCCTTGGCCTCGATGGCCTGGTGCAGGCCCTCGCTGTAACGCCGCCCGAACATCAGGCGCCCGGTGAACTCGTCCACGATGATGATCTCCCCGTCCTTCACCACATAGTCGACGTCGCGCTTCATGATGTAATTCGCTTTCAGCGCCTGCATTATATGGTGGTTGACCTCCATGTTCTGGGGGTCGGCGAGGTTTTCCACCTTGAACGCCTGCTCGGCCTTCTGGTTGCCCATGCCGGTCAGGTTGATTTTCTTGTCCTTCTCGTCGAGAACGAAGTCGCCCAGTGCCTCGATCTCATCGTCTATGTTCTGGCTCGGGAACAGAGTGCGTGCGCGCTCCTCCTTTTTCGGGGCGGCCCTAAGCGTCCGCACGAAGCGGTCGGCCCGCGTGTACATCTCTGTCGATTTCGCCGCCTGCCCCGATATGATGAGCGGCGTGCGCGCCTCATCGACAAGGATGCTGTCAACCTCGTCGACGATGGCGAAGTTGAGCGGTCGCTGCATCATCTGCTCTTTATACTTGACCATGTTGTCACGCAGGTAGTCAAACCCGAACTCGTTGTTGGTCCCGTAGGTGATGTCCGCGAGGTAGGCCTCCTTGCGCTCCTCGCTGCCGGGCTTGATGTCGTGTATGACGCAGCCGACCGTGAGCCCAAGGAAGGTATAGAGCTTGCCCATCCATTCCATGTCGCGCCTCGCCAGGTAGTCGTTGACGGTCACGACGTGGACGCCCTTGCCCGAGAGCGCGTTCAGGTACGCGGGCAGCGTCGCGACAAGCGTCTTGCCTTCGCCCGTCTTCATCTCGGCGATATTGCCGTTGTGAAGCGCGATGCCGCCGACGATCTGCACCGGGAAGTGCTTCATGCCGAGGCTGCGCCAGGCCGCCTCCCGGCAGACCGCAAAGGCCTCCGGCATCAGCGCGTCAAGCGCTTCAACTGAATCGTCCTCGGCGAGCCTTGCCCTGAACTCGTCCGTCTTCGCGCGCAGCTCCGCGTCGGACAGGGCCTGCATGCCCTCGTCGAGCGCCAGCGCCTTCTCGGCCTTCTTTTCGATCTTGGCCACTTCCCGCTTATTAAGGTCGGGCAGGATTTTGTCAAATACTCCCATAGTCCCCTCCCATGTCATGTCATGCAATCAATATACTGATATGTATATTATAAACTAAACTGTTTTGCGTTTCTGTTTCATTTCATGCGGCCGTCCCGGCTTATGTAATTTAGAGCTTGGCCACGAATGCTTTGTATATCGCGCGGATCGCTGTCTCGAAGTCCTTCGTCTCAACGCCCACTATGATATTCATTTCGCTTGAGCCCTGGTCGATCATGCGGATGTTGACGCCGGCCTCGGTCAGCGAGCCAAACAGCCTTGTCGCAACGCCCGGGACGGACGCCATGCCGTGGCCGACCGTCGCGATCAGCGACATGTTTTCGAAAAGCTCGATGCTGTCGGCGTCCAGCTTCTTTTCAAAGTCCTCAATGAGGTCGCCGAGTTTGTCCTCAAGGTATTTGTCCGAGATCACGAGCGAGACCGTGTCGATGCCCGAGGGGATATGCTCGATCGGGATGTCATAGTCTTCGAGGATCGAGAGGATCCGTTTGATATACCCGATCTCGTTGCTCATCATGTTCTTGTAGATGCCGATGACCGTGAAGTCCTTGTTGCCGGCGATGCCCGTGATAAGCTGCCCGCTATAGGACGCGTCCTCGGCTGTAATGAAAGTGCCCGGGGCCTCCGGGTTGTTTGTGTTGCGAATATTGATCGGGATGCCCGCGAGCCGCGCCGGGTAGATTGCGTTTTCGTGAAGCACGGAAGCGCCCATATACGAAAGCTCGCGGAGCTCCTTGTACGAAATGTTTTTGATCCCCTTCGGGTTTTCCACGATTCTGGGGTCGGCCATCAAAAAGCCGGACACGTCCGTCCAGTTTTCATAGACGTCGGCGCGGACCGCGCGCGCGACAAGTGCGCCGGTGATATCTGAGCCGCCGCGTGAAAAGGTCTTGATCCCCCCGTTTGGCAGGGTGCCGTAGAAGCCGGGGAGGACAGCGCGCTCGTGCTTCTCCAGCCCCGCAGCCAGCGCCGCGTTCGTCTCATCGTGCTGGAACCTGCCCTTGGCGTTGAACAATACAAGCCCCGCCGTATCCACAAAATCGTAGCCGAGGAACGCCGCGACTATCTTCGCGGAAAGGAATTCGCCCCGGCTCGCGATGTAGTCGGCCGTCGCGCCTTTTTTCAGCTCCTCTTCGATAATGGCAAACTCGTCCGCGATGCCGACGCTGACGCCCAGGTCCGCTTCGAGCCCGAGGTACCGCTCTTTGACGACCTGCATCACCTGCTCATAGGGCGCCCCGATATCTATCTGCGTCTTTATCAGGTAGAGCATGTCCGTGATCTTGTTGTCCGCGGAAAAGCGCTTGCCCGGCGCGGAGACTACGACATACCTCCTGGCGGGATCGGACTCGACGATAGCCTTTATCTTCCGGATCTGTATCCCGTCGGCCGCTGACGACCCCCCGAATTTCGCAGCGATCAGGCCCATGTCACAGCCCCTTTGCCGCCGCTTTCAGCTCGTCGACCTTGTCGAGCCTCTCCCAGGGCAGGTCGAGGTCGGGCCTGCCGAAGTGCCCATAGGCTGCTGTCTGACGGAAAATCGGCCTGCGCAGGCCCAGGTTCTTGATGATCGCGCCGGGGCGCAGGTCAAACACCTGCCTGAGGATCGCCGAAATCTCTTCCTCCGGAATCACCCCCGTGCCAAAAGCGTCGACCAGGACAGACATCGGCTCCGCAACGCCTATCGCGTAGGAAAGCTCTATCTCGCAGCGCTCCGCCAGGCCCGCCGCAACGATGTTCTTCGCCGCGTGGCGCGCCGCGTAGGTAGCCGAGCGGTCGACCTTTGTCGGGTCCTTGCCGGAAAAAGCGCCGCCGCCGTGCTTCGCGTAGCCGCCGTAAGTGTCGACGATGATCTTTCTGCCGGTCAGCCCCGTATCGCCGTTCGGCCCGCCTATTACAAACCTGCCCGTCGGGTTCACAAAGTATTTCGTGTCGGGCGTAAGCAGCCCCTCAGGTATAACGGGCTTGATGATCTTTTCTATTACATCATTTCTTATCTCTTCCTGCGTCGCCTCAGGGTCGTGCTGCGTTGAAATGAGCACGCCCGTCACGGCGACGGGTTTCAGGCCGTCGTACTCGACAGTGACCTGCGACTTGCCGTCCGGCCTCAGGTAGCCGATCTCCCCGGCTTTCCGGACGCTTGTCAGCTTCCTTGTGAGCCCGTGCGCCAGCGTAATCGGGAGCGGCATGAGCTCATCGGTCTCCCTGCACGCGAACCCGAACATGATGCCCTGGTCGCCCGCGCCTGTCGCCTCAACATCGCCGAAGCTTGCGCTGCCGTCCTTTTCCTCCAGCGCCTCGTTGACGCCCATGGCTATATCCGCGGACTGTTCATGGATCGCTGTCAGCACCGCGCATGTATCGGCGTCAAAGCCGTACTCGCCTTTTGTATACCCTATATCTCTTACAACATCCCTTATAAGGGACGGGATATCGACATAGGCCTCGCTCGTGACTTCCCCGGCTACCATCACTATGCCCGTCGTCGTGATCGACTCGACCGCGACACGGCTCATAGGATCCTGCTCGATAAGCGCGTCGAGGATCGCGTCCGATACCTGGTCGCAAAGCTTGTCCGGATGCCCTTCTGTAACGGATTCTGATGTGAATAATCTGGCCATTTCTGCAATACTCCTTTCCGCTCCCGTGGCAGTATGCCAGCCCCGGGGATATCAAAGAATTGTATCACAGTTCTTATCGCTGCGGCAATTGGCAATAATTTTCATTGGCCCTTGCCGAGAGGGGAAAGAAGGAAAGAAGGAAAGAAGGAGGGGAGGGATGAGGAAGGGAGGGAGGAAGGGAAGGGAAGGGAAGGGAAGGGAAGGGAAGAGAGTTCTCGTTTAGCACCAGTGGTGCAGACGACGGAGTTGCGCTTCTTGCGCCCAGGCGCCGCCGCCTTGCCCGCTGACAAATCAGTAGTTCGCTCGGATGTAATCCAAACACTCAGGGCAGATAGCTTTCCCCAAGTATGAATGGTCACCTTTCCGTTCGCCGCAAATCAGGCAGTCTATATTTGCCATAGCATCCTCACAATAATTTTTTGTCTCATTTTTGATTTCTTTTTTCATTTTTTTCCTTTTCCTTTTGGCTGATTTTGATGTAGAATCTAGCTTTCGGCCGCCGCCGCCTGGAATAAAACTGTGGCGCACCGAACTGCCTGTCTATATAGAGGGGACTAATACAATTTTTCTTGCACTTTTTTTGTGAATTGTTTGTGAACTTTTTGTGAGTTTTTAAACTTTGGTCGCTTTGGTCCCTGGTCCGCGTCAGCGGTTGTAGAGGTCTTTTGTGGCGTGCCTGATGCGGTCCGCGAGGCGCCGTGTCAGCGCGCCTTTCGGGCATTGCCATTTCCAGTTGCGGCCACCTTTGGTTCCGGGCTTGTTCATTCGCGCGTCCGCGCCGAGCCCGAGCCAGTCCTGAAGCGGGATGATCGTCGTCTCAGCCCGGCACGCCAGCGCCTGCGCGAGCAAGGCATCAGCAAGCGCCTCTGCAAGCATGGCCTCCGAAAAGCCCTGTCTGCGGGAGAGCCCCAGATACTCCATAGCGAAAAGCCTCTCTGTCCGGAGGGCGCTTCGCGCCCAGCCGAGCAGGGTATTGTTGTCGTGCGTCCCTGTAAAGCAGACCGTGTGCTCCTGGATATTGTGCGGGAGATACGGATTGTCCGGATCGCCGGAAAAGGCAAACTGCAAGACCTTCATGCCCGGGAAGCCGCTTTCCGCAACAAGGCTGTTTGCCGCGTCGCTGAGTTCCCCGAGATCTTCCGCTATAATAAAGAACCCCGGAAACTCCTTTTGCAGCATGTCAGTGAACGCCTTCCCCGGGCCGGGCCGCCACTCGCCTGACAGAGCATCCCCTTTTGTCTGCAACGGGTATACATAGTAGTCCGCGAATGCGCGGAAATGGTCGATCCGGACGCCGTCGTACAGACGCACCGCCTGCGCAAGTCTCTCGCGCCAGAAGGCGAAAGCCTCTTTCCGTCCCCGGCCCCAGTCGTAGACCGGATTGTTCCACATCTGGCCTTCTTTCGAAAATCCGTCCGGTGGCACGCCCGCCGACGTCCTCGGCCTGCCGTCCGCCCCTGCGTCAAAAGCGCGCCGGCGCAGCCAGAATTCCGCCGAATCCTCATAGACATATATGGGCAGGTCGCCGATGATGCCGACGCCTTTCAGATTCGCGTACCTTTTCAGTTCCCGCCACTGTAAAAAGAAGCAGAACTGCTCGTACTTCACCGCCTCGGTTTCCGCTTCGAATCTTTCCCTGAGTACAGAAAGCGTTTTTGCGGACGGGTTCCTTATCCTATCCGGCCACAGAGCCAGCGGTTTGTCCCGCTGCGAGCCCCGCACCGCTTCGAACAAAGCGTAGTCGTCCAGCCACGCGGCGTTTTCATTCAGAAACCGGGTGTAAGCCGTGCCCTTCGGCGCGTAGCGTCCGGGGTTGTAATGTATATCCCGCCGGTCGATGAAAGCAGGGTTGCCTGCAAAAGCCGACCGCGACTGGTAGGGGCTCAAGCCGTCCCCGACCGGCCCGATGGGCAGTATCTGCCAAAGCCTCTGCCCCGCTTCCGCCAGAAAGTCAACGAATTCATATGCTGCCTTGCCCAGCGCTCCCGCAGGAGGCAATCCGGACACACCAGAGCCGCCCCCTTTTGCCCCGTAGTCTTTCAGCGGCATGCCCATTAACGCCCCGGAGCCCTTCAGCGGCATGCCCATTAACGCCCCGGAGCCCGGCGACCCATCCCATTGCACCCCCGGTAATGACGATAATGCGAGCAGGATGCCCGCCCGGCGCCACATAGCCTTCTTCATATCTTGTTACGGAAAATCTCGACCCCAAGCGGCGGTATGTCGATTTCGGCCAGCCCCTTTTCAAACACAGCCCCCCGCCCGGTCAAATCGCCCGCGTCCGGATGCAGGCTTTCCCACACGGCGCCGTCAAAACTGCCTTCCGGCAGCGCGCCTGACAATTCGCCGAAGTCGAAGACGATACGGTGCGGCTCCTCCGTCGGGTTGACGACAGTCAGCACGGCGGCGGCGCCGATCCCCCTGCCGAAGGCATCGCAGCCGTTCACCGTGTGCCGAAGGATGCCCAGCACATTGCCGTTGGTCGAGAAGAAGCGGGCCTCCCCCGTACTCATGACAGGGTTGGCGCGCCTGATTGCACTGAGCTTCCGATACCAGTCAAGGAGCGAAGCGTCCTCTTCACAGAACGGCCGGCGGTTGAACGGGTCGAGCAGGCCGGTCATGCCAACCTCGTCGCCATAGTATACAGACGGTATGCCCGGCAATGAAAACTGTATCGCAGCCGCGAGGCGCTGGCGCCTGCCGCCGAGTTCATACTCTTGCACGGAAAGCCTGAAATCCGCCTGCTCCCTGCGGGACATGCTTCCGATGTCAAAATCCCCTGAAAGGACAGAGCGCGCGCGGCATACATCATGCGATGAAATCAGGTTCATGAGCGTATAATACATCGGCGCCGGGTAGTTTTGGCGCTGATCCTCCAGGAACCTGCAGTAGTGCCAGGCGTCGGTTTTTCCCTTCAGGAATGCAATCGTCAGCTCAAGGAAAGGATAGTTCATTACCGAGTCGAGCCCAAGGCCCAGCGCGTAGGTCCGCCGCCTGCCATAGCTCTGCTTCGTCGTCGCGTCCTCCCATACCTCGCCAAGCAGGAACGCTTCGGGGTCGGCTTCCTTCACGGCCTCGCGTATCTGCTGTATGGTATCGTCCGGCAGTTCGTCGGCGACGTCAAGCCTGTAGCCCGCCGCCCCTTCGCCGATCCAGTGCCTCACAACGCTGTCTTCCCCGGCGATCACATATTCCTGCCAGCCCAGGTCTTCTTCACTCACCTCCGGCAGGGTCTCAAAGCCCCACCAACTGTCATATTTTTCGGGATGCGCGCCGAACCGGTACCAGCCGTAATATAGCGATTCCTTGCTTTGGTATGCGCCGACGCTGTCGTAGCGCCCGTATTTGTTGAAGTAAAGGCTGTCGTCGCCTGTGTGGGAAAAAACGCCGTCAAGCAGTATGCGTATGCCGGCTTCCGCCGCTTCGCCCGCAAGCCTCCGGAAAGCTTCCCCACCCCCGAGTATGGGATCGATTTTTAAATAATCCCCCGTGTTGCAGCGGTGGTTTGACGCCGCCTCGAAGACCGGGTTCAGGTAAATGACCGTTACACCCAAACCCGCCAGATAGGGCAGCTGCTGCCGGATCCCTTCGAGGTCCCCCCCGAAAATATCGCTTGGCATATAATATTTTTGCCCGTCTTTCGCCTCGTAGACAGGGAGGCCATCCCAGTTTTCGTGCAGCTCGATCTCCGTGCGCCCTTTGGCCCTGTGGTACTCCACGCCCGCGCGAACCCCGTCCGCGTCGCCCATACGGAACCTGTCCGGGAATATCTGGTACATAACGGCGTCCTTCGCCCAGCCCGGCGTGGAAAACCCGGGGTCGTATACTGTTATCTGAAACGCCGGCGGGGGGTTTCTGTAGATACGCCCCAGGCCGCTGGTGTAAGGGGGCTCGGCGCCGTAATAACAGATCGCGCCGCCCTGGAGCGTTATCTCAAACCAGTACCACAGCACGCACCCGCCGTCCTCACAATCGTCCGGGATGCCATAATGAATCCGCAGCACATCGCCTTCGGGCGCAAGCACATGCCTTTCTATGGCCCCGTCACGGAGCACGCAAAGCGCCGCCTGCTCGATGTATATTTTGTCGATCTTCAAAGAGAGCGAAACCGACGTCCCGCCCGTGACGGCCCCTGGCGGATCCCGGAAAACCCGCTTCGCGCTGTCGTGTATAATATTGGCGTCACAGGCCGCAACGCCTCCAAACCAAAGCTGTTCCATCACTCACCCGCCCCGAGGCGCCAGATATTGTCCGAGTATTCCTGTATAGTCCGATCCGAGGAGAAGGCCCCCGAGCAGATAGTGTTCTTCGCGCTCATACGCCACCATTGTTCCCGGTCCCCATAGGCCATAAGGAGCCTTGCGTATACCTCGTCGTAGGAGCGGAAGTCGTGAAGCACAAAATATTTGTCGGCCTTGCCTTCGCCGGCGTTCAAAAGCGCGTTGTAGAGGTCGTGGAACTGCCTCCCGCCGGGAGACGGCAGCGCGCCGGAAATAAGCGTGTCGAGCACGCGCTTCAGCTCGGGGTCCTGCTCGTAAAGCGCGCGCGGGTCGTATGTGCCGAGCCGGTTCAGCGTATCAAGCTCGTCCACAAGGGCCCCGAAAATGAAGATGTCTTCCTCCCCGACCGCTTCGCAGATTTCTACGTTCGCGCCGTCCATAGTGCCTATGGTCACAGCCCCGTTCAGCATGAATTTCATATTGCCGGTGCCGGAGGCTTCCAGCCCCGCCGTCGAGAGCTGCTCGCTGACGTCCGTCGCCGGGATCAGGCGCTCGGCCACGGACACATTGTAGTCTTCGATAAAGACGACCTTGAGTATTTCGCGCGCGGAAGGATCCGCCTCGATGAAGGCGGAAACCGAGTTGATCAGCCGGATGATCTCCTTTGCCATATAGTAGCCGGGCGCCGCCTTCGCCGCAAACAAAAAGGTGGTCGGCGTGATTTGCCCGGCAGGTCCGGTCTTGAGCCGGTAATAGAGGCACAGGATGTGCAGGATTTTTAAAAGCTGTCTCTTGTATTCATGCAGCCTTTTTGCCTGGACGTCAAAGAGCGTATCCGGATCGATCAACGCGCCCTGCCTGGCGCCAAGGTACGCGGCAAACCGCTCCTTGTTTTCCCGTTTCACACGCGCCGCGGCCTCGCAGAACCCGGGGTCGCCTATCCACTCCCGCAGCCTCTCAAACTCCCGGTAGTCCTTCAAAAACCCGGAGCCGATGCGGGCCTCGATCTCGGCCGTCAGCGGGCGGTTCGCCTTGGCGAGCCAGCGCCTTGTCGTAATGCCGTTCGTCACGCCCAAAAACTTGTCCGGGAACAGTATATAAAAATCGCGGAAAGTCTGCGTCCTTATGATATTCGCATGCAGCCCGGACACGCCGTTGACCTTGCCGCAGACAGCTATGCAGAGGTTGGCCATCCGCACCTCGCCGCCGTGGATGATCGACATCTCGTCCATCCTGTGCCAGTCGCCCGGCCACTTCTGCCATATGCTGTCGCGGAACTTATGGTCGATGACCGTGATGATCTTGTGGATCCGCGGCAAAAGGTCGCGCAGCATATTCTCGTTCCACCGCTCAAGCGCCTCGCGCATGATCGTATGGTTTGTGTAATTGAACATTTTAAGCGCGATAGCGCTCGCCTCGTCCCATGAAAGCCCCTCGTCGTCGAGCAGTATACGTATCAGCTCGGGTATCGCGAGCGTCGGGTGCGTGTCGTTGATCTGTATGGTGAAGTAATCAGGCAGCGTATGCACGTCCCCGAAGTATTTCTTGTGGCTGCGCACAAGGAACTGCATGGACGCTGACGTAAAGAAATAGAATTGCTTCAGCCTGAGCAGCCGGCCCTGCTCGTGGTTGTCCTCGGGGTAGAGCACCTGCGAAATAGACTCGACAAGCGCGCTTTCAAGAGCCGCCCGCGCATAATCCCCTTTATTGAAATAAGTCATGTCAATCTCGGTCTTTGCCCGCGCTTCCCACATCCTGAGCGTCGCGGGCGTACTGCTCCTGTAGCCGATGACCGGCATATCGTACGGGTAGGCCAGGACGCTCGTATAACCCTCGTGGCTGACCGACAGCCCGTGCTCCGTCCAGACCTCCTCGATATGCCCGCCGTAACGGACCTCGACGCTGTCCTCCGGCCGCGCGATCTCCCAGATGTTGCCCTTGTCCAGCCAGTTGTCGTCAGCCTCCTCCTGCTCCCCGTCCACGATGCGCTGCCGGAAAAGCCCGTGCTCATAGCGGATACAGCACCCTGTGACCGGCATCTCAAGCGTCGAGAGCGAGTCGAGGAAACACGCCGCAAGCCTGCCGAGGCCGCCGTTGCCGAGCCCCGCGTCGGACTCCTGCTCCTCTATTACATCGAGGTCAAACCCGAGCTCATTGATCGCGCCCCGGTACTCATCGTACAGCCCCAGGTTGATCATATTGTTCGTCAGCGCGCGCCCCATAAGGAACTCCGCCGATAAGTAATACAGCCGCCTCGCGCCGCGCCCGTGCGTCTCCTTCGTCGAGTCCGCCCGCAGGTCCATGACGAGGTCGCGGACCGTGCGCCCGACGGCCTGGTAGACATCCTCGGCCGTGGCCTCCTCCGGCGTCACCCCGACCGAGCGGCGCAGTTTTTTTATAATTTCTTCTTTGATCTGTTCTTTGTTCGGCAGGTCGTGCATATGATCCCTTTTCTTTCGGTTACTTCAGCATTGGCTTCCATTTCTTCATTGGCTTCTGTTCCTTCGAGCACACCGGGGACGGTTCTTTTGAACACACCGGGGACGGTTCTTTTTGTGTTCCTAAAGCATCGAACACACCGGGGACGGTTCTTTTTGTGTTCCTAAAGCATCGACTTGTACAGCGCTTTGTACTGCTCCGCTGATTTCGAAAAGCTGTTGTCCCGCAGCATTGCGTTCCTGCGCAGCTTCCGCAAAACCGGCTTGTCCCCGTAGACGGAGAGCGCCAGCTTGACGGCCGCCATCATATCGTGCGCGTTGAAAGTCGAAAAAGCAAACCCCGTCCCCTCTTTCGTAAACATATTGTAAGGCGCGACAGTATCGACGAGCCCGCCCGTCTCCCTCACTATGGGCAGCGTGCCGTAACGCTGCGCGATCATCTGCGACAGCCCGCACGGCTCAAACTCCGACGGCATAAGCAGGAAGTCCGAGCCCGCGTAGACCCTGTGGGAAAGCCCCTCGTCATAGCCGATGAAGACCCCGCTCTTCGCAGGGTATTTGGCCGCTATATAGTTGAAGAAATCCGCGTACTGCTGCTCGCCGGAGCCGAGCATTATAAAGGCGATATCCTCTTCAAGCAGCTCTTCAAGGGCGTAGCGCACAAGCTCGATCCCCTTCTGCCCCGTCATACGCGTGACCATCGATATGATCGGGGTGGTCAGTTTTGTCCCGAGCGAAAACTCTTCCCTTAGCGCTTTCTTGCATTCGCGCTTGCCCGAAATATCATCCGCCGAAAAAGGCGCCGCTATGGCCGGGTCGTTTGCGGGGTCGAAAACCTCCGTGTCTATGCCGTTTAAAATACCGCAGAGCTCATGACGCCTCGCGGACAGGATCCCCTCCATGCCCAGGCCGAACCACGCGTGCATTATCTCGTCGGCATAGTTCGGGCTGACCGTCGATATGCGGTCGGCAAACACGAGCCCCGCCTTCAGCATATTCGCGCAGCCGCGCGCCTCCACATATTCCGGCGTATAGTAGCAGCCCGGCACGCCGAGCAGGTCTTTCATAAGGCCGAAGTCCATCCTGCCCTGGAACTCGATATTGTGGATCGTCAAGAGCATGCTCTTTTCTTTTTTAAAGCGCCCCGCATACTGGGTCTTCATGAGCAAAGGAACCATGCCCGTGTGCCAATCGTTTAAGTGCAATATATCCGGGTCGAAATCGATGAGCAGCAGCGCTTCGCAAACAGCCTTGCAGAAAAACAGGTACTGCTCGTTTTCCGCGTCACCGCTCCGGTAGACCGCGTCCCCGAAATAATCCTCGTTGTCGATGAAATAATATATTACGCCATCCTTTTCCATCGTCTGTACGCCGAGATATTTCTCCCGCCAGCCGAGCCCGACAGACGTCGTCGCCACAGTTTCGAGTTCATCCTGGTAGCCGTATTTGACCTTCGCGTGCCTTGGCATCATTACGCGCGCGTCCAGGCCGATGGCGTTCAGGGCCTTGGGCAATGCGCCGACCACGTCCGCCAGGCCCCCGGTCTTCACAAAGGGCATGCCCTCCGAGGCGACGATCAGCACTTTGGGGTAGCCCGCCGCGCCGTGGCCCCTTTTCGGATAGCCCGCCCCCGTCATGCCATCGCCTCCTTGCGTATAGCCTGTCATACCATCGCCCCCTTGCGGATAGCCTGTCATACCATCGCCCCCTTGCGGATGACGACGGGGTAGCTCCTTGAGCCGGCGAGGCGGCTGCCGCGCCGCACGCTGACGTTCTTGTCAAGGATGATATGCTCGATGTCGGCGCCCTCGCCGATGTCGGTCCCCGGAAGGACGATGGAGTTCCTGATCTTTGCGCCGCGCGCGACGTGCACATTGCGGAAGAGCACTGAGTTTTCAACACTGCCCTCGATAACGCATTCGTTGGCAACGAGGCTCTGCTTCACATCCGCGGTCAAAGTGTATTTCGCAGGCACCGAGTCCTTCGTCTTTGTATAGATGCGGTTTTTCACCTGGAAAAGCTCGTCGCGTACCTTCTCGTCCAGAAGGTCCATGTTGACGTCAAAATAGGCCGGGACCGAGCGAAGCATGCCCACATAGCCCTTGTGCTCAAACCCCATGATCTTCATCCTGCCAAGATTGTTCCTCAGCAGGTTTTCGCTGAACTTATACTCACCCTTCGAACAGCAGTCGTCGACGAGAAAGATAAGTATGTCTTTTCGAATAATGTAGGATTTCAGGCTGCGCGCCGTTAAAGACGTCTGCATCGGGTTGACCTCAAGGCTCCTGATCCGCCCTTCCGGCGACAGGTCGAAAAACACCTCATGGTACTGCTCCTCGACGATGTGGCTCGGCGGCACATTGTGGTAGAGCGCCGTGATATCCGCGCCGCTGTCTATATGGAAGCGCATCATCTCGTCATAATTGAAATTATATATGCTGGTCGCGCCAGCAAGCACGCCATATTCATGCCGCGTCCGCCTGAGAAAATCCATGGAGGATTTCAGCGCCTCGACCTTGCCCCGGTATATACCGGGATTTGCGCGCATCGAAAAAGGCGTAAGTATGAACAGGCCGTCGCTCTTCCTCGAAAGGTCCCATGCCTTGCCGGAACCCAGATGGTCCATCAATGAATTGTAATTTCGGCTGACCAGCACGCCCACGCTTCTTATATCCGAATTGACCATATTCGAAAGGGGGAAGTCGATTGCCCGGTACTTGCCGCCGATCGGCAGCGCGGCTATGGCGCGCTGATCGATAAGCTCGCGCAGGTTTGGTATCTCTTCGCCCGCGTATATTATCCCGAATGCCTCACGAATCATTACGCACCTCCTTCCCGGCCGGCACTACGTCCCCGGGCGCGATTACAGCACCCCGGCCTATTACCGTTATATCCTTCTCCGCCTTGTCCGGATCATTTGCCCCGCCGACGACGGCATCCTTGCCGACGACGACGTCCTCGTCGATGATCGACATGTCGACCTGCGCGCCCTCGCATATCCTCGTGTCCGCCATTACGATGCTGTCATAGATTGCCGCGCCCTTTTCCACGACGACGCCGGAAGACAGGATGCTGTTCTCCACCGTGCCGTAGATCCGGCAGCCCTCGCAGACAAGGCTGTTTATGACACGCGCGCCCATGTCCACGATATGCGGCGGGTCGTTCGGGTTGCGTGAAAAGATGCGCCACGGCTCGTCATACAGATTGATCGGCGGGTCGTCGTAGAGCAGCTCCATATTCGCTTCCCAGAGCGACTGGATCGTCCCGACATCCTTCCAGTATCCGCCGAACTCATAGGCATAGAGCTTCTCGCCCGCCTCAAGCATCGCCGGGATGATATTCTTCCCGAAATCATTGTCGGAATCGGGGTTGCTGTCATCCTCCGTCAGGTGCCTTCGCAGGGCCTCCCACTTGAAGACATAAACGCCCATGGACGCAAGGTTGTTCTTCGGGCGCTCGGGCTTTTCCTCAAACTCCGTGATCCGCATATCCTCGTCCGTGCTCATTATGCCAAATCGCGAAGCTTCCTCCAAAGGCACAGGCAGGACAGCTATCGTCGCGTCCGCCCCCTTTTCCATATGCGCCGAAATCATCCACTTATAGTTCATCTTATAAATGTGGTCGCCGGCCAGGACAAGCAGATTGTCCGGGTCAAACTGCTCAATGAACCCGATATTCTGATATATCGCGTTGGCAGTCCCCGAATACCACTCGCCCGCCCCGCCAGCCGAAAACGGCGGGAGCACATACGCGCCGCCCGTCATCGTGTCCAGATCCCACGGCGACCCGGTCCCGATATAAGTATTGAGCTCAAGAGGCAGATACTGCGTCAGCACGCCGACCGTATCAATCCCCGAGAAAGCGCAGTTCGAGAGCGGGAAATCTATAATGCGGTACTTGCCGCCAAATGTCACGGCGGGCTTTGCCTTCTCAGCCGTCAGTACCCCCAGCCGCGACCCCTGCCCGCCCGCAAGCAGCATCGCCACCGTCTTCTTCTTTCTGTGCATGCCATGCATGGTTCTTCTCCAATCGTTCCCCCAATAACCTTATTTGCCTTTTACGTGCAACCCCATTTTATCACATTACGCAAGACGGCGGTTTTTGGAGGACACAACACAGTGGGGACGGTTCTTTTTGTGTTCTTCGTAACACAACGGGGACGGTTCTTTTTGTGTTCTTCGTAACACAACGGGGACGGTTCTAAACCACTGAAAAAGTACAAAAGTACGAGTTGATTAGCAAGTGGATACCGGAAGTGGGATTCCTGCCGCGAATCTTCTACTTTTTGTCCCAAAATCGAACTTACGGGCGATTTTTGCACCGTTTTTTCT
>Ga0082212_10004402_pt1 | contig 19539 bp, 17 predicted proteins | sample TergutNt197P3_FD_71548 | JGI IMG/M metagenome (GOLD analysis project Ga0082212, IMG submission 71548) | Neocapritermes taracua P3 segment gut microbial communities from Petit-Saut dam, French Guiana - Nt197 P3 | ecosystem: Host-associated > Arthropoda: Insects > Digestive system > Gut ... | reverse complement strand
GCAAGGTCAGGTTCTCCCGACGTTTATTATAAAAAAGCTGATGATGCGACGAGGCAGCGTATACTTGATTCTGTGAACAAACCATCCGAATTTGAGTACCAAAAATCCGGCAGGGTCAGCGCGAAAATGTCATTCCGGCCCGGTTCCCTTTTTGAAGCGCTTGTTTAAAACAGACTTTAATGCTTGACTTTAAATGTCATGCTTCTACAATAGCAAAAATTTTTTTTATTTTAACAAGGAGGAAAAATGAAAAAACTTATACTTACTTTTGTTTCTGTGGCAGTATTTTTTGCCGTTTCGGCAAGCGCACAGGGTTTGAATGCCGGCTTTGGGCTTGGAGGTTCTTACCCTAAAGCTCCCGATTCGTTCGGTTTTGACAGTAAAGTCTTTGTTGATGCCGAAATTAACAAATTTTTTGCTCTCGGCCTTGAGTCGGGATTCGGCTGGATTAAAAGAAGTTCCGGCGATGATATCGATATGGGCGACGCAAAGGTAACGTTGTCTGAAAGCGTAAATTTTTATAGCATCCCGGCCTTGCTTCGGGCAACTGTGTATATTCCTATCAGCGAATACGATAGCCCGTTAAAGCCGTATGTCTCAGGCGGGGCTGGCTATTCGTGGACTATATATTCAACAAGCAACAGCTACTTCGGAAAAAAGAATACTACTTTCCACGGTTTTACCTGGCAGGCGCTTCTCGGTATTGATTATAATCTGGGTTCAAACGCAAACAACATGAGCCTATTTCTGGAATGCGGCTACAGGGGTACGATGCTCGAAAAAAAATACAAGGGCGCCACCTATGAACTCGATATGTCCGGCGTTTTTGTAAAAGCGGGGCTTGCGTTCCCGATAATTTCCTCAGGCTACTGAGTTCTTTTTTACATGAAACTGAAAAAACGGCAAATTATTGCCGTTTTTTTGTCTCATAGAGGAACTTTTTTCCAAAAAAACAACCCACAATATAAATATCTTGACTTTTATTTTAAATAAAACAATCCTATGCAAAGGGTTGTTACCATTAAAAATCAGGAAAAAATAATGAGCGCTGTCTTGAAAAAACAACCGATTGACTACTGGATACAGAATAAGAATTTACTTCAGAACGAATATAATGCGCGCGAGATATCATTCAACCGTCTTCTCGGCGTTCTTATAGACGATATGGAAAGTAAAACCGAAGGCAGCGCCCAAAATGTAATGATTAAGGGACGGGTAAAAAAATTCGAGAATTTTTACCGCAAACTCCTTGAAAAAAGCCGCAAGCAAAGCATAAATTCTCCATTTGATGATATTTTTGATATTTTGGGTCTACGGATCATTGTGCCTTTTCTTGAGGACATCGAAAGGGTCGGTTCAAGAATCAGCGAGACCTGCTCTATTATAGAGACAAAACATAAAAGTCATGACCTTTCAATCCATGAATTTGGATACGACTCCCTGCATTTTATTATGCAGATTCCGAAAGAATTGCGCGACATTGTAAATATTTCCGATAATCTTAACTGTGAAGTTCAGATACGCACGATACTTCAGAACGCCTGGGCAGAGGTCGAGCATGAACTTGTTTATAAAACGAGCATAAACAAGGTCGAAGATACGATACGCAGAAAACTTATTGCTTTAAACGCGACCTTGTCTTTAGCCGACATAAACTTTCAGGAAATAAGGGACTACCAACGCAGACGCATTCAAGACATAGAGGAGCGTCATTCGAAAATACTTGATAAAGTTTCGACAGTCCCGCAAAAAATGGGCAACCGTTATTTTGACAATTCCGGTACATCGCAGACAAGTCAAATTCAGGTATATCCAACAAATATTAAAAAAGATTTATCGAGCGCCGAGGTCAACGATTTGTTTTACGAAGCCTTGAATGCTCATATAAATAACAATCTTGACAAGGCCATAGAACTTTATTCGCTTCTTATAGCTATATCTCCAAGCCATTATTTATATAATCACCGGGGATTGGTGCATTTTTCGTTATCACAGTACGATAAGGCCCTTAACGATTTTAATGTAGCCATAGAGATTCAGCCAAAAGACACGAGAGTCTATACAAATCGCGGGCTTACTTATAGAATGCTGAAAGAAGAAACCAAAGCGTTGGATGACTTCAACAAATCATTGGAATTGAATCCTCTTTGGGCGGATACTTTTTATGGCCGCTCGCTTACATATTACGATATGGGCGATATACGCTCAGCCTTGGAAGACTGCGACAAGGCCATAGCCCTTAAGCCTGATTTTAAACAGGCGGTGCGTTTTAAACAGTTTATCCTAAATCAAGATATGAAATAATATAAATTATTTTTTATGCCGATACTATACAAGAGCATCCTTGAATGATGATAAAATGGACATTATAATTACATGGATTTTGCGTTAGCGCCTGCAGGGTTTCTGGCAGGCCAAAAACTTTCAAAGGATATCAGGAAACCCGCAAGAGTGTATTGGATGTAGTTTTATGAAAGATGACGTTTTTATGTTTAAAAAAGGGTCGTACTTGTATGTTGAGGAAGACGCTAACACAAATAATATATTCATTGTCAAACATGGAGCGGTACAGCTTGTGTATCAGAATCACAGGCTCAAGCATAATGTTAAAATAGCCGGTACCGGAGATATTCTTGGATTTATATCGTCGCTTTGCGGTAAACCCAGAACGGAAAGCGCCCTTGCCGTTGAGGATTCATCGGTCATTGTACTACCGAAAAGCCGTTTTATGGAGAAGCTTAAGCGTAGTCCCGACATGACTTTTAGGGTTCTCCGTTATTTTGCGCAGCAGCTTAGGGATTACGATGAACTTCTAACTTCCGAAAATTCGCAAGGAAGTCTGTCGCCTGCGTTGAGCATGTTTCAAGCCGGCTCTTTTTACTATAAAACCGGGGATGTTCACGCAGCCTATTACATTTTGTCCGAACTTATTAAGCATTATAATTCAGATCCTGTTGCCGATTCTGCGAGAAATCTTATCAGCAAAATGAGCAGCTTAGTCAATGAATCCAAGACCGTTCCCGCACACGAAGGAGTTTATAGGGTTTTTGCCGACAAACAAGTCATCTTTTGTGAAAACGAGCCCGGCGCGGAGCTTTTCATAATAAAAAAAGGAAGAGTAAAAATAGTAAAGCAAAGCGGAGACAGCGAAATAATACTTTCGGTACTTAGCGACGGTGAAATCTTCGGAGAACTTGCCATAGTGTCAACTAAACCCAGAAACGCCACAGCAATAAGCATAGGTCAGACAACGGTTCTGCCGGTTAATGTACCGGCGCTTACAAAATTGATTGAAAAATCGCCTCTCATAATAAATCGCATATTTATCGCTATAAGCCGCAGAGTGTGGTTCACGCATATAAGGTTTGACGCTTTGACATATAATCGTTTAATCACGAAAATGTATATTTTTCTAAAAAACAAACTGCTTGAAGAAAATATATCCTTGCAGAGTACAAGTCCGCATAGCTTTACTTTTGGTATAGATGAGCTGCAAAAAATGACGGGGCACTCGGATAATGACGATGATACGGCTAATGAAATGTTTAATGACCCAAACCTGCGGTTTCAACTTGGCGATATTACAGTGCTTAGCCCTAAAGCTTTGGTGGCTACCGCCCGTTACTATGTGGCAAGAGACAATGTGAACGCTAAAAATGTTGACAATGAGCGTTTTTTCTTTCAAGATGACGGCGAGATTGATGATGAAATTAATACCGATGACGCTCTGGAAACATTGTCTATCGTTTCGGAAATAGAGGATTTTGATTTTCCTAATTAAGAATAAATTCCCGTGTATGCGCAAAAACATAGAGGTAGTAAATGAAATATAGTATGGTAAAACAGTTTTCAAATAGCGCCCTTGATAATATATTTAAATTTATCTTCAGGTGGGTTGATTTTGGGAAAGTAATGTTAGACGCCGGTCTATCGTTTTTGTCGATATGGCAGGCATTTTTCGCTATTTTTTACAACATCTTCATGTATTTTTATTATTTGATATTGTTCTTTATAGATCGCGGTTCTGAAGAAGGTATTGGGCCTACGGTTCTCAAACGGCCGACATCCGTGCAACGTACATCGCTGCCTGCCCTTGATTTTAAGTCTACAGCCCCTCCGCCGGCGCCTAGAATAGCTTCCGTAGCTCAGGCTGTTACTGAAACGGCGGCATCGGCCGTATCTTCAATACCGGCGCCACAGAAGAGTTCAGGCGGCGGACAGAAGAAAAACATCCTGAAATCCATTGGGGAGCCTATCGTCGCCTTCTTTTTAGCGATAAAAGGGGTTTTCAAAAAACTCGGAATATTTATCAGCGAATTTTTAAGAAATAGAATAAAACCGGTTGAGGAAGAGGGAGAAAAAACATCCTCCGGCAAAGGCAGCCTTATAGATGAATACCTGAGGGAATATGAAAGGCAGCGCAAATAATCAATGCCTGAAGGCTCTCTGTCCCGTATAGACCATCGTAACTTGAGGAGTTGCCTCATTACAGGCTTCGATAGATTCGAAATCGCGTATTGAGCCTCCAGGCTGAACAATGGCCGTAGCGCCCTCTTTAGTGATTACATCAACGCCGTCTCTGAATGGGAAAAACGCGTCTGAAACAGCCGTCGAACCGTTGAGTCCGCCCTTGCGCTCTTTCGCAAGGGCGTCAATATCTGTGAGCTCCGATCTATTCCGTCCGCCCTTTGCCGCCTCAAGTTCGAAATCTTTATAAGAAATGCCGTATTTATCAAAACAGAGAAGGTCGGCGTATTTTGTATAAGCTTTGTATACGGCTATTTCGGCCACGCCTACCCTGTCCTGTTCGCCCGTGCCGATGCCGACAGTCACTCCGTCTTTTACGAATATTACCGAGTTAGAGGTTACGCCTTGTTCCACGAACCAGCCGAAAAGCATGTCGTCGTACTCTTTGTCCGTAGGTTGACGGTCAATCTTGTAGAGTTTTCCTTTGTATTCGCACTGCGCCGGTTTAAAATTTTCCTTTGTTTTTATGATGTTAAGCGGCGATTGCTGTAAAATAAGACCGCCGTCTATAAGGGATTTAAAATCAACAAATCTGAAATTCAAAAACGATGAGAGAGAATCGATACGCTCTATTTTCACTATGCGGAGATTTGCCTTACGGCTTAAAATATCAACAGCGGCTCCATCGTAATCAGGCGCCGCTACAACTTCCAGATAGCAGTTGTTTATGAGTTCGGCGGTTTCTCTATCTATAGCTCGGTTAAAGGCGGCGCATCCGCCGAAAGCCGCGATACGGTCGGCGCGATATGCTTTATTAAAGGCGTCGCCTATAGATGCGGCTTTGGCCGCGCCGCACGGATTATTATGTTTTACTATAACGGCAGAGGGGGAATCCATGAGATACTTTAGTATATTGAGAGAGTTATCTATGTCTGTAAGATTTATTTTCCCCGGATGTTTACCGAATTGTATCAGAGCGTTTTCGTCAATTCCGCTTACAAGGGGATGCCCTGGTTCAATGAAGCGGCATTGCCCTAAAACAAGATTGCCGTTGACCAACTGATACATGGCCGCCTCCTGCCCCGGATTCTCGCCGTAGCGCAGGCCTTTTTCTATTACGGTTCCCTCATCGTTTATTTTCCACGCGCGTTTTTTGTATATGAGTTTTTGTTCACCCAGAATTATGGTCATTTCGTCCGGAAAATGATCGTCCATTACTGTTTTATAGGCTGCTTTAAGGTCTTCCACTTTGCGCTCCTTTCAAAATTTTGCTCACTCAATTAGCAGCGCCCCTTCCTGCAGGACTACATCAAGAATGTAGGCTGTCCTGCCGGTGTTAAGCGGAGCGCATGAAACAAGTTTGCCGCTGAATTCAAAATTGTCGCCGGCGCCGAGTATTGAACGCGTTTCTTCCTTGTCAAAAAAAACATTATAAACTATCTTAATTTTATATGCCTCGGCTTCCTTGTCTTCAAGTATTGCCCTGAAGGTTCTCTTGTAGCGGGCAGTTTTGTCAAACGATATAACAATCGCCTTAGCCTGAATAAGCGAATTCAGGTTTCTTTCAAAGTGCGAGTCTCTTTCAATTATTCTGGCAGAATTAAGGTTTCGCATAAAAGTCTTATCAAAAAAAACCTTTTCTTCCTCAGCTCCGAGAGAAATGAGGAAAAATATAGTAAAAACTGTAGCAAAGCATTTTTTCAGCATTTTCCCATTACCATTATTTGGGCAGCAATTCAAATATAATATTTTCTCTGGATACTTCCATCTTTTCTATCACCTTGCCGAAATTATAAAATATACGTATCAGTTCGTCAAGCCCGTCTATAGCCTTTCCGTTAATAGATACGATGCTGTCTCCGGGCGCTACATCAAAAGCGCACTGCGGGGCTACATACGAAATTACCACGCCGCGAGAGGCGACATTTTCATCAATCTCAATTCCGTAGGCTACAAATAAATCCTGCGCTCCGTCGCGCATTCTTTTTGAAACTTCTTTTTCGCGCAGCGGTAAAACATGATCCCTGATATGCCCGTCTCTCGCTACGCGCAGGTTTACGGATGAACCTACCGGTTTTCCGCCTATAATGGCGACAAGGCGTCCTAAGGATGTGACAGGAAAGCCGTCAGCCTCTTGTATGACATCGCCCTCAAGCAGACCGCTGCGGTCCGCCGGTGAATTTTTTATTATGGAGGATATTTCCACTACTACGGTTGGTTCTTTGGAACCGGCTTGCGGTTTTTCCCTCGCAAAAAGTCCTATCCAGCCGCGCCTTACCCTTCCGTAGCGTTTCAGTTCCTCAACAACATAGTTTACCATGCGCGAGGGAATTGAAAAACTTATACCCTGATAGCCGCCCGACACAGTCCTTATAGCCGTATTTATGCCTACCATTTCGCCTTTAAGATTTATGAGCGGGCCGCCGGAACTACCCGGATTGATAGAAGCGTCAGACTGTATAAAGTCCTCTATATCAGCAAAGCCTATATTATCTCTGCCTGTGGAAGAGATGATGCCGCTGGTTATGGATTGGTTAAGGCCGTACGGGTTGCCTATGGCCATAACCCATTCGCCTTCGCGGATGTTCTCTGTGGAAACCTTGAGAGGGATAAAGGGATTGCCGGCAGAATTTTCTATTTTGAGGAGGGCAAGGTCGGTTTTAATGTCGGCGAGAAAAAAATTTACATCGTCAACGGGCATCGCCTCATATTTCCGTCCATTGTAGGTTACTATTTGGTAATAATTTCCTTTTGAAACAACATGATAATTTGTAACGAGAAAACCGTCGGCGCTTATTATTGTTCCCGTGGCCTCAGCCATTTTTCTGTAGATATAGCCGTCTTTTTCGGGTTCCTTGTTGTAAACGATTATGTTTACAACCGAGGGCATAGCCTTGCGCGCGGCCTGAATAAAATACTGGTTAAATTCTTCCGGATTGGCTTTAAGGCCGGAAGCGCAAAGATAAAATAAAACAGGCAGAGCGAAATATTTGAAGTATTTTTTGAACATTTTAATCATCCCATACCGCGTCAAAGTAAGTCTTTTCAGGAGAAACAGCATACTTCTCAAGGTCAATTCTTTTTCCTTTAGGCGTGTGAGTAAAATTATCGCCGGCAGCCATATCCACGCCGGCAAACAGCGAGTATATTCCTACGGCGATTCCTTCGGCAATCTTGTCCTGATTCTCAAGAAGCATTTTGCGATCGTCTTTTCTTTTGAGGTACCCGAGTTCAAAATAAGCGTTAATGGCGTTTACATATATCGGGATTGCCCATATTGAGAAATACGGTTTGCCCTCAGTCAAGTGTTTGTAGCGGCCGTCATTTTTTTTCAGGGAATATAGTATGTAGCGTATAATTTCGTATGAGGCATAGGCATTATCGCCGCCAAACCCCTCCTCTCCGCCGTCGCGCCTGTACGATTCATATTCCGAACGTTCCCTGTCCCAGAAACGCCCGGCCGGCGAGACATTATTATAATTTTTTGAATACGGAGAATAATCAATATGTTTGGCCGCATTTTTTTCCCAGCCGGAGTTATCGGCATAGACCCATTGGGTCATATTGTGACGGTAACCTCTGAAATCGGCGGCCTCCATGTTATTGTCTAATTTATAACCGGTAAAATACTGTGAGACATCGGATAGAAACAGATTGAATACGGAGCGGCTCCCGTCTTCTATGAACCAGTCTGACATAGGCGAATTGTTAAAAAATTTTCTGTCGGTTTTGTTTCCTCTTAAATATTTAAGTCCGTCTATAAGAAAAAAAAATGACGGGGCTAAAATAGGGTTCATGGCCTTGTAATCATGAGAGGATGACTCGGCAATATGGATGGATACCACAAGCTGCGGCCTGAATTTGTTTATCTTTGAAACGCGCCCGTGGGACAGCGAGCCGTCATCGGCCGGATAGTCAAATATGCGGTAGGGCGCGTTTACGTCGTGCAAGGTCAGCGTTTTATCTGTTTCAATCCCGTCCGGTCGGCTTAACATGGAGACAATATTTATGCGTTTTTTCATCGTGCCGTATTTTCGGACGATTGTCTCAAACTTGTTAAAATCACCGTTAGGGGCGGTATATGCAAGTATTTTCATTACCTTTTGGGCTATAGTGTATACTATTATGTGTTCTTTTATTTCGGTTCCCCTAAGCGTGATAGCCGCCCCCGGCCTGTAATCATCGAGATATTTTTGGGAAACAGAATCATACCTGTCGCCATGCTTTGAGCGCGGTTTCGTGTTTGCTCCGCCGTGCCCCGGGTCGATTACAACCCTGAATGTCGGAAATTCATAGTATTGGAAATGTTCCGGAATACAAACAAAAAACAGAAAGAAGATAAGAACTTTCACGGTAAAAAAGAATTTTTTGCGGTATATTCCCATATAAGCTATTTTGAAAAATTACGCGGCATTTTAATTTTGGCGAGAGCGCTCAAAGCAACAATATGGAGGCTGTAATAAAAACGCCTGCTTGTTATAGAGTTTGGAATCGCAAATTACATAAAAAATGCCTGACCCTTGATTTTGCAGAAACATGGATCAGGCGTTTTTTATTCCGGACAATTAATTAGATATTTTTGATTTATCAAAAATTCTGTTCATGTTATCGGCTATTTGTACCTGATATTTCGCTTTTACGCTGTCGCGTTCCTCCGGTTTGGCGGTTTCTTCCAATATTTTTATTCCGTATGCTTTGGCCATGCGAAAATGGTATATGGCGGTTTCATAGTTCATCGTAAGATTTGAAAACGAACCGTCATCAAGCTGGCCGAAGCCTATACGAAGCCTTATTTGATTATCAACAAGCTCTTTGCTTTTGGCCGGATCGGCTTTTACCCTTTCATTAAAGTGCAGGGCGAGGATTCGGGGTATACATTCGTCTAAAATTACCTTGCTATCTTTCTCGTATTCTTCCGCGACTTTCTTTAAAAGAGCTTTTACATCTTTTGTATTGGCTTCAAGCTCTTTTCGGGCGTAAATCATATTCCTCTGGTAATAATAGGCGGCAGCCTTTTTATAGCTTTCAAGGCATTTTTCATAGTCTCCGCTCCAGCCTTTATCGGAAAAGTTTGTGGATATAACCTTGAGAAGAAGAATGCCTTCAAGATTCTTTTTCATAAGTTTATCAACAATATCCAGCGCTTCAAATTTAGCAAGGTATGAATCATCTGGTCTTTCGGCTTCATTATATTTTGAGGTGCTATAACTACCGTCGGGATTGCGAACGGGTTCATCCTGGCCTGCGTCTTGAGCCCAAAGGGCCGTTAAAAGACATAATGCCAAAATTGCGGTTAGACTTGCTTTTTTCATAATAAATCTCCTTATTTAGTGAATTAATATCCTTATGCTCTTAATCTTATTAAGTCTTTTAAAATAGGCAACTTCTTTTTTAGTTTTTACCAAAAATTAATCGCTATATTTAAGCGACAGCGAAATACAAATAAACAATATAGCGGCGCACCCCGCAAGAATGAATCCGGCGGTATATTCTCCGAGGACAATGCGGCCTACGGAGAATATAGAACAGTAGACGAGGCCTACGCCGGCCGCCCATTGCAGGAATCCGCGCGCCGCGGCCTTTGCGAAAGGTTTATCAATGCCCGATACTTTTTTCCAGCCCGGACCGCCGGGTTTTACCAAAAGGTAGAAGGAACGCAGGGTTTCGGGTTTCTCGGGCGCGGTTAGAAATGTCACCGCAAGCCATACCGCGGTGGTAATGGCTACAATGAAGAACATACTTTCGGGGAAATGGAATCCCAAAAAAGCCTTGTTTAAAATAATACCGGCAAATGGGGCTATCATAGCCGAGATTTCCGACCAGGCGTTCATCCTCCACCAAAACCATCTTAAAATAAGGACGAGCCCGAGTCCTGCTCCGCATTCTATAAGAAAAGCCCACGCGCCGGATATTGACTGAATGAAAGTCGAAACATACCCCGAAACTATAACTAAAAAAACGGTTGCCGCGCGCGATGCCAAAACATAGTGTTTTTCACTTGCTTCGGTTTTTATAAAGCGCCGGTACAGGTCATTAACGAGGTACGAAGAACCCCAATTCAGGTGCGACGAGATAGTTGACATATAAGCCGCCAAAAACGCCGCGGCAAGAAGTCCCAAAAGGCCGGCAGGAAGATGGTCGCGCATGGCAAGGACAAAGCCGACTTTTTTATCGTCCGCGGCAAGGTCGGGATACAGGACGAGGCTTGCTAAAGCCACAATTATCCAGGGCCAAGGGCGTACCGCGTAGTGAGCGATAGTGAACCACAGAGTAGCGAGACGCGCGTGTTTTTCGTCCTTAGAGGACATAATACGCTGAGCTACATAACCGCCGCCGCCAGGCTCTGAGCCAGGGTACCATGAAGCCCACCATTGGATGGCTATATACGCCATGAAAGCCGAAAACGACATACTGAGCGCGCCGGTCGCAACTGTTGCGGGGGTAAAACTAATGTCGGGGAAAAAATTAAAGACGCTTGCCGGCAGCGCCGCTTTGAGTCCGGCTGCGCCTCCTATTTGCGGGAGTCCGGCAATGATAACCGCGAGTACGATGCAGCCGATCATGGCTATTACAAATTGTAACATATCGGTAAAGGCAACCCCCCAAAGGCCTGAAATTGCCGAATAAATACCGACTATGGTCATGGAGGCGAAAACATACGGCAGGAGCTGGTCTTCCGGAATATCAAAGAGAACTTTGAGTATTTGGGCTAAAGCCACATTGACCCAGCCCATTATTATGGCGTTCATAAAAAGTCCCAGATAGACTGCCTTGAATCCGCGCAAAAAGGCGGCCGGTTTTCCGGCGTAACGTATCTCAATAAATTCCACATCGGTGATGATTTTGGCTCTCCGCCAAAGTCTGGAGAAGAAGAAAACAGTAAGTATGTTGCCGGCCGCCATGTTCCACCATAACCAGTTTCCGGCGATTCCGCTTGCGGCGACAAGTTCTGTCACCGACAACGGAGTATCGGCGCCGAATGTCGTGGCTACCATCGTGGTGCCGGCTATCCACCAGGGGAGTTTGCGTCCCGAAAGAAAAAAATCCTCGCTGCTTTTACCTGCCCGTTTTGAGAAGAAAAGGGCGATAAACAGCGTAAGCGTAAAATAGACGCATATTATGGCTATATCGGGCGCGTTCATTTAAACCGGTTCTTTGTAGTATAGGTCAATGTCAAAGCCTCCGAATTCGGATGCGAAAGAAAGATTTACATTTTCATAGAGGGCTTTTATCGCAATAGGGTCATTGTCGAATTCAGGCGCTGAAAGCAGGAGCATATGATTTCTAAATTGCATTTGGTTTGCAAAACCTCCGGCTATAAGGTTGGCTATTTCTCCGGCTACATCCTGATAGTGTTTAACCGCCGACATGCTTTTCGAGCGGTCTATAATTTTTTCCGCGATCATGTTGAGCGTACTTGCCGGCATTGTAATAATTAATCCGCCTTTTATGCCTCCGTTGATTTCGACGGATATTTTACGGCCGTTCTTGGCCTGAGTCTCGTAAACTTCCTCAATGGTTTGGTCTTCGAGAAAATTTCTGAAAATATGACCAACAGAGCGAACAATCATTTTGGAATACATGCTTGGGTTGCTCATTATTTATCTCCCGCGGAACTTATAAAGCAAGCCCTGAAAAAAATCAACAAATTATACCCCGTATGACCTGTATGCCGGTAATTTTTGCGCCCAAGAATGGCGCTAAATCGCGGATAATTGGGTTGCCGGGGAATCGAACCCCGAACCTACTGATTAAGAGTCAGTTGCTCTGCCAGTTGAGCTAGCAACCCGCGGTATGCTGAGGGACAAGGATTCGAACCTTGATTAACGGGGCCAGAACCCGTTGTCCTGCCATTGAACGATCCCTCAATTTAGGTTAAGGCAATTAGCTTAGTGCGGATTTTTGTCAATAATTTTATTCTTCCAGACTCATGTTCATACCCATTACCTGATCTACAGGCAGGGAAAACATGATACCCTGAGCTTTTGAGGTAAGCCCGAAAGAAGAACTTATAGCCTGCATGATAGGGGCTTTTTTATCTCGTTTAGTCAAAATAAGGATAATCTCTTTCTCATCCTGAACGGATATCCCGAAAAATTTAACCGTTCCGGCTGCGGCCGTACTGCGGGCGTTAAAGATAGTCCCGCCTGCGGCGCCGGCTTCTCTCGCCGTATTCATAAAGTCGTCGCTATAGCCTTGATTGAGTACGGATACAATCAGGTCGTGCGTTATTTCTTTATTCATTTTTGAACCTTCCTTTTCGCTTCGCTGCGGTATTTCACGAACATTTTCCTTGAATATTTGCAGTATCGGGTTGTTTATACCCGAAAGCGGGACTGTAAAGGCAATACCTGCGCCTGCATTTTGGTAGCCTATTTTTTTACGTATTCCCTTCAAAAGCGAAGGGATGATCTCACCTTCCTCAAGGCAGAATATAAGCGCCTTGTCGCTTGCTCCTATTCCCAAAATGTGCAGGATTTCAGAGTTGGCCGTACCGTCGGCTTTGGTGAAAAAATAAAAGAGAATATTTTTTTCTTTAAAAACCTCCAGGACGGTTTTTAGTTTCACCCAGTCGACGATTAAAAATGCAAATTTGAATGTTTTAGCGTCATCGCCCATAAGCCCCCCTAAAACTCGGTTATTGAACCGGCATCATCTTCACTGATGGAGATTTGTTCACGCTGTGCCGCTTTCATTTTGCGGGCGTAGATAATCCCCATAATCTGTATAACTACAAGCGGCGACATAGCTACCATTGCCACTATGCCGAAAGCGTCGGTCATCCAATTGCCGCCGATGCCTTCGCATGTGCCTATGGCCAACGGCAGCAGGAAAGTTGCCGTCATAGGTCCGCTGCAGACTCCGCCCGAATCAAAAGCAATACCTGTAAATATTTTCGGTACAAAGAACGTAAGTATGAGAGCTAAAGAATAGCCCGTAACAAGAACCCAGAATATCGGTATGTCCAGGAACATTCTCAGTATTGTAATAGCAAGAGAGAGCGACATGCCGCAGGCCAAACCGCGCGCCATTGCTTTTGCGGGTATAGCTCCCGACGATATTTCCTCAACCTGCTTATTAAGGACGTGAACCGCAGGTTCGGCCGCGACAATGAAATAGCCCATAACCATACTGAGAGGGACTAATATCCATTTTATGGACGACGAGGCTATTTCCAATCCGAGAAGACGGCCTACCGGAACAAAACCTATGTTTGCGCCGGTCAAAAAAATGGTAAGCCCTATAAGGGTATATAAAAAGCCGATCCCTATTCGGGCGAGCTGCTGCATTTTGTAACGGCGTGTTATCAATTGAAAAATCAAAAATAAAACGAGAATCGAACCCATAGGAATGAAAACATCTTCAAAATAATGCGGAATCTCTACGGCAAAAAACTTTATCACTTCCCTTGAGGTTTTGGCGTCGGTAAAAATAGTTTCAGGCAGGTCGCCTAAAGACGGGTTTCGAAATAAACCTAAGAGAAATACCGAAAGAATGGGGCCTATACTGCACAATGCCACAAGACCGAAACTGTCGTCGGTTGAGTTTTTGTCGCTGCGCACCGAAGCGACGCCGAGTCCTATTGCCAGAATAAACGGAACCGTTATGGGGCCAGTCGTAACCCCGCCCGAATCGAAAGCCACCGGAATGAATCTGTCCGGCACAAAACAGGCTATTGCGAAAACGGTTATGTAAAAAACTATCAATAGTATTGAAAGTCTTACTCTGATGAATATTCTTAAAATGGCTATGGCAAGAAAAAAACCCACACCCGCGGCTACCGTAAGCGTAAGCGTCATCGGGATTGACGGAACCTGATTCGCAAGCACCTGCAGGTCGGGTTCGGCAATGGTAATAATAAACCCCAGAACAAAACTGACTATGAGAATTAAGACTATGTTTGCCGTCTTTGTAAGGTGTATGCCTATACCCTCTCCTAAGGGCATCATGGTCATATCGGCGCCAAGGGTGAAGAGGCCCATACCGACAATAAGCAGAACCGAACCTGCTAAAAACACGAGAATGGTACCGGAAGACATAGGAACAAGGATAACGCTAACGATTAATACTATAAACGTGATAGGAAGCACTGATGAGAAAGCTTCCATTATTTTTGCCTTTAATATTCGGTTCATGCGGTATTACATATAAAAACGGTTGGTTTTTGGCAAGTATTTTTGCAGATTTTGCAGACTGCGCGGGAAGCGGATTTATTACGCGGGGCGGCGGAGGTTCAGAGTCAATACTCTACGTCCGTAGCGAAGGAGACCATTCAAAGCGTCTCAAAACCTTCTTCTTCCTGAACATCAATTTCTATCACCTGCACTATAATCAAGGAATTACGTTTGGAAAGTTTATAAAGACGGTTTCTAAGGCTTTTCCTTAAAATCTCTTCCATTTCGCGCGCGCGCAAATTCTCTTTCAGCATTTTTCTGGCGCGCGCAAGAATATCTTTTTTTATTTTATCAAGAATATCCCCGTTCTCTTCGTCAAAAACTCCCCTTGTTACTATTTCAGGCATTTTGACGATAAACCCGTCCGAAATGACAAGCGTTAATATTAAAACTCCGTCATTAGACATTATTTGTCTCTCGCTTATTACATGACCGGCCGTATTGCCCGTCTCTAATCCATGAACATATATGCGTGAAAGTTCAATCTTTCCTTTTGCGGTAAACGAACTCTGCCCCAATTCTAAAATATCGCCGTTTTCGGCAACCATAATGTTCGACGGCCTTATACCCAAATTCTCGGCAAGTCCGGCGTGAGCCTTCAAATGCCTGTATTCTCCATGAATCGGCATAAAAAATTTCGGCTTTGTTACCGTAAGTATCAGCTCCAGCTCATTTATGGAAGCATGACCCGAAACATGTATTTCGTCGTTATAAACCTGAGCGCCAAGCCCCATCATTGAGTTTACCACATTGTATAACATTTTTTCGTTTCCGGGTATAATTGAAGCTGTGATAATAACGGTATCGCCTTTTTTTATTTTGAAATGTTTGTGCGTGCCAAAAGCCATGCGCGACATAGCCGACATCGGTTCTCCCTGCGTACCGGTGCCTATTATAACTAATTTTTTTTCAGGAAACAACTTTGCCTGTTCAAGCTCTATAAGAGTATCGTCTCTCGTATTGAGGTATCCAAGATTCGTCGATATCTCAATATTTTTCTGCATAGAAATTCCCGATATCACCACTTTTCGGTTAAAACGTCTGGCCGTATCTATAACTTGCTGGATGCGGTGTATATTGGACGCAAAGGTAGCCACGATAATGCGGCCTTTCGCCGATGAAAATATATCAATGAGTTTTTCGCTTAGAGAAGACTCGGATTTTGTAAAACCCTGTTTTTCCGCGTTTGTGCTGTCGGACAAAAGCAACAGTACACCGCGCTCGCCGTATTCCGCAAATTTATATAAGTCTATTACTTCTCCGTCAACAGGAGAAAAATCTATTTTGAAATCCCCGGTATGTATAATAGTGCCGACAGGAGTCATTATTGCGAGCGCGACGCCGTCCGAGACCGAATGGTTGACGCGGATAAATTCAATAGTAAATTTGCCTATATTACGGACATCTCTCGGTTTCACCTCAACGAAAACCACATCCGCGCCGAGAGGATGCTCGGCAAGACGGCTCCGTATAAGACCGGTTGTAAGCCTTGTGGCATAAATCGGGACATTTACTTCCCTCAAAAAATACGGAATCCCGCCTATATGGTCCTCGTGGCCGTGGGTTATTATCATGGCCTTAATTTTTTTTCTGTTTTCCCTAATATATGAAAAATCAGGGATTATGAGGTCCACCCCAGGAGTCTCATCGTCGGGAAAAGATATTCCGCAATCGATTACAATAATCTCTCCCTTATATTCAATCAGAGTAATATTTTTACCTATAGCGCCAAGCCCGCCAAGGGGAATTATAGTGATATTTTTGTCAGCTTGTGTTTTCTTTTTCATGTTCCCGAATGGCCGAAACCGCCATGCCCTCGTTCTGTTTCATTCAGTTCATCTGTCACGCTAAAAACTCCCCGATAAATTTTGTTGAAAACTATCTGCGCTATACGCATATTATTGCTCACTACAAAATCTTCCGAACCAAAGTTGGTTACAATTATCTTTATTTCGCCCCGGTAATCAGAGTCTATCGTTCCTGGAGAATTTAAAACCGTTATACCGTTTTTAAGAGCAAGCCCGCTGCGCGGCCTTATTTGCGCCTCATAACCTTCGGGAATTTCCATAAAAAGTCCGGTGGGAACAAGTTTCGTTTCTCCCGGTTTTAAAACAATATCCTGATTTAAAAAAGCGCGCACATCCGCGCCTGCGGAACCGGCGCTTTCATACTCGGGCAGTTTTGCTCCCGGTAATGTCTTTATATTTACATGAATCATTTGATATATTTCTTCATCTCCCTGATTATGCAGCTTTTCACAAACTCGCATTTTTTACAGTAACCGTCGCTCATATCAAAATCTTTTTCAGAACAAAGCCCTTCTCCGTCGGCAAGCATTATTTCGGCATACCTGTATTTTTGGAAGTCATCATCGGTAAGCGAATCGGTTCCTGTTTCTTTGAGTTTATTGAGAATGCTTATAAGGTCTTCTGTTCGCTGTTCTACCTCGGCCTTTTTTATGGCATCGCTTTTTTTCGTCTCAAACGACATTTTTGCTTTAAAGGCTTTCGAGCGCAATGGTTTGCCGAACTTGCCGTAATACAAAAAATACAGAATACCAAAAATTAACCCTCCCAAATGGCCGGCATGAGAGATATTTCCATCGGTTTCCGGCGAGAGAAGAGCGCTCAAAGTAAACAAGCCATATAAAACAACCAAATATTTTGCCTTTATCGGAAGAGCAAAAAACAAAAAAATCTCCGTGTTGGGAAACACAACTCCAAAAGCGAGGAGCAGGCCAAAGACGGCGCCGGAAGCTCCGATAGTAGGCACCATCCACGAGAAACCGTGTACAAAACCGTTAAACACAAATATCGTAAGACCGGCGCCGACGCCTGTAAAAAAGTAATACACTAAAAAACGTTTGGTACCCCAGGCTTGTTCAAGCGGAATTCCAAAAATAAGCAGGGCATACATATTAAGAAATAGATGCATAAATCCGCCATGCAGAAACATATACGAAAAAAACTGCCAAACATAGCCGTTCCCGGTGACCACGCCGGGCACAAGTCCGAAATAGTAAATAAATTTAGTTAAATTCTCGCCTGTAAAAAAAAACGACTGCATTGCATAAATAACGACATTTAAGGCGATAATCTTAGCAACACTATTTGAATAAGCGCTTCTGTCCATGTATATTCCTATCTGTTACGCGATTATCATAACGCAAAAAACCGTAAAGCATTTTTTGTTTATAAAAAACTATTGCAAAACACGCGGGAAATTCCATTATAGATTTATAGATTTTTTAAGAAAGCAATTTTTGGGAATATATGGATAAAGAAACCTCCTCTGTACAAGAAATTCTGAGCGCGAGAAAAAAGGCCGTTTTTAGCCTGAAAACTTTGGTTTTTCTTGTTCTTGCCATCATAATAATATATTTTCTAATATCGAATATTGATATACAAAAAACCGCCGACGCCCTTGTTAAAGCCGATTTCGCCCTTGTCATTCTGTCCGCGGCAATTTATGCCGTTTCCAACTTCTTCAAGTCCCTGCGCTTTAACATACTGCTCAAAGAAAGCGCTGTACCGGTTTCAAAAATGTTCGCGATCTCGGCTTACCAGAATTTTTTTAATCAAATAATGCCCGCAAGGACCGGAGAACTCACTTTTTTGTATTACACTAAATCAATGGCGGATATCCGCGCATCGGCCAGTTTACACGCGCTCCTTATATCAAGAATGATGGACCTCGTTGTAGTATGTCTGTTTTTTATAATAGCTTTAACCCTCTACTATGGAAAAGATTTATCAATACCGCTTATTATTGCCGCTTTATTGATGGGAGCTTTTTCGCTTCTTTTCGTTTTTAAACTGCATTGGTTTGTACTGCTTGGTAAAAAAATATTTGTTTTCCTTACTTCTTTTTTGAGGATTGAAGAAAAACCGCTGATGATTAAAATAAACGAAAAGGTTGACATCCTTCTTGAGGAATTTGCCGGCATAAATATGAAAAAAAGAATACCGCTTGCGGCCTTAACAAGCCTCTTTGTATGGGTTTTCCTTTACGCGTTTTCATATACCACAATCTTGGCCTTTGGCGTTGATATAGGATTTCTCGCCGCCGTAGCAGGCTCGACCGGCGCGGTATTAACAAACGTATTGCCCATAAACAGTTTCGGCAGCTTCGGCACAATGGAGGCCGGCTGGACAGGCGGATTTTTATTCGTCGGTATGTCAATGCAAGAGGCGGTAACAACCGGTTTCGGTTATCATTTGATAAACTTTTTTTCGGCGTTTCTTATCGCCTTTATTTGTTTCGTGCTTATAAAAATAGCAAAAAGATGAAACTCTTCTTCGGCTCTTCGCCGAATTGAATGGGTAAAGAGAATATGATAAACCGAAACGAGGCGGCTGCCCTTTGAAAAAAACAGCGGGCGGCCGGATAGCCGCCTCTGCGTACACAGGCCGCGCGAAACACGGCGCGATAGATTACTCGTTTACCCTTCCCTCAACCTTAATATATTAAAAAAGACTTCCGGGAATCCCGCCATCATCTTCCGATATCCATTGTATAACCCAACAAGTAGTATGATGCATCATAGTTGCATTATCAACATGGAAAAGTGAAATGGGCCTGCCTTCCGCAATCAAATTTTCAAAATATGTTAAATTTGAATGCTCTATCTGTAGATTTATATGATGATAACCGACCTGATACCTTTTTGACGGATCGCGACTGTCAAACACAAGGTAGACGCCTTCTTCTTTGGTAACGTGCGCATTAGAAGGGTAAGAGGAATGATTATTAAGATAGCCGACATAATCTGCAGGGTCATCGTTATAACCCGGAACATCCCGTTCAAACTGTAGAATAGCTTCGACAGTAACGGTTCTATCAGTCACAGGAAGAACACCGTGATTATCAATAGGAAATGAGCGATAAGCATTTGAAT
>Ga0082212_10004401_pt1 | contig 19540 bp, 24 predicted proteins | sample TergutNt197P3_FD_71548 | JGI IMG/M metagenome (GOLD analysis project Ga0082212, IMG submission 71548) | Neocapritermes taracua P3 segment gut microbial communities from Petit-Saut dam, French Guiana - Nt197 P3 | ecosystem: Host-associated > Arthropoda: Insects > Digestive system > Gut ... | reverse complement strand
TGGCAAACGTGCCGAGGCCAACGAGAATCTCGCTGCTTTTGGCGAAGTAGAACAAAATCCACCCAGCCCAGATACAGCACCGCAACGGCTGCTAGTTGAAGGTGAAAGCAACGAAACCGAGAGGGCGGAATAGGCCATGGCAGAACGTGTTGTAATCGACCCCATCACCCGTATTGAGGGTCATCTGCGCATCGAATTAGAGACTGATGGGCAGCAAATCAAACAAGCCTGGAGCCATGGAACCGAGTTCCGAGGCATTGAGACCATTTTGCATGGACGTGACCCCCGTGACGCCTGGGCATTTGCGCAGCGCATCTGCGGAGTTTGTACTACCGCGCATGCCCTCGCTTCGATCACTGCGGTGGAACACGCCATAGAAGCTATGCCTCCCAAGCAGGCGTTGCTGATTCGAGACATTGTTTGCAGCGCTGCTGGCATTCAAGACCATGCCATGCATTTCTACCATCTGCATGCTCTCGACTGGGTGAATGTGGCGTCGGCAGCTTCAGCTGACCCAGCAGCAACTGTTGAGTTCGCGCGTTCGATTGGTTCGACTTGGAAAGGTAACACCATCGAACGCATGACCGCAGTTAGGGACACCGTACAGGGCATCCTTGATTCGGGTCAGTTGAGCATTTTCACTGGTGGCTATTGGAACCATCCCGACTACCGGCTTCCACCCGAAGCTAACCTGATGGCTGTGGCTCATTATCTGGATGCACTAGAGTTCCAGCGCTCAATAATCCGGATCGTCACAGTTTTTGGCGGTAAGAACCCGCATCCGAACTTCCTAGTCGGCGGCATGGCTTGCTCAATCGATCAAAACACTTCGGAGTCGATAAATCAGGTACAGATCAGCGAAATCGGAAAATGGGTAGCTGAAACTCTCGAATTCGTACAAACCTGCTACATTCCCGATGCAATGGCCATAGTTGGGGTTTACAAAGATTACTTCGACATCGGCGCTTCAAGTCCGAACTATTTCGCTGTCGGCATGATCGGTGCAGCATACGCAGGTGACCCGAATCAGGCACCGCGTCACCCGTCGGCAGCCATGAGCGTTAAGGCCGGGGTCATCTTCAATGACGACTTGAGCAATGTCCAAGATTTCGATCCGGAAAAAATCAGCGAATCGATTGCATCCGCTTGGTACACCTATTCCGATGGTGGTACTTCGCTGCCACCGACAAAGGGTGAAACCAATCCGAATTACACTGGTGCAAAACCGCCGTATACCTGGCTCAGCGATAAAGAAAAATACACTTGGTCGAAGGCTCCGCGCTATGACGGAAAGCCGATTCAGGTTGGCCCGATAGCACGGTTACTCTTGGCATACGCTAGGGGACATGCCCGTACTGTCGAGTTGGTCAATGATGCTGCCGCCAAACTTGGTATCAGCCTCAAGCAATTGAATTCGACTGCCGGACGCACACTGGCACGGGCGGTCGAATGTCTCATGGAGGCAGAGATGCTCGCCAACGAGATGTTCCCGGCATTCATCAAGAACCTTCAGGGCGGCGACATCAACGTCTTTGATCAGAGTAAGTGGGATCCATCGTCATGGCCACGCACAACTTCAGGCTATTCACTGGTCGAAGTGGCACGCGGCACCTTAAGCCATTGGGTGACGATTGAAAACGGTGCCATTAGCAGATATCAGGCCATCGTTCCTTCGACGTGGAATGCGGGCGGACGTGACGAACAAGGAGTGCGCGGCCCCTATGAGGAGTCGCTAGCTGGCAATGGACGCCACCCGCTACACGATCCCAAACAACCATTGGAACCGCTGCGCACCATCCATTCATTCGACCCCTGTCTGGCATGTGCGGTGCACGTGCTTGACCCAGACGGTAATGAGATACAGGTGGTTCATACATCATGACAAGTACCGATCAGCTCGAAAAACCGCCACCGACAAAAGCAAAACTGATCGCTGGCACCGCATTTAGCGTCGGCAAGATTAGTGAGGCCAGGATTATTGCTCTGGCCGCGGCATCCGCTCCCGACAGCACCGATCCTGTTGACTTGGCGATTAAAAAAACCTTGCGCAGGGACTATCCGCAACTCCAGATGCCGGAAGTCGATGCCCGAGATGTCGATCCAGCGACAGCGGAGCGAAAATACAGCCTAACTCGGGTACGAGAGTATCCACGCGAAGATGGCACCAAAGAGGATTTGGTCGTCATGCGAGGCGAATTACAGGCTATCTTGCCCAAGGTTAAAAAACGTCTTGAGAGCAGGAGCGTTTTCAAGAAAAAAGCGAAAATCGCAATCCAGCGTGGCTGGCGTCCGCTGGCAGTGGCCGTCGCTCACGTTAAAGAAGATGGCACAGTCGGACCATTTACCCTGCATGGGTTTGTGAGCATTGGTCACAAAACTGGTGGAGAAGAAGCCAACGATGCCGATATCGCATCTGGTCCGGCTACCTGGGCGCGTATCTACGTCTGGTCGCCTTCATTGCGAGTGCAGCACTGGGCGAATGTGGCGTTGGTGTTCATCTTGAGTTGTTCGGGATATTTCATCCTTGACCCGTTCTTCGGATCAACTTCGGTGACTGGTGAACCCAGCGGTTATCTGATGGGATACGTGCGTTTCCTCCATTTCTGCGCGGCATTTGCCTGGCTGGTAACTGGTTTGACCAGGATTTGGGCGGCGTTTACATCGAGTGACCGCTATTTACGGCTGTCTTCGCTGTGGCCGTTGAAGAAAAAAGAGGACTTCGTAAACCTGGGAAAGACCTTCCAGCATTACACCTTCATTAAGACGGAATCGCCGATGTATCTGGCACATAATCCGCTTCAACAGTTGACGTATACAGGTGTGTATGTACTGTGCGGGGTGCAGATGCTCACTGGTTTCACGCTGTTCGGCCTCTATCACCAAGACAACTGGTTCTGGGCGTTCATGGCTACACCGATACACATTTTCGGGGTAGCTTACATTCGGCTATTCCATACGATCGTGATGTTCTTGCTTTGGGGTTTGGTGATCGGGCATGTGTATCTGGTCTTCCGCGCTGATTCAGTGGAGCGCCACGGCGGCCTTTCAGCCATGATCAACGGCGGCGTTTGGGTGCAACGGGGTACGCAACCAGTAGACGCTCCGAAAGTCGAGTGAAACATTTGACCATCGACGACGTTCACACTGCGATTACTGTTTTAGGCGTTGGTAACCCGATCATGGGTGACGACGGTGTGGGGTTGGCTTTGCTGGCTGCCGTGCAAGAGCTGTGTCCGGATTCTCGGGTTGAGTTCATTGACGGTGGCACTGTTGGCATGGCTTTGCTGCCTACAGTGCAGGATGCCTCACGTTTACTCATCTTGGATGCAGTAGCAGGCCAGACCGCTGGTGAGGTCGTCGAATTGGAGGACGATCAGATCGCACGGCTGGGCTTTACAAAACTGTCTCCGCATCAAGTCGATCTGTTGGATGTGTTTGCTGCGGCACGGTTGTTGGGTCGAGAACCCGACTTGGTAAAAGTTATTGGGGTAGTTCCGGAATCGGTGGAGTTAAGGCTCGAACTGTCGCCAGTGGTCGCCGCTGCGGTTCCAGCGGCTGCTGCCAAGGCTGCGGCGGTTATTTCCCGCTGGCTTGGCGAAACTGCGACTACTGATTCGCAAGCCAAGGCTGCGGGTTGCCAAGGACTCGACTAATGACGCAACGCATTGAGTTGGGGCAGATCATTGATGCGGCACCTGCACGCGTGGTCGTGACTCGTGATTTAGCCGGTAGCCCAACCCAGGCTGCTTTCGACTTGTCTGGCTTGCCTAGGGTTGACTCCTTCTTAGTAGGACGTCCGGTATTAGAAGTGCCAAAGCTCGTCGAACGCCTTTGCGGTATCTGTCCCGTGGCTCATCATCTCGCTGGAATGCGGGCGCTCGAAGCATTAGCGGGCATCGACGCCTTGCCACCTACTGCCGTCGCCGTACGTCGATTGCTGCACCATGCGGGAGTAATAGACATTCATGCGGTGGGCATGTTTTCCACCTTTCGTGACGAGGCGCTAGCGCTGCGGCGTTTCGCAAAGGCTGTGATGACCGCAGCTGGTTCACCTGGGCATTTTCCAACCACGGCGGTACCAGGTGGCGTCGTCGCGCCAGCAGATGTCACGCAACTCGATACGTGTCATGTGTTGCTGACGGATGCGTTTTCTGCCGCCAGCAGGATTGCCGAACAGTCGCTGGCGCTTTCGGCACCAGTTGATAGGTTCTGTGGCGTTGATTTAGCACTGACAGGCGCGGATGGGAGACTTGATCTTTTTGGGAATGCGCTGCGTGCAGTGGCAGCTGATGGTAACCCTGTCATTGCTGCTGCAACTGCCTATGAGTGGGATTCACTCATTGTTGAGACTGTGCCAGGGTCGGCGACTCCCAAACCGTATCTGGTAGCGCTGGGAGCTGATGCGGGCGCTTATCGGGTTGGGCCGGTGGCACAGCTTAGAACCGGTCAGGTGATGACGCCAATAGCTGCTAGCTTGCAGCGCGAATGGAGAGCTAGCGGTGCCGGGGCGGCGGCGGCGCGTGCCATCATCACCGTTCATGCTATAGAGGTGATTGAAGACTTGCTCGACTCACCTGACTTGATCGCAGGGGAATCGTCGGTTGGCTTCCCCCAAGTTCTACCACAGCAGGTAGGTGTTGGCTGGGTGGATAGTGCGCGTGGGCTGTTGGTTCACCGCTATGAAAGTGATGAACAAGGTCGGGTTCGGGCTGCCACAATCTTGACTCCGACTGCACAGAACGAGCCGTGGTTGGGGGAGTTGCTGCTGCAAGCTGCTGGCGCTGAAAACAACTCGGAAGTGCGAGCCGGAATGGAAGAAGCCATCCGGGAAGCAGATCCGTGCTTGCCATGTTCGTCGGCACCAGCCGGTACGATGGACTTAGTTGTTGATTCAGTCGTGGGCTAACGGCAAGAGGGTTTTGATATGTGTATTGCGGTTCCGGTTCGGATTCTGGATGTAGACGAGGGCAAGATGCCTATGGGGCATGTTGACCACGACGGTGTGAGTGTTTCATGTTGCTTTGCCTATACTCCGCAAGCCCAAGTCGGCCACTATGCAATCGTCCAAAATGGTTTTGCTATCGACGTTATGGATGCGGAAACCGCCGCAAAATCCCTTGAGCTTTTCGCCGAAATAGCCGCAATGAATGAAAACACTGAACTACATGTTAATGAATGATCTCGACTATCTCACGGTACTGAAAGAGATTAAGGCCGAGATTCAGACGGCTCGGTTGCAGGCGCGAGCCGCAGTAAACTTGGCAGGCAGCTTACACTACTGGCGGATCGGACGAATGCTCAACGAGCGCAGCGAGTGGGGTAACAGGTTTATAGAAAATCTTTCCCGAGACATCAGGCTGGAATACCCGAGCCTATTGGGCTACTCAAGGCGGAATCTCTTGTACATGGCGAAGTTCGCCGCCACATATTTAGATCTCGAAATTGTGCAACGGGTCGTTGCACAATTGCCTTGGGGTCACAACACCGCCCTCCTCGATCGGGTAAAAGACCCAGCCGAGCGCGAGTGGTACGCCATCGCCGCACAAGAAAACGGTTGGTCGCGGGACATCATGGTTCTCCAGATTAAGTCTCGCCTTTACCAACGGCAGGTCATAGCTAACAAGACGACCAACTTCGCGGCTCGGTTGCCACCACCGCAGAGCGACTTGGCCGTCCGGATGCTCAAAGACCCGTATATCTTTGACATTGACGTGGAGGAAGGAGCTACGGAACGCGATATCGAACGTGGCATGGTCTCCGACATTACGCGTCTTCTCTTGGAACTAGGTACCGGGTTTGCCTTCGTTGGCGAGCAGTATCACATAGAAGTTTAGAGTCGTGACTTCTACATCGACCTGCTCTTCTACCAACTCAAGTTGCGCTGCTACGTCGTCGTCGAACTCAAGGCGGTGGCATTCGAGCCAGAGTTCGTCGGGAAGCTCAACTTCTACGTATCGGCTGTGGACGACATCATCCGAGGTCCGCATGATGAGCCAACTATCGGTCTGTTACTTTGCCAGGGAAAAACAGGGTTGATTGCTGAATATGCTCTCAAGGATATCGAAAAACCAGTCGGTGTTAGCGAGTACCGACTGGTACGCGAACTGCCTGGAGAACTGGCGAAATTGCTACCCAGTGCTGAGGACATTACCAGTCGCATCGGCCGAAGCGAAGAGAAAGGCTAGGCATGAGTTCACTGCCCAGTGCTCCTCACTTCTACTCGTAGTGTTGGTGGTGTTGTTGTTTGGTGTTTACAGCTTTGTTACGTGCTCTTCAAATGCTGGCGATAGTAGGTGATGATGGTTTGCATGACATCAGGTAGTGCTATCGGCATTGAAAAAGCCAGGCTGAGGTTGATGCATCCCATCGAATCGCCGCGGCTGTTGCCAATTCTTCCGCAGCGATCACTATTGCAGCCAATGCTTCCATTGGCTCCGACCGTGTCCCAAGAATCACAACCGGTACTTGATTTGGCGACTCGGCGTATGGCCAAAGCCATCGTGACTGCGATCATTGAGGTGATTGCTGGTAAAAGGAAACCCCATCAACTCAACGAGTTGGTTTGTCCTTCGGCCTTGCGGGCTGTGAGCAGTCTAAGGCGAATTCCCGAATGCAGGGATTTACGTATCCGCTCAATGCGTCTACAAACTCCGATGGCCGGTGTGGTGGAAGCGGCGGTACACCTACAACTTGGAGTCTATTCGCGTGCGGCCGCATTTCGACTAGTTGATACCCCAAATGGGTGGAACTGTACCCACCTGGAAGCGGCGCTTCTGCCAAGAACCATCACAAAAGCAGGATGAACGATGATCTGCTCACGCACCTTGTCTTGGAGGAAGAACGATGTTTTACCTGCTATGGAAATAATGGTTTCTTACTACGTTGCGCTACACTGTATGACATGGTAGCTCCTGCAAATGTTCGCTTGTCTGAACCCGTTTACAATGCCTTGACCGCATTCACTGCCCGAACAGGTGTGCCGAAATCGACGGTTATGTCAACGGCGATTAGTGAATGGCTTCGACTTCAGGGGCATCCGCGTATCCACTTCGTTTCTCCTATCCCGGGAGCTAGGAGGGCGGCGTTGGTTGATGGTCCGCAAGTCTGGAGTGTCGCTGAAGCCTGGATGCAGTCAAGCGGTACTGATCGAAGCGTGGAGTCTGTGGCGGAAGTGACTGGTTTGCGCCTTGATCAAGTTGAAGCCGCTCTGTCTTATTGGGCTGACAACCGCGATGAGATTGACACCTTATTAGGCCAAATTCATGCAGCACAGGAAGAAGAATACGCGGCTTGGCAGCGTCGAAAGGCTTTGGACTTACTTAAGTGAACCTGCGTTTTCTGTTAGACGAGCACTATCCGGCAACTCTGGTCATGCGTTTGACTGCCAGGGGTGTGGATACTGTTGGGATACTAGGTGATCGACCGAACTTACTTGGAGCCCCTGACGCGGCTGTTCTGCGGCAATCCGCTTTAGAAGGAAGGGTTGTCGTGACTGAGGATGTCTCCACTTTTCCAGCAGCTATTCGTGCTGTCCCAGATCATGTCGGCGTTGTTTTCGCTCGCTCGCTCGTTTTCCAACGCACTCCTGCCGGTCTAGCTAGAATCGAGAACGCATTAGCAGCGCTTGCTCTTGACCCACCATCGGGGCTAGGCACTCAACCAGTTATTTGGTGGCTTGCCAGTCACGTGCCATGATCTTTGACTCAACTGATGAGGAAGTCACTGATTCCACGGCAGCGGCAACTCGGAGCCGAATTGTTCGGCTAAAGACAGGTTCAAATCGAGGATTTCCCGTAGCGGCACAGCCTTTCGGGATGCTGACTCTTGTTTGTACTCCTTGCTCCAAGGCGGCGGCCAAACGTTAATGCCCTCTCCAATGTCCAAGCTATCTACGACTGAGTCCCAACCGTCCCACCGCAGGTCTTGGTAGAAATCAGTGTGATCTTCGCATAGTAACCACCCGACGAATTCCGAGTGTCCGGCACCAAGTCCGACCCAGGCCAGCGCGCTGGGATCCCAGTAGCAGACTTCGCCTGGATTGTCGCCTATTCCGCCGCCGTCTATGGCAAACTGCCCACCAATTGCATCAATGGCGACGATCATACCCGCCATGGCAGGAGGTGCCTCGCCGGGCTGCTGTGGAAAACCGTTAACTTGTGCCACACCCGGTAGTCCCGGTACGCCAGCACCTAATACTTTCACCCAGCCGGAGTCGATGGTCATTGCACCACAATTAAGCGCCACGCCACCTAGCATTGAGTGAGCCGTTACTTGTAGGCGGTAGAGCGTATTCTCGCCTTCGCTAGGTAAGCAGGGAAGAATTTGGACAACGTTTGGGGACGCTGTCACCCATTGTTCAATCTGAGTCCAAGCTGGATCATCCACCTGAATCAACTCGTCAAGTGTCCGAGTCATCAACTTCTCCTTCTGTCTAGGCTACTTTGCTGATTGTATGGCGGCACGTACAGCTAGTCGGCGGTCGGTCTGGCCAGGCGACCGAAAGTGTAGTAAGCCGCACAGGCGCCTTCAGGGGAAACCATACAGGTGCCGATGGGATTCTCGGGAGTGCAACCCGACCCGAAAACTTGGCATTCAGCGGGTTTAAGTTGACCGGTTAGCACAAGACCACATTGGCAAGCTGGATGGTCTTTTACTTCGGCCGCAGGAAGCTCGAAGCGCACTTCAGCATCGAATTCTCCATAATCGTCAGCTAACCGGTAACCCGAGTTGCCGATAGCGCCCAAGCCCCTCCATTCAAAGCTCTCCCGAGTAGTGAAAACATGCTCCAGCAGTCGCAGTGCTTCCCGATTGCCCGATTTGCGCACCACGCGTGAATACTGATTCTCAACCTGGCAACGACCTTCGACATATTGAGTGAGCAGCATATTCACACTTTGCAGGATGTCCAGCGGCTCGAATCCGGTGACGATGATCGGAAGCTGATATTCGGTAGGGATGAACTCGAAGTGCTGCGAACCCACCACCGTGGCCACATGTCCAGGGCCAATGAAACCGTCGATTTGGACATTTTCGGCATCCAAAATCGTTCGCAGCGGCGGATTTATCAGCACATGGTTACAGAACACCGAAAAGTTTTTCACGCCACCAGTCTTGGCTTGGGCGATCGCAATTGCAGTAGCGGGTGCGGTCGTCTCGAAGCCGAGTGCAAAGAAAACGATCTGGTTGGTCGGATTATCTTGAGCGATTTTGAGTGCATCCAACGGGGAATATATGAAACGAATATCGGCACCGCGAGCCTTGGCCGCCAACATGTTTCCGCTACTGCCCGGAACTCGCATCATGTCGCCAAAGGTGGTGAAAATCACATTTGGCTGGTTGGCCAGCCAAATCGCGTCGTCGACTCGTCCGGCAGGTATCACACACACCGGGCATCCCGGACCGTGGATGAACTCCACCGATTTCGGCAGCAGATACTCCAGCCCGTGCCGGTAGATGGTGTGAGTGTGGCCACCGCAGACCTCCATGAAGCGCAGGGTGCGTGGCAAGTTCTTAGCTAACGCGGCGATGTTTGCAATCAGCTCTTTCGCAGCCGTTGGGTCACGGAACTCGTCAACGTATTTCATCTGATTGCGGTTTCTTTGAACGCATCCAACTCGTCAGTTCCGATTTGTCCGAGTTTTTTGATCTGGTCGAGAGTTGCTTCGGCTTCATCTTTATCTATCTTCGACAGCGCGAAGCCCACATGGACGAGCACCCAGTCGCCGATGCTAACCGGCTCGTCACCGAGCAGCCCAACATTGACGTCGCGTTCAACGCCGTTCACCGAAACGGTAGCTAAATCGTTACCGACTAGCGCGACGATCTCGCCAGGTATTCCCAAACACATAGTTCCTCACTTAGCAGATTCTCGGTAGCGGGTCACCTACGAGCGTATCAACCAGACGGGTTCCGCCAAATCCATTGCGGATAGCCACCACCTGGGGCAGTTGCGACACTATTTCCCCAATGACGCCAGCTTGGGTTGCGCCACCCGCGCGTAGCGCAGCAACGGCTTGTTCGGCATTTTCTTGGGCAACCACCGTGACGAAACAGCCTTCATTGGCCACATACAGCGGGTCTATGCCGAGCATCTCACAGGCTCCGCGTACGGGCTCAGCTATCGGAATAGCCTCGTCGTCCAGCAAGATTCCCCACTTGGAATCGCCCGCTAATTCATTCATGACGGTGCCCAACCCGCCGCGGGTAGCATCCCGCATCCACCGGATGCTGCCGGGTTCGACTGCACTATACATGGCTTCTACCAGCTCGTTAATGGGCGCGGAATCTGAGGAGATCGGGGCGTTTATGGCCAGGTTGCCGCGTGCGATCATGACCGCCATGCCATGTGCGGCTATGGCACCGGAAAGGATGATCTTGTCACCTTCGATCACCCGTGTGGCTCCCAAGACTCGCTCGGGGAGGATTAGACCAACCCCAGCAGTGGTGATGAAGATACGGTCGCAGGCATTTCGCGGTACGACTTTGGTGTCGCCGGTGACGATCTGGACTCCAGCGCGTTCGGCAGCAATACGCATATCTGCCACGATCTGCCGCAACTCGGCAACTTCAAAGCCCTCCTCGATGATGAATGCCGCCGACAGCCAAAGTGGACGAGCGCCACACACTGCCAAGTCGTTGACTGTCCCGTTGACTGCCAAATCACCTATGCTCGCACCTGGGAAACGGATCGGGTTGACCACGTAGGAGTCAGTTGAAAATCCGATGCGCCCAGCAGGAACACTCAAGATAGCGCTGTCAGTCAATGCTGTGACATCTGGGGCACCGAAGGCATTGATGAACACCGCCTCGATCAGGGCGGCGCTGGCCTTCCCGCCTGCCCCGTGTGCGAGCGTGATCGTCTCGTCGTTGAACTGGCTACGACGCGGAATATGGTCGGTAGCGCCCAAAGGTACTTCAGGGGCTTTCATTTCATTCACCCTACCGCCTCAAAACTCCAGCGAGCGCCTGTCCCAAAGCCAAACCGCCGTCATTGGCCGGAACAATCTGATGCTGGCGCACCTGATACCTGGCATCGGTAAGGATTTGTTGCAGTTGGCTAGACAGCAACCGGTTAGCAAAAACCCCTCCGGTCAGGCCAATCACAGCAGGACTCTCCTGGACGCTCAATAGTGCCGCCGTCAGCACTTGCGCCAAACCATTGTGGAAACTTCGAGCCAAACAAGCGGTGGGTCGTCCGTCATAGATTCCAGATATTAACAAAGTCATGAGTTCGGGCAGTGTGGATATTTCGAGGTGGTGATCATGGCTACAGCGTCGTGCCACAGCTTCCAACTCCATCGCAGCTTGAGCTTCATAGGTCGCACGTTGGCAGACCCCAAGTAGCGAAGCCACGCCGTCAAAGAGGCGTCCGGTGCTAGTGGTGCGGGTTACTCCTACTTGGTTTTCCAATTGTGACTGCACCAAATCCCATTCGTCGCTGCCAGCAGCGCCTGGTTCGGCATCATTTCGACTGTGTTTGAATGCGGGTAGCTGACTTACGTCAATGTCGTGTTCCCAGGCCAGCCCCGCCGCCGACTTCCAGACCGAACGTATCGCCGAATCTCCCCCAGGTAGCCAAAAGCCGGGCAAATGCCAGCACCTTTCAAATTCCAGCGGGTTCTCGCCTAAGCGTAATATCTCACCGCCCCAGATCGTTTTATCAGTGCCATATCCAGTGCCGTCGAGAACGATGCAAGTCATAGGTGTGGTTAGCTCGCGGCTTTCGGCGAGCAGGCTGAGCGCATGGGCATGATGATGCTGGATTTCCAAGACAGGTATCCCGATACGTTCGGCATAACGCTGCCCCCAAGCACGGGTCGCATATCCGGGATGCATATCCGTGACGACCAGTTCTGGAGTACGGCGATGTGCTGTCATCATTTGCGCCACGCTCTTTTCAAAAGCAGTTTGGGTTTCCAGCGAGCCCATGTCCCCAATGTGGGCACTCATGAATGCCAGCTGGTCGCGGGTGAGCGCGAAGGTGTTCTTCAACTCAGCTCCGACCGCTAGCACACAGCGATCTGAGCCTCCCAGTTGAACTGGCAGTGGTGCAAAACCCCGGCTACGCCTAATCGGTAAGGTCTTTTTGTCTGCGGCGATCACTACGGAGTCCTCAACCGGAACGTGGATGCCGCGATCGTGCATGAGGAAAGCGTCAACGACGTTTGACAGCAGCGCGCGCGCCTCGTCATTGCGATAGGTCAGCGGCAGTGACGACGAGTTGGCGCTGGTCGCCACCACAATGTCATGGACAGCAAGCAGGAGGCGATGCAACGGCGTATACGGCGCCATTACCCCGACATCGCCCAACCCGGGTGCGACCTGGTCGGCGAGATCGTAAGTTTTTGCCATCGGCGCTAGCACTATGGGGGCAGCAGGACTCGTTAGCGCTTGAAGCTGGGCTTTCGACAGGTCGGCGATACTCCTTGCTGCCGCGACTGACCCTGCCATCACTGCCAGCGGTTTGCCCAGACGGCGTTTGCGGGCACGTAGGGTTTCGACCGCTTGCGGATTTCGGGCGTCACATATCAGTGTAAAACCGCCGATACCCTTCACTGCCAGGATTTTCCCCGCATGCAGTAAACCGGTAGCTTCGGCGATTACGTTCTCGAAACGCGCGCGGCTGTCCTGGTAGCGGGTGGGCGACTCGTCTGCTTCTGGGCTCAGGTCTGGGTTGGGATATTCGAGCCACAGGTCGGGGCCGCAGTCAAAGCATGAGATTGGCTGGGCGTGGTAGCGACGGTCGCTGGGATCGGAGTATTCGCGTTGACAGGAAGGGCACATGGCAAACTCTGCCATCGTTGTTAGTGGACGGTCGTAGGGTACGTCGCAGATGATGGATAGTCTGGGCCCGCAATTTGTGCAGGTGGTGAAGGGGTAACGGTAGCGCCGGTTTGTTGGGTCGGCGATATCGGCGACACAATCGGGACAGGTCGCAGTGTCGGCTGGAATTAAGGTGATCGCTCCGGCGCTGCGGCGCGAAGCGACAATACGAAACTCTTGTTCACCACCGATAGTAGCTAGCTCAGTTTCGCGGCGTGAGGTGATCGTCGCTAGCGGCGGCAGGTCGGCGCAGATAGCGTCGAAGAAGGCGCGAACCTGGGAAGGTTCCCCTTGTGCTTCGACGAAAACCGACATGTCGTCATTTCCACAAAGGCCAGATACGTCGTATTGGCTGGCGATTCGGGCAACGTTAGGCCGGAAGCCAACTCCTTGAACTACCCCGGTAAGGGTCAACAGTTTTCGTATCATGGGTACCAGCAGTCTATTCTGAACTCAGGGTAGGTGAGCAATGCATGAATTGGCTTTGTGTCGTTCGATAAAAAAAATCGTTGAGCGCGCGGCTGCTGGGCGGCCGGTGCGGGTCGTCGAGCTTGCGGTTGGCCAACTGCGCCAAGTTGTTCCGTCTACCTTGGAACAGTGCTGGAAACTGTTGTGCGACGGTAGTGAGCTTCAGAATTCCCGATTGGAAATACATCCAATCCCAGCAGTTATCGTTTGCAATGATTGCGGCACCGACACCACGCTCACTGATCTTCCTATACTTAGTTGTGGATTCTGTGCTGGTACCAATGTGCAGACCAGCAGCGGAGAAGAATTCATGGTAACGGCTTTACAGTTGGAGAAATAAGATGGGACGTTTTCACCGCCACGACGATGGCACAGTGCATTCCCACGACCACGACGAACACGGACACGATCACGACGCTCCGGGTTCGCACCCGCATTCGCATGACGACATTGGCAAGCACCACTGCCACGAAGCTGCTAGAACCGAACAGATCGGCGACCATTCCAGGTATGTGACGGGCAGTGAACGTATCGAAGTGTTGGAACGCATTTTTGACGAAAACGATCAGGCGGCAGCAGCTAATAGAGCTAAATTCGACGCGGCTGGTGTCGTCGCTGTCAACCTGATGAGTTCTCCTGGCTCCGGCAAAACGACCCTGCTAGCTAGGACGCTGACTGAGTTCGAATCAAAGGTGCGTTGTGGCATTATCGAAGGCGACATTGAAACCGCGATTGATGCCGAAAGGCTGCGCGGTTTGGGAGCTCAGATTTCGTTGTTGAACACCGGCGATGGTTTCGGCGGTGAATGTCACCTAGATGCGCCCATGGTAGCCCACGCAATGGAATCCCTCGATCTGGAAGCCCTCGATCTGGTCTTGATTGAGAACGTGGGAAATTTGGTTTGCCCAGCAGAGTTCGATGTCGGCGCTCATCGAAGGGCGATGATCGCTTCGGTAACCGAAGGCGAAGATAAACCGCTGAAGTACCCCGTCATGTTTCGCAGCGTAGATGCGGTCGTCATAAATAAGGTGGATTTGTTGCCGTATCTGGATTTCGATGTGGCGCTTTTCCTAGCCAATCTCAAGGCGGTGAATCCGAATGTCGAGGTAATTCATACCTCTGCAAAGACCGGTGAAGGCGTAGCGGACTGGATAGCGTGGCTGTCGGAGTCATTATGAAGTCGGTAATGACATTTGTAGTGTGCATGAGTTTGGCTTTGCTATTTGGCGCATGTTCCCCAACACTGAGCCCGCAGCAAACAGAAGAATCCACCCCAACTTTTGTGCCAACGTCGGTTCCGGAAACGTCCCCGACTGAAACTCCAACTCAAACTGTGCAGATTCCGGATTTTTCGGTGGACGAGGTGCAGCCGCTGATCTATGCCGCTGGGTTGGTCGTAGGTTTTGCGTTCGCAGCCGAATTTGATGCAGCGCGCGGGATAGACGTTGATCGTTATTTCGCAGATGCGTTCCTATACGAGTTTTTGAACTATGAACTGTACGATGCGCAGATTCAGCCTGACTTCGATGAAGAAACGTACATGTCCGCAATAACGCCAGCAGAAATGTTCTATCTACTGCGGCAATATATCGGCGACTATCCCGAACTCATTGACCCGCCCGCTGAAACGTTTCTGACGTTAAACGAAGCCGGAGACTATACCTATGCCGTTTCCGACCAGGGAGATACGGACTTTGAAATGTCTGCGCTTAGCGCTTCCTATGTTGGTGAGGGTCAATTTGAAGTGGCTGCTGCCCTGTATCGAATCGTATTGACGCAAGGAGACCGTCAAGCAGGTGAACACATTGACGATTACACCCTACGGTTCTTACAGTCAGAAGACTCGGCCTACGGCTACACTCTCATCGGCTGCGTGAAAACCGCCTAGTCCGCCTTGTTGAGAGCTATTCACAATCCGATCAACGACTTCGGAAAACTAGCTGCGGGCGCTCTTAGACGCGGATACAGTTGTGCCCAAGACATCCGGATACTGCTGAATGCTAAGCCAAGGAGACAATATGAGAGCTATACAACTGATAGAGCCGAAGAAGTTCCCAGAACTACGCGACATTCCCGAACCAACGCCAGGCCCTGGACAGGTTCTGCTAAAAGTTACGGCCGCAGGCCTGTGTCATTCCGACATCGCTGTGATGGAACACTACGCCGTGGCCAACAACTATCCGCTTCCTATGACGCTGGGGCATGAATGTGTCGGCACAATCGTGGACGCCGGTGAGGGCGCTCGCCCGCTGGTGACGATGGGCGAGAATGTAATGGTTTACGGACCAGGTGGCTGCGGGCGTTGTCGGATGTGCTCAACTGGGTACGAGAATTATTGTTACAACGCGGCCGCGCTTAACATCACCCCTCCTGGGCTGGGTCACGATGGTGGCTGCGCCGAATACATGCTGGTCGACCGCGCTCGATACTGCGTTCCTATTGGCGATCTTGATCCGGTCACAGCCGCACCTTTAACAGATGCCGCGCTGACTCCCTACCACGCACTACAGCATTCCCGCTCAAAGTTGGACGCAAACTCGGTAGCTGTTGTCATCGGCGTTGGCGGGCTAGGTCATATCGCCATACAGTTGATCAAACATCTGACTCCGGCAGAAGTCGTCGCGTTGGATATTTCCGATGAACACCTCAGTCTTGCCAAGAAGCTCGGTGCCGATTTCTGCTTCAAGTCAGACAAGGACGCCCCTGGCAAGGTCAAGGACATTACCCACGGGCATGGCGCTGAAGTGGTCTTCGACTTTGTTGGCAATCAAGCCACCATCGATCTTGGTGTCCAGATGACGCGGGTACGTGGAGACTGGAACATCGTTGGGATTGGTGGCGGCCTAGCCAATGTGGGTTTTGGAGCCACCCCATTTGAATGCCAGGTGTTCTCACCATATTGGGGTACCCGTACTGATCTTTACGATGTTGTCGCGCTGGCGCAGCGCGGTGCCATCAAGATTCACACCGAGAAGTACAACCTTGACGATGGCGTTGAAGCGTACCACCGCCTCCATGAAGGAAAGGTGATGGGGCGCGCCGTACTGGTTCCGTAACCAAATTAGGGATTATTGATCGACTCAGGCGGAAGCCAAACACTAGCTGAACGCGAACCCAGACTTTCGTAATATTAGGTGCATTTGGTTGCCTAGTCGCTCGACGGAAACTTCACGACATCTGATGCTAGAATCTGATGCATGAGGACAACATTGACGATACACGAAGATGTGTTCTTGGCTGCGCGTGATCACGCCAGTGTTGAAGGACGTACGATAGGCGAGGTGATCTCTAATTGGGCCCGGGCCGGTTTGAAATCGACGCAGCGTACGCCTATCAGTAAGGATGATGATTGGCTGATCGACCAGGGGTTGATGCTTTTACCGCGCCGGGACACCACGGTTACGAACGCTGATGTCAACCGCCTAAGGGACGAGTTGTTCCTGTGATCGCTCTTCTTGACACTAACGTTCTGATTGCTCTGCTCGATCCCGCCCACACATTCCATGCCATTGCGGCTAGCTGGTTCCGTGATCATGCTGCTGATGGCTGGGCCACTTGTCCCATCACTGAGAATGGGTTCGTTCGTATCGTGTCACATTCTTCCTATCCGCAACCGATCACGGTGGCTGACGCTGTGGAGATCATGCGGTGTGCCTGTTCCCATGCGGCGCACAGCTTCTGGCCTGACAACATTACCGTCATTGACAACACCATCATCAATGACGCCCACCTGCTTACCTCTGGGCAGGTCACCGATACCTACCTTCTCGGATTGGCCATCCATCATGATGGATACCTGGTCACCCTCGACAGACGTATCGACGTTGCAGCCATTCGAGGCGCATCGTCATCTAGGTTGATTGTCATCAAACCCGGGGCTTTCTAGACCTGGGCAGCTTGTCAGAACGCAGTAACATAAAAGGTACGTCCCGTGGTGCGCATCCTCGCGTTGTGCTAGGCAACTTCCTCGCCGAGAATGATCTTCGGCATCGTCGTCAGGCAACGGTTCCAGCGTTTGTAGAACTTCTCTAACGCTGGCTTGCACAAGGCTGCGTGTGCTTGCGCGCTCTCAAGTGTCCAGAACAGCACATAAGTGACTTTGCCTACGTAGCGGGTCAACCTGATCGGAAGTTCACCTTCTTTAACCGCTTGGAAGCTGTCTTGACGGTGAGTGCGCTTGATGTATCTGACGTCAATCACTCCTGGCTGGCTGCGATAGAACTCGGCCACTTCCTTCATGAGGGCTTCAATTTCGTCTTGGCGATCAACTCTGGCTTCGTAGAGGCAAACCTCGTAGAACATCATGGTGTCCTTTCGTCAGATTGCGGGCTTTGTGGCTCGGATGATTGCGCCGTGCATTTGAGGCGCAGCTTCGTGGGTGAACTCCACCGACGCATCAACAAACCCGGCAGCAGCAAGGCTTGCGAGATATTCCTGCCGTGACATTGCCCCAGCGATACAACCAACGTAAGAACCACGTTCAGCCCGGTCATTAGCACTCAGGTGGTCTTCGGCCACGACATCAGAAATACCGATCCGACCACCGGGTACTAGAACCCGAAACATGTCGGCAAACACCTTCGGTTTGTCAACTGAGAGATTGATGACGCAGTTGGAGATCACCACGTCCACGCAACCATCGGGCAGGGGAACATCCTCAATAGTTCCCTTGAGGAACTCAACATTGGATATTCCAGCCTTCGCAGCGTTAGCGCGAGCCAGTTCCAGCATCTCATCGGTCATATCAACGCCGTAGGCAAAACCGGTTGAGCCAACTCGACGAGCTGAAAGCAGCACGTCAATGCCGCCACCTGAGCCAAGGTCTAAAACTGTTTCTCCGACCCGCAACTCGGCGACCGCTAGCGGGTTTCCACATCCCAGGCTTGCTGCGACCGCAGTTACAGGTAACTGTGCTTTCTCGTCAGCTGCGTACAGTCCAGCTCCGAAGGATTGTTCCACCACCACAGCCTCCCCGCCGCAACATGAACTGCCAGCGCAGCAGTCGCCCGCGCCCTGAGAGGCAGCGTTCAGTTCAGTGTTAATCGCACCGCCCTGAACAGCCTTAGCTGCCTGGGCATACCGGGCACGAACTTGCTCGAGAACATCAACAGGTGTCGACATAATGCTTCCCCTTTCTTGGTTGGTACAGCAATACGATATATCGATGATCGTCTATATATCGACGTTTGTCAAGGTGATGAGCCACAAGATTTTTGGGAAATACGGATTTCATAACACGTATATGGTGCATGGTTGCCCCTTATGTGTTGTCAGGGGGACGGTCTGATTTTGTCACATGTGTCAGGGGTGTTGTCAGGGGGACGGTCTGATTTTGTCACATGGAGCATTCAGTACGAAAAGTCCACTATTCGGTATGGCTTTGATAATCTCCCAGCAAACACATTCTCATTTTAGTTTCGTCAGCGGAGCGAGGCTTCGGCTTCGTGAACGAGGAAGCCAGCATTGCGTAAGGCGGCTTTCCTTGTAGAGTCGACAAGCCACTCGTCGCCGTATTGTGACTTCGTCTTTAACCGGGTGAGTGAGCGCAGCGCACTGCCGTACTCCTTGCTGACGCGATCTAAGATGTCGGCCGCCTGATCGTGATCCGGGCCGGAATAGCGCTCGCCAAGCCGCGCGTAACAAAGGGCATCAGCGGCTGCAATCCCGGCGAGCACACAGTTGCCAATGCACGCATTGATAGCTCCGTCTGACGGATCATCGGCAAGCATCGTGGCGAGCATGAGATATTGCTCTGCGATGCTAAGACGTCGCCGACCTTCAGGTAGTCCGCCAATGCTAGTGCGGTGTTTCTTTGGGCTCACAACACCTTCTTCTGAGCCGAGCGGATCAAGCCGCGGGCATCCTGCCCCATGATGGTGCAGACGTCACGATCCCACTCGTCAACGATTTGAGCTCCCGAGCTTGCCATGGCAGCGAGTTGAGTTTTGGTCACAGTTGTGGTTTGAAGTGGATTCCCGATCCATAGCCGCGTCCGTTGTTCGAGATCGTCAACTTGCCCAGTCCAGGCATCGCTCTCGGGATCAAGTTCATCCGTGGCGATGATTAGGAGGTCGAGATCGCTGTCTGCCGTCGCATCTCCACGAGCCACCGAACCGAATATGGCGACACTAAGCGGTTTCGGAGCTAGATTGCCCGATTCCTCAGCCAGTCTATTGTTTACCTCGGCGCGCACTCGAACAGCAGCCAAGACGACCGGGGTCAGGGCATGGTCTCGATTCAACCTATACAA
>Ga0082212_10004400_pt1 | contig 19540 bp, 20 predicted proteins | sample TergutNt197P3_FD_71548 | JGI IMG/M metagenome (GOLD analysis project Ga0082212, IMG submission 71548) | Neocapritermes taracua P3 segment gut microbial communities from Petit-Saut dam, French Guiana - Nt197 P3 | ecosystem: Host-associated > Arthropoda: Insects > Digestive system > Gut ... | reverse complement strand
AAAGTCATTATCGCTTGAGATTATATCAAGCGACGAAATCAAAACAGGTACAGATGAGTTTACAATTATGAAAACCACGGTTTCTTCCATGTGGTTAGACGCGATTGCCGGTGATGTGTTCAGACTTTCACGTTCAGCGAGTGCGGAGCTTATAAAGAAAGGTCGGTTACTGCTAAACTCCGCCGAATGTTTGAAACCCGATAAATTGTTGGATATAGGCGATAAGATTACTGTTCGCGGAAAAGGCAAGGCAGAGATATTGGCTGTACATGGGCTGAGTAAAAAGGGTAGGATTATTGTTGAGATTAAAATGATATGACCAAAGCAACCGCTATCATTTCTTGATATATTTCGTGTTGCTACCGCTACCGACTTTGTCAATCAATTAATGCTTCCATAAATTTTAATTTACCTCTTGACTTTTTAGCATTATTCGGCTATAATATGATTAAATCGTATAATAGTCGAAAAGGAGATTGTCATGGCTTACATCAAACGGGATATAGAATCAGTCATACAAGAAGTGTCGGAATCTTACTCCGCAGTAATGATTACCGGGCCGAGACAAGTCGGAAAAACCACTACCTTAAAACAACTCACCGAAAATGAAGCGTGCAACCGAAAATATGTAACACTCGATGACCTTGAAGCACGGCGAACCGCTCAAACTGACCCGGAATTGTTTCTGTCGTTATACCCTGCTCCGCTTTTAATAGATGAGGTTCAATACGCGCCGGAACTGTTCTCGCGAATCAAAATCGCTATCGACAATGGCGCAATTCCCGGAAGTTACTGGATGACAGGTTCACAGACATTTCGGTTACTTGAATTAGCACAGGAATCACTCGCTGGACGTGTGGCAATCCTACGAATGTCGGGATTATCCCAACACGAAATACATGGGAATGGTCAGAACGCACCTCTGCATATAGACTTTGATTCTCTGCAAGAACGAACTAAAACAGGTGCTTCAACCGATACTGTCGGTCAGTATGAGCGAATCTGGAAAGGTTCATTACCCGGACACATCAGCGGTAAATACCCCAACCGTGATATTTTTTACAGCAGCTATATGCAGTCGTATATTCAGCGTGACATCGGTGATATGCTCGCACGTGTTGACTCGCTGCAATTCGAGGATTTCATCAGGGCGGCGGCGTGTCGGGCGGGACAAATGCTCAATACGCATGATATCGCCCTTGATGTCGGCGTAACCGACGATACAGCTAAAAGGTGGCTTAGACTGTTGGAAAAATCGGGTGTTATTTTTTATCTGCGTCCTTTTTCAAATAATCTTCTCAAACGAACGGTAAAAACACCGAAAATGTATTTCTTCGACACCGGACTTGTGGCGTACTTGACAAAGTATTCAACTGCCGATATTTTGATGAGCGGTGCTATTAACGGTGCTATCTTAGAAAACTATGTTATTTCGGAGATTTTTAAAAGCTATAATAATTGCGGATTAGATTGCACGGCTCATTATTACCGAGATAAAGACGGCAAGGAAATCGACTTGATTATCGAATATAACGGTCAGCTTCACCCCATTGAAATAAAAAAAAGCGCGTCACCACCGACAGAGCTTGCCGGAGTATTTAAGGTCTTAGACGCGGCGAGTTTGCCTCGGGGCATGGGGGCGGTGGTGTGTACAAAACAGGAGTTTTCTGCCATTAACCGTAATACGGCGATTGTCCCTATATGGACATTATGAGTTTTTATATTGACAGTGCAACAGAAAAATGTTATAATGTTTGACAGAGGTAGGTGTTTTACTATGAACGATAAAAGAATTGATAAGATTCTCGGAAATGTGAAGATGAGCATGGAAATGGAGGGCTTCACCATTGATACTTCTCTTGAAGAGGTTGGGCGAAAAATATTACTGGGCAAGATAAATCACGAAGATTATATTGCTCAAGTAAAGCAAAAAGCAATGAGGTATGCACATGAAGTATGAGTACGGCGGAGTTGATTATGAGGGCGATGATTTTTACCGATACCCCGATTCCGATGTACTGATGAACATATTCAACATACGAGATTATGAAAAATTACAGGAAATAGAACGTGAAATCTCGTATACTAATATGATTCGTCTTGGTGAAACTCCACTTAAAGGTGTTCTCGATTTAAAGTATTTGCAAAAAATCCATAAATTTATTTCCGAGGATATTTATACGTGGGCAGGAAGAATAAGAGGTGGGAAATTCTTCTCAAAAGGAACAACGACATTTTGCCTTGCCGATATGATACCGTCATATGCTGATAATATTTTCGGAAAATTGCGACAAGAGAATTGGCTTCGAGGACTTAATCGTGATGATTTTGTGAAACGATTAGCATATTTCATGGGCGAAGTAAACGCCCTACACCCTTTTCGGGACGGTAACGGCAGAACGCAGAGAATCTTCTTTGCAGAATTAACAAGGCGAGCAAAATTTGAACTTGATTTTAGTTCAGTAACTCCCGATGAGTTATTGGAAGCCGACATCACCGCATATGAAAAGGATTATTCATTGCTTGAAAACCTGTTGGACAGAATGGTTAATCCGTAGAAACACCATTGAAACGACTGGGCGACGACCAGTAGTATTTGCGAGTTAACAATATTAATTGTTTGGGTGCTATTTGGGTGCTACGGGTATGAAAATCTACCAAAGACCACAAGAACTTGAAAACAACAAATCCTGATTTTATGCGGGTTAAAAGCACTTGGGGCACCCCGCAAAAGGTTCAAAATTTGTTTCAAGTCCAGCCGTTTCCACGATGAAAATACCGCTTAAACAGAGGGTTTGAGCGGTGTTTTTATTTGAGCATAACCCATATTGTAACCCGCTTTATTTTGGAAAATTAGGGTTGACAAGGCTTGTATTTTGTTATATAATGTCATTTACAGGCGATTTATCGCACACTTAATAAAATTAGAGAGGGTAAGAACATGGATTTTAGGAACAATTTCGGTAATAGGGCAGTTAGAAAAGAAGGGCACAAATTAGCTCGAATTACAACAACAACCTAAAATCTCGTTATAATCGTTTAAAATTGAGTTGGAATGGAAAACAGCGAGATAAATTTGTTGATGTTTTTAATCGTACCAACAGTGAAGTATCGACTGTCACAAATGAATTATCAGCGTTACGGAACAGCACGAGTTTTCTTGCGAGTGCTGTTGTACGCGCTGAGTGAGAGAGAAGAACGAAAATAAAATTTGAATGAGGTTATTTATGAAACGCATTAATCCCAAAAATCTACTTGTCACACTTGCTTTAATTTGTAGTATTACTTTATCAAGTTGCGGCTTTGGTTTAAACAGCGATAATAATAATTCTTCGGTGGTAAATAATATGTCTACAAAAAATGATTCTACCAACGCACAAGATTTTGGCGGGAATACAGCCGCCGAGAAAGTTGTGGCATATATGAACGCAACGTATACGGAAGATACGTTTGAGTATCTAAAGCCTTTAACCGGAGCGACAAAGGGTGCTATTCTTATGAAGAGCCAAAAATTCCCAAATGAAGAAGTGTGGGGAGTATACGATGCGAACAATTCTGAACAACCTTTTCAAGATAACTATGTTTTTATTAAATACAAAGAGCAGTCTATGCAAATGATTGAATCTTCTTTGAAAGAGTTATTGGGTGAATCAAATTTCGTATATAAAGATAATAGTTCTGTGTACGATGATAAAAGCAAACTGCGAAATTTATCATTTGAAGAATTCATTTCAAATGATGAGAGTAGAATAGGTTTTTCTGTTGTTGTGGATACCTCATTTTTAATTGAAGATAAGACTGTTTTTGAACAAAAGGTTGCAGAAGCTTTTGACGGTGTTTCTTGCACGTCATCGTCTCGTATTTGGTTTTCTTGTGACCAATCGTTGTTTGAACAGTTAAGAAACAATGATATTTCTTGGGGTGAATATTATGGTACACTTGATGCAACAGGACGACATGATATAAATCTTGATATGTATTTATACACATCGCGCGAAAACACGTATGAGTGGAGGAAAATATGATAAAGAAATTGTTGTCTGTCGTCGTTACAATTGCAATTGTGGAGGGCATACTATCGCTTATCAACCCTGTCACCGCGAACGAGATGATTGTGAAAATAGGGGTCGCGGTGGAAACCGATACAGTCACACGAATACAAGACGCTGTTCAATCGGCGGTGGATGCACACGAAACGGTAATCGTTACGGGCACCTTTATCGGCGCGGACACCATGCTCACAATAAATATACCCGAAGGCAAAAAGGTTGAGTGGGCGGCAGATTATTCCGGCGCATCAGACTTGGTCTATATCAAAGGGGAGGGGGTATTTGAGGTCAATGGCGGCACGGTCAAAACGACAACCGGTATGGCAATTCAAGGTGAAGGCGTTGATTTACAGGTCATGGTCAGCAATGGGGGTTGGGTAGCAAGCGATGTCCCGGGAGGCGGACAAGGGGCGATTACAATGTTTGGCGGTTTTTTAACGGTCATCGGTGCGGACAGCAGAGTGGAAAGTGCGTCAGGTGCCGCCGTTTATACATGGGGAGATGTCAATGTTGAAGACGGCGGTGAAATCAACGGAGCAAGCGGTATTTACGCAATGGGTGGTGTTACTACTTTTTCAAACTCAAATGTTACGATTAACGGCGGCAAGGTTCGCGCGACGAACGGCATCGCCGTATTCACCCCGCTTGATGGTCTTTATTCACAGGTAACGGTCAATGATGGCGAGGTGACAAGTGCCAATAGCCGAGGGACAATTGTCATGGGCGGATTATCAGTGACAACAAGCGGAATTGTTCATCATTGCTTTGTAACGGTCAGCGGTCATAGTAAAGTGGAGAACACATCAAGCGGAGATGCGATTATGATAAACGGCAACATCACTGTTGATGACGGTGAAATCTCCGCCAATTCCGGCAATGCCATCGCCGCCCGCAGCGTTGATTCACCGGTAACCGTAACTGTAAACGGCGGAAAAATCAGTTCGGCATCCGGTTCAGCCATCTATTCCGCCAGCACGGTGAGGCTGCGCGTCAATATTAGTGACGGATTGGTGAAAAGCGGAAATACATTAACCACCCGAGGAACAATTCACATTTTAGTTATTGAAGAAGATGCCGAGTCTATTGTAACGGTCAGCGGCGGTCGGGTAGAGAACACGTCAAGCGGAAACGCGATTAACACAGGGAAAGATGTTGTTGTCAGCGGCGGCGAAATCAGTGCTGTGTCCGGTATAGCCATACGTGCTTCCGGTGTGAATTCACAAGTGGCTGCTATCGGCGGGTCGGTTACGGCGAATACAATCGGTAACAGATTCGGTCTCACCGGAGATAACGGTATTGCCGTTGAATGGACAGGAAAAGGAACATTATACACACCCGACACTGCGCTTGATATATCAACGGCAGGCGCCGGGGCAACGGCGTATTGGAATATCGAAAACGGCAAGCACGGGATTTCATTTTCGAGGAATACCAATATCGGATTTGTCGAAATCCCGGGTGTCACAGTGGGTGTCGTTTGTGATATTTGCGGTGAACTTCCGTGTGAATGTACCTTTCGCATTGACGTTGCCGGTGATGTTATTGAGATTTACAATCTTACCGATACAGCGGTTTCTGCCAGGGGATTATATCTTTCTGAAGACCAAGATGATTTTTTTAAATGGAAAATGCCGCCTGTTATCATAAAAGCGGGTGAAATTATTCAAATCACAACTGACGATGATGATAGTCATGACGGATTGAAAAGGCTGCAGGCAAACTTTGATTTAGACAATTGGGAAACACTTTGCTTGACTGACGCCGGCGGAAATGTGCTCGCTATGAAACAAACGTGCTCATAATAAAATTTTACTCGCCTTTTATTTGGGGAATAGGTTCTAATGACAGAAAAAGTATGGAAACGGATTTAACCGTTTCCATATTTCTCAGTGAACTTATATCGGTTTCGCTTTATCCTTACCGCTCTTAGCTTTACCCTGCAATTCGGGTACAGGAGCAACATCATTTTTGGGAATATGCGTCTTGCGATTGCTCTCCGTGCCGTGTGCGTGTTTTGATTGCGGGTCGGGTCTTCTCATACCTGCCTTTGCCATACTTTTACCTCGAATATATTTTAATAATGAGTGCCGTTGTACTCTGCTTCCTGTTTCATTTCGATTTCCATTCCCTCAAGCGCGTGTTCGCGGCGTTCATTTTTGGCTTGTAAATCCGCTTTTGTTTTCGGGTTTGAGGTGGTTGAAATCACCTCTTTAGCCGCCTGCATTTGGCTTTGGGTATTGGACATCGCACGTTTGATTTTGGATTCGTTATCACTACGGTCATCGGGTTTTGGTTTATTCATGGATTTTACCCCTCTTTCTTATAATACTAAAAATAGTATTCCAAGTTAGGGGTGTTTTATTATATTTTGTAGAATATAACAAAGCACAGCATTTTGTCCGATTACAAATCGAATATGTTTTGAAAAGTCTTTCGTTTTATTTGTATCAAAGCCGCTAATTGAAACATATAATGATAAATCTCAATATGAGAAATAATGAGGTAGGAGGAATGAATCATGAAACGTAAAATAACAGCAATCATCTGCGTGATTTCGATTGCACTCGCGACACTGCTATCTACAGGAGCGAGCACCAACCAATCCGGTGTGAGGAACACCGACATCTTCGACGCGCTCGAAACGCTCAAGTACCTTGTCGATATTCAACCAAACATCGCAGTTCAGCTTTTAGGGAAAGACGATATCACCATTTTCGATACGTTGGGGATTTTGAAAGGCTTAGTCGGGTTAGGAGAGAAAGTCAAGGTGAATATTATCCAAAAAACTGCTCTTTGCAATTGCGGTTTAAGAGAGTGTAAAACGGAATGGGAGCCTAAAGAATACGAAAACACAACTATTGAACGTGAGTTTTTAAACAATAAAGTGATAGTAGTTTTAGATAAAAAGATAAGCGCACCAAGCAAAAAGCACGCTCCTAGATTTTTTGGCAATTTCCCTATAAAAGAAGTGCATGACTTGTCCCTACAACATTATTTAAGTCAAGACCCATCAGGATGCTATTATAAGTTGACGGGGTGGAAGGAAGTAGAGAAAAATAATCCCGGCTATGTACATGCGTATCATCAGATACTGGAGATAACATTACCAATTGAGAGTAAACAAAATGTATTAGACGTTGTTGCTATATTGGAAAACCATATTGGTGTGAGAAGTGCCCAACCGGCTTATATTTATAAAACCGTATACGATTAAAATTTATTTAGAAAAAAGGAATACTAAAATGCTTAAAACAAATAATAAAAAATTTCTATCCCTATTTTTGGCAATTGTGTTTTTATTCGGCGGTTTGGGTTCAACCGGTTTTTCTGAATCAACGCACAATGACCGTCTGCAAGACGACAAGATAACTTCAGATGTTTTGATAAGCAAAAACGCCGAAAGAGCCCAATTTGAACTTCGCACACCAACGCTTAAAGACGATTTTAAAGATGATATTGTCATTGTCGTTTTAAGAAAAGGGTACAGTGAAGTCAACGCAGTGCATGAAACGCGTACCTTTAATGATTTTGCGGTTAAAACATATGATGAGCTTGAAAAACAAAATGCCGTCAAAAGCAGTTCTGACAGCCGGAGCCTTAATCGGGCAACTTTTTCGGCGGTGGAAGATTTAATGTACGCCGAAGATTATGAAAAGCGCGAAGAAATTTTTAATATGGAGCATTTTCGCCAAATCCTGTCATTCAAATTAGATAAACCGGGAAAAGAAAATGTGTTGGCGGCAATAGAGGTTTTGGAAAAGCACGAAAGCGTCTTGTTCGCGCAACCGTGTTATAATTATAAAACGGTCAGCAATTTCGCGCCGAATGATACAAGGTATCACGAACAATGGGCATTACCCCAAATCAATATCCAAGGGGCGTGGGGAATCACCACCGGCAGAAAAAAGATTCGTGTGGGCGTGTTTGAAAGCGGAGTTCATGCAAACCATGAAGACCTTAGAGGCAATATATTTGCCGCGAATTTCACTCCTTTCACGCCTTATATATCAGATTACACCCACGGTACAAAAGTGATGGGGGTTATCGGAGCCGTCCGCAATAACGGAAAAGGCATTTCCGGAGTAGCGCAAGTGGATATGGCACTCCTTAACAATCAAACTACTCCTGATTTTGTTAACAGCATCAAATGGGCGGCAAACAATGGTATTCGGATTATCAATGCGAGTTATCATGAGGCGGTTGGGTGGCCGGGCACCCCTGCCCCGCCGGATGCCTCTCACCACGCAGCAATTGCAGGCTATAATGGGTTATTTATCTCTACTGCGGGAAATAAAGGGCTTGACACAGATATAAACTCGAATAAACAATATCCGGCGGGTTATAATCTGCCTAATATGATTGTGGTCGGTGCTTCCGACCAATACGATAACAGAGGTATATGGAGTAATGATTTTTCTTCCAATTATGGCACGACAAGCGTTCATTTATTCGCGCCCGGGGTCGGTATACTTTTAACTTGTGGATATTCTCATAGACATATGATATGCCCTACCGGTTATTGCAGTGATAGCGGAACCTCTTTTGCCGCGCCCCATGTCGCGGGTGTCGCCGCGCTTTTATGGAGCGAGTACCCTTACGCAACTTACGAACAAATCAAACAGGCGATTTTAGACGGGGTTGATAAAGTCCCGGCGTTAACGGGATTATGCAGCACCGGCGGACGGTTGAACGCGCATAAGGCATTTATGTCCATGCCGATTTTCGACGGAATTTATTATATCAAAAATGCGAACAGAGGGTTGTACCTGACCGGGAACTGGAGTCCGTACGAGTCATCAACGAGCATTTCGGTCGGTGAACTTGATGATTATGATAATTATCATAACGATTATCAACGATGGGTCATACAAAAATCGGGCAATCATTATCAATTACGGATTTGTGCATTAAACGGAAATTCTGTTGGTAATGCCATTGTGAGCGCGACACCGACCAATGTAACCATCAGCAGAAATTCAAACGGAACGGTTACGTTTAAGTTAGCAAACACAAATTCCACATTGACTGCCACTCGGAACAGCACATACGATTATGGCGTTTCTTGGCTGACAACTTCCGGATATAATACATGGATTCTTGAACCGCACCCGCTTTCTTATCGAAAAGGCGACATCAATCAAGACGGCGTGATTAATATCACGGACTATAATGAACTTGCTAAATATTTTTCGGGGTTGCCTTCAAAAGTAGACACGGCGGTAGGGTATTACTTAGCGGATACCAACCGAGACGGAACGGTTGGTTCTACGGATATAACTGAAATTTTGAATTATATAGGCGGACAACCATGTTGGATTGGGTGAGCAGTTATGACACAAAACTCCGGTGGATTGAAAAGAACGGCGATAATTACGTGTTTATCAACAAGAATGTATGCTTTCGCATTACACTTTCAAATGTTTACCCATGCTCATAATAATTCCGGTCGCGCTGAGAATTGAACCCGCAAGGCAATTCGCGGCGAGAACAATCCAGGAAATTTTGCCGAACTCAATCAAATTGGCTAAATCTAATGCCTGCCAGAGTGTTACATCATTTCCGAACAGTGATATAATAGAGATGTAGGCAACCCGGGTTAAGCACCAGGAAACGATTCCCGCTAAAATCCCTATAAACAACCCCTCGATGAAAAACGGAATTTTAACAAAAGAGTTGGTCGCACCGACATATTTCATGATGTTGATTTCCTGGCGGCGGGCGAACACACTTGCTCTTGAGGAGTTGTAGATGATGACAAGGCAAACGACAATCAAAGCTAAAATAATCGCGCCGCCGATAATGGTGAGCGTGGTTCGGACGCCGATAAGGAATTCGGCGAAGTCGTGGGGCGCGCTGACGCGGTAAACGCCCTCGATTTGTTGGAATTCCCGTACGGAATCGGATATTTTCGCTAAATCACTGATAGTCACTACGAATGTGTTGGGCATGGGGTTAAAGTCCATACGTTCATAGATTAACTCGGCATCGGGATTTTCCCGTTTAAAGTCTGTCCAAGCATCTTCTTTCGAATAAAAGTTGACGCCTGTGCGGGTTGTGTAGGAACTGGTCATTAATTTTTCGGATATTTCCGCCGTTTCGGTTTGTGAGAGTTCGCCGTCGGTAAACACTAATACTTCATTACGGTCTTCGACATAGTCTAATACCACGTTAATATTCACGCCCGCAAGAGTAGCTAATCCTACCATCAGCAGACTCACCAGAAGGACGCAAAAGGACGCGAAAGACATCAGGCGGTTATACCAAACCGAGTGAACTCCCTTTTTTACAAGGAACGTGAAATTACTCCACCGCATCGCTTTTACCTCCTATAAAGTCATCAAAAACGATTTGACCGTCTTTTAAGTTAATGATTCTTCCCCCGAAATACTGAACCAAGTCATGCTCGTGTGTGACCATGATAACGGTCGTTCCGCATTTATTGATGTCCATTAACAACTCGACAATTTCATAAGAAAGCCGAGGGTCAATGTTTCCGGTAGGCTCGTCCGCAATGATAATGCCGGGGTCGGTGGCGAAAGCCCTCGCAATGCCCACTCTCTGCCGTTCCCCGCCGGAAAGCTGTGACGGATACGACTTGGCTCTGTCGGTTAATTTCACCAAATTAAGTACATAAGGCACTCTCTGACGAATATATTTCTTGGCTTTATCGGTTACGCGCAAGACAAACGCGACGTTTTCAAAAACAGTCATATCAGGAATAAGTCGAAAATCCTGAAAAACCATTCCGATAGAACGGCGGAATTTCGGGACTTTCGACTTTTTTAATTTAGATAAATTGTAGCCGTTTACGAAAACTCTCCCTTTTGTGGGGAGCAATTCATTGGTGAGAAGCTTGAGCAGGGTGCTTTTTCCTGCCCCCGAATCACCGACGATGAAAACAAATTCGCCGTCGTTAATGCGGATATTGACATCGCGCAATGCGTCAACCCCGCTGTCTTTGTAAAAGACTTCAACATTTTTCAATTCAACCATGGTTTATAAATCCTTAATTATTATCATCAGGCTCGCGCGCGAGCAGACTCAACCCCCCTGCGCGTTAAAACTTTGCCGGGTCGTTAGAAAGATATTTCTTGACCATTAATGCGATTTTAAAGACAATCGCGTGTTCAAACTCACGCAAATCAAGCCCGGTCAGTTTTTTAATTTTGTCAAGCCTGTACACAAGCGTGTTTCTGTGTACGAACAGTTTTCTTGAAGTTTCCGAAACATTGAGGTTGTTTTCAAAAAAACGCTGAATCGTGAAAAGCGTTTCATGGTCTAACGATTCGATTGGCCCTTTCTTAAACACTTCTTTGAGGAAAGTGTTGCAGAGTGTTGTCGGCAGGTGATAAATCAACCTTGCGATTCCGAGGTTGGTGTAACACACAATGTTTTTATCGGTGTCAAAGACTTTACCGACCTCAATCGCAATCTGTGCCTCTTTGAACGAGCGGGCTAATTCTTTTATACCCGTTACCGCCGCACCTATACCGACATTGACTTTTGCGAAAAATTCACCCAAAAGCGTGTCGGAAATGGAGCGCGCCAACTGTTCAAGGTCATTTACCTCGGTGTCGTTTTTAAGTTCCTTGACTAAAACAATATCGCTCTCGGTGATTTTAAACACAAAGTCTTTGCTTTTATCGGGGAACAGGTTCTGTATAATCTCATAAGCCGAAACATCGGCGGTGGAAACAATGTTGATAAGGAAAACAACGCGGTTTTCATCAGCACTAAAGTGGAGTTCTCGCGATTTGATTCCTATATCGCCGGGGAGCACGTTGTCTAATATGATATTTTTGATGAAATTACTGCGGTCATACTTTTCGTCATAATGCTGTTTAATCAGACTGAGTGAAACCGAAATCATTGACGCTTGCGCTTGCGCGATTGCATTTTCCCCCTGAACGAAAACAGCATGGTCAATTCTGCCGGAGTTCCCGAAAGGTTTATATGTAAATCCGTTGCGGACAAACGCTTTGTCTGATTCGCGCTCTTCAAAGTCAACGGCATAGAAGTTGCTCCTCGTTCCGGTTTTATCGGAATCGCTGCAAGCAATAATGGTTTCATTGCTGTCTACCACGCCTATCTCCTGACCCTCGGTAGCGTCACGCATTTGGTTTATAGCATTCTGAAATAATTTGTTAGGCATATTTTAATCCTTTCTTGCGGCAGGGATTTATCAAGTTTCTCGTATCATAATATACTTGAAGGCGAAATTTAAGCATGTGGTCAGTCCTTTCTTGCACATATACACATTCTAACCGAAAATCACAAAAAAAGCAAGCCTTTTTTATCAAAAATGTAAAAATTGCATGAAGTTTTTTTATTTTATTGCCAAATGTGTATAAAATATGGTATAGTAATTGAGAAATTTATGATTAATATGATGAAGGAGATAATATGAAAAAGTTTTATATAACAACGCCGATTTATTATCCGTCGGGAAATCCCCACATCGGTCACTGTTACACGACCGTCGCTTGCGACACGATTGCCCGTTATAAACGGTGGCAGGGATTTGACGTGATGTTCTCGACCGGAACCGACGAACACGGCATGAAAATTGAGGAAAGCGCGAAAAAAGCGGGGAAATCCCCGCAGGAATATGTTGATGAAATCGCTGGACGGTTCCAAAAGCTGTGGGAATACATGAACATCAGTTATGACCGTTTTATCCGCACGACCGACGATTATCATAAAAAAGCGGTGCAGGAAATTTTCACCAAACTCCACGATAAAGGATATATCTACAAAGGCGAATATGTCGGAAAATACTGCGTTCCCGACGAGTCGTTCTGGACAGCGTCACAGTTGGTCAACGGAAAATGCCCCGAATGCGGCAGAGAAGTCATTGACGCGAAAGAAGAAGCCTATTTTATGAAGATGCAGCCGTTTGCCGAAAAAATCGAGAAACTGCTCACAGAAACCGATTTTTTGCAACCGACCGCGAGAGTAAATGAAATGGTCAACAATTTCATCAAACCCGGACTGGAAGATTTATGTGTGTCGCGGACGACTTTTAAATGGGGAGTCCCCGTCCCTTTCGAGCCGGAACACATTGTCTATGTGTGGATTGACGCGCTTTCCAACTATATCACGCTTTTAGGGTATGAAAACGACGCTCATGATGATATGCGCTATTGGGCGGCGGATTTACACATGACTGCGAAAGAAATTGTACGGTTTCATTCGGTTATATGGCCCGCGATTCTGATGGCACTTGACCTTCCGTTGCCGAAACGGCTTTACGCTCATGGCTGGATTAATCTCGACGGGAAAAAAATGGGAAAAAGCACAGGAAATATCGTTGACCCCTTTATATTAGGAAAAAGATTCGGCGTGGACGCGGTGCGGTATCAAATTTTGAGAGAAATGCCGTTTTCCGGCGATTTTGATTTTTCCAACAAACTCATGCTGACGAGAATCAACACCGATTTGGCGAATGATTTCGGTAATCTTGTTTCACGGACGGTCGCAATGGTCATCAAGTATTTTGAGGGAACTCTGCCCGAAAACCGACAGCCTGACACGATTGACGATGAATTGATTCATATGGTTTCGGGACTGAAAAATAAAGTCGATGAATTAATAGATATTCCGCAATTAGCGCAGGCGTTATCGGAAATCTTCACGGTAATCGGGCGGGCAAACAAATATATAGACGAAACCACGCCGTGGATTTTAGCCAAGGAAGAATCCGACAAACCGCGATTAGCGACGGTTTTATACAACCTGCTTGAAACCATCAGGATTTGCTCGTCGTTATTGGCGGCGTTCATGCCGGTCACTATGCCGAAGGTATGGGCGCAAATCGGGGTGAGTGAAACAGATGTGACGCATGAGAAATCGGGGGTCTGGAATTGTGAGTACAGCTATACGGTCAAAAAAGGAGATATCATTTTCCCAAGATTTGATATTGAAAAAGAGTTGACACAGCAGTAAAACTATGATATACTATTTGGTGTAGGTAATATTTTCTTTATAATACGGCATATTATCAAGTGAGGTGATATGTCATGAAGAAAGGAATGTATAAAATGAGTTACATTTATACGAAAAAAGACCAAGATGTTTTTAAGGATAGTTCTATAAAAGCATATAATCCTAATATTATTTCGTCGAAAGAATCTCAGCTTTCGGCAAGACTTTCTGTATTTATTGCCAGAAAAATAATAGGTTCTTTTCGTTCGGTAGAAAAAAATATTTCAAATATGCCGATTGATTTTAACAGTATAGGAGAAAGAAGTGGACAAACAAAAATTGTTAAAAGATAACGATAATTCTCCAATTGAAATGCCGAATGACCTTAATGAAGTGTTGCAGGATGTTCCAAAAGAAAAACAAGAGATAATCAAAAAAACAATTATGCAATTTTCTATGATGGCGATGCGTTCGGAAAAAACCGCCGAGGAATCATTACTCTCTAAAATGACACCAGAGCATATAACCTCTTATTTGAGTGATTCGGCAGAGAATATGCGTCTGTCGTACAAGAGCGAAAGCCAAAGGCGTTGGTTTGTTCTTGCGGTCGTTGTAATAGCTGCTATCATTTTTTGTGTTGTCATTTTTATTTTTAGCGACAAGCCCGAACTGATTGAAAAAATTATTTTAGCTGTCGGCGGTGCGCTTGTAGGGTTTGCCGGCGGTTTCGGATTTGGAAAAACAAAAAAAGATGAATGAAAGCTCATTAACAAATATCAAAACTTATAAAATCCCCTTTTTCGTTAATACTATCGAAAAAGGGGGAATTTTTATGAAAAAAATCATAGCGTTAACGCTGTCTGCTATATTACTGACTGCGGCTGTTCGCGCCGAAAACAACGCGCAACAATCACCGGTAGAAGTGCCTATTATTATGTATCACTTTTTAGTGGAAAACAAAGGAGAACACCATATTTCGCCCGATGAATTCGAGCGCGACCTCGTTTTTCTCAGAAAGAATGGTTATAACACCATCGGCATTTCCGAATTAATCGCGTTTGTTCACGAGAATAAACCGTTGCCGCCGAAACCGGTTATGCTGACTTTTGATGACGGTTATTACAACAACTATGTCCACGGCTTTCCTTTATTGCGCGACTATAACGCGAAAGCGGTGATTTCTGTTATCGGTGACCACACCGATATATGGAGCGGCAATTTCTATGAGGATATGGAAGCGGGGCATATGACATGGAGTCTTATCCGAGAAATGCGGGATTCGGGTTTGGTTGAGTTCGGAAATCACACTTACGCCATGCACCATATCAAAAACGGCAGAAAAGGCTGCGCGCGTAAACCGGGCGAAGAACTTCTTGATTATCAGCGGCTTTTCGGGCGGGATGTCAACCGCCTTCAAACCCGATTCCTTGAAGAAGTCGGTTGTGCCCCCGACCTGTTCGCGTTTCCGTATCATGCCGTCTGCGAGGAAGCGATTCATGTTCTGCAAATATTGGGAATACGTGCGGCGTTTACCGGAAGCGGCAAATCCAACACCATCACACCCGGAGACCCCGAATGTCTGTTCAATTTACGCAGAACAAACCGCTCAAGATTACGACCGGTTGAAAGTATTTTATTAGGGTAATCGTTTGGTTTTATTCAAACGAATCTTCCGAATCTCTGTCGTTCCACAATATAATGAGCTGGTTCATTTCCTCTTCTGTGAGGGAGATTCCTTTTCCCATGCGTTCACCGTCGGGAGACCAGGGGCGAATATCAAACTTAGATTCGCCGCCGTTCCAGCTGACCATATTCAATTTGGTCTGCCACCCTTTCGCGTTCTCAGAAATTACGCCTAATTCCGCTGTAACTTCAAACTTAAAATCTGCCATGTTTTCACTCCTTATCGTTCTTCTTGCTTTAGCCTACTTCTTGTTATTTCTCAAAGGGTCGTATTCTGCGCTGATGACATTGTTGAACAGCGCGAAATATTTCGGCGGTATGATTTTATCTATATGATGCCTTCCGAAAAACCATCGGTCATAGTCGGTTTTTTGGTTGATTTCATCGAGATAATGGCTCAGATTGTCACTGACATTCTTGTTCAATGCCAAAAATTCGGTAATCATCGTCGGCGGTTCATAACTGATAATATAGTCAACCTCATAATTATGTTTTTGCAAAGATTGGATTGCCTGTTCAAAATCTTCCTGAGTGGGTTTGCATTTAAGGCTGATGTTTCTGTCATCTTCATCTTTTTCACCGCCGCCGAACGCCAATACTTTTTTTTCCGCGATTTCAAACACCTGACCCCGCATTAAATGCCGAAGTTTACCGCTGATTTTACGGGTTTTCCCGCCGCACCATTCCTCAACCTCATACTTTTCGAGTTGGTCAAAATTCTCGTGTACACCGTCTACGAAAAGCACATCATACCGCCGTTTTCCGAGCCATTTGAGCAGACGCTTTTCTTCCTTACCGCCTGTCCATATGAAACCGAAGTCACCGCATATAATGAGTGTATCACGCTTTTTTATTTTCCTGAATCCTCTCAGAAGGGCGTGTTTGAACCGGTTTAAATCGCCGTGAGTATCTCCTGTAACGTATATCATCTGTTTCTCCAAAGCATTATTATAAAGCCTGTTTTATATCGTCAATTAAGTCGTCGGCGTTTTCGAGACCCACCGAAATGCGAATGTCACCGCCGTCGATTTCGCTTGCTTTCAACTGCTCTGCCGACATCTGGCTGTGCGTTGTAGTCGCGGGGTGTGAAATCTGAGTGCGTATATCCCCTAAGTTGGAAACATTTTGAATCAGACACAGCGAATCAATAAACCTTGCCGCTTTGTCTTTCCCGCCTTTAATTCTGAATGAGAAAACACTGCTCGCGCCTTTCGGCATATATTTTTGAGCCAAATCGTAATATTTACTGCTCTTTAACGACGGATAATTAACGCGCTCGATTTCAGGACGGTTTTCGAGGAATTCGGCGACTTTAAGTGCATTTTCGCAGTGCCTCTCCATACGCAGCGCGAGTGTTTCAATCCCTTGTAAAATCAGGAAAGCGTTGAACGGCGCGAGGCAGGAACCCAAGTCTCTCATAATCAACGCACGCAGCCTCAGAATAAATGCCGCCGCGCCCGTATCGGCGAAGACCATTCCGTGATAAGAAACATCGGGGTGGTTAAAGAGGGGGAACCGCGGATTGTCTTTGAAGTCGAAGTTTCCGCCGTCAACAACGATTCCCGCCATGACTTGACCGTGTCCCGATAAAAATTTAGTCGCGGAATGTACAACATAATCCGCTCCGAATTCAAGCGGTCTGCATAAGTAAGGAGTGCAGAAAGTTCCGTCAACCATAAACGGAATTCCATTTTTATGCGCGATTGCCGCGATGTTTTCTATGTCTGAAATATTAGCGTGGGGATTACCGATTAATTCGGTAAAAAACAGCCGCGTTTTGTCGGAAACAGCCGTTTCCCACGCGGATAAATCATCGGGGTTGACAAATTTGACTGTGATTCCGAGGCGTTTAAGCGATACACCGAACATATTCACAGCCCCGCCGTAGATGTTCCCCGAAGAAACAACCTCATCTCCCGCACAGCAGAGGTTGACAATGGTGTTGAACATCGCTGCGTGACCTGACGAAAAAGCGAGCGCGCCGACTCCGCCGTCAAGCGCGTTTACCCGCTCTTCAAAGAATGTGTTGGTGGGATTTGTGATTCGTGTGTAGATGTTCCCCGCTTCTTTTAGTTCAAACAGATTCTGCGCGTGTTCGACACTGTCATAATAATATGCGTTGGTTTGGAACAGCGGCGGTACAACCGAATGGGTTTCATCCCCGCCGTATCCCGCGTGAATCATTTTTGTTTCAAATGCGTATTTTCTACAGTCTTTCATTTTGTTTTTGCTCCTCCTGAACTAATTTTATTAAAATTTAGTTACAATGTTAAAAAAGGGCTTTTATTTTTACCGAACATCTGTTATAATATAGATGATTTTAATAATAATACAATCTATTATATACAATTAAGGGGGATTTGTCTATATGATTCGGCGAAAAAGTGCAAAAAATTTTTCGACAATCCTTTTCGTTTTACTTATCGCTTTATCTGTCTTGATTTCGGGACAAGCAGGGTTGACACTGTATGCGGAGGGTGAAACGGGGGATAGTTTCGTTTTGGGCGGAATTCACCCGGACAGAGATATCATGAGCGAGGGCGTTTACGTTTATAACATGGACACCGATGTCGCTGTTTACGCTAAGAACGCCGACAAAAGGCTCTGGCCCGCTTCTACCACGAAAATCATGACTGCTTTGGTGGTTCTTGAAAACGAGAAGAATCTCGACCGAAAAGCGGAATATCCTCAACTCGTTACCGCCGAGTTTATGAGCGGCGACCCCAATAAAATAGGGGCGTCAACTGCCGGGTTTGACCTTGACGATGACATCACTTTACGCGATGTGCTGTACGGGATGATGTTGCCTTCGGGGTGCGAAGCGTCAAACATATTAGCCTACAGCATCGGCGAGGGCGAACCGGAGGAACGAATCGCAAGCTTTATTCAGAAGATGAATGATTTAGCGGAGAAACTCGGCGCGAAGAATACACACTTCAGTAATGCTCACGGACTGTTTGAACCGGAAAATTATTCGACGGTATACGATATGTTTCTGATTACCAAGTACGCTTATGAAAAGCACAATTTTTTCGCCGAACTTGTCAATACGGTCGAATATGCCGTACCAATCAGCCAATATAACCCTGATGGCGTGGTAGTCAATTCAAATCGGCTTATCCGCTCTACATCTCCCTATTATTATGAGTTCGCGAAAGGGGTTAAAACAGGCGGTTTTGACAGTTATTATATAAAAAGCGGCGATGAGTGGGTTAAACACCCGGGTTTGGCAAACCTGGTTTCGATTGCTTCTCGTAATATAGACAGGGACAGTTATAAATATATGATTGTTACGATGGGCGCGCCGTGGATTCTGAATAGTGAGCTTGAGCAGGGGCAGCACGAGTTACACCACGCCTACAGCGACCATAAAGCGTTATACGGTTGGGCATTCTCATCTTTTGAAAATGCTTGTGTTATGCAAACTACCGACCCGATTTCGGTAATCAAAGTGCTGGACGGTTCCGCTGATGAGGTTCAGCTTTTCCCGATGATGGACTCCAACTTTTGGACGCTTCTGCCAAGCAGTATCGACGCGGGCAGCGCGATTAATAAAATAGTAGAATTAGCGTCAGACGAGTGCTCCTGCGGGAAACCGGAAACCGGAGAGGAATGTGAGTGTGACATTCGCGCCGGGGTTGTCAGCGCGCCAATCGAGAAAGGCGACATTCTCGGTACGGTTGAGTTACAAATCGCGGGACAATCGCTTGTCAAATTACAGCTTATAGCCGGCGATGCGGTTACGAAAACGCAGGGAGCAATCGCCCGTGACAGGCTCAGCAATGTTTTCGGGCAGAAGTGGTTTATCCCTATTATGGTTTTACTCGGCGCGGCAGTAATCGCCCTGATTATTCTGAATTATATTCACAGACACAGAAAAAGAT